>Ga0214472_10004031_pt1 | contig 15511 bp, 13 predicted proteins | sample RVTome_6_FD_207662 | JGI IMG/M metagenome (GOLD analysis project Ga0214472, IMG submission 207662) | Soil microbial communities from uranium-contaminated site in the Upper Colorado River Basin, Wyoming, United States - RVT140D175 | ecosystem: Environmental > Terrestrial > Soil > Contaminated >...
GGGGCCCCCCACCCCCCCCCCCGGGGGGGGGGGGGGGCGGGGCCCCCCCCCGGCGTTTCGTCGGTTCATGACAATCGCGCGTCCCCACCCTCCCCCAACCCCTCCCTTAAAGGGAGGGGGGTAAAAAGATTGACCTCGTGCATCGGGGTGCATCGGGGTGCATCGTCACGCCTAGGTATTCTGCATCCTCACAGTTAAGTTTTCGGGCGTGCGATGGCACTGGAGCCGTGCAGGGGCTCGACACAGCCCGGCACGAATCCGAAGATTTGGGTGTGACCAAGCATTAGTCGGGGAATCGGATGTCGAGCATTTGCATCTCGACGGTGCGTCGGCCATTGAAGTCGTTTATGATTGGGGTGAACGCAACTTGGCACCGGCGTTGTTCCTTTAGAGTCTCGATTACGTGGGCCATTCCAAACCCGATCGCCTTCATGCGTTTTCCGTTTTGGCGGAAGCTGGCTTGAAGGTGGCTCTCCCCCCTTCCCACGGCACGCGGCTCGTCCGCCAGTTCGATCCAATCCGTTGCGAATTTGGGCTTCGGGTTGCCGGCTCCAAACGGTCCGAGCCTGGCCATAGCCTCCCCCGTCGCCAGATTCAGATCATTGAGCAGCACCTCGGCGTCCAGGCGAAGACGTGGAATCAGATCCGCAGGCGTTAGGAGGTTGTTGGCGGTTTCGACAAGAGCATCCGTAAAGGCGGCCACGGAATCCGGCGCGATTTTCAATCCGGCGGCCATGTCATGCCCGCCGAAAGAAATGAGATGCGCTCCGCATGTGCGCAGCCCATCAGTAATATTGAAGGACGAGATGCTCCTGCAAGACCCCTGCCCTTGGTCGCCCGACAAGGCAATGACCACGACCGGTCGATGATATCGATCGACCAGACGCGCCGCAACGATGCCTATGACACCTGCGTGCCATCCTTCTGACGCCACAACGATCGCCCGTCGTGCGTCCCCTGCGAGGTTCCGTCCTTCAACACATTCAATCGCCTGTTTGAGAATGCGTCGTTCGGTGGCCTGGCGTGATCGATTATGGTCCTCCAGGTAGAGCGCAATCTCTCGGGCACGGTCCGAATCGGCACGGGTGAGAAGCTCAACCGCCAGCCGGGCATGGCCCATACGTCCGGCGGCGTTTATTCGTGGTGCTAATTTGAACCCGACATCCTGCCCGTCGATCGCACCGCCACTGAGGCCGCTGGACTCGATCAATGCCCGAAGACCCACCAGCGATGTTCGCCCCAGCCGAGCAAGCCCGTGCTTGGCGATGATTCTGTTTTCGCCGATCAAAGGGACAACGTCAGCGATGGTGCCCAAGGCGGCCAGCGGAAGGAGTTCCACCAGGAGTTGTCGAAAGGCGTCATTGACACGATTCCCGCCGGAAAGCACCTGAGCCACCCCCCAGCCCAGCTTGAAGGCTACACCCGCGCCGCATAAGTCCGCCCCCGGCTGATCCGCTAGCGAAGGGTGAACCACGGCGTCAGCGTTTGGGAGCGGTCCTTGTAGGTTGTGATGATCCGAAACGACGACCTTAACGCCTGCGTTGCGAAACAGGTCGACCTCCGCAGCGGAAGAAACTCCACAATCGACGGTGATGACCATTTTCGCTCCGTCTTCGATGATTTGTCTGACGGCGCCTGGGTTCAGGCCATACCCCTCGTCGACTCGATGCGGAACATAAAAAGACACCTCCGCACCACCAAGTGACAGCACATGCCAGAGGATCGCAACACCGGTGATGCCATCCACGTCGTAGTCGCCGTAAAGCACGATTCTCGACTTGGCATGAATTGCGTCAGCGATCAACGCAGATGCTTCCGGGACACCTGGAAGGACGCCCGGGTCGTCCATGTTTTTCAACTGTGGGTCAAGAAAATGCGATACAGATTGATATGCGCGCTGCGATCGATTGAAGAGTAGCTGTGCGATGATTGGCTCAACGTTCCATTGGTTAGCCAGTGGCTCAATGGTTGGCTCCGCCGGGAGGATAATCCATCGTTTCGCCATCTAGACGCCTTCACGCAAGGAATCACTCTTGGTTTGCGACCGCTAGGCGAAGTCTAAGGTGCAGTTGACATCGGGTAAATAGGAGAACATCCGAATAATCTGCCTGTGAGTTACACGGCCAAGTACCATGTGCCGCCTGGCCGGTGATAGAATCGAGCGCCCGTCAGCCAGATATGCCAAGTGGGGTCCGAATCGTCACGTTGACGGAGTCCCGCTTGATTGAACGCTCGAGAGATTCTATACTCATATGTTCCGATCGCGGGGTCTTGTCTTATTGGGGAACGGAGATTTAATATGGCTTCAGAACTCGATGGAAAATCCGTACTGCTCGTCGATGATGACCCAGACATCATCACGGCACTCTGTGCCGCTCTTGAGGATACCGATGCGATCGTGCACACAGCAACCGACGGCAATGAAGCCTTGCAGATGGCGGAAGAGTTCGATCCTGATCTGATCGTTTTGGATGCGATGCTACCTAAGCGCAGTGGTTTTCTGGTGCTCGAGAAGCTCAAGGCTCCACACCGTAAGCGCGGTAAACGGCCATACGTCATAATGATTACCGGGAACGCCGGTCGCCGTCATCAGGTCTGGGCCGAGAGTCTCGGCGTGGATGGCTATCTCAATAAGCCGTTCCGCATGGAGCGTCTTATGGAGTCCTTGGAAAAGTTGGCGTCCAACGGGCTGAGTTCGGAGTCCAAAGCCAGCTAGCGGTTCCCGCGCTCTGCCCATCGCGCCGCCCTTGTTGGCGAAATCTGGTCGTAGCTGCCGAAGAGAGTAACCGGCAATCAGGCGTTAATGAGCAAAGCCCTTCGCCGTGGATGCCTCTACCCTTGCGTATGATCAACAAGCTCGTCATGTATGCGGTCGCGTTCTTCGGCGCATTCCTGTGTGACGCAACGACCGCTCTTGATCCACCCGCGACACAAGATATCGCACCGAGCGAGCCTGCGGACGCAACCCTGTCCGAAGCCCACGATTGGCTTATGACCGGCGCCTATGAACGGGCTATGGCGGCGTACAGGGTGCTCGCCGCCCAGGGATCCACGGCGTTGGAGGCCGGCCTGGGTTTGGCACGCTGCCAACTGCGCATAGGACGCTACGATGAGGCACTGTCCACGTTAAGTGCTTTGGGCGCTGAGGAGTCGTGCCAATGGCACGATCTTAGCGCGCAACTCTATCGCGTGACGGGCGAATACTCGAAAGCGCTCGCACATGCCGCCTCGTGCCTGCGTATCAAACCGGGGCATGCCGGGGCACACTTGATGCGGGGGCAGGTGTTGGAAATGCTCGGGCGCCGAGATGACGCCATCGAATCCTACGCCTGGTTCGCCGAGCAGCTCGTCGAGCAAGATACGCTCCCGCCCGACGCGGAGCGGATCACGCAACTGGCGCTCGGGTTCTTGCGTTACAGTGTACTCACGCGCACGAAAGTCGCGCCGCGCACCAAGCATGTGCTCAACGAAATGTTGCAACCCGCGTATGATCGCCTCGATCGAATGTATTGGCCGGCGCGAATCGCCGCTGCGGATTTGCTGCGGGAAAAATACAACAACGATGATAGCGACGGGAGCATGTCGGACTATCGAGCCGCCCTGCGTATCAATGAGCACTTGCCCGAGGCCTACGTCGGCATGGGGGAGGTGGCGCTGTCGCGGTGGAGCTTCGAGGAAATTGAACGGTTCGCCACCGCGGCAATGGATGTCAATCCGAACTACGCCCCGGCCATACTTCTTCTGGCCCAGAAGTCGTTATTGGAGCGGCGCTACGACAAAACGATCGAACATTGCGACCGGGCACTGACCATCAATCCCTACGACCTACACGCCCTTTCCCTCACCGCTGGTGCCGGAGCATGTCAGTTCGACACGGAGTTGGTTGGCACCATGAAAGAGCGCGTGGGCAAGATCAATCCGCGCTGCGCCCTGTTGCATCGTACGCTGGGTGACGCTTTATCCGGCATTCGCCAATATGCCGACTCGGAGCGCGAATACAAGACGGCGATTGAGTTCGACCCGACCGACGCAAACGCCCGCACCGAACTGGGTATGATGTACATGCAATGGGGTGAGGAGACCAAAGCCCGCGAGGCGCTGGAGGGCGCTTGGTCGCTGGACCCCTTTAACGAGCGCACCAAGTTTACGCTCGAATTGCTTCAGATGCTCGAAAAGTTCGACCGGGTTGAGACTCAGCATTTCATCGTCAAATACGACTCCAATACGGATCCCGGAATCGGTACGTTTATTGCAAACTACATGGAGGGGATCTACCCGGAATTGACGGAAGACTATGAGACGCCCATCGAAGGCAAAACGACGATCGAGATATTTCCAACCCACCGGGCATTCGGAGTGCGCATCACGGGCAAGCCCTGGATCCATACGGTCGGCGCCGCTACCGGACGGGTGATCGCCCTGGCATCGCCGCGCGACAAGACCAACTTCGGCGCATACAACTTGGCGCGGGTTCTCAAACACGAATTCACGCATACCGTCACGCTCGAAGCCACCAAGAATCGCATTCCGCACTGGTTCACCGAAGGGCTGGCCGTCTACCAGGAAGATGCCCCGCGCAGCTTCGATTGGTGCGAATTGTTGGCCGACGCAGTGCGTCGCGATCGGTTGTTCACCTTGGATTCCATCGATTGGGGGTTCATCCGACCCCGGCGGGCAACGGATCGGCAAATGGCGTATGCCCAAAGCGAATGGATGGTGGAATACATCGTTGGTCGCTTCAGCTATGACATCATCAATACCATGCTCTCTCGATTTCGGGACGGCAAAACGCGCGAGCAGGTGTTCCGTGAGGAATTGGGCATTGAGTCCGCAGATTTCGATCGCGATTTTCGTGGCTGGGCGAAAGAGCAAACGCGAAACTGGGGGTATGACGTAGCATCGCCGGAAAACGTCACCGGGCTACGGCTTCTTGTTGCGGAGCGCGGAGATGATGCGGGGCTTCACGGTCGACTAGCCAAGGCTGAGTTTGACAACGGAGAGTTGGAGGAGGCCGTGAAGGCTGCGCAGAAGGCGCTCGACGTGGACGAAAACGAACCGAACGCGCTGCAAGTCATGGCCACCGTGCTAGCCATGATGTCCCGCGACGCGGGCGCTGAGCAAACGCGTCACGCCCACGATGATCGTGCACTGCCCATCTTGGAGCGACTTCTAGAGGCCAAACCCGACGGATGGACGGCACCAAAGAACCTTGCCGACATAGCCCTGCGTCGCGGTGCGTTTGATCGGGCGGAGGAAATGTTCAAGCGTTTGCAGCGACTCTGCCCGTCCGATCCCAGCAGTTGGCGTGGGCTCGCGGGAATCTACCTCGACCGCGGCGATGAAGCGTTGGCCCTGTCACAACTGCTCACGCTGGCTCGAACCGAGGAGCACGACCCGGAGATTCCCGCCACCATCGCCCGCATCCACGAACGGCAGAATCGACTGCGGGAAGCGCAATACTGGTATCGCTCGGCCTTATATATTGATCCGGGCAATGTACAATTGTACAGCAAGCTCGGCGAGGTCAGCCAACGAGCTGACGACACGCGCTCCGCGCTGCAAGCCTATACCATTCTCACCAAGCTTGAACCGGGTGAAGTGGAACACTTCGAGCATGCGGCGATGGCGGCCACCAAGCTGGGTGACTCATCTGCGGCACAGTTGTTCGCACAGCGAGCGGTGGCGCTTGATCCGAAATCGTCCGTCCGATCCTTGCTTCCCTGATACTCCGATACCCGTCCAACGATGGGTGGCTCACCTCTTGGGAAGTGGGAACGCGAACGGGTTCCCGCTTCGCCTTCCCCGTGGCTTAAGCCATGTGCCATCCAAACACCATTCCACGAAAGTGCCCTGTGAGGTTTCAGCGGCATATGATGCGACATTGGGGCGGACTTGGATTAACGGGCGATCGTTGCTAGATTGGTCACCTGGTCCGGGAGAAACTGGTGTATGTCCAATGACGATTCCCGGTATGGTAAGTTAGGTTGTATCGGAAAACGCTCTAAATCTGGCGGCCCCTTCGCGGAAGGCTCTCGAATGGTGAAACGCCAAAGGTCGCCATATTCTTTGACAAGGCCTAGCAACCTCAATGGCCGCTTCCCCGTGTGGGGGCGGACGATGGGAGAGGGCCTGTTAGCCTAACTAATGGGCCACGCTCGATCGAGGCGGCAAGATTGCCAATCCGTTCAGGCTTTAAGAGAAATCGGAGAAAATGAGTAACGACCCGTTAGTTTCCATCTTGCCGGGCTATCGAATAACCCGACAAATCGGAACCGGCGCAGGCTCCAAGATCTACACGGCCGTGGAGCGTGCCAGCGGAATTATGCGCGCCGTAAAACACGTAGTACGCGAATCGCCCGAGGATGAACGCTTCCTCAAGCAAACCGAAATCGAGTATGAAATCAGCAGCAAGATCGAACATCCCAACCTTCGTCGTATCTATTCGATCCACCGTGTACGAAAACTGCTTCAAGTGCGTGAGGTACTGGTGGTGATGGAATATGTGGATGGGTTGTCGCTGGAGGATGCCAGGCCGAATCGACTCAAGACCTTCCTTGTGCTGTTCCAGAAGGTGGCGTTGGGATTAGATGCGATGCACACAGCGGGATTTGTGCATACCGACATCAAACCCACCAATATCATGATCGCCAAGGGGGGGATCGTCAAGATCATCGACTTAGGGCAGGCGTGCCCACTGTATCACCGTAAGGAGCGCATTCAAGGAACACCGGATTACATAGCCCCGGAGCAGGTCCGAAGACTGGCGTTGGACCAGAGGACTGATGTGTTTAACCTCGGAGCCACGATGTATTGGATGCTCACCTCGGAAAACTATCCGACCGAGATTCGCGGCGATGAGACGCCCAGAAGGAGGAAAGGGGCTAGATCGAACAAACCGCTTGCTCCTAATGAACACAATGATAAGATTCCCGTTTCACTCTCCAATTTGGTGATGGAGTGTTGCCGCAACAATCCGGCGGAACGTCCCGAGAGCATGCAACAGATCATTTCCCGTTTGGATGTGGTGCAAAAACTTTGGAACAAGTATCGAACGGACCTGAAGTCGCAACAAGTAAAGCCTTCAGCCGATCTGGCAGAAGTTGCCGAGGAACCTTCGGCTGAGGATGACGCATGACAGCAGCCGACCAGGCTACGGACATTTTCCTAGAAGCGGCAAGACTAAACCGCGAAGATCCCTTGTTGAGCGGGTCGCAGTTGCTGTTTCCGGATTATGGACAGGTGGTTATGACCGGTGACTTGCATGGCCATCGGCGCAACTTCGACAAGCTGAAGCGGTTTTGCGACCTGGAGCACGCCGGCGCCCGGCACGTAATTCTTCATGAGATCATCCACGAAGAGGTGGAAGGGTTAGGCGGCGAGGATACTTCACACCAGGTGCTCTTGGATGCGGCGCGCTGGAAATGTGAATATCCAGATCAGATCCACTTTCTACTCGGAAACCACGACCTCGCCCAGATGAATCGCCATGAAATCACGAAGAATGGTCGGGTGGTGACGATGGACTTCGAGAACGCCATCAACAAGGCATTCGGAGATGAGGCGAAAGTCATGGAGGCCATCAACGCCTTTCTTCGTACGTTCCCACTGGCAGGCCGGACGAAAAACCGCGTCATGTTTTCGCATTCGCTTCCCAGCCCGCGTCTGTTGCCTACGTTCGATCCTATGGTATTGTCACGCGTTCCAACCGATGAAGACCTCAACGAGCGTGGTTCGGCTCATGCGTTGGTTTGGGGACGGTATCATTCTGCATCGGCCTTGGAAACTCTTGCGACACTTCTTGATACTGATTGGTTTGTATGCGGACATCAACCCCAGGAAACCGGCTATGATTTCTTACATGATCGGATGTTGATCCTGGCCAGTGACCATAACCATGGCGTGTTCTTGACCCTTGATCTAAAGAAACCCGTGACCACCGAGTCGCTCAGGAGTCATATTCGCCCGTTCGCCGGCGTGGCGTAGGTCATCAAGTTGTTCGACCTTTGGCGCAGCCAAGCTCCGCCGAAATAGAGTACGGCTGGGCGTGTGACAGACTCGGCGGGCAGGCGTAGTCCATAGTAGGTATGATCCGCAGGATCATCAAACAATGCCAAATAGGTGTCATAGACCAGCCCAGGGCAACGCCCTGGGAACAGGAGACGCCTTGGCGTGTAAGCCCTGAAACGGTGGAATCATGCTATGCCGCCCTTTCAGGGCTCGCGCTGAGTCGGGCCATCGATCCCAGGGCGTTGCCCTGGGCTGTTGTAGTGTGCCCCTACAGGGCAGAGAGAATACGCAGCGCATCGGGAAGAGCGTTGTACCCGCGCGTGGGGATTGTTAATCGACACTCAATACGGCTCGCCGGGAGGTTCGCCCTCCCGAAGACCCCGCCGCAAGTGTCACGAATACGGCACAAATTGCATCACTGCCGGCTTGAAGGCGTTCCGGCCCGCTTGAATAATAACTGATGAGAATAACTATCCGGCACGGGGGCCGGAGCTACCGGCACCTCGATGGCGTTCACCGGTTTCCAGACAGGGCCTCATCTCCAGCGACGCCCGCGCGCACTAGAAACTTTGGGCGGCGAGACTTGGATCCAACATTCGCAACCCCATGTTGTTGGATCACGCTGTTGACAAGGCGGGTATTTCGTGTCACCAGGCTAAACTCTCGAAAAAGCACGAAGCCGTGACACGCCAGCGAGACTAAAGCCAACATGAGATGCAAATCTTGGCTCTCGTGTGTTCGCCAAGTGTGCGCCCCGGCCGCGACGACGGGCACGGTACCCAGAATCATCAAGCCCACAAGATGGGTCGCTTCCCGCTTAATGCTTTTGACCGTCTTCATCGGCGTGAGGTCTGCATGCGCAAGATGAAGTACCTGAGTAACCACCTTGCCGGTGACGGTGAGGTAGGTAAACACGATCACTTGAATCAAGCAGGCAAGCAACAAGGCGAACACCGCGAGAATGATGTGAAGATCGGGGTGTTCAGCGGATGCCATCAATCCGACACCCGCCGCCCCCAAAAGCACCAACAGTAAACCGCACGCGAGGCCTAGGAAAATCCGTGGCATAGTAAGACATCCCTGCACAAGAAACTCGAATCGATCAAAAGAGGGAACCATGAATTTTGACTTGGTGGACGTGACTCCATGACCCATGCAACTTCCCGCAATGCTCACAGAGCCGTGGCACACGTACCAAGTTCTTCTACCCGCAGAGGCCATGAGTGTTAATGCACGAGGGCTCCGTTACACCTCGAATGACGGAAACAGTTTTTTTAAGCGTATAGGTGCGTCGCCCGTCGTGGCTGGGAGGGCGAGCCTCCCGGCGAGCCGTGGCTCTCGTACGCAGGACGGGCAAGGCTCAGCAGAAGCTTCGCCATCCCGACGGGCAATCCACCCGTTCAGCGTAGACAGAGCACAAGGGCTGCGGCGAGCGATTCTACCGTCCGCCCTGTTTTGTTAGTTCTCCGATGCGCTTTGTGGCCGATCGCAGGTTCGCGGCGTGGTTCGTTTCGTGTTTGAGGGTGGCCTGATACAACTCCAAAGCACGGTCGCGGTCATGGAGCCGATAGTCGTACACCACCGCCGCGTGGAAACGCGCCGGATGCTCCGTTTCAGGATTCCACGTCCATACGCGCTCATACCACTTGACGGCGATCGGTTCCTGGCCGGGGAGATATTCCTTATGGATCTCGCCGCACCAAAACGCCGCATCGTCAATCTTGTCGCTATTGGGGTATTGCTGGATGAGTTGGCGGAATAGCTCGGCCGCCTCGATCATTCGGTCTTGACGATAGATGCCGGGAACTCGGTGTCCACCACTACGCATGAGCTCCAACCCTCGAGCGTACATTGCGTCTGCGGCCTCGATCTCCTCGGTGGGCCTGAAGGAAATGGACGGTATTTCCGCATCCATCAGATAACGAAAACGCTTCACGCCGCGAAAGCCATCCATTTCGAAGGCCGCCCATTGGGCCTTGTTCGTATCGCCGTGCGATTCGTAATAATCGCGGAGCCGAAGAAGATTGCGCTGATATTCCGTGCGATGACCCACGACAGCTTCGACGAGATCCACTTCATGCGCGTCTGCAATCGTAATATCAATCGTGCCGTCGGCATTCTTCGAACTGGTTCGTTTGAGTGGCGCGGGCGATGAATCCTCAGCTTTCGATTGTCTCCATCGTGCGTCCACGTTGCAGCCGGCAGCGACCGCCAACGTCAGAATGGCGACCATCGCAAGACTTCCATATCCGTTTATTCTAATCATAGCCTCTCCTCGCCCGTTTCGAGAACGATCGCTCCAAAGTAACTTCCCCAGCCTATTCCATCCCCACGGACCGCAAACGTCAAGACGGGCACGATGTTGGCGAGTTACCATTGTGCTTCCTCGAACGCCCCGAGTCGGGGTTTGGGCTTGCTGGGCCTGGATTTCAGAATGGCGTTCGCCAGCGTCATATCGCCTTTGGTGGTCAGCTTCAAGTTCGTTCCGTCAGATTTCACAACCGAAACCGGGTGCCCATATAGCTCCACCACCTGAGCGTCATCCGTCACGTCGTTCGGTTGAGCCTTGAGTCCCGAATAGGCGTCGCAGAGTAGTTTCTTGGCGAAGACTTGGGGCGTCTGGGCTTCGTAAAGCCCGGCCCGCGACTCGGTTTTTTCAATAGCCATTGATTCTGCGACGCGTTTGATTGTTCCGGTGATCGGGGCCGCGAGAATCGCTGCCCCGGACTTGACGGCCTCAGCAAAAACACCGTCGATCATCGCAGCGGTCACGCATGGCCTGGCGGCGTCGTGAACCGCTACGAACTCGGCTTCTTCCGATACCACGCCGAGCGCGGCGCGCACGGTGTCGACCCGCGTTGCACCCCCTTCTACAAGCTTCACGCCCATGAATCCCAAATTGGGGCCGAACTTGGATTTGGTCGTTTCCATGTCTTCCGGGGCCACGGCTAGGATCGTTTGGCAAACGTCCTCACGAGTGACGAAGTGCTCCAGCGATCTGAGGAAGACCGGTCGGCCGTCGAGCTTGGCGAATGTTTTCTTTTCAGATGAGCCGAACCGTTCACTCTTCCCGGCCGATGCCACAATGACAGCGTACTTTGACATGACGCTACTCCTCTCCAACAGCCTTGACGCGTTTGCGATCGCTGACCGGGGCGCCGTCAAACCTACCAAAAATCATTCGGCCCGCTGAGGTCTGCAACACGCTGGTTACTGTAAGATCCACGGTTTCGCCAATCCGGTTCCGAGTTCCTTCGACTACAACCATCGTGCCGTCATCAAGGTATCCCACGCCCTGCCCCGCCTCCTCACCGGGTTTGATGATTCTGACGGGGAGCGTTTCGCCGGGCAACACAACGGGCTTGAGGGCGTTGGCGAGGTCATTGATGTTGATGACCGTGACGCCACGCAGTTGCGCGATCTTGTTGAGATTGTAATCGTTGGTGACGACTTTACCTCCGAGTTGCAAGGCGAGATCGACGAGCATTTCGTCCACGCCGGCATCGGGGGCACTTCGCTCGGGGGCGGTTTCCAGCATTCTAATATCTACGTTTTCATTCGTTTGCAGCTTGTTTAGCATATCCAACCCCCGTCGACCGCGACTGCGCTTGAGTCGGTCGGCGCTGTCGGCGATGGTTTGGAGTTCGAGAAGAACGAAGCGCGGAACGATCAACTCGGCCGTAATGATCTTGGTATTGGCGATATCCGCAATGCGACCATCGACGATCACCGACGTATCGAGCACCATGGGTCGGTCGCCCTTACTTTCCTTGGCAAACTCAACGTACGGAATGACGAAACGGACGTCATCCTTGGTCTGAAGAACAAAGCTCACGGCGAGGTAGCAACAAACCACGCCGATGGCCATTTTTACTGCACTGACGATGGAACGTTGGGCCTCGGTAAGCTCGCCCGGTATGTTCGCACGAGCCACCAAGTCAATAATCAAAGACGCCCCATACGCGACTACCATACCCACAATCAACCCAAAAAACACGCCGGATATTGCAGACAAAGATTTTCGGGGAATGAAAAACACGTCAAGGGCGATCACAATGATGGCGGAAACTGCGAACGCAGCAATAATCAGATCGCCGTGGCGCCCGAGCGTTCCTTCACCGGCCATGGATGGCGGCGTAAGGTCAGATGCCAACCCCCACCCCACGGCACATAGGATCAAGACAAACACGATACGCAGGGCGGCCATGAGCACGACACTGGACTGCGCGCTCCGCTCATGCTTGGATGCAGTTAGTGGTAGACCGGTCTGCATGAATCGTATTCCCTCATAGTGATGCCGCCCAACGACTGACGCGATGTGCGCCACGATCCGCAGGAACTTTACCCAGCATAAGTATAGCCTGGATCGAACGATTTGCAATCCCACCGCGCCTCAGAAGCTACAAGTTTGACCGCTGGCGGCGGTGCCTCTAGCATGGTCCAAACCATCACCGTCGATTCCGTGTGGAATCCACCGGCACGTTCTCCCAATGGGACAAGCGTCGCATTGCCGATCTGCTTCCCTTGACGACGCTCGAAGAGATTGTGGCGAGGCGGATGGGCTGCGAGACGCGGCGGAAGATGACCAGGCATGGCGCCCTCGAAGATTGATACCCCAACGCCCGCGCTCAGTTCTGACGCCCACCCAACCAATGTTCCACAAGACGCATCGCGCACCGTCCTGCGTGGACCGGTTCGAAAGACACTCCTGCTCCTTGCCCTTCCCGTCCTCGCCGAACAGATGCTCAATACGTTTGTGGGGCTCTTCGACACCTGGCTGGCTGGGCGGATCAGTTCCGCCGCGACTTCCGCCGTCGGGCTCGCGGCCTATGTCAGTTGGCTTGGAACGATGATCGTCATGCTGGTCGGGACGGGAACGACGGCGCTGGTCGCCAGACACAAGGGGGCCGGAGCATCCGAACAGGCCAATCGGTGCACCAACCAGTCGGTTACCCTGGCGGCGATGCTGGGCTTCTTTTTATTCGTCCTGCTCTACACGGTTGCGCCCGTGCTGGCCGCGTACTCACGCCTTTCAGGAGATGCTTTCGACGTGGCGGTGACCTATCTTCGCATTGACTCTTTCGGGCACATTTTCATGGGATTGATTCTGGTGGGGTGCGCCGCCCTTCGCGGCGTTGGCGACATGCGAACCCCCATGCTCATTTTCGCAGCCATCAATGGTGTCAATATTCTGGCATCATGCGTCTTCGTCTATGGGCTGGAGATGGGCGTCAACGGGATCGTCGGGGGGACCATCATATCCCGCGGCGTCGGCGCGGTGATCATGCTCACGTTGTTAATTCGCGGCTGCGCGGGGCTGATTTTGATCCGATCCCAGCTATCGTTTGTGTGGGCGCGGGCATGGAGGATTCTGCGCATCGGAATCCCGGCGGCTACGGATGGCGCCGTCCTGTGGATCGGGCACTTCATCTTCCTCGCCATCATCGCTCGGGCTTACGATGGGTTACTGGGGCAAGCGTGCTTCGCGGCGCACATCATCGCGATTCGCGTCGAAGCGCTGGTCTATCTGCCCGCAGTGGCCTGGGGTGCGGCAACAGCCACGATGATCGGTCAGTCGCTGGGACACGGCGATCCGCTGCGCGCCAAACGTGCTGGACTCGAGGCCGTTCTCCAGTGCGGATTGCTCAGTGTGATGATGGCCGCTTTCTTCTACATGGCTGCTTCATGGATCTTTGAGCAGATGACCATCGACCCGCTGGTTCGGGCCGCCGGTGTCGGACCCTTTCGCGTGCTTGCGCTGTTTCAGCCGCTGCTGATCATCTCCATCGTGCTCATTCACGGCTTGCGGGGCGCCGGGGATACGCGCGTTCCCCTGCTGATAACCATCTTGGGGGTGCTGCTCCGCTTGTCGGTGGGGTATTACTTCTGCATGATCGCCGGGTGGGGGTTGATCGGCGCGTGGATGGGCATGTTCGGTGCCATGACCTGGCGCGCGACCGCCGCGGCCGCCCATTTCCTGAGCGGTCGCTGGATCACCACGCGGGTGTGAATGATGCCCTGCAGGGTGGCCCATCGCTTTGGCGGAGATAGAGCCAAATCGTCATGCGAGGCACTAATCAGCAATCAGTTATCAGTAGCTGAGGACTGATAACTGACGACTACTCCGGTTTCTTGTTGCGGTTGACGCGGACGATGGCGTCTCGGAGTAATGCCGCCAAGCTGTCATCCATGTTGGCGGCGCTGAGGATTTCCATGGTGACCATGGCTTGATCCGGTTTCCCCGCGGCGAAGAGCACATAGCCCAAAAGCAACTGCGCCCCACTATTGGTGGGATGCGTATCGACAAACCGAACGAGCCGGGCAATCTGTTGGTCCATGATGGCTACGTCACGATAGAGACCGCGGATATCCACTGGGTATTCGACCAATTCCGGCGTGGTAAGCAGCGCCCGCCGAATCGCCATGCCCCCCACCTCAAAATCTTGAAGAGCGAAATTCGACAGGGCATACAGGAACTTCACGTAACCGTCGCGTTCATCCGCCAACATGGCGGTTGCGTAAGAGCGGCGGGCGTCTTCGTATTGACCGGCGAGATAGGACTGGTTCCCCTGGCCGATCAAAGTTGATTCGCCGGGTTCGATCAAACTTTGATAGGTATCCTGCTCGACCGGCGCCGCCGTAGTATTCGAGGGGGCAACGGCCTGGGGCGTCGGTGGTCCTTGCTCAACGATCTGCGTCTCGACAATCTGATCCGCATAGTACACGTCACCCCTATTAGATCCGTAGATATATGGATCGGGATAGTAAGCCGAAGCATAGGTGTATCCGTGGTACGGGTAGTGGTAGCCTAAGCCATAGCCTAAGTTGTAGCCGTAGATCGGGCTATAATCGCGATAGTAGAACCCGCCATACGCTGAGCCATAAAACTGGCGTCGGCCATGATGTCCACCTATGCCGTGCAGGCCGCCGACACCGTGACGTCCACCACTATGATGATCACGATCGCGCCGATCGAGCAAGATCGTGCCGTGCAGGCCGCCTTGGGACCGATTTCCACCAAGGTGGATTGCGGCGGAACCATGATTGCCTCGGGCGCCAATAGTGAGCCCCGCAAGCGGCCCCCGCCCCTGATGATTCGACGTAGCGACGGAACCGGTCCCTAGCCCCTGTCGACTGGGAATGCCGCGTGAGCCAGGACGCGTGGATGTCAGCGACCCCGATGTGGATCGGAATCCACGACTGGGTCTTACGGAATTACTGGGGCCTGTGGCGCGTGGAGCCGTCGACAGCCGCCCCGAAGGAGAGAATCCCGCCTTGCCAATCGAGGGTCTTCTGGTCGAACGTCCTACAGTGCGTCCGCCGGTGCGCGAACGAGACGAGGAGAATGAACGCCGCGTGCTGGGAGATCGCCGGGTCAAAGATTTGGCACTCCGCCCCCCGGATTGATAAGATGCACGACCACCGCTTTTCGAGCGCATCGATGATCGCCCCGAGTGCCCGCCGATGCGTCCGGACCGCGATCCCTTAGGCGGTCCCGCCATAG
>Ga0214472_10004032_pt1 | contig 15511 bp, 13 predicted proteins | sample RVTome_6_FD_207662 | JGI IMG/M metagenome (GOLD analysis project Ga0214472, IMG submission 207662) | Soil microbial communities from uranium-contaminated site in the Upper Colorado River Basin, Wyoming, United States - RVT140D175 | ecosystem: Environmental > Terrestrial > Soil > Contaminated >...
GGCGCATGGCGAATTCCAGGACGCAGCCTGCACGAAGGGATGCAGGAGATGGTCAAGGTCGGCCTGACCCCGATGGAAACGATCGTCGCGGCCACCAGCAGCTCGGCGCGTCTGCTGAAGCGCGAGAAGGAGCTTGGCACCATCCAGACGGGCAAGCTCGCCGACATGGTGCTGCTCGATGCGAACCCCCTGCAGGACATCACGAATACGCGGCGGATCAACGCGGTGATCGTCAACGGCCGCCTGATGGATCGAAAAACGCTGGATGACCTGCTGGCCCGGATGGCCGCGGCGAACGCGACGAATTAATCAGGCGGGCCGACCAAGGGCGGCCCCTACGCCCGAAATCAAAAAATACGGTAGGGGCCGAGCTTGCTCGGCCCGGCTATTATTGAAGCCGATGACAGGGAGCGTGTTATGCCGAGAGTGAACCGGGCCTGGATGACCGTCGCGGCGTGCCTGCTGGCGGGGCCGCTGTTCAATGCCGCCGCCTCCGGGCAGGCGTCGTTCGACACGCCGTACCAGACCACCGACTTCAGCGGCGAGTGGAGCGAGATCCAGCACGAGATCGGCACGACCGCGGAGATGCACGACTACTCGGGACTTCCGTACAACGACGCGGGACGCATGCGGGCCGATACGGGGGACATCTCCGACTGGTCGATTCCGGAATTCGTCTGCCGGCCGCATCCCGGCCCCTACAACTGGTACTACGGGGGCGGCTTGCGCATCACCAAGGACATCGATCCGATCACGCGCGAGCTCGTCGCGTATCACGTGCAGTTCCTGCGCAACGTCGATAGGCCGATTTACATGGACGGCCGTCCACATCCGCCGGAATGGGCACCCCGTACCTGGTCGGGCTTCTCGACCGGCAAGTACGACGGCAATATCCTCGTCGTCACGACGACGCACATCCGTGAGAGTTACATCCGGGCGAACACCGCGCTCTTCAGCGAAAAGGCCAGGTTCACCGAGTACCTGATGCTCGATGGCGACCTCATGACGGTGACCACGCTGCTCGAGGATCCCGTATATATGGAGGAGCCGCACATCCAGTCGATGAGCTACCGGCGCAACCTCCACCAGGAGCTCCCGTTCTTTCCGTGCACGGTGGGCGTGGAGAACGTCCAGCCGGGGTTCCCGCATTTTCTGCCCGGCAAGAATCCGTACCTGAAGGACGCGGCGGCCAAGCGCGGCGTGCCGCCCGAGGTGCTCAGAGGCGGGAAAGAGACGATGTATCCGGAGTACCGCGAGAAGATCAGGAACCTGATGTCGGGCGCGTCGAAATGACGCGCGCGTGGAGTCATCGATGAAGGCACGAACACGGGCCGACCAAGGTCGGCCCCTGCACTACTTGATAATCGCGGCGGTGGCAGGGCTGCTGTTGCCGGTCGCCACGTGGGCACAGCAGGCGGCGCAGCCCGCCCCGAGCGCAGTCGAGGGGCTTCAGGTGCTGCCGGTGCGCGGCAACGTGTTCATGGTCGTCGGGGCGAGCAGCAACATCACGGTGTCCGCCGGCATCGACGGCCAGGTGCTGGTGGATGCGGGCTCGGCAGCGATGGCCGACAAGGTGATCGAGACCGTCGCCGCGATCGGACGGTCGGTGGCGGGCGCACCCGCGCGGCTGACGACGTGCGTGGGTCCGCCGTGCTATCAGCCGGGCACCTGGGGACCGTTGACGCCGTTCGGCTTTGCGAGCCCGTCGTACACCGCCGTGATCGCCTCGCCGCGGGCGCCGAAGCCGATCCGCTGGATCCTCCAGGCCACGCTCGACCCCGATCATTCCGGCGGCACAGGGAAGATCGCCGCTGCGGGTGTCACCTACAACGGCGGCGAAGCCGGGCGGCTGGTCGGCAACACCATCCCGGCGACGATCATCGGCCATGAAAACTTTCTGAAGCGGATGACGGAGTTGAAGTACCCGGAAGAAGGGTGGCCGACCGAGACGTACTACATCCCGTCGCACAAGTTGAGCCAGTACATCAACGGCGAAGGCATCCAGATGTATCACGTGCCCAACGCCATCACCGATGGCGACAGCATCGTGTATTTCCGTTTCTCCGATGTCATCAGCGCCGGTGACGTGTTCACGCCGGGCCGGTACCCGATGATCGACACGGCCAGAGGCGGGTCGGTCCAGGGCCTTCTCGACGGGCTCAACAAGATCATCGATTTGACGTTCCCGGAATTCCGGCACCAGGGCGGCACGCTGGTGATTCCCGGCCATGGGCGACTCGGCGACGTCTCCGACGTCGCGATCTATCGCAACATGGTGGAAGTCATTCGCGATCGGATCCAGGACCTGATCACGGACGGCAGGTCGCTGCAGCAGATCAAGGCCGCCAGGCCGACGCTCGACTACGACGGTATCTATGGATCGCCGGATGCGTTCATCGACGCGGTCTACCAAAGCCTCACGAAAAAGTAAGAAGTATCGTAGGGGCCGACCTTGGTCGGCCCCAGCGAAGAGCAGAGCAGGGGCCGAGCTTGCTCGGCCCGAGCAAGAGTAGGGGCCGAGCTTGCTCGGCCCGAGCAAGAGCCCGAGCAAGTCAAGAAGTGATGAGTCCATGAGTACAAAGGGGAACGCCATCTTGATCATCGCCGTCGTCGCGCTCGCGGGCGCGTCGAGCGTCGACGCGCAGCGCGGGCAGGGCGCGGCCGCGCCGCCCCAGACAGCCCGTGCGGCAGCCGCCATCGACATCACCGGCACGTGGGTATCGGTCATCAGCGAAGACTGGCCGCAGCGCATGCTGCCCGCGCGAAAGGGCGAATACACGCGAATCCCTCTCAACGCGGCGGCGCGAAAAGTCGCCGACACCTGGGATCCCGCGCGCGATGAGTCGGCCGGCGAGCAGTGCAAGGGGTACACGGCCGCCGGGATCACGCGGATGCCCGGACGCCTCCGTATCAGCTGGCAGGACGATGACACGATGAAGATGGAACTCGAGGCCGGGAGTCAGACGCGGCTGTTCCACTTTCGTCCCGGCCAGCCGCCCGCCGATCCGTCGTGGCAGGGGTATTCCGCGGCGCAATGGATGTACACGCGCCAGCCGCCCCGGAGCGGCGAGCTCCGCGTGATCACCAATCGCCTGCGGCCGGGATACCTGCGCAAGAACGGCGTGCCGCTCAGCGCCAGCGCCAGCGTCACCGAGTACTACCACCGGTTGACGGCGCCGAACGGTGATGTCTGGCTGACGGTCGTCACCGAGGTCACGGATCCTGAGAACCTGCAGCAACCGTACGTCCAGAGCTCGCATTTCAAGAAGCTGCCGGAGGGCTCCGCATTCAAGCCGGAACCGTGCTCAGCGCGGTGACGCCTTTTCTGTTGACGCCTTTTCTTGACACCACCGGGGGTGGCCCGTACTATCCACAAGGCGGAGGAACGTCCATGACGGGTAATGCATTCATCTTCATCGTGGCCGCGGCGCTGCTGTCGGGCGGGATCGCCTCTGCGCACCACTCGCAGGCGGCGCAGTACGACACGAGCAAGAAGGTCACGCTCGAAGGAACCATGGTGCAGTTCCAGTTCCGCAACCCGCATTCCTTCGTTCAGGTCGAGGCGCCGGACGAGACGGGACAGGTGGTGCGCTGGTCCATCGAGTGGGGCGGGAGCGGCCAGCTCACCGGCCAGGGCGTGACGCGCACCACGCTGAAGTACGGCGACATCGTCCTGATCACCGCGAATCCGTCTCGGACGCCGAACGATCACAAGCTGCACATGCTCACCCTGCACCGCAAGTCCGACGGCTTCGGATGGGGCACGCGACCGGGCGAGGTGACGGACTAGCGGTCGAATCCGTTTCCTCACGACAGAACGCCCTCGGTTGACAACGACCGATCGTTGCTCTATACAGCGGTCGGGCTCGGTAACCCGCAATCGAGGAGGACCGATGGGTCGTCTGGCAGTCTCTCTCTCCGCATGCATCCTCACCACAGTTCTGGCGATCGGTCCCGCGTGGGCGCAGGCCACCGCGCAGCTCGGTGGCACGGTCACTGACGCCAGCGGCGCGGTGCTCCCGGGCGTCACGGTGACCGTGACGCAGACCGGCACGGGGTTCACCCGGACCGTCGTGACGGATGAAACCGGCGCGTACGTCATGCCGAACCTCCCGACCGGTCCGTACCGGCTGGAGGTGTCTCTCCAGGGGTTCCGTACCTACGTGCAGACCGGCATCGTGCTGCAGGTGGCCGCCACGCCGACCATCAATGCGGTGCTCGAAGTCGGCAACCTCGAGGAAACGGTTTCGGTTGAGGCCGCCGCGCCCATCGTGGACGTCCGCAGCGCGGGCATCAGCGAGGTGGTCGAGAACGAGCGAATCCTGGAACTGCCGCTGCAGGGCCGCCAGGTCACGGACCTGATCGTCCTGGCCGGAGCGGCCGTCCAGACGGCATCGCCTCCCTCACACCACTTCTCCGGGGGGGTGAGAATCAGCGTCGCTGGTGGGCAGGACTTCGGCGTGGCATACCTCCTCGACGGGGCCGTCCATAACGACACGCAGAGCAGCGGCGGCCTGCCGCTCCCCTTCCCGGATGCGCTGCAGGAGTTCCGGGTCGCCACGAGCGGTCTCTCCGCCGACAATGGGCTGCGCTCGGGAGCCTCGGTGAACGCCGTGACGAAGTCGGGCACCAACAACGTCCACGGGAATCTGTTCCAGTTCTACCGGGACAAGCGGTTCAACGCGACCAATCGGTTTGCGCGCGTGGGGCCGGACGGCAAGCGGCAGGATGACGGGTTGCTGCGCCACCAGTTTGGCGGAACGCTGGGCGGACCGATTGTCCGGGACCGGCTCTTTTTCTTTGGCGGATACCAGGGCACCTATTTGCGTCAAGCGCCAAACGACAACCTCGCGTTTGTGCCCACGGCGGCAATGCTGGCCGGCGACTTTACCGCCTTCGCCTCCCCGGCGTGCAATCAGGGCCGGGCGATCGCGTTGCGGGCGCCGTTCGTGAACAACCGGGTCGATCCGTCGCTCTTCAGTCCAGCGGCCGTGAACCTCGCCAGACGACTGCCGGGCGCGGCCAATCCGTGCGGCGAGAACCGGTTCCCCACCGGCGGTGAGGGGGGTGAGCGCAACGAGGGGCAGGTGGTGACCAAGATCGACTATCAACGGAGCGCCGATCATTCACTCTTCGGCCGGTACATGGTCACCTTTCACAAGCAGGGCGTGCCGGTCCTGGACAACATCCTGACGATGACGCACCAGTTGAGCGTCGGTCTCGACAACTGGGCCACGTCCGCGGCGTTCGGCGATACACGCGTGTTCGGCTCGAACGCGGTCAATGCGTTTCGGGTGACGTTCAATCGCACGAGCGTCGACCGTTTCAATCGTCCCGCGGTCGAACCGGCCGATCTGGGTATCAAAGCCTCCAGCTACGAACCGCATCGCATGAACGTGAACATCACTGGCGGATTCCTTCTGGGCCACCCGAGCGCCGGCTACGGCATCACCAACACCGAAACCTACCAGGTGAGCAACGATCTGACGCTGGTGCGGGGCAACCACCAGATCGCCCTCGGTGCGAACGTGGCGTACTGGAGCACCTACATCGAGACCTGCGCGCGATGCGGGGGCGAGTGGCGATTCAACGGCCAGGTGACGGGCCTGGGGCTGGCCGACTTTCTCCTGGGCAGAATGTCCAACGTGGAGCAGGGTGGGCCCGGCGGCTCGGATCCCGCCCAGCACTACCTGGGGCTCTATGCGCAGGACGCCTGGCGCGCGACGCCCCGGTTGACCCTGAACGCCGGTCTTCGCTGGGAACCCTACTTCGGACAACACATGCAGGGGCGGTTCGGGATCCCCGTGTGGAGCTGGGACAACTTCCGGCAGGGAGTCAGAAGCACGCAGTTCGTGAACGCGCCGCCAGGGTTTCTCTATGCCGGCGACGCCGGCTATCCCAGCGGCAGCTCGGGCATGAATCGGAAGTGGTGGAATCTCTCACCGCGCGTGGGCGTGGCCTGGGACGTCACGGGCGACGGCAAGCTGGCGGTGCGCTCCTCGTACGGGCTCGCGTATGACTTCCCGGTCGGTGATTTCCAGTTCCTCCAGACCTCCGCCCCTCCGTTCGGCAACCGCACGTTCGTCGATTTTCCGCCGGGTGGATTCGACGACCCCTATGCGCACCTCGGTGGGAGTCCCCACCCCATTGTCACGAGCCGGGAGACTGTGTTCCCGCCCTCCGGCGCATTCGGGTCCATGAAGCCGGACATCAACTCGCCGCGGGTCCAGTCGTGGAACGTCACCGTCGAACGGCAGATCGGCACGGACTGGGGCGTCGCGGTCAGCTACCTGGGCAACTACACCGACCGGTTGTGGGATCTGATCCCGCTCAATCCCGCTGTGTTCATGGGACTCGGTCCGTGCACGATCAACGGCGTAGCATATCCAGTGTGCAGCACAGCCGCCAATACGAACGCTCGACGCGTGATCTCCCTCGAAAATCCGCTCGTGGGGCGGCAGATCAGCGCGCTCGAGATTTTTGACGATTTTGGCTCCTCGACGTACCGGGGCGTTCGGCTGTCCGCCCAGCGCCGGTCGGCCAGCGGCATCAGCCTCAGTGGGAATTACACGCGGTCTTACTGCTTCGGGCACACGATGATCGCGAATCAGAATCAATTCGCGGCGGGCCCGACCAATCCCGACGACCTGACGTTCGATCGCGGCAATTGCACGCAGAACCGAACGCACCTCGCCAACGTGACCATGGGGTACCAGACGCCGCAATTCGCCAACGCTGCGCTGCGCGCCCTGGCGTCGGACTGGCGCGTGTCGGGGATCTTCAGCGTCAGTTCGGGTGCCTGGCTCACGGTGACCACCGGCCGCGATACCGCGCTCAACGGCCAGGGCGTGGCGCAACGGGTCAATCAGGTGAGCGATGACGTCTACGGAGAGAAGACGCTGCAGAGCTACCTGAATCGGGCCGCGTTCGCCGCGCCGGCGCCGGGCGCATTCGGCGATTACGTCCGTAACAGTCTGCAGGGGCCGGGACGATGGAACATCGATCTGTCCCTGTCCAGACTGGTCGGCGTGGTGGGCAGCCATACGCTGGAACTGCGCGTCGAGGCGTTCAACCTCACGAATCATTTCAACTGGGGCAATCCGCAGACCAACTTCCTGACGGGCACGTTCGGCCGCATCACATCGCAGGCCACGCCGCCGCGCGTCCTGCAGTTTGGCGTCAAGTACGGGTTCTGAGGTAGCGGAGGGGACGGAGATAACGGGTTCACACGGAGCAACGGAGCAACGGAGACGCACGGAACGCCGATAGGGGTAGGGAGAAGCGATTGAGTTCGCCTCCCCCTCCCTCCGAACCGGACGGGCGGATCTCCCGCATCCGGCTCTCCAGTCGAGGAGTCACCTCGCTGAGGACTGACGAAAGGCGGCATGGGCGTGCGCTAAGGAAAACAGCCCCTGCGCCGTGAAGAAGGCCACCGGCCATTGCTGATGATCCCACCCGCGTCCGCGGCCGCGACGACGGAGACGCTTGCGGAGGATGCTGCGCAGCCGCATGCGGATCCATTTGTCATGGTCACGAAATGTGTGGTGGCTGTGTTTGAAATACTCCAGCCAGCCCACGAGGGTGCGGTTCACGTCCGCGATGATGAAGGCGAGGCTCTGCCCGTTGCTGCGGCGCGTCTTCTGCCGCACCGCGTCCTTGAGCTTCCGGACACTCTCCGCACGCGGCCAGCGGTAGGCCTGTGCGAAGTGATAGCCCAGAAAGTCAAAGCCACCGGGTGGCTGCATGTCCACGAGGTGCGTCTTCGTGGGATGCAGGCGGAGGCCCGCCGCCTCGGTCCAGCGTTGCACCAGCGCCAGCGCCTGCCCCGCGTCCTCCGCCGTGCGACACAGAATGACGAAACCGGCCGAATCGCGTTTGTCTCCTACGGACTGGTCTCCCGCCGCTGGTTGCTCCCCACCTCGTCTCGCGACGACGCAGTGACCATTGGCTTACAGGCCGGAGAGCGTATGCCTGGAGAGGACTCACACCTCTCTGGACGTGTGCGCTTGGAGGCGCACGTGACGCGGGCCTGTGGCCCGCATATGGATAGAACAACGCCCCGCTCACAAGCCAATGTGGATCAACCGGGGGCTTGTGAGCGAGGCGTTGTTCGATCGCGGCAACTGTACCCAGAACCGCACCCACATCGCCAACATGACAATGGGGTACCAAGCGCCACAGCTGGCGAGCCGCGTGCTGCGTCTGCTCGCGTCCGATTGGCGCATCTCGGGTATTCTCAACGCGAGCTCGGGCAGCTGGCTGACGTGACGACCGGACGGGATACGGCGCTCAACGGCCGGGGCGCGCAGCGCGTCAACCAGGTGAGTGACGACGTCCATGGGCCGAAGACGTTGACGCAGTATCTGGACGCCGCCGCGTGTGCGCAGCCGGCGTCAGGCACGTTCGGCAATCACGTTCGGGCCGGCATCGCCGGTCCCGGGCTGTGGACGATCAACCTTGCCGTTTCCAGGCTGGTCCCGGTGACCGGCTCGCAGAACCTGGAAATCCGGCTGGAATCGTTCAATCTGTTGAATCATTTCAAGTGAGGTGCGCCGGTCACCAACCTGGCGCAGGCGACGTTCGGGCGGATTCAGTCCCAGGCCACGGATCCGCGTATCATGCAGTTCGGTGTGAAATATAGCTTTTGGAATCGACGCATTGGCGGATCTACGTATTGACGAATTGCGCGAGCGACATACGTCAATTCGTCGATGCGTCAATCGGATTTCTCCGGAGGGTGAGATGCAGGTGAATCGCGCTCAGGTGGGGTTTGGGTGCCTGCTGCTGGTGACGCTGCTCAGCGCGCCCGCACTGGCACAGCCGTCATTCGACACCCCCTATCAGACCATCGACTTCAGCGGCGAATGGAGCGAACTCGCCTATGAAGGCGCATTTCAGTACGACCTGGGCGATTATTCCGGCGTGCCCCTCAATGCCGCGGGCCGCATGAGAGCCGACAGCCACGACCACACCGAGTGGAACCTGCCGGAGATTCAGTGCCGGCCGCACCCCGGCGTGTTCAACTGGTTTTACGGCGGCGGCGTGCGCCTCGTGAAGCAGAACGACCCGGTATCGCGCGAGCTCACGGCCTACCACGTGCAGTTCCTGCGCGCGCTCGACCGGCCCATCTACATGGACGGCCGGCCGCATCCTCCCGAATGGGCGCCGCATACCTGGGCCGGATTCTCGACCGGGAAGATTGTTGGCAAGACGCTCGTGATCACGACGACCCATCTCAAGGAGAGCTATATCCGTCCGAACGGGACGATGTTCAGCGAGAAGTCGAAGGTTACGGAACATCTCGTCATCAACGGCGATCTGCTCACCATCACGACGTATCTCGACGATCCCGTCTACCTGTCGGAGCCGTTCATCGTCTCGGTCAGCTACCGGCGGAACCTGCAGCAGGAGCTCCCCTATTTCCCCTGCACCGTCTCGGTGGAAAACACCTTTCCGGGCGTGCCCCATTTCTATCCCTGGAAGAATCCATTTCTGAGGGAAACGGCGGAGGAACGAAACCTGCCGCTCGAACCGCTGCGCGGCGGCGCTGAGACGATCTATCCGGAGTACCGGCAGAAAGTGAAGGACATGCCGAGGCTCACGCCGTCATCCAACTGAACCCGGAGTCTTCCATGAGACGACTGTTCTCTGCACTCGCGATCGCGGCGGCCCTGCTGGTGCCTGTCTCCTACGCGCAGCAGGCCGGCGGGCTCCAGGTGCTGCCGGTTCGCGGCAACGTGTTCATGATCATGGGTGGCGGCGGGCACGTGACGCTGTCGGCGGGCATCGACGGCATGCTGGTTGTCGACACGGGCTCTGCCGCCATGGCCGACACGATGCTGGCCAAGATCAAGGAGATCGGCACCATGGTGGCGGCTGCGCCCACGCGGTTGACTACGTGCGTCGGCCCCAACTGTTATCCAGCGGGAACGTCGGCGTCGTTCACGCCATGGGGGTTCGCGAGTCCCTCCTACAACGCCGTCGTCGCGTCGCCGGCGCCGCTGAAGCCGCTGCGCTGGATCATTCAGACCCACTTCGACCCCGATCACGTCGGCGGCACGCCCGTACTTGCGGCGGCCGGGAGCTCCTATGCCGGCGGCAACCTGACGACGATCCTCGGGCAGGCGGGCGCCGAGGAAGGCGCCACCCTCATCGCGCAGGAAAACGTGCTGCGGAGGATGACGGAAACGAACTATCCGGAACGAGCATGGGCGCTGGAGACGTTCTACACGCCGACCTACAAGATGAGCCAGTTCATCAACGGCGAAGGGGTCGTGGTGTACCACGCGCCCGCGGCCATCACCGATGGCGACAGCTTTGTCCATTTCCGCTATTCCGATGTGATCAGCGCAGGCGATCTGTACACGTCTGACAGGTACCCGATGATAGATGTCGCGAAGGGGGGTACCATTCAGGGCGTGATCGACGGATTGAACAAGATTCTGGACGTTGCCGTCCCCGAGTTCAGGCACCAGGGCGGGACGATGATCGTTCCGGGGCACGGACGGATTGGCGATTCGGCCGATGTTGCCGTCTACCGCAACATGGTGTCGATCCTGCGCGACCGCATCCAGGAGCTGATCAAGGAAGGCAAGTCGTTGCAGGAGATCAAGGCGTTCAGACCCACGCTGGATTACGACGGCGTCTACGGCTCGCCGGACCCGTTCATCGAAGCCGTCTATCAGAACCTGACGGCAACGCGACCCACGGGCTCGAGGTAATCGACGTTTGCGAGGGAGGACACATCGCATGACGCGCAAAGGGCTCTTCGTCCTGGCTGGAGTGCTCGTGTTGGGGATGACGGCGTATGCCCATCATTCCTTCAACGCGGTGTACGACGTCAGCAGGGAAGTGACGATTGAAGGGAAGCTGGTGCAGTTCCTGTTCCGCAACCCGCATTCCTGGGTGCACGTCGAGGTGACGACGCCGAGCGGCGAAGTGCAGCGCTGGGCCGTCGAATGGGGCGGCAGCGGCCAGCTGGCCGGGCAGGGCGTAACCAGGACGACGCTCAAGGTCGGCGACAACGTCGTCATCTCCGGCGATCCGTCGCGGACAACGGGCGACTACAAGCTGAAGATGAACTCGCTGCGCCGGACGTCCGACGGGTTTGGCTGGGGCCAGCGCGCGGGCGAGACCTTCGACTAGATAAATGGGGTCGGAGGTCATTTGTGGAGGACAGTCCTCCATGAGGCTCGCGAGTGTCCTCGTGTCGTTCGTCGTCGCGGCGGTCACGCTCGTTGCGGCCGCAGACAGTCTCGCGCAGCGCGGTCAGGGGCCGGCGGCCCCGCCTCCGACGGCGAGAGCCGCCGCCGCGATTGATCTGACCGGCACCTGGGTGTCTGTCGTGACCGAAGACTGGGTGTTGCGCATGCTCACTCCACCCAAGGGGGAAGTGCGGAACGTGCCCGTCACGCCCGCGGCGCAGACGATCGCCGCCGCGTGGGATCCGGCGAAGGACGAGGCGGCCGGCGAGCAGTGCAAGGCCTACGGCGCTCCCGCGGTCACGCGTATGCCCGGCCGCATGCGAATCAGCTGGCAGGACGACTACACGCTCAAGGTGGAAATGGAAGCCGGAAACCAGACGCGGCTGCTTCATTTCCAGACGGCGCCGCCGCCGGCGCAGGCGACGTGGCAGGGACACTCGAGGGCGGAGTGGGAATACACGCGCGTCCCGCCGCGCACCGGCAATCTGAAGGTGGTCACGAATCACCTTCGCGCCGGCTACCTGCGCAAGAACGGGGTGCCCTACAGCGCGAATGCCACCCTCGCCGAGTACTTCCACCGCCAGACCGCGCCGAACGGCGACGAGTGGATCCTGCACATCAGCGAGGTGACGGATCCCGAAAACCTCAGGCAACCATGGGTGCAGAGCTCGCATTTCAAGAAGCTGCCCGCGGGCGCGCCGTTCAGCCCGGAGCCGTGTTCGGCGAGGTAAAGATGATCACGGTAGCAGCGCTGGCGCTGCTGATGACGCTCGCGATTCCTTCGACTTGACCTGTTGCTGTAGCACGCAGGCTCGAGCCTGCGCGCGCCGATCCCGCGGTCAATCCTGCCGGGTCCGTTCCCGGAGGGGTTGTTTTTTTGCGCCCCTTACGTATACTGCGACCTCAACTACTCCCCAGCGAAGCGTTTAGGAATGACGGAGGACTTGATGGTGCGTCTGCTGCGGCATCTCGTCGTCGGCGCGGCGATCCTCGTAATGACCACCGCCCCCGCGTGGGCACAGGCGACCGCTGAACTGAACGGTCGCGTCACGGATGAGAGCGGCGCCGTGCTCCCCGGCGTCAGCGTCACGGTCACGCAGACGGATACCGGCTTCACGCGCACGACGGTCACCGACGGAGCGGGCGGCTATTCCCTCCCGAACCTGCCCACCGGCCCGTACCGGCTGGAAGTCACGCTGCAGGGGTTCCGCACCTACGTGCAGACCGGCATCGTCCTGCAGGTCGGCGCGACGCCGACCATCAACGCCGCGCTGGCGGTCGGCAACCTCGAGGAGACGGTCTCCGTCGAGGCAGCGACGCCGCTGGTCGACGTGCGCAGCGCAGGCATCAGCGACGTCGTGGAGAACGAGCGGATCGTCGAGCTCCCGCTGCAGGGCCGCCAGGTCACTGACCTGATCGTCCTGGCGGGCGCGGCCGTGCAGACCGGCAGCGCCTCGAATCGGGCCATGACGGGCGGGGTTGCGATATCGGTGGCGGGTGGCCAGTCCTTCGGCGTGGCGTACACCCTCGATGGCGCCATGCACAACGATGTGAACAACAGCCAGAACCTGCCGATGCCGTTTCCGGACGCGCTGCAGGAATTCAGCGTGGCCACCAGCGGGTTGAGCGCGCAGAACGGGATGCACTCGGGGGCATCAGTCAACGCCGTCACCAAGTCGGGGACGAATGCGCTGCATGGCAACGCGTTCGAATTCGTTCGGGACAAGCGCTTCAACTCCACGGATCCGTTTGCGCGCATCGACCCGGCCACCGGCAAGCGCAAGGATGACGGCCTGGTCCGCAACCAGTTCGGCGGGACGCTTGGCGGGCCGATTGTCCGGGACAGGCTGTTCTTCTTCGGCGGCTACCAGGGCACGGAAGTCCGGCAGACGCCGGCGGCCAACATCGCCTACGTGCCGACGGCCGCGATGCTGGCGGGCGACTTCACGACGCTCGCCTCCTCGGCGTGCGGCCGAGCTGTCACGCTGCGCGCGCCGTTCGTCAACAACCGCGTCAGCCCGGCACTGTTCAGCAAGGCGGCGCTCAACATGGCTGGCAGGCTGCCGACGACGACCGATCCCTGCGGGCAGATCACCTACGAAATTCCCGCGGACAGCCGGGAAGGCGACGGGCTCGGCCGGATCGATGTCCAGCAGAGCACCAACCACTCGATCTTCGGCCGGTACCTGTTCAAGTTCGTCAAGAAGGATCCCCCCTACAGAACCTCCCAGAATGTGCTGACGACCACGGCGCAGGGTCTCGATAATCTGTACCAGGGCGTGGCGGTCGGCGACACACTGGTGTTCGGGTCGAATGCGGTGCAGAACTTCCGCGTGACGTACAACCGAACACGGGTACAGCGCAGCACGGAAAAGTGGTTCTCGCCCTACGACATCGGATCGAACGTGTACACCTACAACCCCGGCGAGATGTCGTTCTCCGTGCAGAACGCGTTCAGCATCGGCGGCGTGAACAGCGGCATCTTCAACACCGACAGCTACCAGATCTCGGACGACGTCACGCTGGTGCGGGGCAACCATCAGCTCGGCTTCGGCGTCAACGTGGCGTACCTGACGATGGACTTTCTGACCAACGCGCGGGTCGGCGGCACGTGGAGCGTGAACGGGCAGAACACGGGCCTTTCACTGGCCGATTTTCTTCTCGGGCGCGTCGCGACCCTGGAACACGGCGCCGGCAACCTCCTGCCAATGAGCATGTGGTACCAGGGGGTGTACGCCCAGGATACGTGGAGGGCGAGCTCGCGGGTGACCGTGAACGCCGGCCTCCGGTGGGAGCCGTTCCTCGGGCAGAGCGTGACGAACGGCGCCATCTACAACTGGAGCCTCGACAACTTCCGGAACAACGTGACGAGCACGCAGTTCCTCAGGGCCCCGGCCGGTCTGTTGTATCCGGGTGACGAGGGGTTCCCGGAAGGAAAGACCGGCCTGGAGAAACAGTGGCTGAACTTCTCGCCGCGCGCCGGGCTTGCGTGGGACGTGCAGGGCAACGGCCGTTCGGCGTTGCGGGCCTCCTACGGTATTGGTTACGACTTTCCGACGGGCGAGCGTCACAACATCAATGCCGGAGCGCCGCCCTGGGGCAACCGATCGCTGCTCCAGGACCCTCCGGGCGGACTTGACGATCCCTACAGCTACGTCGGCGGCGATCCACACCCGATCGCGACGAACGCCAATACGGAATTCCTCACCTTCGGTGCATTCGGGGCCACCGACCCGGACATCAATTCGCCGCGCACCCAGTCCTGGAACGTGACGCTCGAGCAGCAGATCGGATCGGAGTGGGGGGTGAGCATCAGTTACCTTGGGAGCTACGCGGATCGCCTGTGGATGCAAATCCAGCAGAATCCGGCTGTGTTCCTGGGGACAGGGCCCTGCACGATCCGGGGTGTCGCCTATACCGTGTGCAGCACGACGCAAAACCTCAACGCCAGGCGCGTGCTGACGCTGTCGGGAGATAACCCTGCCTCCGCCGCGCTGATTGGCAACCTGGATCTCCACACGAGCATCGGCTCGCAGACGTACCGCGGCCTGAAGCTGTCTGCCCGCCGGAGGGCCGCAGGGGGTCTCTCGATCAACGGGAACTACACCTGGTCCCGCTGTTACGGCGACGACACGACCGGTGGATTCCCGCAGCTGGCGCAGGGGCCGGCCGATCCCAGCAATCCGGAAAGGGATCGCGGCCACTGCGGCCAGGATCGTACGCACGTGGGCAATGTCAGCCTCGGCTACGAAACGCCGGAAGCGGGCAGTGCGGTCGTCAGCGCACTCGTCTCGCACTGGCGCGTGTCGGGCATCGTCACCGCGCGATCGGGCAGCTGGCTCACGGTGACGACCGGCCGCGACATCGCGCTGAACGGGCAGCGCTTCCAGGAGCAGCGGGTCAATCAGGTGAGTGACGACGTCTACGGGGCGAAGACGCTTGCCAGCTATCTGAACCGGGCGGCGTTCGCGCAGCCGGCCCTTGGTACGTTTGGCAACGAGGAGCGCAACAGCATCAGGGGGCCGAATTTCTGGACGACCAACCTCGCGCTGTCGAAGCTCGTGCCATTCGGGACCGCGCAGAGCCTGGAGCTGCGGCTCGAGGCGTTCAACCTGCTGAACCACTTCAACTGGGGGAATCCCGGCACGAACTTCAATGCCGGCACGTTCGGCCGCATTCAGTCGATCGCGGGCGAACCGCGCATTCTGCAGTTTGGCATTAAGTACGCGTTCTAGAGACCTGTAGGGGGAAGGGGATAGGGGGAAGGGGATAGGGCTGTCCCAGGATTCAGGCCTGTGTCCTGAGAC
>Ga0214472_10004033_pt1 | contig 15508 bp, 11 predicted proteins | sample RVTome_6_FD_207662 | JGI IMG/M metagenome (GOLD analysis project Ga0214472, IMG submission 207662) | Soil microbial communities from uranium-contaminated site in the Upper Colorado River Basin, Wyoming, United States - RVT140D175 | ecosystem: Environmental > Terrestrial > Soil > Contaminated >...
AGGGCGGCGCCCGCGGTGCCGCTCGACTGGAGGTAGGCGGAGCCGTGGTTGTACCCGATGTTGATGCCGGAGACCACGATGTCGGGGCGCTCGAAGAGGACATGGATACCGAGTTGGACGCAGTCGGCGGGGAAGCCGCTGCAGGCCATCACAGGGACGCCCTCGACCTCGGCCTCGGTCACCGTCACCGGCTCGAAGCGGGTGATCGCCTTGCTCACCCAGGACCGCTCCCGATCGGGCACGACCACCCCCACCTCGCCCACCTCACGCAACGCCCGGACGAAGGAAGGGAGCCCGGGGGCATCGGTTCCGTCGTCGTTGGTGAGCAGGATCCGCATCGGCAGCACGCTACCGGGAACCGTCGCGCCCCCCGGTACCGTCACACCGGGCGACACCCACAGGAAGGGATCGAAGGCATGCGCAGGATGATCGCCCTCGCGGCAGTGTTGGTGATGGCTGCCGCAGCCTGTACCGGCGGCGGAAGCACCGACTCCACCGGTATCCGCTCGATCGCGTCGGGTTTCGACCCGGCCGCCATCACGTTCCGCGCCGCCTTGACCCCGTTCAGCGCGTGCGACGCCGTCCTCGCCCACTTCAAGGCAGAGGCGCTCGAGCGCGTCGGCCCCTACGGACTCGGGGGCGGCGGCCCCTACTTCCCCTTCTTCGGCGACGTGGCCCGCGAGGAAGGCGACGCCGCCTCCCCGGCGACCACTGCCGCAGGGAGTCTCGCCGGGGGGGCGTCCGACGGCACGTTCTCCGGGACCAACGTTCAGGTCCAGGGTGTCGATGAGCCCGACATCATCAAGACCGACGGCTCCCGCATCGTGTCGATCGTCGACGGAGTCCTCCGGTATCTCGACGTTTCGGGTGAGGAGCCCGTCCTGCTCGGCGAACTGCGGCTGGAGAGCGGCTGGAATCACCGCTTCTTCGTGTCCGGGGACCGGGCGTTCGTGTTCTCTCAAGGCGACATCTATGCCATCCCGATGTTCGAGGCCGACGCCCGCATCGCGCCGCCCTACGGCGCGATCGTCAGCGTCGTCCAGGAGGTCGACCTCTCCGACCCGGCCGACATGGAGGTCGTGCGCACCCTCCGCATCGACGGCACCTACCTGAGTGCCCGATCCATCGACGGCACGGTGCGCATTGTGGTGTCTTCCTACCCGTCGCAACTCCCCTTCGTGTACCCCTCCAACGAGGCTGCCGAGGACATCGCCCTCGCGGCGAACCGGCGGATCATCGAGGAGTCCACCCTGGAGACCTGGGTGCCGTCCTACACCCTGTACGACGGTGACGGTGACGACGTGGACTCCGGCTTCGTGGTCGCCTGCGACCAGATGCATCGCCCCGCCGAGTTCGCCGGGTTCGACACCCTGTCGGTCACCACGCTCGACATCGATGGCGCGCTCGGCGCCGGCAACGGCACCGGCGTCATCGCCAAGGGCGAGACGGTCTACGCCTCGGCGACGAGCCTCTACGTGGCCACCAACGTGTGGATCCCCGAGGACGCCGCCAACGCCCCGGACATCAGCGAATTCTCCGAGCGGTACGAGACGGCGGTCCACAAGTTCGACATCTCCGGCGACGCGCCTGCCACCTACCGCGCCAGCGGGTCGGTCGACGGCCACCTGCTCAACCAGTTCTCGCTGGACGAGTACGAGGGCAACCTCCGTGTCGCGGTGACCGAGGGTGCCCCATGGTCGTTCCAGGAGGACTCGGAGTCGAAGATCGTGGTCCTCGCCGAGCGCGACGGCGTGCTCGTCGAGATCGGCTCCGTCGGCGAGATGGGCAAGGGCGAGCGGATCTACTCGGTCCGCTTCATCGGCGAGGCCGCCTACGTGGTGACCTTCCGTCAGGTCGACCCGCTGTATGTGGTCGACCTGAGCGATCCCGAGGCCCCCTCCGTGACCGGCGAACTGAAGATCCCCGGCTACTCCGCCTATCTGCATCCGATCGGCGACGACATGATCCTCGGCGTCGGCCAGGAGGCCGACAGCCAGGGCCGGACCCTGGGCGCCAAGGCCACCCTGTTCGACGTGTCCGATCCGTCGGACCCCCGCGAGCTGTCCTCCTGGACCCTCGCCGCCGCCTACACCGACGTCGAGTGGGAGCACCTGGCATTCCTCTACTGGGCGCCGTCGGACATCGTCGTGCTCCCGATGCAGTCGTGGGAGACGCGATTCTTCGGGGCCGTGGTCCTGAAGACCGACGACGGGCTCCGCGAGTACGGCCGCATCACGCACCAGCGTGACGAGGTCGACGGCGAGTCGGACTGCGAGGAAGTCCAAGGCGCCGGAGAGACCGGTGTGATCGTCCAGCTCTGCGAGGGGGACGATATCGGTGGATACGACGGATCCTTCTGCGAGCCGATTCCGGTCGACGAGCTCGGGGCCCTGGGACGCGACTGGGGATTCGAGATCGACGAGGCCGACCTCGAAGGCATCGACCGGGTCGAGGTCTGCTGGCCCAACGGGGGGGACCAGGACCCGCAGATCCTCAGGTCGCTGGTGATCGGCGACTCGTTGTGGACCCTGTCGTGGCAGGGCCTCCAGGCCAACGCCCTCGACGGCCTCGGTGTCGAGCACAAGATCGACTTCTGAAACGTCGCAAGTCAAGAGAGTCGCAAGTCGCAAGACAAGAGAAGAGCAGCGCCAGGCGGGGTGGACCGCCTGGCGCTTGTTCTTCTTGGGCCGGCGTAGGAGGGGGTGTTCACCCGAGCAGTGGGGACTGCCCCCTCCGGCCTTGCTGCGCTCGGCCACCTACCACAGGAGCGCCGAGCGCAGCGAGGCACGATGGAGGTCGCACGCCGAGGCCGATAGGACTCGGCGAAGACCGACCGTCGGCCGAAGGCCGATAGAGCCACCCCCGCTGAAGCGGGGGAGGAGGTTGTTGACCCCTCTTTCCCACGCACGGGGCAAGCCCGGGTAACGGGTAACGGGCAAACGGGTAACGGGCGACGGGCGACGGGGAACGGGGAACGGGTAACGGCCACCGATCCGAATACCATCACCCCCGCGTGTTCGCCCCGATTCGTGCCCTTGTCTCCCTTCGCCGTGGGGCTCCGGTGGCGCTCATCGTCGGGGCTTCCGCGGTGTCGGTCCTGTTCGCCGCTACGCCCTTCCTCATCCCGGAGGTGGCCGATCGCTTCGGGGTGAGCCTGGGAACGGCCGGGCTCATCTCATCGGTTCAGGTTCTCGGCTTCGCGGCGTCCGTGTTCGTGGCGGGTCGGCGGCTGTCGCCCTCACGGGGCGCCCTCGTGGCGGCTGCGCTCACTGGCGTCGCCTGCGACTCGGCGAGCGCCCTAGTGGCATCGTTCCCTGCTCTGCTGGCATTGCGGTTGGCCGCCGGGGCCGCTGCCGGGTTGCTCACCTGGCTGGCCTGGGCGGACGCCATGCGGTCGCCCCGGTCGATGCGTGACATCGCCGCGGTCGGGCCGCTCACGGTTCTTATAGGCGCCCCGGTTCTTGCCTGGGTGGCTGCGGCGGGAGGCGACCGCGCGGTCTACCTGCTTCTCGCCGGAGTGATGGTGTTTCCGGCGATCGTCCCCGCCCGGTTCGTGTCGGAGCCGATGCGCGGTCGTCGGGGGATGAGTCCGTCGCGGTCCAACCTGGTGCTGCTGGCGGGTCTGGGGATCCTCACGATGGCCGGCTCCGCGCTGTTCGTGTTCCTCGGCGCCTTCGCCGAGATCGAAGTCGGGCTCACTGCCGTGGGGCTGTCCCTCGGATTCAGTGTGAACGCTCTGGCGGGGCTAATCGGGGCTCGCCTCCGATGGCGTTCCCAGCACGCCTGGCCGTGGCTCGTGCTGGTCGCAGTCTCGGCGACTTCGATCGTGGCCTTCCCGGGTGCATTTGCCTACTACATCGGCATGTTCGGCTGGGGCTTCGCCTTCTGGATGGCCGTCCCGACGGTGCTGGGCCGCGTCGCCGAGTGGTCCCTGGCGCCGGACGAGCGGGTGGGCGACGCCCAGTCGATCATGGCCCTGGGCCGGGCGGCGGGTCCTAGCGTCGCCGCCCTCCTCGTCGGCGACGGGAAGTTCGGTGGTCTCGCCGTGTTCGCCGGCACCGGCCTTCTCGTATCGGCGAGTGTGGTGGGCGGGGTCGAGATGTACCGCCGGGGAAGGCCCGGTCCCGTCATGACTCTCGAGGGGCCGGCTTGATTCAGCCGGCGGTGTCGGTCTTTCGGGTGACCCGGGACACGGTCTTTCGTGCCGCGGACTTGATGCCGTCGGCAGCCCTACCCGCGACCGGAAACTCCTTGCGGAGGACCGCCAACCCACCGAGGACGACGAGCGTCCCCGGGCCGGGCAGGGGGATCAGAGCGAGGCCGAGCACCACCGTGGCCCCACCGGCGACGGCCACGCTGGCACGCCGCAGCGGCCCACTGGTACGGGGCGTATGGGTGCGCTCGCTCGCAGGATCGTGCACGCTTCTATGACCACTCGCGGCCGAGAAATGTTCCCGGGATCTCAGGAGGCCTCGCTGGCGGTCGGCCGCGATTGGCGATTGGCAAGTGGCGATTGGCGATTGGCGAGAGCCGCCGTCGGCGCGCACGCAGGATCAGCCGCCCCCTCCGACTCGGCCTGCGGCCGAGCCACCTCCCCCGTGCCTTCGGCACGGGGGAGGACGTACGGTACTGACATGCTGTTTGGTGGCTGGTGGCTGGTGGCTGGTGGCTGGTGGCTGGTGGCTGGTGGCTGGTGGCTGGTGGCTGGGGGCTGCTGGAGGCGGGAGGCCTCTTACGGCTTCCTCGCCACCACCACGAGGCTGTCCAACCGCACCCAGTTGGCGCGTCGGGCCGGGTTGGTCACGATCGTGATCATCTCCAGACCAGCCTCGCGGACCATGCGGCGCAGGTCCTTCTTCCGGAAATGCCAGATGTGCTTGTGGGGCTTCAAGGTCCACCACTTGGTGCGGAGCAGACGGGCGGGCAGTGAGTCGAAGTTGGGGCAGGAGAATGCCAGGACGCCGCCCGGCTTGGTGAGGCCCGCAGCCGCTGCGAGGAAGGCACCGGGGTCGGGGACATGCTCGATGACGTCCCAGAAGGCGACCGAGTCGTAGTCCTCGGTCGCAGGGAGCGAGACCACCTCACCGACATGGATGTTCACGCCGAGGCGTTCACTCGCCTTCGCTGCCGCCACGGCCGAGTACTCGAGCCCGCCGAGGCCGAACCCGCGGTCCCGCGCCGCCTCCAGGAACATCCCGTAGGCGCAGCCCACCTCGAAGATGCGCCGGTCGTCGCGGCCCCCAAGGTGGCGCTCGATAAGGTCGAGGCGTCCGGAGGACCATCGGCGCTGCATCGCTTGTGCTCCGGTACTGCGGTAGACGCCGTCGTCGAAGTACTTGGCGTTGCCGTAGAGCGCCATGCGGCCCGCCTCGTTGAGTCGGGGGCTCATGAAGGCCTGTCCGCAACTCGGGCATTCGACCAGAGCGAAGGGGTCGAGGTCCCAGTGCCTCTCACCGGGGAGCCCGCAACGGAAGCACACTGCACCCTCAAGATGGTCGGCAGGGACCTCGTCGAGACCCCATCGCGCCGCGCCTGTGGCCCGATTGTTGGTGCGGTGCCACCCGTAGGCGACGGCGCCGCCGACGATCGTGGGGAGCAGGTATGTGAAGAAACGGAACAACAGAATGGCCGCGGCCACCCTCTCGACACCCGGCTCCGCCATACCGGTGGAGACCATTCCGACCAATCCCAGTTCGGCGATGCCCAGACCGCCGGGCGTGATCGGGATAGCCGACACGAGGCGGATGATGGCGAACGCGGCGAGAACCTCGGGCCACGGAACCATCGAGGGGGCGACCCTCATTGCCCGAAGACATAGGAGGAGGACGACGAACAGCGACAGGTGGGCGGCCAGGGTGGAGAGGAGCATGAGACGCCAGCGGGTGCCAAGGGCGACGCCTACGACGCTGAAGAAGTTGGTGACCGGCGAATGCTCCTGCGGAGACTCTTCGCGCCCGAATCGCCGTCGCAACCAGCCAACGAATCGCTCCGCCGGTGCGAGCAACCGATGGCGCAGGGTGCTGCGGGCAATGGCTACTCCGGAGAGGATCACCACGAGAAGTACCACCGACCCGATCAGAGTGGCGTCGATCAGGTCGGGAAGGGCGAAGCCGCCTAAGAGCGCTCCAACCAGGGCGACGGCCGGGAGCAAGAGCTTCACGAGGTTGTTCCAAACCCCGGTGAGCACGGCCGCTGCGCCGATCTGCGCTCCGGAATGCCCCCAGCGGCCGAGCATCACGTAAGTGATTCCCACCCCCACGGCGCCGCCGCCGGGAATCGTGTTGGCCGCGGCCGTGGATGCGAGGCGAGCGGTCAGGGCGTGGTCATACTTGAGGTCCGGTATCACGGCCATCGTCATGAACGGATTGATGAGTTGGTGGACGATGGCGGCGACGACGACGACGACGAGCGTCGCCATCGGAATCGTGGTGATCCCATGCCAGACGTCGCTGTAGTCGGCGAGCGTCGGCAAAACAGCCGCGAACGCGATTGCTACCAGTGCCGCCGAAACCAGCCCGAGGACCAGGCGGCGCCGGTGATTGGCTCGGACGGCGCTCGCCGTCACTGAAGAGGGGGAGGACACCGCACCCAGACTACCTCTCGGACTCCGGCTGTCGGCAGCCTGGGGATCATCGATCACCGTGTGACCTCAGTCGCCCGCCATCACGACGGCAGGTCCCGCCTCGCGCTGTGCGCCGCCGACATGTGCCGTGTCGCGCAACGGCCTCTCGGGCAGCGCGATCGCCAGCAGGAACGCGACCACGGCGAAGGGGATGGCCGCGGCAAATACGGTGGTGATGCTGTGCGAGAACGCCTCGATCACCGGCCCCTGGACCTCCGGCGGCAACTGCGCGACCGCCGCCGGGCTGGCGGCGATGCCGGTGACGGGCAGCCCGTCGATGCCCTCAGGAAGCAGGCGGGTGAGGTGGTAGGCGAGCCGGCTGGTCAGAATCGCCCCGAACAGAGCGGTTCCGAACGACCCGCCCAGGGACCGGAAGAACGTGTTGAGCGAGGTGGCCACGCCGAGGTCGCGGGCATCGACGGCGTTCTGCACGGCCACCACGAGGACCTGCATCACGAGCCCGACCCCGGCGCCGAGCATGAGCATGTAGAACGACGCAACCGGCAGCGGGGTGGAAGGGCTCATCGTGGACAGCAACAGGAGGCCGATCCCCATCATCGCCGTCCCCACCACCGGGTAGCGCTTGTAACGGCCCGTGCGGGTGATCACCCGGCCCGATGCGATCGATGTGGTGATCACGCCGGCCATGAGCGGCAGGAGGAGCAGCCCCGAGTTGGTGGCACTGGCCCCGATGACCACCTGGAGGAACAGCGGGAGGAACACGACTCCGCCGAACAGGCCGAGCCCGACGATGAAGCCGGCAGCCGACGTGATCGTGAACACCGAGTTCTTGAAGAGCCGGAGGGGGAGCAGCGGCTCAGGCGCGCGGCGCTCCTGAAGGAGGAACAGTGCCAGGCACACCACGCCCGCTGTGGCGAGCCCGAGGATCGTCCCCGATGTCCACTCGTATTCGGTCCCGCCCCAGACGGTGACCAGTAGGAGAGAGGTGACACCCGCGACGAGAAGGGCCGCCCCGGTGTAGTCGACCGGCCGCTTCTCCCGGTGGAAGGGGAGGTCGAGCACGATCGAAGTCACGACGAGTGCGGCGAGGCCGATGGGAAGATTGACGTAGAAGACCCACCGCCACGAGAGGTGGTCGACGAACAGGCCTCCGGCGAGCGGCCCGGCGATGCTGGACAGGGCAAATACCGATCCGATGTACCCCTGATAGCGGCCACGCTCGCGCGGCGAGAGGATGTCACCGATGATCGTGAGGGTCATCACGATCAGCCCGCCGGCACCGAGACCCTGAAGCGCCCTCGAACCGATCAACTGGGCGAGCGACTGCGAAGCGCCCGAGAGCACCGAGCCGAGCAGGAACACGACGATGGAGAACTGGAACACGATCTTGCGCCCGTAGAGGTCCGAGATCTTCCCGTAGAGCGGGGCGCTCGCCGTGGACGTGAGCAGGTAGGAGGTGACCACCCAGGACAGGTGCTCCAGCCCGCCGAGCTCGCCCACGATCGTCGGGAGCGCTGTCGACACGATGGTCTGATCGAGGGCGGCCAGGAAGAGGCCCAGCATGAGGCCGCTGAAGACCACGAGGATCTGGCGGTGGGTCATCTGGACGTGCGCGGCGGGCTGGGTCACGGGGCGGCTCCTGCTCAGGTGGTCGGATCGAGGTGCTCGGCGAGGCTCTCGGCAAAGCGCTCCATCAGGCCTGCGAAAGCCGCGCGATCGTCGGGATCCCAGGCGTCGAGCACCTCGGCGAGGGTCCGCAGGCGCTCCTGCTCGATCCGCTCGATCACGTCGGCGCCGGGGTCGGTGGGTTCGAGGAGGGTGGCGCGCCCGTCCGACGGGTCGTTGATCCGACGGACCCATCCGCGGTCGGTGAGCGCTCTGACATGTCGGCTGATCGTCGATGGCTCGACCCCGAACACGCCGGCGAGGTCGGTGGCCCGCACCGGGGCTTCGGTTCCGATGCGGCGAAGCACCAGGTAGCCGGACCGGTCGACATCGACGCCTGCGGCCTCGCTGAGCGAGGCATGAAGTCGCCCCACGGTCCCCCGCCTCCACAGGTCGGAGAGCGCCCGTTCGAGGCGGTCGACATCGGTGTTGATGGCAGGCACGGCGGGCGATAATAACCATTTGCTTGCGGAACGCAAGTATCTGGAGCGACCGAAATCCCTCGTTCTGAGTACGGTCCCGGTCCCATGACGGACGTTCGCCGCCGAGCCCACCCGGTTGAGGCGACGCGGGCGCCGGTCCCTGACCCGGGAGCACACCGTGCTAGTCAAGATCTATCTAGAGGGAAACCTGCTCGCCTCGGACGAGATCGCCGTCCCATGACGAGAGACCGTGGTTGAGTCGCCCATGGGGGTGGCGGTCGTAGCATCAGCCAGGTGAGCGCTGCAGGTCGTATCGTCGCCACGGCGCTGGTCGCTGCCCTGGTGCTGTCCGCGTGCGGCGACGGGGGTGGTCTGCTGAGCACCACCACCTCGACGGCGAGCACCACCACGACGACGACGACGACGATTGCGGCCACGACCACGACGCGTGCGGCGGCGACGACGTCGTCCACCTCGACCACTCTCGCCGTCACCTATCCGCAGGCGGCGCTCGACTATTTCGTCGAGATCGCCTTCGGCCCCGAGTTCGGTGGTGGGCCTCAGGAGATTCGCAAGTGGACCCAGGATGTCGAGATCGTCGTCCACGGTGACCCGAACGCCGAGGACCTGGCCACACTCGACGATGTGATCGCGGACCTCAACGAGATCATCGACACCATCGAGATCAGGATCGTCGAGTCGGGCGGCCAGGTCGATCTGCACTTCGCCCCCGAGCCCGAGTTCGAGGCGATCGAGCCGAACTACGTCCCGGTCAACATGGGGTTCTTCTGGGTCTGGTGGGACGGGTTGGGCAACATCACCCGGACCCGGGTCCTGGTGTCCACCACCGGCCTAACCCAGGAAGCGCGCAACCACGTCATCCGCGAGGAGGTCACGCAGCAGTTGGGCCTGATGAGCGACTCGTTCTCGTACGAGGAGAGCATGTTCTATCAGGGATGGACCACCACCCAGGAGTACTCGACGCTCGACGAGCTCGTCATCGAGCTGCTCTACCTGCCGGAGATCGAGGTGGGGATGGCCGTCGACCAGGCGCTGGACGCGATCGACGGCTCCTAGAGGGGGAGCGGCAAGGGGCGCTGGCATCGGGGTAGTCCCCCCCGCTCACCGAGACGGCCACGGCGCGATGCGTTCCTTCCCCGGTGATCTCGGCCTGCCTCGTCGCTTCACGGATCACCTTGCGGTGCTCCTCGGGCACTTCGTCGAGTGAGGCGTACTCGACGTCGTCGACGACGAACCTGTTGAACTGTTGTGCATCGGACCTCGAAACGATACGCCGACCCTCTGATCACGGGGAGACGATCCGACCCCCTGAGCCAATAGGCTGTCACTCCTATGGATCCGGTGGTGACGGTTGCGGTCGAGGTACCTCTGGTCGGTGATGCGCGCCTCAAGAACTGGGCGAAGGTGGTCACGAACGTCGACCCCGCGAGGGACGGCGGCTGGGCGTACGACGGCGACTTCATCAGTGCGGGAGGCATCCAGGATGTCGGAGCTCCTTCCGTCCTGCTCGTCTATGGCGAGAAGGGATCGCGGGGCAATCCGCGACCCGAAGCCCATGTGTACCTGGTGAACACCGACGCGACGCTGAGTCTCCACGCAACTGCGTCCGGCGGGGCGTGGGCGCGAACCCTGCGGGATCCCGTCGTGGAGCTCCTCGAGCGCGACCAGCCACTCCCGAGGAAGCTCCCCTGGGACGCGTCACTCATGGGCTTTTCGGATGAGGCGCTCAGCCAGGAGATGGCGAGACGCCACAAACAGGGCTGACGAACGGATAACCTCTGGTCATGAGATTTCTTATCCGAATCGCCATCACAGCCTTTGCGGTCTGGGTCGCCGTCGGGATCGTCGGGGGCCTCGAGTTCGACGGGTCGTTCTGGAGCCTGGCCCTGATCGGCCTGATCCTCGGGGTCATCAACGCATCGGTGAAGCCGGTGCTCAAGATCCTCAGCATCCCGGTGATCGTGATCACGATGGGGCTGTTCCTCCTGGTCATCAACTGGGCGATGTTCGCCTTCGTCGTCTGGCTGGCCGGCCCCGACCAATTGGACCTGGGGCTCACCTCGACCGGCTTCTTTTCGACACTCCTCGGGGCCGTGCTCGTCTCGCTGGTGAGCTGGGCGGGATCGACGGCTCTCGGCAATCGCTGACCGGCGCCGCCTCCTGGGCGCGCAGATCGCCCGGTAGCCTCCGCCGATGCCCGAGCCTTTGATCGAGGTCCGCGACCAGGGCGCTCCCCCGCGGTTGCGGCGCCGCCTGACGGCCGTCCTCTTTGCCGGCGTCGGGGTGAGCCGCACCGGCTACATCGCGGCGGTCACAGTGACGGCACTCGTGGCCAAAGACATGCTCGGATCGGCGACGCTCGCAGGACTTCCCGGTGCGGTGGCGGTCCTCGGGTCGGCGGTCGGGGGCACCCGGCTGGCGGCCCTCATGGATCGACACGGCCGTCGCCAGGGCATGGTGCTCGGCTACGCGTTCCTGGTCGTGGGGGCGATCACGGCGGCGGTGGCCACTGCCGTCGGGTCGTTCCTGCTGCTCGTCACCGCGCTCGCGGTGTTTGGATTCGGGTCGAGCGCCGACAACCTGGCCCGTTATGCCGCGGCCGATGTCCACCCGCCCGAGAGGAGCGGGTCCGCTATAGCCTTCGTCGTCTGGGCAGGCACGATCGGGTCGGTGCTCGGCCCATCGCTGCTGGCTCCTTCCGAGAGCCTGGGGCGGCTGCTCGGGATCGAAGAGCTGGCGGGCGGCTACCTGCTGGCTGCCGGCACCGGCGCCATAGCATGCGCCGTGGTCGCGCTGCTCTTGCGTCCCGATCCCCTGACCTTCGCCGATCGGGGCGAGCCCGAGATCACAGTCGCCGGCCGCGTCAGGTGGTCGCCAACGGTGCGGATCGCCGTTTCGTCGTTGGCCGTGGGCCAAGTGGTGATGGTGCTCATCATGGCGATGACCCCGATCCACGTTCGAGATCACGGCCACGGCCTGGCGACGGTCGGTGTGATCATCTCGGCTCACACACTCGGGATGTTCGCCGTGTCGCCGATCACCGGGATGGTTGCCGATCGCTTCGGCCGGCTCCGAGTGATCCTGGCGGGCCAGGTGGTCCTCGCAGTGTCCGGGTTGCTCGCCGCGGTGGCGGACGAACAGGCGACCGGGATGCTGACGGTGGCCCTCTTTCTCCTCGGCCTCGGCTGGAACTTCTCCTTCGTGGCAGGAAGTGCCCTGCTCACGGAGGGGGCTGCTCCGGCGCGCCGTGTCCGACTCCAGGGGATGGGCGACGCGGTCGTGTGGACATCGGGGGCCATCGCGAGCCTGGCGTCGGGACTGCTGCTGGCGGCGAGCAACTACGCCGTCCTGTGCCTCGTCGGGGCCGCGCTCACCGTGGTACCGGTACTGGTCATGGCGCGCCACAGGATGGTGCCGGAGCCCGTGGGGTAGCCGGCGGCGCCGGGAGATCGAGACGACGACGGTCGGATCGGTCCTCCTTCGCGGGCCACCGAGGAGAGGTGCCCGTTGCTCATCCGAGTTGTCTCGGTTCAGCCGGGCCGCAGCGGTATGCGAAAAGCCGGACCGAACAGATCGGGCGGGACGCCCGTGATCCCTGCCTTCCTAAACACTCCGACAGGGATTCCGATGTCGGCCAGCCAGAGATCGCCCACTTCCGGTGCCGCCAGCCCGGTCTTCGGCAGGGCGAGCGTGAGGGTGCGGCTTGCCGCCACCCGGGCTCCCGCGGCGAGCCCGGTGGTGGAGTCGAGCCCCGAGGGCACGTCGAGCGAGAGCACCGGCGCCCCCAACTCGGCCGTCCAATCTATGAGCACTCCGGCGGGTCCACCTGGGGCACCGTTTATCCCGTACCCGATGACAGCATCGATCACGAGGCCGGCTCGCAGATCGCCCAGCAGTTCCAGACCGCCGGCCCGACCGGGCGACAGGAGATAGGTGTCGAACTGGGTGCGCGCCGCGGCACCCAGTCGATCCACGTCCGTCACCACCACCGTGACCTCGACGCCACGGTTGGCCAGGTGCCGCGCCGCGCAAATGCCACCGCCCCCGTTGCCGCCCGTGCCCGCGACTACCGCCACCCGCGCCCCATCCCAGGCCGGTCCGAGCATGTCGATGGCGGTCGACGCCAGTTCCCGCCCGGCGTTCTCCATCATCTGGAGCAGGGTCGGGCCTGCTCCCTCGGCCGCCACGCGGTCGACCTCTCGCATCTGGTCGGCGGTGATGGCCGGTACGGCCAAGCCGGTCTCGGTCGTGAAGGAGGCTGTCATCGCTGTTTCCGGATTCAGGTGACGGTCAATTGGTCAGTCTGGCGCGAGTCGGTTCAGAGCGGGCGGTGTCAGCCCCGGGCCAGCTCGGCGAGCAGCGGATCGACCGGAACCGTGGCGAATCGTGTGACGGTGTCGGACGCCCCGTAGGCGATCACGAGCCGATCCCCATGGATGAGCGAGCCGCATGAATAGACGACGTTGGGCACATATCCGTCGCGCTCCTCCTCGTCGGGTTCGAGCAGCGGCTCGCGCAGTTGGCCGATCACGCGGCCGGGATCATCGATGTCGAGCAGCATGGCCCCGAGCGTGTATCGGCGCATCGGGCCCACACCGTGGGTCACCACCAGCCATCCCGCCTCGGTCTCGATGGGAGAACCGGCGTTGCCGACCTGAAGCAGATCCCAGGGAAACGCGGAAACCTGGATCTTCTCGGACTCGTTCCACGACCGGATGTCATCGGATCGCATGATGTAGTTGCTCTCGCCGTCCGACCTGCCGAGAGCCACATGACGCCCGCCGACCGATCGCGGGAAGATGGCCATCCCTTTGTTGCGGGCTGCTCGACCGCTGAGAGTCGAGATCTCAAAGCTCCGAAAGTCGGCCGTCTCGATGAGCTGGGGGAGGACGCGAAGGCCGTCGAAGGCCGTGTACGTGGCGTAGTAGCGCACCGATCCGTTCGATTCGATGAACGGCACGAACCGGGCGTCTTCCATGCCATGACTTTCGGTGGGCCCGCTCGGGAACAGCACTCGTTGCGAGATCGCAGACTCCGCCGGAAAGGCGAGCTCATAATTCGATGAGGCGAGCCAATGCAACGAGTGGACGGCGGAGTCCACGTCCTCGGAGTGCGGCTCGCGATGACGGAGGTCGGCCAAAGCCTGTTCGAGATCTGCCATGGTGCACCGATCGTCGAGATCGCTCAGGACCCGCTCGACCAGGCCAGAGAGCACACCCATCTCGTCGAGCCTGGCGGAGAAGTCCCTCTTGTCGAAGTCCGGGATTCGCCTCTCCCCTGTGAGCGGGACGCCCGGTTCATCGAGGTCGATGCTGCCATCCGGTCCCACCACTCCCGTGCGAAACTCGATGGCCGAGATGTGACCTTCGCCAACGGCTCGCACGCTCACGATAACCCTGAGCCAGCCCGCGAGAACGTCGGCCTGGTCGGGATCGGGGACGATCGAGGGATTGGTGAGGGCGGCACCCTCGATCGAGTACTCGTGCGTGCAGTAGGCGCCGATGAGAAGCCGCACATCGTCGGAAATCCCGGCCGCCCCTGGCACGGAATGGGTCACCGCCGAGAAGCCCTGGAGGAAGACGCGGTCGAGGTCCGCGTGGCGATTGCCGAAGTTCAGGCGAAGCGCGGCCAGAGTATCCGCCACTTCGATCGGCGACAGGGCGAGGATCCGATCGATGAGCCGCTCGGCACGACTCCTGCCTTCCGCCGGGCCCTGATCGGCGATCACATAGGGCTTGGTGATGAGGCGCCGAGGATCCGCCACCAGTCGAACCTGCGATCGGGTGACCGGGACCCTCATCGGGTCGAAGGCCGATGGCTCTCGTAGCCACACAGGGCGGCTACCTGGAGTGCCGCGATGCCGGCGATCGTCGACTCGGCGCCGCGGTTCTCGTTGACCGAGTGCTCCATCAGGCCGTCGCCAGTCGACCCGGTCGCCGGATCGTAGAGGGCCATACCGGTGTCGTTGTGCCCTAGAAGCCACCGACCGGCGTCGATGGCTCTCGTCCTCCATGCGGGGTCGCCGGTGATGCTCCAGGCGCGGAAGGAGGCCTCCGCCATCGATGCCGCCTCGATGGGCTGCTGATCGAATCCGGGACGCAACTCGCCTGGCGCCCACCCCCCATCCGGGGTGAAGCTAAACTGGTTGCCGTTGCTCTCCACGCCTACGAGCCACTCGAGCAGCCGAAGACCTATCGAGACGAGCCGGCGATCACCGAGAGCCGCTCCCGCCGCCAGCAGTGCCTCGGGCAAGCGGGCGTTGTCATAGGTGAGGCGGGTCTCGGGCCACGGGATCGTGTTGGCGGCAGCATCGGCGATGACCCGGGCCGTCCGCTCGAGGAGCGCCGTGGCGGCGGCGTGCCCGGGATGAGCGGCGATCATCTCGGCGGCACCAAGAGAGGCGTAGGCGTTGGACCGCAGGTGGGGAGATTCGAACGCGGAGCTAGCGGCGAAGGCGTCGACTCCAGTTCGACGCATGGCGGCGGTGGGGCCCTGCCGGGCCACCGTTCCGAGTGCCCACCAGGCGCGTCCCTGGCTGTCGTCGCTGCCCACGGTGTCGGCCCAGGCGCCGTCGGCACGGCGGCGGTTGTGGAAACGACCGTCGGCGGTGCGGGCTGCGACGACGAACCCGAGGTAGGTGGCGGCGAGATGGACCAGACCTCCCGACGAGGACCCCTGCCGGGACACCATCACCAGGGCACGAGCGTTGTCGTCGGTGCAGAAGCCGTGCTCGCGGCGTGGCGCCGACCCTCGGGCGTGCTCCCAGACACCGATGCCGTCGGTGAGACGCCGAAGATGGGCGAATGAAGGCGGCGGC
>Ga0214472_10004034_pt1 | contig 15506 bp, 9 predicted proteins | sample RVTome_6_FD_207662 | JGI IMG/M metagenome (GOLD analysis project Ga0214472, IMG submission 207662) | Soil microbial communities from uranium-contaminated site in the Upper Colorado River Basin, Wyoming, United States - RVT140D175 | ecosystem: Environmental > Terrestrial > Soil > Contaminated >...
TCCGTAGCAGGTTCAATAAATTCAAATACTGGCACATCATCGACACCATTATCATCTACAAAGAAGCCACTGACAGTGGACCAATCACTGAGTAGCCCGTAGATATCCTCAGCCCTGACACGCCAGTAATACCAGACATTATCGCTAAGTGGCGTAGTCAGCATCCAGCTCAGATCTTGCGTAGAGTATTGCGAAATCAATGTTGTGAGAGAGGCATCCGAATACAACTCAAAATGATAACTAACATCATCACCATCCGGGTCCGCGGCAGGGTTCACAGACAATGTTGGTAATAGCATAGCCACCCAGGCACCATTACCAGGATTATTGACTGTAGGAATATTGGGCGGCAGGTTCGTCGCATTCACTGTAAAGCTTGCCTGTACCCAGCCACTATTAGCCAAGCCATCAGATGCCCTCACACGCCAATAATACGTAACATCCTCTGATAGACCTGCTGTATTCCATTGCGTAGTATCGATACCCTCAGCGATTGGTCCCGATAACTGCTTGTTCTGGCTATCAAAACTGTTAGCAGTATCTAACTCGAAGTAGTAGAACAGATTATCACCATCAGGATCGACCGTATTATCGATTATCAAATCAAGCGTATTAGTATTAACTATACTACCGTCCGCCGGTGCTGAAATTGCCGGCAACCCAGGCGCATCATTGGCTGTATTAACAAAGAAACTGGCAATCGAACTGAATGTCTGGGCACCATGCTCATCGATTGCCGTTACACGCCAGTAATAATATGCATTCTCAAGCAACGCCGTATCTACCAGCCAATTGGTTACACCATTGCCACCTGCACTAATATCAGCAACCGATGCCACAAGGTTGATCAAACCACTATCACTAAATACTTCAAAACTATAAAGCACGATATCTTCATCCACATCGACACTATTAGTCACCTCGAGCACCGGGTTAAAAGTATTTACCTCAGTATTGTCTTGCGGAGAATTGATATTGAAAGCACCTGGGACATCGTTGACCGTATTGACAAAGAACTGACCATTGACCCACAGGCTATAAAGGGTGCCATCGAAGGCACGAATACGCCACGTATACCAGGTATTGTCCTGTAGAGCGGGTGTCACCTGCCAGGCAGTGACCTGTATACCCTCTGCCACCCCGGTAGTACTGGCTACCAAGGTTGTCATGGATGCATCCATATAGACTTCAAACTCATAGGTCAATATCTTGTTCGCCGCATGCGAACTGTTAACGATGGTCAATGAAGGTTGAACAGATGTGACCTCGGTACCGTACAAGGGTGACTGAATCACGGGTTCACCTGGGCCATCCCCTATAGTTGGATCAGTACCGTCAAGATATTCCTGGTAATCGGAGATACCATCACCATCAAAATCACCCAAGCCATCACGACTCAGATTGCCAAAATGCTGAATCTCCCAAGCATCATCCATGCCATCACCATCGGTATCCCCGGAAGGATTGACTGTAATCGTTGATAACTTGGTATCGGACAACTGGCCATCTGAAGCCTTAAATGCAATAGTATATTGCCTCATCTGGCCTGTTACCGGCGTCCAGTCGAATACCCCTGTGCCATTTCCTTGATCTATAAAGTTCGCCCCTACTGGCAGCGGTGTGGCAGTTAAAGAAGGTGTGGTACCGTCTGGATCGCTCGCCTGCACAATAAACGATACCTGATTACCTTCTGCAGTATAGCGGCTGGGCACGGCCTGTAACACGGGTGGCCGTGGCCCAAATACAGGGTCACCCATGATCACTTGATAACTGCTGGTGGAATTGGTATCGAAGAAATTGACATTATTTTCATTATTTTCTGGGTAGCTCTGCCCACCGCTTAGTGTACCAAACAGGGTTGTTGCAAACGCAAATTCAATCTTGTGTTGCAAGTTGTCCGGTATTTCTCCATAGCGCACGCCCGTGACTAATACCTTATTGGGCAAGGCGGAAGCTTTACCAGAACCATTTTGAGATTATAGGCATTAATATAATAATCAACATATAGATATCTATGGATATTAAATCAGATCTTTTATTTATTTGTTTATTCAAAAATAATCTCCTGTCCACATCTTTTAAGGGGAATATCCTGAGAAAAAAATTACTATACTGATCTCCATAGATAAAGAATATTATAGATATACTGAATAGAAGAAATAATAATGCAGAATCAGTTAATATAACTTTCATATCATATAATGTAACAAAACATAGAGAGATCATTGATAAAAACAAATACCATAATTTAATTGTAAATGTTTTATTACAAAATTTTTTATTCAAACTTATGTAATGGAACCCAACTATCAATAAAATAATAAATCCAAAAAATCGAAAAGTAGTTATGCCGTATGTCGTAATATTTATAGAATCTATAGAATTAAGTAATTCAAATCTGAATAAAAATAAAAAAGCTAATGTCGCGACTAATAGCTTAATAAACATATTAATATTGATTGCTATAATTAGAGCGTGTTAGTCAATAAGAAAGAAAATAATATGCCAAACCAAATCACAACATAAGCTTCATTTACTGCTGCAAATAGCGGTGCAACTAGACCTAATGAAGTTACTAAAACCTGTGCAAAATTGGCCTTATTTATATCATCAATACTATTAGCAGAATCCAAAGCTGAAAGCCAAAGTTGAGTATTCACAATTTCCCATATAAAAAGACCTGCCCCAATAAATATAGACACATTTAATAATATATATAAAGCAACAATTAATGCGATAGCAGTTATTATAAATGCTAACAAAAAACCACCATTCTCCCCCCCACTAATCTTATACGCCCCATCTCCCGTCACAGGATCAAGGATGATATACCCTGCTCCACTCCAGCCTGGTACAGATACACTGTCGGTATGTGTGACAACTTCTTTACCCACGGCCAGTGCAGATGTAATTTCGGCCATCGTATCTGCATCATGATGGATATTTTGTAGGGCAGATGCCTGATTGACTGAAGTCAGGTGATAGATTCGTTGTCCTGCTGCTGTGGCCTTGGATAAGGCTTTGACGGCTGATATGGCCTCACCCGGGGTTTCAGGTATCACAAACATCTGCTCTGGAATCGCATGTTCCAGTGTAGATGACAACGTGCCCATTTGCAGGTTAAAACTCGTCCTTTCTTGCGCACTTTTTCCATCGGTGCTCGCAACCTTGATAATACGATCCAGATCCATGGCTACACCACCCGTCCTGATCGCCGTGGGTATTCCAAACAAGTAATCTACTTCGGGCTCATATCCATAGGTCCCTGATGATGGCGCCAGATTGAAATGGTTGCCTTGCTGAAGGGCATTGACATAGCCAAACCCGATATATTCTGCAAAATAGCCCAGTGTTCCGGCATAAAACATGTCCCCGAGCAAATCCTCGCGTGACAGCGCACTGATTAAAGCACTATCTCCCGATCCCAGAATGGCTTTTGTGTTTCCCACCTGTGACTGCAAGCTTGTCAATTTCTCGGTTGATATACTCCCCCCCACCACTGCAATCGATAGGTAAGATCCTGCTACAGTGGGTGAACGATAAATCTTCGTCCCCTGACCCAGCATACTTACACTATAGGCAAAGGGCAGATCTTCACCCAGGTTCATCGGGCTGCCTTGCATAACGGTTGTTGGACTCTAGATTCTAATGCAACAGTTCATTAAATGCTTCAAATGGTGTTCGCGCATTGAGTACTTTGCGCGGTCTGCCATTCAACCGGTCCTGGACCTTACGGATTTGATACGCGCTGACTTCATTAAAATCCGTCCCCTTGGGAAAATATTGGCGAATAAGGCCGTTTGTATTCTCATTGGTGCCTCGCTCCCAGGGACTTTGCGGGTGGGCGAAGTACACTTTCATGGCTGTGTCTTGTGTAAACAGTTTGTGTTCGGCCATTTCCTTACCCCGGTCATAGGTCAGCGTGAGACGCATTTGCTTGGGCACATGACGCAGCTTGCGGGCAAAGGCCTGGCGCACACTCGTTGCATCCTTGGCCGGCAGTCGCACCAGCAAGACGGTACGCGTGGTGCGTTCCACCAACGTGCCCAAGGCAGATTGATGGTGGCGCCCCAGAATGATGTCCCCCTCCCAGTGCCCGGGAATGGTACGGTCAGCCACTTCCGGCGGGCGCTCTTCAATGCTAATCATCTCCGGGATTTGCCCGCGCCGGTCCGTCCCCCGGCTGCGGGGGCGACGATTTTTGCGATGTTGACGCAAATGGTTCAACAACTCACGGCGCAACTCGCCTCGTGGCAGCACATACAGATAGCTGTAAATTGTCTCGGCACTCACCTGCAAACTCGGCTCTCCTGGATGGTCTCTGCGCAGCCGGTCGCTGATTTGCTCCGGCGACCATTGCTTGCGCAACAGGTTCAAAACAGTGTGACGCAATCGCCCGTCGACAATCAACTTCCGGGGCTTGCGATAACATCGCCGCTCGGTCTTACGTTGTGCGGTCACCGCCCAAAGAATCATGGGTAGAGTAGAGAACAGGTTTCAGTATTCCGTAGGCCTTGCCTAGCTGTTACCGCCCCTTTCGTCTGGCGGTGCCTCAATAGCCTTGCCCTAGTCCGCATCGCCTGCCCTAGTCCGCATCGCCTGCCCTCCCTCATCAAACCGTGCATGCGGTTTTCCCGCACACGGCTTTCCGATGTTCTTCACGCCAGGGCATGCGCCGTTTTCCAGCCTGCCGTTGTCGGAACCTTGTATAGCCCATAGCGCGCATAAAGCTGCTGGCTCGGGAAACGGCCAAGGCCGATCCCTCGATCCTTAACCTTGTGCCGCTTCATCAGGTGTTTGCGCAGGCGTTCTTCTGCATGCGTCTTCACCTTTTCCAGCACACCATTGGAATTGCGATAGTGGAAGTAGTTCGCCCACCCGCGAAGGGTGGCGTTCATGCTCCCGACAATATCTTCCAGCGGTATTGGTGTGCGTTCCCGTGCGGTCAGTTGCGTTATACGTTCTTTGATTTTCGCAAGGGATTTCGCCGCCGGGCAGACATGCGGATAACTTTTGCCCGTCTTCAATCCCTTGCTCACCCTGATTGCAAAACCCAGGAAATTGAAGCTTTCCTGTCTGGCATCAACGATGCGCGTCTTGGTCACGTTCAGCGTGAGATCGAGACGATCCAGCACTTGCCGTACCGTGGCCAAGGGCGCCTCTATTTTGCCCGCACACAGTACGACAAAATCGTCCGCGTAACGGACGATGCGCGCCTTCAGTTTCCAGCGTAGTTGATGCCTCTCCCATATCCGGTCAAGCAGGTGCAGGTAGCAGTTCGACAACAGCGGCGAGATCACGCCGCCTTGCGGCGTACCACGGCTATTCGCTTTTCCGCCACCGACATTCTTCCTGGTGCCGTCCTCGTCCTCCCCGATAACCGGCGCTTTGAGCCATAGCTTGAGGATGTGCAGGATCGCACTGTCAACGATGCGCTCGGCGACAACGGCCAGCAGTTTGGCGTGGGGGATGCTGTCGAAGTATTTCGACAGGTCGGCATCAATGACTTGGGTGTAGCCTTGATGGAGTGCATCCGCTATTTCATCGACCGCATCATGGGCGGATTTCTGTGGTCGAAATCCGTAGGAGTTCGGGCAGAAATCCGCTTCAAATATCGGTTCGATGACGAGCTTTACCGCCATCTGGGCTACCCGGTCGCGGAGATCGTCGGTATCCCGAGCGGACGCTGACTGCCGTCCGCTTTGGGGATCATGACGCGCCGTACCGGACTAGGACGATAGGTTTTGTCTTTCAGGGCTTGGGCCAGTTCCAACAAAAACGTGTCTATCCCTATCTTCTGCTCTATGTCCTCAAAGTTCATCCCATCAACACCGGGGCTCCCTCTGTTGGCACGGACAAGGCGGTAGGCAAACATGAGGATGTCTGCCCGATATACCTTGTCATATAAAGCATAGAAGCGATAGGCCGGTTCTTGCTTGGCCTTGGTGTAGAGCTTCCTCTGTAGTGTCCTGATGGCTTCAGGGGTGGTTAGCATTTTGCAATCCCCTTTTCCTCCACTCTTCGGTTGCATGAACAAAGCAGGGTCCCTTCCCTCGACCGGGGTTATAGTGTCCCTCGGTCTCACACGGTACTTTGGACCCCTCCGACTCCCGCTACGGCCTATGGCGCTTTCGTTTCCTTATACGCCGCAGTCGATGGCCTCCCCACCGCCGCGACGGGCCTCCAGCACTGGGCAATAAATCTACGCGAACATGCCGACCCTGCTACCCCGGAAGTCGATGGATGCCACTTCCGTTATTTCAGCATCCATCCAACGGCCTTCCCCTTCTGACCACAGGGTCGGCTTCTCCAATTCGTTTACGAGCCTACGTGTAGGTTCACTTGCGTTACGGCCTGCTCTCTTGCTGTTTGGAAACTCACGACCCCGCGTTACCGCGACGCCGCTTCCTCATGCTACCGGGGCGTACGGACAACTCCCCGGACGGGACTTTAACCCGCTAGATTTACTGCTGTTACTGCGAACGGTCAGACTCGTTGATTTATTTGCCGCTACGCCGCCGATGATAAGCCACGGATTTCCTGTCACCACCATGGCCACTGGATTGTACCGGCCTGTCAATCTTACTCGATATCCTGGTTTTAAATCTATCGCTGCCCATTACCCAGGCTTTATTGGTCGCTTCACGTATGGCATCCAGTGTCATCTCTGGAATACGGGCGCGGAACAGTTGGCGATAGGCTGATTGCCGTTCAGGATCTGTTGACCCCAGCCGCTTATATTCCCGATGAGGTGTCACCAGACCATCTTCTTTTCCTGATGCATTGCGGTGATAACTTGACCAGGGATATTCCGCAGGATGGTTCACCATATTTTGGGCCCTGACCGGATTCAGCTCGATATACCGCATGCAGGTTAATAGATACTGCTCGCTATCGATCAGTGTCGCCTTGTAACGTCCTTCCCACAAGGTGCCTGTTCGCTTGTAGCTATAATTAAAGTACTGAACGTAATAGCGGCCCAGCATCTGCATCATCTTCCCTATGCCGTCTTCGCCGTGTGGCGTGACGAGCAAGTGCACATGATTTGTCATGAGCACATAGGCGTGAATATCGCACCGGTGTTTCGTCGCTGCGGCTGAAAGTTTTTCAAGATAAAACCGGTAATCGCCTTCTGCACGGAATATATCCTGACGATCATTGCCGCGTTGTATGACATGCTGCGGTTGACCGGGAATAACAAAACGGGGCAATCTGGCCATTGCTGGAAGATCCATTGCATAAATAATGGAATCTAGCATAAGCCTGGGTGAGAATCAACGAGTCTGACCCCATGATTGTCTTTGGCCGAAAAACCACCCTATCGCCAGGCCTACAAAAAACGCCGATGCCTGATTCCAGCCGACGGTTTTTATGAATGGAAAGCATTAAAGGACCGAAAGCAACCTTACTATATTCACTATCAACACGGTGATGTATTCGCCTTTGCAGGCCTGTGGGAACGCTGGGGGGAAATCGATGACAAGGACCTGATCTATTCATGCACCATTATTACCACCGCGGCCGATAAAAAGATCAGCGCCATTCATACGCGCATGCCCATCATTATGAGCCCGGATAAATATGCTCAATGGCTGGACCCTGAAAACCTGGATACGAATACACTGCAGGATTTATTAACAACCGACACCAGTGATTTAGAGTTCTATCCCGTATCGACTGTCGTCAATAGCCCAAAAAACAATGGTAAGGATTTAGTGGAAAAGATCGAAATACCACACTAAAGAGAAAGTAGTGAAATGCCCTTCTATGCCGCCATTTCCGGCCTATTTCATTATTTGAATAAAATATTTTTTCTCCCAAACACTGTCTGCTTTGAACCACTGAAGCTATAGAAATAACTCTAAATATCACAACGTTTTATTTACTGTTTAGACTTGTTCTTAGACTAAGTCTAAACAAAGAGCGTAATTTTCAATAAATTATCACACTGCAAACGTGACATATCATGGGGATCCACGTCTTTAGTCATTACCAAATGACAATTTAAAAAACACATACTCATAAATAATTGAAACGAACTGAACAGTGGAGCCCGTAAAAAGTACTAAATTTTTAGAGGCGAATAATAACGCTTCAAGTTAAAAACAAATAACAATATATAATAATAAGAGGTATTCATTTTGATCGGTAGCCACCAAAACCGATTCACCTATTTTCTCACTGGCAAGATCGCCAGTCATTTCACGTGCTGTGTCCAAATTATAGCAGGCGTGAAATCGCACTTGTTTAGCAGAAGCACGCCATCTTTTATGCTGTCTCTAATAGTAGCATGTGGTGTGTTTGCTATTAGTATGGCAAGCCCCAATCTCTATGCTGAAGGCAATGCAACTGTTCCTGCAGCAGTGGGTGGAGGCTTGACAACCAACATCAATCCAAATCTGTTTACTGGCACAGCCGGTGCCACCATTCCGATCGAAATCCCCCCGGGCCGAAATGGCCTGCAACCGAATCTGATGTTGACCTACCAGAGCAGTGCTGGCAATAGTTGGTTGGGCGTGGGCTGGAGCCTCGAGGTCGGGCGGATTCAACGCAAGTCCCGGCACGGTGTGGATTATAACGGTGATGACTACCAGCTCAATATGAACGGTGCGCTGGTTGATTTAGTTTATGTCGGACCCGATGGTAATGATCGACGCTATCAAGCCAAAATCGAAGGGTCCTTTTATCGCATCAAGAAGATCACCAATGGCGATTACTGGGAAGTGACGGACAAAATGGGGACGCGCCACTTGTTTGGACAGACCAATAGTTCCCGACGTATGTATTTTACGGGTAACCGTATTTTTGCCTGGGGGCTCGATTATGTCGAAGACATCCACACCAACTATATGACGTATACCTATTCGAACGCCTCGACACAACTCTATTTAGATAGAATTTACTATACCGGCCATGCGGCCACCAACACCAAGGCCACCAACCAAATTGCCTTTTATACGGATGCGGTTCGCCCGGATAATCCGTATTTGTATACGGTCCCCTATATCCCGACACGTTTCAATATTCGGCTCAAGGCCATCACGATATCAGCAAACGTTAATCCCGGGATTACCCAAGGTAATCCGGTCCGCACGTACGCATTGACATACACACAAAGTCCCGACACCAACCGTACCTTACTGGCCAGTGTTCAGCAGTTTGGTAAAGATGCAACGGTGTTGTCCAATGGTAATGTGACCGGTGGAACGGCACTGCCCGCTGCGACATTTGGATATCAAGTGGGAGGCACAGGATTTAGTCAAACGGTGACCTCCAATGTGCTCGATTGGGGCTATGATGACGGGCGCGCCTGGGTTGATCACAACGGCGATGGTCTCACCGACTATTGTCGTGTCATCGGCGCCTTCAACCAGGTGCGTTGTACCCTGTCGACCGGCAGTGGATTTGGGGCGGAAGTTACCTCGGGTACTCTCGATGGCGGCTACGCTGAGGGAAGTGCCTGGGTTGATTTTAACGCAGACGGCAAGGCTGACTATTGTCGTTTGATTTCTAGTGGTAGTGTGCGTTGTACGCTGTCAACCGGCAGTGGGTTTGGGGCGGAATATACCTCTGGTACGCTCGATGGTGGCCATGCAGAGTCACGCCAATGGGCCGATTTCAACGGCGATGGTAGAGCCGATTACTGTCGTGTTAATGGTGGCAATAGCGTAGTGATGTGTATCATCTCCACCGGTAGCGGATTTGGTGCAGAATACAGCGCCAGTATCCTCGGTGGTGGCAACCCGGCAACGGGCCAATGGACGGATTATAATGGAGATGGCAAGGCCGATTACTGTCGTATTGATTTCAATAACTGGGGACGTTGCACAGTTTCGACCGGCAGTGGTTTTGGCTTGGATTACAACGCGGCATCTCTCGTGGGTGCGAGCGGATATCAATGGGCTGATTTTAACGGGGATGGCCTCGCAGATCTCTGTGCTGTCATCAACGGCACGGTGCGCTGCACCCTTTCCAATGGCCTTGGTACGAGTTCCGAGGAATACACCTCCGCTTCTCTCGATGTGGGCGCTGTTGAGGGGCGCCAATGGGTCGATTTTAATGGCGATGGCAAGGCCGACTTCTGTCGTTTAGATGCTGGCAATGCAGTGCGTTGCATACTCTCCACAGGTCTTGGATTTGGCGTGGAACACACCTCTGGAACTCTCGATGGTGGCTATGGTAATGGGCGCCAATGGGTCGATTTCAACGGGGATGGCAAGCAGGACTATTGCCGCAGAATCGGGGGATCCGGAAATACCTTGGTGAGCTGCACGATGGCGACCGCGCCCGTCAGTGATCTTCTGGTGTCCACCTCAAACGGTATTGGTGGCTCGACGACCCTCGAATACACGCCGTCGACACAATACAACAACAATGGCAACTTGCCGTTTGTTGTACAAACCTTGAATAAGGTGACGACATGGGACGGGAATGGGAACAGTGCTGTGACGACCGAATATCTATTTGGTAGTGGTTACTACCATATCCCAGAAAAGGACTTTCGTGGTTTTAACTACGCCAATGTACGCCACCCGGCCGGACCCAATGGTGAAAAGATAGAAACCAACACCTGGTTCTATCAGGGTGCTGATCCGGACGGATATCTGAAGGGCAAGCCTTACGATATTGAAACATGGACCAGAGAAACCTCTGTTCAAGCGTTTGTCTTGCATTCGAGAGTAGTGACCAGCTATGTAACAGATACCAGTGTGCCTTATTTTAATCCACCCCAGCAAGTGGATACCTATCTTTATGATGGGGCTGCCACGCCCAAAATTACACATACGACATACGGGTATGATGCTTATGGAAATGTGAACCTGGAGTATCAATACGGCGACTACATTAATGGTAGTAACCCAGCTGAGCTGTACGATGATCGCACCGTCCAGAGATTATTCACATCGAATGAAGGACCATGGATCGTGGGTCTTCCGCTGGCCGAATCGATTTACAAAGGCATTGGCCCCGTGGCGGCAAACAAAGCGACCGACACGTGGTTTTATTATGATGGAAGTAACACGTGTAATACGGCATCGTCCAATCAAGTGCCGACCAAAGGCAATCTGACACGCATTCTGCGTTGGCATAAACAAGGCGCTTATCCAGAAACCCGCATGGCTTACGACCAATACGGCAACCTAACATGTGTCCGGGATGCAAACGGGAATCAAACGACGACCTTTTACGATAATAATTTTACATTTCCAACCGCAACGGTCAGTCCGCTAATCACGGCCATCGGTGAGCAACTGACAACAACAACAACGTACTACACGGGGACATCAGCGGATGCCGGGTTGTACGGTCAGATCAAGACAGTCAGAGATGTTAATAACAGCACGAACACCACCACCACCTATGATGCCTTGGGTCGTGTTAAGACCATCGCCTATCCGGATGGGTCATCCAGCACCACTAACTATGTCAGTTTTGGTGGTGGAATTTTAAATCAACATATACGAACGGATACGACCGCAGGATTGCAGAGCTGGACCTATTTTGACGGGTTTGGCAGGACGATTTTGGCCAAAGCCACCGGGAGTTCAGCGACAGAGGTAATCCGCACGGGTACGCAATATGATACCCGTGGTCAAGTTTGGAAGACGACCTTACCCTATATTGAAGGTCAACCGGCAGGACCAGAAACTGTCTATACCTATGACTCATCAGGCCGCGTTGTTCGTACGGACAATCCGGATGGCACGCGGTCATTGGCCTGTTATGAACCGTTTGTTATCGTCACGATTGATCCGAAGAATCATCGCCGACGTCAAGCCACAGATGCCTATGGGCGCTTGCAGAAGGTTGAGGAATATACCGGTACCCATGGCAGTTGCTCAGCCGGACAGGGCAGTCCGTATGCCACCACGCTATATGAATACGATGTCTTGGGGAATCTGACCAAGTTGACTGATGATCAAGGTAACCAGACTCTTCTAACGTACGATAGCTTATCCCGCAAGATCGCGATGAACGATCCAGACATGGGCATATGGTCCTACACCTACGATGCCAATGGCAACTTGCTAACGCAAGTAGACGCCAAAAATCAAACCATCACCTTTACCTATGACGAACTGAATCGGGTTAAGACGAAAACAAACGAGGATATCGGTCCGCAAACCTATACATTAACGGTTAACAAGACCGGTGGTGCTGGTAGCGGTTTAGTGACCTCGAGTCCGGACGGCGGTATAGACTGCGGTAGTGATTGTACGGAAGACTATATTGGGGAAACAGTGACATTAACGGCGACACCGGGCACCAATTCCACATTTGCAGGGTGGAGCGGCGGAGGTTGCTCGGGCACCGGTACCTGTCAGGTTACAATGGATCAAGATCGCACGGTAACGGCGACGTTTAATATTACGTCTGGTAGTTTCTCCAGAATCACCAATATCTCCACCCGTGGATATGTAGGCACTGGTGCCAATGTCCAAATCGGTGGATTTATTATTGAGGGCACCGAACCCAAGACTGTGGTGATCCGGGCACGCGGCCCTTCTATGGCAGGCCCACCATTTAATATCCAGGGTACACTACCCAATCCTTATGTCACGCTCTATAGTGGCTCAACACCGATTGCCAAGAATAACAATTGGCAGACAACCGACTCATTATGTGCGGGGCCACTGCAATGGTGTGGAAATACACAAGATATTGTTGATGCCGGATATAGTCCTTGTAATCCAAATCCGGGGCAGTCTACTGCACCGCCGGGCTGTAACAACGAATCAGCGTTGATGGTGCGATTACCACCAGGAGGCTATACCGCGATTATGCAAGGCGTGGGCAGTAATAAGACGGGTGTCGGTATTGTTGAAGTGCATGAGATACAGTGAATTTGTGTATAAAAGCATTATGAATCTATTAAACAGTCACAAGTTATTTATTACAAAACCAAATACCAGTAAGAAGTGTGGATACTTATTGGGCAGGGTCTTGAATGCGCTAGTCAGTATTCTATGCCTTAATTTTATGTGGATAATTCCTATATCACATGCCGCAACGATCACGTATACCTATGATACCTGTGTAGGATCGACATACAGCTATGGTCGATTATGTCGAGTGAATGACACCTCGGGCTATACGACGTTTAGTTATGAAGAAATGGGTCGCATCAATCAGACCACTAAGAAGGTCAACGGCGATGCCACACTGTATACCACCGCAACGACCTATGACGATGCCGGCCGTATCTTAACCCTGGATTATCCGGATGGTAGTGGTGTGGTTAACTATGATTATCAGGGAGCAGCGCTTAAGCGTGTCTATAAAGGCGGCACGACCTATGTTGAGTATTCCAACTTTAATGAAGCCGGTCAAGCTAAGACTGCTCAGTATGGTAATAATACAGTGACCTCGACCTATACCTATGCCGAACCGGGGACGAGTTGCCCACTGACCAACAATTACCGGTTGTGTAGCTTAACGACGCAGCAAAACGGAGGCACGGTTCATCAACAACTGACCTATACCTATGACAATGTGGGCAATATCTTGAAGATCACGGATTCAATCATTGGCGATCAAGACTTTGTCTATGGGGACCTGGATCGGCTTAATCGGGCGGAGAGTTCGGGTACCTACGGGATCAAGAATTATGCCTACGATACGATCGGCAATATGACGACGAAGGACCACAACGGGGCGCTGACGACCTACAGCTATCCGACCAACGGCATCCGCCCCCATGCGGTGACCAGTGCCGGGGCCAACAGCTATCAATACGACGCCAATGGCAATATGACCAGTGGTGCTGGACGTACGATCACCTATGACAGTGAAAACCGCCCGATTCAGGTCACCGCCAATAGTCAGACCACCGACATTGTCTATGATGGCGATGGCGGCCGGGTCAAAAAGACTGTTAATGGAACAACGACACTATATATAGGCAAGCTCTACGAATGTACCGATGGCGTGTGCAAGCGCTATATCTATTCTGGCGGTACGCGTATCGCCCAGGTCCCAACCAATAACACGAGTGACATTCGTTATTACCATGGCGATCACTTAGGCTCGAGCAGTGTGATCACGCTGGCCGATGGCAGTTTAGACAAACGCTATACCTATCACCCGTATGGGGAGACGTACCCGGAGACCAATTGGTCGGGGGATAACGTGCATCACAAATTCACCGGTCAGGAACTCGATGACAGCACGGGCCTGTATTTCTATGGTGCCCGGTACTACGATCCAATCCTGGCCAAATTCATCAGCCCGGATACCTTTATCCAAGCACCGGGTAATCCGCAAAACCTGAATCGTTACAGTTATGTCCTGAATAACCCAATTATCTATACCGATCCGTCGGGGAATTTCTTTCAAATAATAGTTGCCGTTGCTGTTGCGGCGGCTGTCGGTGCAGCGATTGGCGCGGCGATCAATGTCACGATAGCGGCGATCAATGGCCAAGATCTTGGTAGAGCGGCAGTCGCAGGAGCGGTTGCGGGTGCGATAATGGGGCCAACGATGTCTATCGGTGCGCCGTATGCTGCAGCTGGACTTGGGCCGATGGCCGGACTTGCAGTGGCTGCAGCAGGTGGAGCTGCGGCCGGTGCTGCCTCATCCGCATCTGTTGGGGGTGACATCGGAAGAGGCGCTTTAGCCGGTGCCGCAGGTGCAGCAGCAGGACATATTGCAGGACCGTTAGCAGCAGGTGCGGCAGGTGCAGCGGCGGTGGGTGGTGATCCATTAAAAGGCGCGCTCATGGCAGGCGCAACAGCCACAGCCGTTGCAGTCGTCGTGTATAGTGCCAGTGCGGCATACGAAATCGCTACTAGACAAGCAAAACAGGCATCAAGGGACATTGAGGGTATTAAACCGCCAGCAAAGATACAAAAAGACCTTTCTGGGGATGTAAATAAGTTTGAGACTTTAACAGGCTCCAAAACAAATAGTTGGGAGATGGGTGAAGCAGGTTATAACTCATATCCAGATGGTTTGGAAAGAGCCACATTGTCATGGGAAACAGCTAATGGCGAAACTAGACTGACATTAGATATGGCGCTTAAAGAAGGAAGTGTTGGTCCAGCATGGGGAGATATTCTTGTAAATGGCAATAAGGTAGCAGGATATAGTTTTTCACCGCCATACAAAATGGGTTTTTCTTATGATTTTTTAGCGTCGTACGGAGAAAATTTTAATGTCACAGTAAGGATACCACAGGGCGTGAATGATACTGGTGGAGCTGCTATCAAGTTTGACTGTACACCTCAAGGATGCAGATGAAGAAAAATAAATCTTAAATATAAGGACACCCATCATTTAGTTGACAAACCCTGAGCCAGAATTAAACTTAATCACATGGTTTAAGGGGTCAGAGCCGAATGGCACTTACTTAAGCTTCTCAGGATGACCATTTTTCTTTGTAAGCGCAAAAAGAACGACGGGATTGATTAACGCGGGCTGATTTGATCGGTGTTGCACTTCATGGGTAGCAAAGCTTCGATGGCCGCGACGGTTTGTGCTTTGGGTAACTCGGTAAACACATGTCG
>Ga0214472_10004035_pt1 | contig 15505 bp, 13 predicted proteins | sample RVTome_6_FD_207662 | JGI IMG/M metagenome (GOLD analysis project Ga0214472, IMG submission 207662) | Soil microbial communities from uranium-contaminated site in the Upper Colorado River Basin, Wyoming, United States - RVT140D175 | ecosystem: Environmental > Terrestrial > Soil > Contaminated >...
CCTGCATTTAAAAAAGCAGGTAGAGGGATATCTCGCCGAGAAAGCTAGCTCGCTCAAAACGGCCGGGCTCATCAGAGTGTCTTGGATTGCCCTGCCAGGTTCCGGTGCGGACGAAATCGTTCGTTACTCGCGTGAGCATCCCGACGCTCTCATCGCCTTGTGCACCCATGGCCGCTCCGGCGTCCGTCGTTGGGTCCTAGGCAGTGTCACCGAAAGAGTCGTACGCTACTCCGGAGACCCTGTGCTGGTTGTCCACACGGCCTGAGCCCAGAAGCGCTCGGCGCGCCACGATTGCTGAAGCCGCGCCGAGCGGTTTCACGCCAGCGATGCGGCCCGGTTACGATCGAGCGTATGAGCGGCAGCCTCTATGCCCGGCGCGTGCCGTAGCTTGCGCTTTTCAAGAATCTCTCCTGGGCTCGCCATTGATGGATTCGCTTGACGAGTAACCGAGGATTTGTCCTACCAGCGTTAGTGCGTTGGCATTACTTCCCACGGATGGGAAAACTGCGGCGCAGTTCCGCAAGAATGCGAATGGCTGCCGATACCACTCGGCGTAATGGTGGGCTTTTATGCGGCAAACTTGAGGCATGGTTTTTGCGCTCACTCAGATTAGAATGCGATGCGTGAAAAGGAGGTTTCTATGGCAAAGGTAAAAAAAATTCTGGCCCCAACGGATTTGTCCGCCTTGTCTAAGCGAGGCATTCGCTACGCTTTAGAAATGGCGCGCGACAGCAGTGCCGAGGTGATCGTTTATCACATCATCGATCTTGGCGACGAGCGGCCGGAGAGAAGAGATGTTTTCGGGCCCTATCACGATATGCTGGAGGATCATCGCCGCATACTGGATAAATTTCTCCACGAGAATTTTGCTGACTGCATTGATCTGGTTGAGGTGCGCCAGGTCGTCGAGTTTGGCCGATCCTTCAAGAATATCGTCGAGATGGCGGACCATGAAAATGCCGACATGATTGTGATGGCGACCCACGGCCGCACCGGTCTTGATCATGTAATTTTGGGCAGCGTGGCGGAGAAAGTCGTGGCGCGGTCGTCTCGGCCGGTATTGGTAATCCCGGCCGTCGAGCGAGCGAAAGATGCAGTCTTAGCCGCGTGACGATCGGCAGGCGCCTGGGGTCCGGTTAAGTCGGCATGCTCCTTTGGAATGACCAAGCGAGCGAGGCGCGACCCTGTCGCAGCGACGACAATGGGCGTATCCCCTGAGCCCACAACGATCGTCGCTGTGGTGCGGTCCCTACGCGAATGGCTGCGGCGAGATTACCCAGAAATCAAGCATGAATTCGTCACTGCACAGTGGCGGGTCTTGACGACCCCTGGTGAGCGCCTGGTTCGGCCCGCAGGAAAAACTCATTTGTAGCACCCTTTTTCAATCCCCTGTTAGCGTGGTGTCGTGATTTTTCTGGGGAGATATTTTCCTCAATCAGGATTGGGTTCTCACGCGAAAACCGTTCTTGTTTAATTCCGCACAGAGCCGCTGGATATGCTTCGGGCCGGTGGTTTCGACGGTCAACTCCACTTCGGTTTCACCGATGGCCATGGCGCCGAATCCGCGGCTCTGGTCGACGTGGAGGATATTGGCGCCCATGTCGGCGATACACCGGGTGAGGTGGGCGAGATTCCCCGGACGGTCCACCAGAACGACCTTTAGCCGGCTCAAGCGGCCGTCTTGGATCAAGCCCTTTTCGATGATGCGTGCGATCAAGTTCATGTCGATATTGCCGCCGGAGACGATCAGACCGATATTTTTGTCGCTGAGCGAAACTTTTTTATTGACCAGCGCGGCGAGGGCCACGGCGGCGGCCCCCTCGGCGACGGTCTTTTCGATTTCGAGCAAGAGCAACACCGCGTTGGCGATTTCGCCTTCGTTGACGGTGACGATGTCATCGACGAAATCTTTCACGAGGCTGAAGGGCGTTGCACCGACTCGGCGCACCGCGATGCCGTCGGCGATCGTCAGCGCGGGTGCTAGCCGGGTTGGTTCGCCGTTTTCGAGCGCGACTTTCATGGAAGGTAGAGCCTCGGATTGCACGCCGATGATGCGAATTTTGGGATTCAACGTTTTGAGCGCCAAGGCGAGGCCGGCGATCAGTCCACCGCCGCCGACTGGCACGATCACCGCGTCCAAGTCGCGATTTTGCTCGTACAATTCCAAGCCGATGGTTCCTTGGCCGGCGATGATCCATGGGTCGTCAAAGGCGGATATGAACGTCAAGCCCAATTCGTTGCTGAGACGTTGCGCTTCGCTCAGCGCGGTGTCGTAGTCGCTGCCATGCAGCAGGTCGCGCGCGCCGTATTGGCGCACTCGAGAAACTTTGATCAGTGGCGCGAAAACCGGCATGACGATGGTCGCGGCGATATTCAGCCTCTGGCTGTGAAACGCTAGCGCCATGCCGTGATTGCCGGCGCTGGCGGCGATCACGCCGCGCCGGGCCTCTTCGGCGCTGAGCGTGAGCAGACGATTTAGCGCGCCCCGCTCTTTAAACGATCCGGTGATCTGGAGATTTTCCAGTTTGCTGAAAATTCGGTTGCCGGTCATCCGGCTGAGGGTTTCCGAATAAGGCAAGGGCGAGAGATAGATGTGATCCTTGATGCGCTGGCGGGCTGCTTCGACATCGACAAAGCTGAGCATGTTGTTTGACGTTAGGTTGAAAAGGCTGGCATATGCAAGGTTGATCGGCTAGAAAGTAAAAAGTAAAAAGGCAAAAGTAAATAGTTCGGATCACAATTTGCGCTACTGACGCGAGACAAAACGCTAAAAACTTCTTGCATGGCCGATTCCGAAACAAATTTGAGTCAAGCTGACATCACCCGCTACGGTCAGAACTATTTGATCGAGATGGACGGCATCGAGCTTTATCGCGCGCTCGCCGATGCTGAGAAGGACGATAAACGAGCGGTGATTTTTCGCAAGATGGTGCGCGCCGAAGAGCGTCATGCGCAACGCTGGGTGCGCCTGATTCAGGCCGGTGGCGGCACGGTGCCGACCTATCGCCGCAGTTTGCGGGTGCGCTTGTTCGGTTGGATGGCGCGCCGTTTTGGCACGCAGCGAGTGGTGCCGCTGGTCAGCGCCCTTGAAGCGCGCGACGAGGCCGGCTACCTGCACCAAGACGAAGCGGTGGGCTTGCCGGCGCAGGAGCGCGCTCACAGCCGCGCGCTCCGTGAAATGGGCGAAGGGCTGTCGACCCACGGTGATGGCGATATCGTTGGCCGTGAAGGTTGGCATATGGCATCGCGCGGCGGCAGTTTGCGGGCGGCGGTTTTTGGCATCAACGATGGCTTAGTTTCCAATTTCAGTTTGGTCATGGGATTTGCCGGCGCTGAAGCCAAGCCGGAGTACATTCTGCTCGCCGGTGTTGCTGGCCTGCTCGCCGGCTCTTTTTCCATGGCGGCGGGCGAGTATGTTTCGATGCGGGCCCAGCGCGAACTCTTCGAGCAGCAGATCGCCATGGAAAAACAAGAGTTGGAAATGTCACCAAAGGAAGAAGAAGAAGAGCTGTCGCTGATCTATCAGGCGAAAGGCATCCCCGAAGCCGATGCTCGTTTGATGGCGCGCCGGATTGTCGAGAATCCGCGCACCGCCATCGACACCCTGGCGCGCGAAGAACTTGGGCTCGATCCGTCGCAATTGGGATCGCCATGGGGCGCTGCGGGCAGCTCTTTTGTCGCATTCATTGTTGGCGCCATCGTGCCGGTGTTGCCCTATCTCTTTGCTGCCGGCGGCACCGCTTGGATGATGAGCGGTTTGCTTAGTTGTTTGGCGCTGTTCAGTGTTGGCGCCCTGATTTCGATATTTACCGCACGCGGGCCGCTAGTGAGCGGCTTGCGCATGCTGGCCATTGGTCTCCTGGCTTCGGCGACTACCTATGGGGTTGGCTGGCTGCTTGGGGTGTCGGTCGCCGGCTGACTGGAACGCAGGAAACCTAGAAGCCAAATTGGATGACCGCGCCCTATCGGTAGTCCTTACCTTCGATCAGGGATTTCAGTTTTTTGCCGAAGTCCGCGTTGTCGTAGTAGCCCCTGAACTTTTCGGCGCCGACACCGAGCGCAGCGACCAAGACCGGCTGGTTCGTATGCGCGCTGGTCTGCCAGTAGATTTGGGTATTGTTAGCGATCATCATGCCTAGGGCCGTGGCGGTTGGATCCAAGTAGAGGGTTCGTGAAACCGGCTGGCGTTTAAGAATCGCTTCCTTGTATTCGGCAGCCAGGGTGAAGCCGGGGAAATAGTCGCGCATGAGCTTATCGACGGCTTCGGCCGTGGGGCTGCGCCCGAGTAGGCGCGCGGCTTTTTGCAGCGAGATGCCGATGGCCTGAATCTTCTTGAAGTCGGCGACCGTGGCGGCCAACCGGTTATCGGACCTGGTGCTGGTCAAATCCTTGAGCGCCAAGGTAAAGGCAGGACCGCCGGTGTCGTGGTCGGCGGTGACCAGGATTAGGGTTTCTCGGGGATATTTCTGGTAAAACTCATAGGCCAACCCCACGGCGCGGTCGAATTCGCGATAATCGTGAATCACCGACGCAATGTCGGAAAGATGGCCCGCGCTGTCGGTGTTTTCGGATTCTATAAAGGCGAAAAAGCCTCTGGGATTCTGCTCGTGTAGCAAACGGATGGCCTGATTCGTCATGTCATAGACAGACGGTTCGGTGAGCCTGTCGCGGTCAAGCTCCATGCTCATATCGCCGCGGCTGAATAGGCCCAGAACTTTTCCTTGCACCACTCGTGCGAGTTCGTCCTTGTTGCCGACATGACGATAACCTTGATTCTCGAAGGCTCTGATCATGTTAGTGTCATCGTTGCGGCGGCTACCCGATTGCCCCTTCGGTAAGAACTGGTCCTTGCCTCCTCCGAGAATCACATCGGGTGCCATGGCTAAGTAGCTATTCAAAATCGCTGTGTAATCACGGCGGCTGGGGACGTGGCAGACGAACGCGGCGGGGCTGGCGTCGTAGACGGTCGAGTTGGTGATCAAGCCAAGCTTCATGCCGCGGCGCCTGGCCAATTCCATGGCGCTAACGGCGACGTTGCCATCGGCGCACATGCCGAGTGCGCCGATGTTGGCCTTACACCCGCCGGCCATGGCGGTGGCAGCGGCGGCTGAGTCGGTCGAAAGTGAGTCGGCGGCGTGAGTTGTCATGACGCCGACACTGCCTTCCTGCATGATTTTGTCGACGATGACCATGCCTTCGTCGTGAATAGATTTGCGATATTGGCGGGCAATTTCCAATTGAGCCATGCCGGCGCCGTCGGCCAAGAACAAAAACACGTACTTTGGGACGATGGCGCCGTTGCCCCCTTGGGCGTACGCCGGCGAGCCGGCAGCACCGAGAACGCTTAACAGGGTGACCGCATAAGCAAGCAGGGCGAGATGAATGACGCGGAGCAATTTACCCATTTCAACCTCAATTCGACAGTTGGGAAAACATCCTTCGCAGTTCGAGCCAAAGCGACAGCCCGAGATAATAGGTTGGAAACGCCAGAGAGGCAAACAGCAATGAGACCGGAGGTTCTGGCAGGCGATCAATCAGGTATAGGATTGCCGCGCCCCAAAGGCCGCCCAAAATGTTCGTCGAGACGCGAAAGCGCGGCGCACGGCTGGGGTAAATGAATTTGATCGGCACGAACACAAGGACCGACAAAACAATGACGAGAAACGCGTTGATCCAAAGGGGCGTCTCGAGGAGATACAGATAAAAGGCGACGATGTTCCAATAAGAGGGGAAGCCCAGAAAGAAATAGTCGGCGGTCTTGGCGTCCCGTTGGCAAAATCCATAAGCGCTGGCGATCAGCGGTAAAGCGGCCAGCCAAAGGGCATCCTGGGCTGGTAACAGATTGGCCCGCAGCATGAACAAGCAGGGCACGATCACGTAGTTAAAATAATCGACGATCTGGTCAAGCAAATTGCCATCGAACCAGGGTATGACTTCCTTGACCCGCGCAGCCCGGGCCAGTGTCCCATCGCTAGCATCGATGACGACCGCCAAAGCCATCAAGAAAAAGGCCTCGCGAAAACTGCCTTGGCCGATGGCGATGACAGTGAAGAAACCGACCACCGCCCCGAAGCCTGTGTAGAGATGAACCAGCCAGGCGAGAATTACCTTCGCCATGGTAACCGGGTGGAACTGCGAAGATTGATGGTAGAGAGAAGATGGATCTTCACCACCCTCAATTCTCCATCCTCGGACTACTGCGCGGACGCGGCGAAACTCGGCCTGGTTTTGAGTCGGGCGATCCAAGCCACGGTGTTGGGGTACCTGCCGGCGTCTACGGGAATGGCGAAGCGGTCTAAGAGCTCGATGTTGGACATGAAGGCGGCGTCGGCGAGGCTGAACGTATCGACTAGGTATTCCTTGCCTTTAAGTTCCATCTCGGTGCGGTCAAAAACCTTGCTGATCTCGGCTTTAGCGGCGTCTATCCTGGCGCCATCCCTTTCGCCTTCGGGTTTACGCATTTCGTGAATGATATGGACAAAGAATGGGTTGAAATGGCTGTCGCGAAAATCTTCCAGCATGCGTGCCCGCGCTCGGCCTTCCGAATCCTTGGGCAGTAGTGAAGGATAGGGATACTCGTCTTCGAGGTATTCATTGATGATGGTTGAGTCGTAAACGATAAAGCCCTCGTCATCCAGAGCCGGGATCTGGCCGAGAGGATGGATTTGCAGGTATTGCGGGTTTTTTTGTTCCCTTTTGGTTAAGTCAACGTTGATCCGCTCGAACTCCAATCCCTTTTCCAGCAGGACGATGCGGACCTTGCGCGAATTCGTCGAGGGCGGGAACGTGTACAACTTGATCATCGACAGCTAACCTCCTTAAGATCACACAACTGCACGCATACTAACATAAGGTTGTTTTAGCTGCGAGCCTTTTTTCGCAAACTGAAGAAAAATTCGTACAGCAACAATGGACGGGTTTCAACGTCCAATTGCCGCCATGAAACGCTAGCCGCGGCTGCGCAAGGTGGCCTTCAAGGTTAACGGCTGGTTCATGCGTAAGACCTCGATCTCAATCTCGTCGCCCGGCTTGCAGCTTGCGAGTGCGCCGGTTAAGTCGCCAATATTCTGTATTTTGGCGCCGGCTAATTTAATGATGACGTCGCCCTCGCGCAAACCAGCACGCGCCGCCGGGCTGTCGTTGGCCACAGCCGCGAGCCTCACCCCTTGTGTGTCGGCGCCATAATCCGGCAAGGTGCCAAGATAGACGCCAATGGCGCCAGGTTCCTCGCTACGCTGAGATCCTGATGGCGGCCGAGCAGGGAGACTGACAAAGTTCATGGGCTTCTCGGCATTGGCCAGATTTAAAACAACGAGCAAAGCCAGATCGCTAATTCGTGCCATGCCTTCAATGCTCAGTTTCTCCCAGGTGTCGCTTGGCCGATGGTAATCCTGGTGCACGCCGGTGGACAGGTGCAGCACCGGAACTTTCTTGTTGTAGAATGACATGTGATCGCTTCGTTCAACTTCGTCGGATTGGCCAATTTCCAAACCTAAGTTCGCCGCCCCGGCGGTGATCAGATCGTTCAAGCGATCTCCTGAGCGGGCGCCAAACACGGTGAGTCGATGGTCGCGCAGCCGTCCGACCATATCCAAATTGATCATGGCCTTGGTGCTGGCGATGGACTCAGCCCGTTCGACAAAGTGTCGGGAACCGAACAAGCCAAGCTCTTCGGCGCTGAACGCGACAAAAATGATTGTGCGCGCTGGTTTGGCCGGCAGCCGGGTAATCCGGCGCGCCAGCTCGAGCAGCACCGCGGTGCCGGAGGCGTTGTCGTCGGCGCCGTGGTGGATTTCTCCCACGGTACTTCGATTGCGTGCTCCGTAATCGCCGAAGCCGAGATGGTCATAGTGGGCGCCGATGACGATGTTCTGGTTTGCCATTACCGGATCGGCACCCGGTAGAACGCCGACCACGTTGTCCGCGCGGGCGCGAATCTCTTGCATCGTTACCTGCAACTTGGCAGTCGCGTTGGCAAGCGCCATCGATGCCGGTTTTCCCTCACGGTCGATTTTCTCTTTGAGCGCCCTAAGCGCGATGCCATGGCCATGAAGAAAATTTTCCAAGGTGGGGCCTTTGACCTGAGCTGCGATCAAGTTTCTGCGCTCGCGCGACAAGCTGCCGCGGGTCGTGATCAATGGTTCATATTTGTCGCCGCTGTGGTTGAGATCGACCAGGATCATCGCGAGAGCACCGTGGTCGCGGGCGTTGTTGGCTTTGTTGCGCAGCGTCGCATGTCGGGAATAACGGGGCGCGTTTCTAAATGGACCCTTGCCGTCTCTCGGCGGCGGCTCGTAGCGCAGCACCACGACCACCTTTCCCTTGACATCGATACCTGCGTAATCGTCGTAGCCATAGTCTTTGGCAGTGATGCCGTAGCCGGCGAATACCAGGGGTGCTTCGGCATTGCCATTGGCGGACAAGCCCAGTGGCGTCCATTCGTCGTCGAGCGCCAAGTTCAAGTCGCTGCCCAAGGATAGATGACTCGGCTGTTTAACTGTAACGCCCACCGCGACATCGAAGCCTTGCAGATAACCGGCACTGTCGCCGCCGGGCCGTAGCCCGTAATTCGTGAATTCGCCCGCGATGTAATCCCGGGCCAGTTTGATCCCTGGCGTGTCGACGCCGCGGCCGGTGAGCTCGGACGAGGCGAGCCGCTTAACATGTCGAAGAATCTCCTGCGTCGAGTCCGGTGCCGGTAGCTCCAGACTCCAGACCGACAGCGCGAAGATGACGCTGCAGCCGAGCACGACGCCGGCGAGGCGGGAACTCAAAGCGGATTGGCGACGAATCGCATCAATCATGACGGCGCTCAGGTTAGCATGTTTCTCCGGTCTAGTTGAAGGCGCACTCAGTTTTGCGACGGCTTCGGGGAAATGCTATATTGCCCATTAACCCCGCCGCTTGAGGCGGGCACAACGAAATGGGGTTACCAAAGGGGGCGAGCATCTCCTTTGGTCGCGAGCGGGGTCCAAACCCCGTTCGCGATTCTAAATTGATTTAGCAAAGTTCATTTTATCCGGTGGGAGGACAATCGCATGGCTATGTCCGTCGTCGTATACACCCAGCCCGGCTGAGGCCCGTGCCACAAAGAGGTAGAGTTTCTATCTCAAAAGGGCGTTGAGTTCGTCGAGAAAAATGTCCGCGCTGACAAGGCGGCGATGAAGGAGCTGATCGATCAGGGTTTCCAAAGCACACCGGTGACGATCATCGACGGCCAGTCGGTGGTCGGCTTTGACCAGTCGAAGATCATGGAGCTTCTTGGCCTGTAATATTCCCGCAGGCCAGAATGGCGACGGAAATCGCGAGCTATTTCAGCTGCGATTTCCAACTCGAAGAGCTGAGCATTTTCCCGGTGACGCCCTTGGACTCATCCGAAGCCAAATAGACAAACACATCGGTCACCGATTCCGGTTTGCTGCCGCGGTAGCCGGTTAACTTGGTCGCGACGTAGCCAGGCTCCACGGAGTTCACGCGTATGTCGGACCCGCGCACCTCGGCGGCCAAGGTTTGGCTAAAACCCTCCAGTCCCCATTTCGAGGTTGCGTAAGCGAGAAAGTTGGCGTAGGCGGCGCGGCCGATCGATGACGAGAGGTTGATAATCGAACCGGCTTTTTGGCTGATCATGATCGGCAGAGCCGCTTGGGTGATTAGAAATGGGCCGCGCAGATTGACCGCGATCGTGTAGTCCCATTTCTTAATATCAAGCTCGACCATCGGTGACGGTCGGGTCATGACGCCGGCGTTGTTGACGAGAATATCGACGCGGCCGAATGTTTTCTCGACTTTGCCAATAAATTCCTTGACCGGATCTTCCAATGACACGTCGCAATTCCAGCCTTCAGCCTCGGCGTTCAGCGCCCGCAGTTCTTTGACCGTTTGCTCGAGCTCCGCGCCGGTGCGCGCGCACAAGGCAAGTTTCGCTCCTTCCCGAGCAAAAGCCTGTGCGATGGCCTTGCCGATACCCCGGCCACCGCCGGTGATGACTGCGACTTTGTCCTTGAGCTTCATAAAATTCCCTTAAGAGTTTGGAGTGATGGAGTGTCGGTGTCATGGTTACATGGAATCGGAAAGTAAGCCAAGCAGAGTAGTCGCTAACCTCGGAAAGTTTTCATTGTCGCTGGCAGCCAACGATCCCGTGGTCGTCGAACTTCGCGACCGTGGTCAAATCCAAGCGGCCGCAATCGGCCGCTGCCGAGGATAAGGCTTATTAAATTTTGCTGCTGGCGCGGATCTAGAACGGAAGCGGTCGCAGGTTTTGGTCATTTGCTTGTCGGGACGGAGCCCGACAATACGTGTCATTGACACAACGTCGGCTGTTTTGTAAGCATACCGCTGAGCCTTGAAGGAGAATCGGCGTATTGTGAAAAAGGTTGTCGCTCGACTACCCGAGTCTCGCAACAGCGCAAAAACCTTCTAGGCCAATAACAACGGCTAAGTGTTAACGATAAAAGGCGAACATGATGAAGGCAAAAAAATATATCGGCTTTGCCTCCTGTCTCATTGGATCATGGCTTATCACCTCGAGCGGAGCGCTGGCGGCAAGCCTCAGTGCGTCTTTGCTAAAAGTGAAGCAAGACGCGGAGGCCAAGGGCTATGTCTTTCATACCAGCCACGACGAGATCGTCGATCGGGCTAAAAAAGAAGGCAAGCTCAAAGTGCTGAGTTCGCAGGAGCCTAGAGCGATCAAAGCAATTACCGAAGCGTTCAAGAAAAAATACCCTTTCATTAACGTCAGTGCTGAAGAAATCAACGGCCTCGAGACCTATCAACGGATCCTGCAGGAGATGAAAGCCGGCCTGGCGAACTCGTGGGACGTGAACTATGTCGCCTTTGATTTCTACAACGAGTATCTGCCGTACCAGAAGAAATTCGACATCCTGGGAATGGCGGAGCAGGGCGTGCTGCAGATGGCTCCCAAAGTGGTCGACCCGGTGAATCGGCATGTCGTGGCCTTACAATCCAACATGCAGGTGATTGTTTATAATTATAATAAGGAGCTCATTTCTGCTGCTAAGCTACCGGATACCTGGGAAGGATTTTTGAAACCGGAATTTAGCGGAAGGAAATTCGCCCTGGATATCCGGCCCAAGCTGCTGGCTGCGCTTGTGCCCATATGGGGAATGGAAAAAACCGTGGATGTCGGGAAGAAGTTGGCCGCCCAGAAACCGATATGGTTCCGCGGAGAGCAGCGCCTTATGATTTCGATGCTGGCGGGAGAAATGGCGCTCTGCCTGGGACCCAATTACAAGTCGTTTAAGTTGGTACAGGAACAAAAGGACCCGAGAAATATATTGGGCTTCAAAGTGATCAACCCCGTGCCGGCCCGTCTGACCGAGGCCGAAGGGATATTAAACACAGCCTCTAATCCTTACGCCGGTTTGCTATGGCGTGAATTTCAAGCCAGCCCCGAAGGCCAGAAAATCCTTGACGACGTTGACCTGGCAGCGTCGATTCTCGTCCCTGGCTCGGTGCACGAGCGGATCACGCGCGGACGACCCCTCTCCGTCTTGGCGTGGGAACATTACCCGAAGGTGGGAGACTACGAGAAGGCGATTGTGAAGGCCTACGGTTTCCCCACGGTAGACAAAAAATAAAGGTTCGAGCCCGGCTTTAGATTTCCTTCATAGTCGACGAAACCGCATCGCGCAGGAGTCAACATTGAAACTAGGTATTGCAACGCCTGCTGGTATGCCTTTCCTGTGAGGACAACAAGCCTCATGGCCGGCCAGGTTACGTCACCGTGGCGCGCGAGTCGTTTACCGAGGGCAACCCTGAGTTGCTCAAACGCTTCTGCAAAGCCTCGATCCGTGCCGATCAATTCACGCGTATGAAAGAGAACTTTCCGTTGTTCCGCTTCGTCGAAGCCGAGAAGAGTGATTCGATGCCAACAACCTGTAGTCTAGTCGATATCCGGAGGACTCCATGGCTGACCATGTAAAAAACTTCTTGCCGCGTTTTCGCTACGGCATGATTCGTCCGCGCGCACAAGAAGGAGGTAATCGCGGCGCGGGTTATCAGTTCTACCGCTTGGTGCCGCTCGATGTGATGGAATTCTCGGCGGTGATCGGCCTGACCAACTACACGCGCGAAGCCGTCGAAGCGGCGATGGAAAATTACTGGAAATGCGTCGACACGCTGGTGCAAGAAAAGGCCCAGAATATCATCCTTGCCGGCGCACCCGTGTGCGCCGCTTTAGGCCGTAAGCGGGTCCTCGATTTACTGCGCCAGACCAGTGAAAAAACCGGCATCGCCACCGACGCATCGCTGGAATCTCTGATCGCGTCGATGAAACACCTCGGCCTCACCAAGCTCGCCATCGGTAGCCGTTGGGCCGATAAAGTCAACGACGCCATGGCAAGCTATCTCGCCGAAGGCGGCATCGAGGTGGTGGGCATCACCAAACGCAATCAATGGAGTGCCGATGCGGCCGCGATGTCCTTAGAGGAAGGAATGACCATGTCGCTCGATGTCGGTCGTGAGGCGGCCCTGTTATTTCCCCAAGCCGAGGCCATCTCGGTACCCGGCGGCGCAGCGCTTTGCTTGCATGTGATCCCAGCGCTGGAGGAGGAATTCGGCAAGCCGGTCTTTACCAACATGAGCACCGAGGTATGGAATAACCTGGTGCGGCCCGGCATCATTAAACCGGTACAAGGTTGGGGCCGCCTGCTCGCCAATGCATAAGCCTCGCGGGACCCTTTGCCCTCAGCTCTGCTTGCCGTCGCCCGAGCGTTGATCCGGACCGCTGACGGCATAGCCGCGTACCAGGCATGAGTCGATGAAATATCTGCCGTCGTAGGCCGGCGGTAAAGATCAGTCTAGGAATAAGAACATTAAGGAGGAGCATCCCTAAATGAGAATTTTGGCACTTAATCACAGTTTTGTGCGCGACATCAGCGCCGATCTCGAAAAGCGTCGTCTCGATCGGCTCAGGAGCTATGCCTCTCCCGGGACGATCATAGAAGGCGATTACCCTGAGGATCTAGGCGGAGGAGAGGTGCTGCACCATCTGAGAAAAACAAAAACCCTGGCCGGCCTGCACCATATTCTGGGGACGCCGGCTTTGGTCAAGAAGATTATCGAAGCGGAGGGAGCCGGGTTTGACGCCGTTGTGCAAATCGACGCCTTTGACCCAGGAGTGGAAGCAGCCCGCTTGGCCGCGCGCATTCCCGTTGTCGGTTTGCTGCGAGCCTCATGCGCCTTTGCGGCGACGCTTTGCGACCGGTTTGCTATTACGGTTCCGGTGGAGAGTTACATTCCCTATGTGTGGCGCATGGTTGAAACCTACCGCATGGCGCATTTTGTCACTGGCATACGGGTCATTGATCTTTTTGAAGTCGGCGATCTCAGTCAGTATCACGATGCCATATTGGAGCGCACCATCTCGGTGACTCGCGAGCTAGTTGCGGGCGGGGCGCAAGCCCTCGTGCCGCTGGCCACCCGGCTAATCCCGGAGGCGGTATCACCGGAGGAAGTGGAACGACAAGTTGCGATCCCAGTGATCAACACACAGGCGGTCGGCATACGCTTTGCGGAGCTTATGGTCAGTAGCAAAACCGTGCATAGCCTGCGGGCTTACCCTTGGGCACCCGGACTCGCCCCTGAGGCTGTATCGAACCGTGCCAGTCGAAGTTAGGGTAACAAGATGAAGCCACCTTATTCTGCTCGCGTGATTTGCAGGATGGCGAACCTCAGGTGTATAGAAGAATAGCTGGATATTTTCGAAAGGGAAAAATGATGAAACTCAAAAATGTCTGGATTGTCGCGTTACTGGCAGCATGGCTGCCAGCTGCCGCATTGGCCGCGGCGGCGCCGAGCGCGGTGTTGCAAAAAGCCAAGCAAGATGCCGAAAGCAAAGGCTATGTTTTCATTGCGAGTCATGATGCGATCGTGGAGCAGGCCAGGAAAGAAGGCAAGTTGCGCGTCCTGAGCGCGGAAGACCCGAGCGTGATTAAGGCCAGCGCCGAAGCCTTCAAGAAAAAATACCCCTTCATTGACGTTCGTACGGAAGATGTCGATGGGCTCGAGATTTATCAGCGCATGCTTCAGGAGATGAAAGCAGGACTGGCGAAGTGGGACGTCAACTATGTAGCTTTTGATTTCTATCCGGATTATCTACCTTATCAGAAAAAATTTGATATTCTGGGCATGGCCCAACACGGCGTGCTGCAAATGCCCACGGGAGTGGTGGACCCGGTAAACCGGCACGTTGTTGCCCTGCAAAGCAACGCGCAGATCGTTGCCTACAACAAGGAGCTGATCTCCCGAGATAAAGTTCCGTCGACCTGGGAAGAATTTCTCAAGCCGGAATTCAAGGACAGAAAATTTGCCACCGACATAAGGCCGAAGGCCTTTGCCGCGCTTGTCCCTGCCTGGGGTCTTGAAAAAGTCGTCGATCTCGCGAAAAAAATCGCTGCGCAGAAGCCAATCTGGCTTCGCGGCGATGCCCGGATGGTTACGTTCTTGATGAACGGCGAGTATCCGTTGCTTCTGGGAGTGAACTACAAGGTGTTAAGGCGAGGTCAAAAAAAGGATGGCAAGGGCGTTTTGGCCTATAAGGTGGCTGAGCCGCTTCCCTTGCGACTCAGTGAGACCGAAGGAGTACTGGAGAGGTCGGAAAACCCTCACGCGGCGCTTCTCTGGCTTGAGTTTCAAGCGGGCCCGGAGGGGCAAAAGATCAGGGATGACATCGACTTGTCAGCATCGGTTTATACTCCCGGCTCCGCCCACGAAGAGCTGGGCCGAGGGAAGAAAGTCTCGCTCTTGGCTTGGGAGCACTATCTGAAGATGGGATTGTATCAGGAAGAGGCCGTGAAAGCTTTTGGGTTTCCCCGGGCGGAAAAGAAAAGGTAATCGTGCTCGGGGGTTCAAGAACGGGATCACCGGCACGGATATATCGAGTCGGCAGGCGTAGCCGCGCACTTTAAAAAAACGCGCTGCAGAGCTGCACGTTAGTCGCCAGGGGTAATGATCCATAGCGGCGCGGAAATGCCTTAGCGCTGGCCTTTGTCGACCAATCTGGCAACGCTCGGGAGGAGATAAGTTGAAACTACGAGTGGGCAACGGCTGTTGGCATGCTTTTCACGTTCAGCATGCCGCGTTGGCGTTGGAAGCCGATTTCTTTGGCCAGGAAGGCCTGGACGTAGAGGTGGTGAGCGCAAAAATTAACCCGGGCGCGATGAGCTCGAGCCGGCCTGGCGGCGAGCGCTACGACGAAGTCGGTACCGTCGTGCGAGACATGATCGCTTTCGGGATCGATATTATTCCCGACGTGCATGTGCGCACGCCGTTCGCCGAGCGGGCTCTGGGCAACGATGAGGTGCGCATCATCGGCGGCTGGCGCAGCCAACTACGCGGCACTTTGGTGGCGGCGCCCGGAATCAAGTCGATCGCGGAGTTGAAAGGTAAACGCATCGGCGACTGGTACAAAGGGGGAATTCAAACATTCTGGTTTGAGCATCAACTGCGCAAAGCAGGGATTGATCCCGACCGCGAGATAGACTGG
>Ga0214472_10004036_pt1 | contig 15498 bp, 14 predicted proteins | sample RVTome_6_FD_207662 | JGI IMG/M metagenome (GOLD analysis project Ga0214472, IMG submission 207662) | Soil microbial communities from uranium-contaminated site in the Upper Colorado River Basin, Wyoming, United States - RVT140D175 | ecosystem: Environmental > Terrestrial > Soil > Contaminated >...
CCTCCTTACAGGGAGCGGCCATGCGCGTCGTCGCGCCTCGCTCTGAATAAAAACAAACGCACTCTAAATCCCGCATCTTCAGGTATCTTGGGTATATAACTCACCTAAATGATGTGAATTGATATTTTCAATCAAGCGACTGAATTATTGCTTTTATTTTTATCAGCGAAGCCATCGCATATTGCATGTAATGTTGGCAGATCTTCCAAACAAATTGATTTCTTATCAATTTTTATTAATCCACTTTTTTGAAATTTTGTGAATAATCGACTCACCGTTTCTATAGTTAAACCAAGATAGTTTCCAATGTCCTGACGTGACATCGGCAGATTAAATTCTTTAGCGGAATAACCCAGCTTATGAAAACGAGATGAAAGACTAACTAAAAAAACAGCAATGCGTTCTTCCGCAGTGCGTTTATTAATCGTCAATAGTAATTTATTTTCTTTCGTTATTTCACGACTCATTAAACGAAGTATTTGATCCTGAAGCTCGGGTATCTTTGAACTTATTTCACTAATTTTATCGTATGGAATTGAACAAACAGTTGTTGTTTCAAGAACAATAGCAGAACAAGTATGTTTATGTTCTTCTAATGCATCAAAACCGAGAATTTCGCCAGGAAAATAGAACCCTATGATTTGCTCTTCTCCTGATTCATTCAGCTTGTAAACTTTAATCGAACCAGAGCGAACCGCATAAAATGCCTGAAAAGGGTCGTCACTGCGAAAGATATGCTTGTTTTTCTGTATAGGACGGGAGCCCTTGATAACAAGATCAAGTTTTTCCATATCCTCAGCATTTAAACCACGAGGCAGACACAGTTCGTTCAAATTGCAATTTGAACAATTTGCCTTGATTTTGGAAAAATCAATAATGTGCTCTGATTTGCTCAAGTCGGTTACCTCAAATCACTCATGCTCTAATCATATCCTATGTAGTTTCGATATTGTTAGAAAATCTAAATAAACACGACTGTTGTCCATAACTGTTCTATTGGTCATATTTCTTACATAATACTCATTTAATATAATTCAGGGAAAAATATTCGGAGAACCTCATTGTGTCAGCAGATCATCAGTTCAATGTCCTGTTTCTTTGCACTGGCAATTCGGTTCGCAGCGTACTATCTGAAGCACTTTTAAACCGCTGGGGCAAAGGGAAATTCAAGGCCTATAGCGCCGGAAGTAAACCGAAAGGTAAAGTGCATCCGAAGACCATTGAGATATTAAACAAGAATAATTTCATTACCGAAAATTTTCGCAGTAAGAGCTGGGATGAATTCACCGGAGACGATGCACCCGAAATAGACTTTATTATAACCGTCTGCTCCAACGCGGCTAATGAAACCTGCCCTGTCATTCCCGGCAGTCCTGCCTCGGCGCATTGGAATATTGATGACCCTGCACGTGAATTTGATACTGAAGAGCAACAGGATAGAGAATTCTTAAAAGTGTTTATGGAACTGGATCAACGCATACAAATATTAACGAATTTGCCTTATGAAAAACTGGATAAGATGGCACTGCATGAACACCTGCAGAAAACATCCGATCCGAAATAACACATTAATAATTACTGGCTATATCAAAACGATTTTGTTCTTCAAATAATTCACTTAACGCTAGCGGTTTACCGATACCGTAACCTTGCACGTAGTCGACACCCAGTTTTCTCAACATTTCTTTAATTTCATCGTTTTCTACAAATTCGGCGATCGTCTTCATTCCCATAACATGACCTATCTCATTAATTGATTTCACCATCGCATGGTCGATAGGATCATCAACAATGTCTTTTACAAACATCCCGTCTATTTTTAAATAATCCACGGGTAAATTTTTTAAATAACCAAATGAAGATAAGCCACTACCGAAATCATCCAGCGCAAACAGGCAGCCCATTTCTTTAAGCGTGGAAATAAATTTAACAGCTACATTTAAATGAGAAATAGCTGCTGTTTCAGTTATTTCAAAACAGATTTTTCCCTTTTCAATACCGGATTCATGCAAACATTCAACAACGAACTCAAGAAAACCTTCTTCAGTTAATGATTGACCAGACAGGTTAATAGAACAAAAGTTAATTTGTTTCTGGAATTCAGTGTTACTGGACAAAAGTTCCAGAGCGTTGCTTATAACCCAGCGATCCAGCTTCGAGATTAAGTTATATCTTTCCGCAGCGGGCAAGAATGCGCCGGGAGGTATGATGCCACCTTTTTTATCCAACATTCTTACCAAAAGTTCATAGTGCTTATGTTCATCTTCATTGACAGGCGCAATTATCTGTGCATAAAGACAAAATAAATTTTCATCAAGCGCCTCATTAATACGTGTCACCCATTGCATTTCACCTTGCCGTTGTACCAAGTCTGAATCTTCAGCGTGATAAACCTGAATACGATTTCGACCCGAATCTTTTGCCATATAACAGGCCGCATCTGCTGCTTTTAGTAAATCAGTCGTAGTAGCCATTGTTTCTTTCATTGCGACTAAACCAATACTTGCGCCCAATTTGAAAGAACGGTCATCCCAGGAAAAATGGAAATTCTGAACTGTATCCAGTAATGATGCTGTAACTCTATAGGCGTCTTCAATCGAACAATGTTCAAATAATATTCCAAATTCATCACCTCCCAGACGCGCCAGGGTATCTCTTTTCCTTAGTGTTTTCATCAATAGTGAACTTAACTGACGCAAAAGTTCATCGCCAGCAACATGTCCACAGGTATCATTAACAATTTTAAATTGATCAAGATCTATGAAACAAAGTGCGTGATCCTCTTCATCTATTTTTTCAGATATCAATAAGTGTTCAATTCGTCTTTCGAACTCTCTTCGATTCACCAGACCCGTTAGGGCATCATGAGTAGCCTGGAAACTGAGTTTCTCACTTAACTCATGTTCTTGAGAAATATCGCGATGCGTTGATAAATAGTGTGTCACGTTTCCTTGTGTATCTTTCATAATAGATACGCTTTCAAATGCCCAATACGTATCACCATTTTTTTTCCTGTATGTTACTTCGCTACGCCATGCACGACCCTTTTCAAGCATTTTGAAAAACTTTTTTTCATTTTCCGGTGCGACCCATTTTGGTTGCACCAGTCGTGAGTTTTTTCCTAATATTTCAAAAATTGGATAACCGGTAATTTCAGTAAATTTTCTATTAACATATTCAATCGTGCCCTCAGCATCCGTCACCATAATGGCATCATGACTTTGCTCTATTACCATAGAAAACTTTTTAACTCTTTCTTTTTCAGATTGTAGTGTTTGAGTTTTTTCTTCTATTATTTTTTTGTCTTCAATCAGTTTTAATCGAAGCTCTTTATTTTCTAAAAGTAGCGTGTTTTTTTCTTTTTTGAGCATGACAAAATAATACACAACAGAAATGAGCAAAACCGTTAAAAGGAACATCATTAGAACCGGGAGTTCTTTGTCTAGATATACTGGATTTCCTGAGAGCGTTAAAATACCCAGGACTATGAGCATTCCTGTGATTACTGCTGCATATTTTTTATTGATTAACGACATATCAGCATTCGTTACAAATTATATTGATCCTCTGGTCGACCAATGTATCGGCCAAATCACTATAAACTTTATAGCAAAAAAGTTTATTTTCAGGCGTTTACAGATATCGAAATAAAGAGGGAATTGAGGGAAGAAAGCTTGTTTTTATGCTTTTTTAATAGTTCTTTTATCAGTTGCCGCGTCCTTGCAACAAACGGTCATGAAAACGACATTCCGCTCACTCGACACGTTATGAAAAAAGTTAACGGGACAACAGTGAAAAATAACGATAATTTTTTAATATTTCCTGTCATTTTATACTTCGGCACAAATGGTATTTTTAATTTCGCTTAACGTTTTAGGTAATGTGATATAGAGATCATCTTTAGTAACAGGGGCTAAATATCGTGCAACTAATTCCAGGTGTTCAACCAGACAATCTAAATCATCTTTGATACAGTTATAGGCGTCAGGAGATTTTTTCTGATGCTGTTTAATCAACAAGATGGATTGTCTTAAATTTTCAGCAAGCATGTTATTTTCCCTATTCGTGATTAACGTGAAGTATCACGTTCTGATTAGAACGTTATTTTCTCAAATTTGAATTAATCCCGCGTCCATCTGAAAGAGGACATTTACAGATATATTCATACCTTAAATGAGGTAGTAGAGCATTTGATTTTAAACTCCCAATGACAATCCAATCTTCCTTACGGCATTGAGATTAGTAGTACATCTACATCACGTTAGAAAAACGGCAATCAGGCTCGTAATGAAAATACCCTCGAAGGTTGCAAAGACCACGATAAATCGTGTTCTATCTGAACTATCAACAGGAAAAAATACAGCGGTGAGAAAGGATAGTGTTTCATACTACATAACGATATTTATTTAATTAAGAGACGTTGCCGCGTCACTATTTATTAAGTGATATCATACAATACTGAACAATCAAACAATATAAGGAGACGAATATGATAAGAAAACTTATTACATTGTTATGTTTCTCATCATTTTGTTTACTATCGAATGTTTCAAAAGCAGAACAATTGGCAGTAGCTGATTTTTCGAATTCAGTTTTAGAAGGATGGGAAACCAAAGTATTTAAGGGTACTACGTCTTATCAATTAGTTCCTTTAGAAAACAACATCGTTCTAATGGCAGAGAGTCAGGACAGTGCCTCTGCTCTCATAAAAAAAATACATGTCAATCTCGAAAAATTTCCGTATTTAAACTGGAGCTGGAAGATTGAAAACAGATTAGATACCGAAAATGAAAAAATAAAATCAGGTGATGATTATACTGTAAGAATTTATGTTGTTATTGACGGCGGCATATTGCCATGGAGAACCAAGGCCGTGAACTACGTATGGGCAAATCAATCAACAAAAGGTGAAACATGGCCTAATGCTTTTGCCGGCAAAAATGCAATGATGATGGCTTTAAGAGATAAACAGGATAAAACTTCTACCTGGTATCAGGAAAAAAGAAATATCTATGAAGACATGAAAAATTTATTTGGTTCTGAATTTCAGTTTATTGATGCCATTGCAATAATGACGGATACAGACAACAGTCATGGTAAAGCAAAAGCATATTATGGTGACATCTACTTCTCGACAGAGTAAATCGTTCCCCGGACTATTTTCCCGCCTTTCTTTAGCAACACCTCAACTTCAAAACCATATATGCATTAGTACGCATATTTTATTTACAAAGCCTTTTCTGTAGATTTATTAATTAAATTATAAAAAATATATGCAAAGTACTGCGTATTTAAATAAAACTATTTGTTGGGGGGCATCTATAATGCGTATAGATATACGACATTTCTTTTTCATTTTGACGTTACTATTTAACAATACCATTTATGCAGAGGAAACAAGTTTCCAACTGGGCGAGCTTATTGTATCAGGCGAACAACCACGAATTGTTGAACAAGTAGGTACTGTCGATATTGTCACTGCGGAAGATATTAAGATATCCGGCGCACGGAATTTGAATGAGGCTATAGATCTGTTGCCTGGCGTTTTTGTTAGGACAGGAGGTGAAGGCACCCCTCGAATAGATATACGTGGCTTACGTACTCGACAAGTCACTTTGTTACTAGATGGCGTTCCTATTAATTCATCTATAGATGGTCAGTTCGACCCTTCTGCAATTGATGTTGCGAATATTGATCGTATTAAAGTAACACAAGGTGCCGGTTCTCTTTTATATGGCACGGGTGGTAGTGCTGGTGTCATTAATATTATTACCAAGGCAGGCGAAAAAAGACTAACTGCTAGTGCAAGAACGGAAATAGGCGAAGGTGGAATTAAACGTGCTCAAATGAGCGCAGGTAATGGTGGCGAAGATTGGCAAGGCTTCGTTAGTTTGTCCGGTTATAGTCGAAATTTTTATGAATTATCTAATGACTACATTCCAATTACAGTTACTCCAAATGGCGTTAACAATCAGGTCGCATTTCAACCAAAAGGTGAACGCCTTAATAGTGATCGAAACGACATTAATTTGTATACAAATTTAATTTGGCAGGCGTTAGAAAAAACAGAGATTGGTTTTAGTGGTAGTTATCGCACAGGTAATTATGGAAAACCCCCTGAAACACGTGATTATACTGGTGGTGATGCTGATCCGTTTTCACGAAGAACTAAATTTGAACGGGTCGATCATTATGAGGGTTACTCATTAAATTTAACTGGTACCCATGAACTCAGTATTCCTTTAACAATTAAACCAACTTTTTATTTTAATCGTTTAGATGAATTGACAAACAATTATGATAACACGGCATTTAATACACAGATCCGTAATCGCGCATTAAATTCTGAAGCGCGATCAGATATATTAGGAACGAGTTTATTATTAAGTTACGATTTCGGAAAATTTGGCGAATCATCAGTTGCAGGAGATTGTAAGCATGAAAAATGGGAAGCCGATGGTTTTGACAATAATAATGGAGGAAATTTCTCTATAACTGAACACGATACAATCTGTTCTGTCGCATTCGAACATGAGACAAGAATATTCGATAATCTTGGGTTAGTTGGTGGCGTGGGTACGGCACATCAAAATAAGAAATCAGGAAATAATGATAGTGGAGATACTTATTTGCTTGGAGCAACATATGACTTCCCTACCTATACACAATTGCACTTATCACATGCCAAGAAAATAAGGTTTCCGACTTTACGAGATCTTTTTGAACCCGGACGAGCTAATCCAAATCTGGTTAAGGAAACTACATTTCATTATGAAGCAGGTATTGAACAAACGTTTACTTTCGTTCCTTCCAGTCTCGGTATAACTGTTTTTCGAATAGACGCTGATGATTTTATTGAAACGGTTAATAGTGTTGCACAAAATGTCGAAGCAGATCGGTTTCAGGGCATAGAAGTGACGGGTGATATTAAACCCATAAAAGGACTGGTTTTACGCGCTAATTATACGTTCATGGAATCGGAGAATCGTTCTCCAAATACTATTAATCGGGATCTACAACAACGACCTAGACATCGACTAAACCTTGATGTGACATATAACGTTCCATATATTGATGTAGATTTTTATGGTTCATGGTCTCATGTTGAAGATGCGCTGGAACAAGACAGACAAACGGGGCTTATTTCTCAGGAAATCGATGAATACGATGTAATCGACATCAAAATCCAAAAAGATTTGATTGATAACTTTTCCATTTATGGACGTGCAACAAATCTTCTGGATGAAGACTACGCTGAAAGTGGTGGCTTTCCTTCTCCAGGTAGAACGCTCTATGTCGGCTTCGATATGAACTATGGTTCGTAAAAATGTTCTGTGATCACATATACTCTATAACTATAGAAACGGTTATTAACAAGAATGTATAACGAAGAACTCATTTATATCGGCATTGATGATACAGACAATCTAACAAGCCGAGGAACAGGTTCCAGAGCAAGAGAATTAATCGAGTTACTGGAAGAAAAAAAACTGGCAAAAGGTTTGGCCGTTACACGTCATCAATTGTTAGTAGACGATCGTGTTCCCTACACTTCGCACAATAGTTCTGCCTGTTTGGTCGTTAGGCCGTTTGAAGATATAAGCCATGATCAGTTAATGGATTGTTGTCGTAGTTATTTATTAGAGATTGCGGCAGAAGGTTCAGACGTGGGGCTTTGTCTCGCAAATGAAGAACAAGCAAAAGCGGTTATCAAGTTTGGCGAAAAAGCAAAAGTCGAATTAGTTATGCAGAATGAAGCACGTGATACAGCACGACAACATAATATTCGACTTGAAGGTTTAACCGGTGACCATCAAGGTATCATCGGTTCGATGTCTGCCGTTGGTTTACATGTTCATGGTAATGATGGACGTTATCTTTGGCCGAGAGATATTCGTGAATTTTATGATCAAACACTTTCTATCAATGCTGTAAAAAATCACAGGGGTATCGATAAAATAGCCTTGATAGATGGTAGTGAAATTAGAGATGAAAAAGCAGAAATTTATCTTGGTGGATGGCCTCGTGCTGTCAGGATAGATCATCAAGCGGTATTATTAGTGGAGCAAATCAATGAACAACATCAATACAAAGTTCTCGAAAAAAACAGCATTAAGTCAATACGTCCATGAAGCTGATGGAAGCCTGACGCTCTTTGCTCTTTTTCTTCTGGGTATCATTGCAGCACTACTGCATTTACATTTACGCCTGCGCGGTTTAAATATACCGGGACATCATGGACTGGAATTAATGACAATATTGTTATTTGGTCGTATGCAATCACAATATCGCTGGGCAGGTTTCATGATTGCCGGCGGCGCTGCAAGCACATTCCTATTGCACGCGAGTTACATGCCACTGGGACATACCATCAAACCTGCCGTGTTCTTTTTTATGAATGCTCTTATTCTTGATTGCCTGTTTAGTATTACTCCGAAAAAATTACCGGACATCATTAAAGGATTGTTGTTTGGCGGGATCAGTTTCATTATTAAACCTGTGATCTATATTCCGATCGCGATATATCTGGAAGTGAGTTTTGGTAGTATTAGTAAGCATGGTTACTTCATACCGGTATTGACACATTTTACCTTTGGTACTATCGGAGCAATATGTGGAATCACATTGGCTAATCTAATGACACATAAACAAGATAAAGTTAACTAACAAATCAGGGCACCATGAAAGCTTTAGCAAAAATTGCATTATTAATTGTATTATTGCTTTCGATTAATATTGTTCGTTCTGAAGTTGATAGCCCATCTGAAAAAATAATCCATATCATGACCGTTGTCATATGTCAGCAAGATGATTTCTTACAATATGTTTTAAAACCTTATCTCACGAAAAATAATATTAAGGTTGAGTATCGACAAGGTCACCACAGCGAAGTAGCAAAAGCAGTAAAAAACAAAGAAGTCGATTTTGTTATCACACATACCAAAGTCAAAGCCTTGCAAAAAATGGAACGCAAAGGCTTATTAAATAAAGGACATCAACTATTCGCCAACCCAATGGCTTTTCTCGGACCAGCGGATGACCCTGCAAAAATTAATGGCATGCGAGATCCTGTGCAGGCTATAAAAAAGATTCTGAAGTCAGATCATTGTTTTATCGTTAACGGTCATCCGCGTATAGCTGAAATTCAAAATGAATTAATAAAACAAACAGGTATTACTGAATCCTGTGTTATTCAAAGTGAAAAACAAAATGAAGACATACTGGATGACGTGTTTGAAAAAAATGCCTATACGCTTTGGGGCTTACATCCTTATGCGAAAAAAGGTAAGGGTAAACTAACACCAGTAGTAATACCGAACGAAGTACTACTATCGAATATGACGGGCCGGGTTGTTAAAGGAGCTGATGAAGAAGAAAACGCTGGCGAACTATTGAATTACCTCGTCAGCGAACAAGCAAAAAAACGAATTACTGAATTTCGATTGAAAAACTACGACAATATTCAGGCCTGGTGGCTAGTGAAATAAACATCTTCGATTGGCTTTATTATTATAAAGCACCTACCAATTGGCTTAATGCGAACGAAGATGCACCGAAGGTGATAAAGATGCTGATAATTCTCCAGCCATATAATTGCGACCATAACAAAAGACCGGATAGTGATAACAAAATTAAACTTCCTGCTATTGTATCGGCAATAAGTATCCAGATCGCATCAACACCAATCGCCATGTGTAAACGGGTTAATGTCGCAATCAGGTTTGAATCAAATTTTTTCACTTCAACGGTTGAGTTACCGACCCAATATTCAGCTTGTGCAAATCGTTTCATTCCATCAAATGAAATAATCCAATGTTCAGGTTGAATCACTTCTTGTTCATTCCAGATTATAGTGCTGGCCGGGAGAGTCTGAATACGTGGCGGCAATTTCTCAAGATCAAGTCTTTGGGCAAGTGTTATTGCTAACTCATTGGCATTAATCGCAGGCGTTTCGAGTTCTATTTGTACTACAGTCTTTTCAATTTTCTTTAAAGGTATTGCCATGATTGCGCGATGATTCATGACAATACCTGTCACTCCGAAAAGAAGTCCTAGCACTGCACCCCAAAGACCCAGCCAACCATGTATCTTACGCAACCAACGCAGAAACTTTGTGCGTCGTATACGTGCTTCATTGCGGACATTTATATGATGCATCTGCCAGGAAGACTTTAAATCAAAAAACTAACTGGTTTACGTTAACGCACGAAAGAATAAGTAGAACGGTGACGAATCTTGTCATATTTCTTTCCTTCGAATTCACCAGCCGAAGGCTCAAGATAAATAATGTCTAACACATAGCGACCCGTCCAGGGTGTCGTGATACTTAACTTACCGTTATCATCTGTTTTTATTTCCTGCATCCACATATTAGGTGCATAGACCATGAGTTTCGCACCAGCTAAGGGTTTATCTTTAAAAAATACCTGATAGGTTTGCTGATCATCAACAGACACTGGAATTATATCGAGTGTTAAAGCCGCCTGTGTCGCACGAGGTTTGTTTATAATAGCTGCACGAGCATAAAACATCGGTTTAACAACACCAATATCATATTTGCTCCAGTCTTTAACTTCGTTTGTTAAGTCTTCGACATAAATCCAGCCATTAGTGCTTTTAAAAGAAGTGGCAAAATGGTTCTCTTTTTTAGCAAATTCAAGCGGCTTCATATTCTCTTTAGCAGATTGAATATACGCTTTTAAATTATCACGTTCATCCAGACGCCCTCCAGCTACTTCAATAACACCTTCGTTGAATTCGCCGAAGTAAACTTTCGCTTCAGTATCGTTATCGGATTCGATCCATAGATAATGTGCTTGTGATAAAACAGGTAAACATAAAAATGTAATAAAAAAAATGATGTTATTTTTCATATGTTATTCCTCAAAATATAATTGTTTAATTCCGGGTTAATAATTAAGTGTGGCCGAGATATAAAACGAACGTGTTGGCCCGGTAAAAATACCTTTTTGAGATCCGGTTCGACGCTGCGTACCATAGATTTCATCAAAGATATTATTAATGCCCGCGTTCATGCTGAGTTGCTTTGATATTTTAAAACGCGATTTCAAATCAAAAACAGTATATTCAACGAGCTCGCCAATCGTTCCGATTGAATTTTCCTGAACAGTGTTTGCGTTATCTGTAAATCGTGCGCCAGTATGACGACCTTGAAAGCCAAGATTAAACGTATCGCCATATTCATATAGCAAACCAAAAGTAAAAGTTTCATTTGGAACATTCGGTAAATCATTGCCATCAAATGAACCGCCGACAAAAGTGGAATCAACTAATGTTGCACCAACTTGAAAATAAATTTCATGCTCTCCGCTATAATCTTTATTAGCGTTACTTATTGCTTTACTTAATCCGATTAAACCCAGTTGAACAGCACTTTCAAAGCCATAGGCGCGAGTATCGAAATTTGCTGCTGTTCCGGCTGAGACAACCACCTGATCTTTGAAGTCAGTGTAAAAAACACCTAAGTCTGCAAACAACCAATCATGTGGATTTGCACGAATACCACCTTCATATATCCATGCTGTTGATGGTGCCAAATTAAAATTGGAAGCATTAGTAGCAGGATTAAATGAATCGCTAAATGTTGGCGGACGGAATGAACGTGTCGCGTTTGCATACACTAATGAATCTTTTGCGAAGGTATACTTTATGCCGAGACCGGGTATGAAAATATCATAATTGTATGTTTCTTCGGCGGCATTGGTTAAAACATTGGTTCGATTTTGATCAATGTATTCATAACGAATACCGGGCACGATACTTAAACGATCGGTTGCTTTGAATTCGTTTTGAATAAAAGCAGCATAGGTCATTGTTCCCAGTTCTTCCTGAGACGTCAATACTGCATCGTCTTCGCGTGATGTGCCGGTGTTACCCGTTCCCGAACTACGATCGACAGTATCATAGTAAATACGCGTACCTATCGTCAGTTCATTGTTGCGAGTACTACCCAGATCGTAATTGATGACGTATTTCGGTTCGAAGCCAACAACATTAAAATCCCGCAAGAACTGTCCGTTACTATTCGCTAACGATACATCCGTCGTATTGTTATTATTATAATTTTGTATAAACCAGTTACGCTGAAAATAATAAGAATAAAATAAGGTTTCAAATCGTTGGTTCGCGATTAACTGATGACTGGTCCTTATATCTCCGGCAATACGTTTGCCAAAAAATTCATCATGCGTTTTATTACTTTGCTGTGGATCACTTTGAAATTGTGTTGGCAGCAAACCTCCGGGTGTTTCAGAAACTTCATCATAATATTGAAAGTGTGCATTTACTGAATGCCTGGCATTAAACTTATAAGCTAAAGTTGCTTCCAGATCATCAATACCGTAATCCCGATTCTCACCGAAACCTTCTCCGCCTTTATGCATGTATTCAAGTCCATATGAAACTTTTCCTTTCGTCCCACTTAGAAACATATTGCCAAGATAATCACCATACGAATCAAAACGTGTATCAAGTATGGCTGCAAACGGATCGCGTGATGGCGAACGGGAAATTAAATTAACAACGCCACCGGTTGTGTTAGGACCAAATAATATTGATGAACCACCTTTATAAACTTCAATACCGGAAACACGTTCAGCTGGCACACCATAGTAAGCTGCCTGTTCTGAATACATGGAAGGTTGTGTCGGTATGCCATCATGAAGTAATTGCACATATTGACTACGAATGGGATCAAGTCCACGTAAGCCAATATCCGGCTTGGTACCACGTCCATCTTCATCGACATAGGTGAGGCCTGGAATACGAACCAGTATTTCACCCAGGTTACTTGCTTTTTGAAATTCAATTTCTTTTGGTGAAACTGTAGAAATAGAACCGGCATGTTTTTCTCTGGCCAGTTTTATTTTTGTATCTACTTCGTCCAGTTGTTTTCCATAAACGACTACTTCTTCTGATACTTCAACATCCGTTTTTGCTGTTTTATCTTCTGCTTTGACAGTTGTTGAAATAAATATGCACGATAAGATTAGTAATGAAATATGTGCAGTTAAAACTTTGCATGCGTGAGCAAGCTTCATGTTGATCTCCCCTTAATGTAATGAGAAAACCTGGCTTGCTTGTCACAAGTTAATTCTTAACTAAAGACTGGCTGGCTGGATTAAAAAATATTATCTATTTGGTCAATATCAGTTTGTCGTTCCTGGTTATTCGCAAATAATAGATTTCCCCTTTATGCGAAATAGCCAATTCGTTTTTTTCCTTAAATAGTTGTTTACTACAAGTACCCTTCTTTAAGTAACTGATATTCTGATTATTATCAGTTTTCATTGTATGATTTTTACCTACGTAATCTGACTCGAAACAATAATAACAATAATCATTCTCATTTACAATAAGGATTATTCAAATAAGAAAAGGTAGACGAAATGTAAATTTAAAAATGAGGAATAATTCTAAAATTTATATTGGTGTTCTAAGCAAGTTTTACCACCCCTCAACACCAGCCATGTCAGGTAGTTCATGCGCGATACCTTTATGGCAATCGATACAGGTTTTTTCACCATTTGTTAAACCGGTGCTGTGTGCTTCTTCTGCGCGTTTACCTTGTCGAGTGAAGTCCATGTATTGAAAGTCATGGCAATTTCGGCATTCAAGCGAATCATTGGCTTTTAATCTATCCCATTCGTGTTGCGCCAGTTCTCTACGTTTGGCGAGAAACTTTTCGCGTGTGCTTATGGTTTTAAATATTTTTCCCCATACTTCTTTCGACGCCTGCATCTTTCTTGCAATCTTGTCTGTCCAGTCATGCGGCACATGACAATCAGGACAGGTTGCACGAACGCCAGAACGATTAGTGTAATGTATGGTTGATTTTAATTCCTGATAGACATTGTTATTCATCTCATGACAACTGATACAAAACGTCTCGGTATTGGTTGCTTCAAGTACCGTATTAAAACCGCCCCAGAAAATCACTCCGGCAACAAAGCCGGCAATGATTAAAATACCCAAACTGTAATATCGACTTGGGTGGCTAATCGTTTGCCAAATATCTTTAACTTTATTTAGCATATTTGATTACTTCTTTTTCTTTTCATCCAGAATTGCATCAACATCCTGAAAGGTATTTTCAACTAAAGGCTTAACATCCAATTGCGAAACATGACATTGATTACAAAAGTATCGTCGCGGTGATACTTCGGCCAGAAAATTACCGTCGCGATCCATGTAATGCGTGACGCTAACCATCGGTGCCTGTGAATCGGCAACCTGTCTTCGACTATGACAAGACAGACATTTGTTACTATTCAGATCGATACGATAGCCGGCTATCTTGTGCGGTATTGTTGGTGGTTGCATCGGGTAATTACGTTTTCTTTTCAGATCCTTATTTTCTTCATTACCCATGCGTGGTGCATCCGGCTCTGTTGAAATATCTGCGTTACGCAATGTTGCAATATTTTCTTCGGCCAGCAATGTAAATGGAATCAGTAACAGTATTAAAATAAATGCTCTCATATTAAGCCTCTCATACAGCTGTTATCTTTACTGCACATTTTTTGAAGTCCGTCTGTTTTGAAATCGGATCTGTTGCATCCAGTGTAACTTTGTTTATTAATTGACTGGCATCGAACCAGGGAACAAAGATCAAACCTTGTGGCGGTTTATTACGTCCGCGTGTTTCAACCCGGGTACGAATATTGCCACGTCTTGATGCAACAATAATTTCACTACCACGCCGCACACCCAGCTTTTTAGCATCATCCGGATGCATAAAGGCGACTGCATCAGGAAAGGCTTTATATAGTTCAGGTACACGTTGTGTCATTGAACCGGAATGCCAGTGTTCAAGCACACGTCCTGTTGATAACCAGAAAGGATATTCATCATCAGGAGATTCAGCCGCGGGTTCATACGGCAAGGCAAAGATAATTGCCCTGTTATCTTTATGTCCGTAGAACTGATAGTCCGTTCCTGCTTTAACATAAGGATCGCTGCCCTCTTTAAAACGCCAACGCGTTTCCTTACCATCGACAACTGGCCAACGTAAACCATGTTCTTTGTGATAAACATCAAAGTCAGCTAAATCATGACCGTGTCCGCGACCAAATTGAGCGTACTCTTCAAACAAACCTTTTTGTAAATAAAAACCAACGTCTTCGGATTCCTGACTGGCATAACCTTCTTCAATATCTGACAGAGGAAACTTATCGACTTGTCCGTTCTTGTATAAGACTTCATATAATGTTTTATCTTTATATTGCGGGTTCTTGTCAAGAATCTCTTTTGGCCACACGTCTTCGGTTTTAAAGCGTTTGGAAAACTCCACTACTTGCCACAGATCTGATTTAGATTCGCCCGGTGCATCGACCATTTGATGCCAGAATTGTGTGCGCCGTTCTGCATTACCATAAGCGCCCTCTTTCTCTACCCACATTGCAGTTGGCAAAATCAGATCTGCTGCCTGCGCCGTTACAGTAGGATAGGCATCGGAAACAACAATAAAGTTTTCCG
>Ga0214472_10004037_pt1 | contig 15497 bp, 11 predicted proteins | sample RVTome_6_FD_207662 | JGI IMG/M metagenome (GOLD analysis project Ga0214472, IMG submission 207662) | Soil microbial communities from uranium-contaminated site in the Upper Colorado River Basin, Wyoming, United States - RVT140D175 | ecosystem: Environmental > Terrestrial > Soil > Contaminated >...
ATGGGGCCACCTGTGCCACCAGCTTCCTGCTCAGCCGGCAATCGGAGGTGAGCGAGGCGGTGGCCAACCTGGCGGCCAGGGAGCGGGCGGCGCAGGAGCATATCGGCTTCCTGTGCCTGAAATCCGGCCGGCTCCGCAGCCGCCTGCCCGAAACCGCCGAGCGCATGGCCGCCTGGCTCGACGAGACCGGGCTCGACGCCGCGGTGTGGACCGACCTGGCCGGCAATTTCCGCGAGCGCACGGGTCGGGACTTTTCCATCGACGCGGCGATCGACTATCTGTCGGCCCTGCCCGAGGCATCGCTGACCGAGGCCAGGCGCTACATCGCTTCCGCGCCGGCCGCCGTCGACACGCCCCTCAGACGGGCGCTCGAGACCCACGACTGGTGGCGCGCCGTCGCCTATTGAGCGTTTGAACGCCGGCGCTATTTCCCCTAGAGCTTGGGCCCTGTTCCACTCCTGCCCGGATACGCTGCATGCAGACGCTGTTCATCGGCCAGTCCTATATCGACATCACCTTCATCACCGATCACATGCCGACCGGCGACGAGAAGGTGCTGGCCGAGAAATACGCGGTGAGCTTCGGCGGAAACGCGGTGACCGCGGCCTTCTGCTGCGCCAGGCTCGGCATCAAGCCGGAACTGCTGACCTCGCTCGCCGACGACTGGCTGGGTGGCATGTTCAAGGACATGGCTGCACGCGACGGCATCCAGATCCACGCCCGGCTGGTGAAGGAAAGCTCGTTGTCGTTCATCATGCCCAACGACGGCAAGCGGGCGATCGTGCGCTGCCGCGACGACCATTACCTCAACCCGGTGCCGGAGCTCGACCTCACCGGCTGCCGCGGCCTTCATCTCGACGGCCACCAGCCCGAAGCCGCCCTGCACTATGCCAGGCTGTGCCGTGAGCAGGGCATCCTCACCTCACTCGATGGTGGAGGACTGCGCGGCAACACCGAGGAATTGCTCGAGTATATCGACATCGCCATCGTCGCCGAGCGGTTGTGCGAGCAGATGGCGATGACGCCGGAGGAGATGCTCCCCTATCTCAAGGGCAAGGGCTGCAAGGTGGTGGGCGTGACCCAGGGTTCGCGCGGCATGATCTGGCAGGACGTGACCGGCGACGTCCAGCACCTGCCGGCCCTGCCGGTGCCGCGGGACAAGGTGATCGACACCAATGGCGCCGGCGATGTCTTCCACGGTGCATACATGTATTCCTGGCTCGCCGATCCGGCCAGGTCCTGGCTCGATCATTTCAAGTTCGCCCGCGCGGCCTCTACACACGCCATCCAGCATCTGGGCAATGCGGTGAGCATCCCGACGCTCAGGGACGTGGCCCGGGCACGGGAGGAATACGAGCCACTGCTGGGGTAGGAGGCGGCGCTGCCAGCGGCGATCGGGTATGATCCACTCTGACTGTCGTCCCGGCCTCGAGCCGGGACCCGGTTGCCCCGCGAGGCGCGGATATGCCGCCGGATCCCGGCTCGAGGCCGGGATGACATCGTAGTGAAACCAGATCTTCGCTGAGTTGAAGCCGCCAGCCGCTGGTACTACTCGGCCTTCGGCAGGTTCAGCCGGATATGCAGCTCGCGCAGCTGCTTGGCCGAGACCTCGGACGGTGCGCCCATGAGCAGGTCCTCGGCCTGCTGGTTCATGGGGAACATGGTGACCTCGCGCAGGTTCTCCTCACCGCACAGCTGCATGACGATGCGGTCGATGCCCGGGGCGATGCCGCCGTGCGGGGGGGCGCCATATTGCAGGGCGCGCAGCATGCCGCCGAACTTCTCCTCGACCGTTTCCCTGCCGTAGCCCGCGACTTCGAAGGCCTTGTACATGATCTCCGGCTTGTGGTTGCGGATGGCGCCGGACGACAGCTCGACGCCGTTGCAGACGATGTCGTACTGGAAGCCGAGGATGTCGAGCGGATCCTTGGTCTCGAGCGCCTCGAGGCCGCCCTGGGGCATGGAGAACGGGTTGTGGGAGAAGTCGATGCGCTTTTCCTTGTCGTCCCACTCGTACATGGGAAAGTCGACGATCCAGCAGAACTCGAAGCAGTCCTTCTTGGCGAGATCGAGCTCGGTGCCGACCCGCTGGCGGGCGGCACCGGCGAAGCTCGCCGTCTTCTTCGGCGCGCCGCAGACGAAGAACACCGCATCGCCGTCCTTCAGGTCGAGCTCCTTGCGGATCTGTTCGGTACGCTCCGGGCCGATATTCTTGGCGACCGGGCCCGCGCCCTCGCCGTCTCGGAAGAAAATGTAGCCGAGCCCCGGCTGGCCCTCGCCTTGCGCCCAGGCGTTCATGCGGTCGCAGAAGGCGCGGCTGCCGCCGCCCGGTGCCGGGATCGCCCAGACCTCGACCGCCGGGTCACCGGCGATCATGCCGGCGAAGACCTTGAAGCCCGAGCCCCTGAACGCCGCGGTCACGTCGCTCATGACGATGGGGTTGCGCAGGTCGGGCTTGTCGGAGCCGTACTTGCGGATCGCCTCGGCATAGGGGATGCGCGGAAAGGTCGGGGTGACGGGCTTGCCTTCGGCGAACTCCTCGTAGACGCCGCGCAGCACCGGTTCGACCGCCTGGAACACGTCTTCCTGCTCGACGAAGCTCATCTCGATGTCGAGCTGGTAGAACTCGCCCGGTGACCGGTCGGCGCGGGCGTCCTCGTCGCGGAAGCACGGCGCGATCTGGAAATAGCGGTCGAAGCCGGCGATCATGGTCAGCTGCTTGAACTGCTGGGGAGCCTGCGGCAGGGCGTAGAACTTGCCCGGATGCAGCCTGCTCGGCACCAGGAAGTCGCGCGCGCCCTCCGGGCTCGACGCGGTGAGGATCGGCGTCTGGAACTCGAAGAAGCCCTGCTCCGTCATACGCCGGCGGATCGAGGAGATGATCCGGGAGCGCTTGATGATGTTGGCGTGGATCCTGTCGCGGCGCAGGTCGAGGAAGCGGTACCGAAGGCGCAGGTCTTCCGGATAGAGCTGGTCGCCGAACACCGGCAGCGGCAATTCGGCGGCGGCGCTCAGGATCTCGATATGGTCGATGCGCACCTCGACATGGCCGGTGGGCAGGGCTTCGTTGATGGTCTCCGCGCTGCGCGCCACCACCCGGCCGTCGATGCGCACCACCCATTCGGCGCGGATCGTCTCGGCCGTGGCGAATTCCGGCGAGCTCGGATCGATGACGCACTGGGTGAGACCGTAATGGTCGCGCAAATCGAGGAACAGCAGCCCGCCATGATCGCGGATCCGGTGAGCCCAGCCCGACAGGCGCACGGTGTCGCCGACATGGGAGGCGCGCAGCTCGCCGCAAGTGTGTGTCCGGTAAGGATGCATCGGGGATTCCTCGGGAAATTCGAGCGGAAAAGCGCATGGCGGGTCTGGTTTGTCAAGCGCCGGGAGCCGTGGGACAGGGCCGCCGATATATTGTATAGAAGCCGCCATGAACATCATTACCAGCACCGAATCGCTTGCAGCCGCCTGCACGCGCCTGGGCGGTTCGCCCTTCATCACAGTGGACACCGAGTTCCTGCGCGAGACGACCTTCTGGCCGAAGCTCTGCCTCATCCAGATGGCCGGGCCCGACGAGGAAATGATCGTCGACCCTCTGGCCGAAGGCATTGATCTTGCTCCATTTTTCGAGCTCATGGCCAATGAGGCCGTGCTCAAGGTCTTTCATGCCGCGCGCCAGGACATCGAGATCGTCCATCATCTGGCCGGAGTCATCCCCAAACCGCTGTTCGATACGCAAGTGGCCGCGATGGTCTGCGGATTCGGCGATTCCGTGGGCTACGAGAACCTGATCCGCAGGCTCACCGGCCACCAGATCGACAAGACCTCCCGCTTCACCGACTGGTCGCGGCGGCCCCTGAGCGAAAAGCAGCTCACCTATGCCCTGGCCGACGTCACCCATCTGCGCGACGCCTACGGGAAGATCGCCAGGCAGCTCGAGGAGACCGGCCGGGCCTCATGGCTCGAGGAGGAGATGGCGGTGCTGGAATCGGCCGACACCTACGTCACCGATCCCGGTGACGCCTGGAAGCGGATGAAGTTCCGCACCCGGTCCAAGCGGGCGCTGGCGGTGCTGGTCGAGCTTGCGGCCTGGCGCGAACACGAGGCCAGGACCCGCGATGTGCCCAGGGGCCGCGTGATCAAGGACGATGCGCTCCAGGAGGTTGCCCAGCAGATGCCGAAGAGCGCTGCCGATCTCGACCACCTGCGCGCCCTGCCCCGCGGCTTCGGCCGCAGCGCCCAGGCGCGCGGCATGCTCGAGGCGGTGGCCCGGGGCCTGGTCGCGGACATGAGCGATCTGCCCGACCCGCGCCACGCGGACGCGGTGCCTCCCGGAATCGGTCCGATCGTCGAGATGCTCAAGGTGGCGCTGAAGATCGCCAGCGACCGCTATCACGTCGCGCAGAAGCTGATCGCCAACGTGAGCGACCTGGAAAAGATAGCCGCGGACGACCGGGCGGACGTGCCGGCGCTCAGGGGCTGGCGGCGGGAACTCTTCGGCGCCGACGCCCTCAGCCTCAAGCATGGCGAATCCTGCCTGGCGATCGAGAACGGCAGCGCCGTGCTCAAGCCGCTGGCCCAGGCGGAAGGCGAGAGGATCATGGCGCGCTCGGCCGGCTGACCGTTCAGCCGATCGCCGAGGCGATGGCCTCTCTCGTGATCGGCAGCCGGCGCACCCGAACGCCGAGCGCCCGGTGGACCGCGTTGCCGATGGCGGCGGCCGTCGGGCCCTGGGATGCCTCGGCGACGCCGAGCGGCGGGTCGTCCGGGCGGGGCAGGATTTCGGTCGCCGTCTCGGGAACCTCGCCGAACCGGAGGATCGGGTAGCTCTCCCAGTCCCTGGAGGCGACCGCCTCGCCGTCGAAGCGGACCTGTTCCTTGAGGGTCCAGCTCATCGACTGGATCATGCCGCCCTCGATCTGGTTGATCACCCCGTCCGGGTTGACGATCTCGCCACCATCGACCGCAGCCCACAGGTGGCTCACCCGGATGTCGGCATCGGCCTCGACCCGGGCGGCGACCGCGCAATAGGCGCCCTGGTTCTTGTAGCGGGCAAAACCGATCCCGAGGCCACATTCCTCGCCCGCCTCGCCCGGCCAGCCGCAGATCTCGGCAAGGCGCTCGACCACCGCGCGCGCACGCGGATCGTCGAGATGGGCGACACGGAAGGCGACCGGATCGCGGCCCAGGGCCGCCGCCATGTCGTCGACCAGCGTTTCGATGGCGAAGACGTTGAGATAGGCGCCCAGGCCGCGGATCGACGAGGCGCGGTACGGCAGAGAGCGCACGATGCGCTTGCTCGCGCGCAGATTGGCAATGGCGTAGTAGGGCACGGCATTGCGCTCCGCCCCTTCGGGCACGTCGTCGCCGGTGGCCGGCGGCGGCGCGTCGGTGAGCAGCGCGGCGGAGAGCAGATTGGGGCGGCCGTCGCGGCCGGGCCGCTGGCCATAGGGCTGGCAGGTGACGTCGACCGAGAAGGCGGCGACGCGGCCATCGCCGCCGACCCGGGCATGCGCCTTCGTGATCTGCGCCGGACCGAGCGGCGAGGATGCGAGCTCGTCGCCACGGCTCCACAGGAGCCGGACAGGGCTGCCCGGCACGGCACGGGCGAGCAGCGCGGCATCCAGCGCCGCGTCGTCGGCGCCGTTGTGGCCGTAGCAGCCGGCGCCCTGGCGGTGGACGACATCGACGGACCCGGGCGGAATGCCGAGCACGTCCGCGAGCGCCCGGCGTAACGGATAGACCCCTTGGGTGTGCGACCACACCATGAGGTGACCGTCCTCCCACAGCGCCAGCGCGCAGGACGGGCCGATCGAGGCATGGGCGAGATAGGGACGAGACACGGTGGTCTGGAACCCGTCGCCCTCGCCCGCGCCGACATCGCCGCGATCGAACGTGACAACCGCCTCCTCGGTGGCCTGGGCAAGGGCGGCGACCGGGTCCGCGGGGGCGGACCGACCGGCGCTCCATGTGCAGCGACGCTGCATGTCGGCCAGGGCGGCGAGCGCCTGCTCCTCGCGCGGCGCGACCACACCCACGAACGAGCCTTCGCGCACCACGGCCGTGAGCGCGTGCCGGTCGGCGAGCCCCGCGAGATCGGCCCCGGCGAGCCGCGCGCTTACCGACGGCGGATGGAGAACGCGCCCGTGGAGCATGCCGTCGACCACCATGTCGTGCAGGAAGCCGCCGCCGGTGAGCTTCGCGGGCAGGTCGAGCCGGGGAACGGACCGGCCGACGATACGCCGGGCGTGGGCCGGCTTGGGGGCGGCATGGTCGGCGACGGACTGGCGCAGGTCGACCGACGGAGCCATGGACCAGTAGGTCAGGCTGGTCGGTTCGCCCGATCTCAGCACCGCGCCGTCGACCACGGAAAGGTCGGCGGGATCGGCCTGGAGCAGCTTGGCCGCCTCGGCGACAAGGAGCGTCCGGGCGGCCGACGCGGCCAGCCGGAGCGCCACGCCGCCGACCTGGACCGACAGGCTGCCGGTGGTGAAACCCTCGTCGGGCGCCGATCGGGTGTCGCCGGCGACGAGATCGATCTGCTCGGGTCGCAGATCGAGCTCCTCGGCCGCTATCTGCACCAGCGCCGTGGTGTTGCCCTGGCCGATTTCCACCCGACCCGACCGCACGACGACGGTATCCTCGCCGTCGAAGGCGATCCAATGGGACACCAGGGGATGGTCGAGGACCGGTTTCGGAAGGCCGCCGGTCGTCATGTTCGGCTCGCCCGGATGGCCTCGGCCGCCCGAGCGACCGCGCGCAGGATACGTGGATGGGCACCGCATCGGCACAGGTTGCCGTCGAGGGCTCCGGCGATCTCGGTGCGGGTCGGGGACGGATTGGCGTCCAGAAGCGCCTTGGCGCGCATGAGTATGCCGGTGAGGCAATAACCGCACTGACCGGCCTGCTCGTCGAGAAACGCCTTCTGCAGGGGATGGAGCACACCATCCCGCGACAGGCCCTCGACGGTCTCGACCGACCTGCCCGCGACGAACTCCACGGAGACGTCGCACGAGTGTTCGGGCCTGCCGTCGACCAGCACCGTACACGCCCCGCAGCCGCCTTCGCCGCAGCCGAAACGCGCGCCCTTCAGCCCGAGATCATTGCGCAGGACATGGATGAGCCGCGTCGCGCCCGGAACGTCGGCGGTCGCCGGTGCACCGTTGACCACGAACGAGTGGCGCTGCGTCATCCCCTGTCCTCATCCGGTGCCTGCACAATGGGAAGCTTGCCACAGCGGCCGGGCATAGGGGAGTCACTCCCGGCCGGAACGGCGCGGGTCGTCAATCCCCCATCTCGATGCTCGGCGAACGGTCGAGCTGGCGGGCAAGATCGCCGAGGCGCTTGATCACCGGTTCGCCGTGGAGATTGCGGAGCTTTCGCTTGAGCTTCAGGGTGAGCCGCTTGTCGCCGACCGTCAGCGCCGTCCTGGGGAGGACACCGGGCATGAAGCCGGACAGGACATAGGCGAGACGCTGGGCCGCGGCGATGAGCTTCGCTCGGCCGAGTGCACGCTTGTCGACCAGTTCGAGCAGGCGCGGGCTGACGCCGTCGCCACGGATCCCCTGGTAGCGGAAAAGGACGGTCAGGGCGAGGAACGCCCGCCCGGGATGATCGATGCCCGCGAAGGCCGCATGGGCGACGATGTTCAGGCTCTGCTCGCCGCGATAATCCTGGTCGGCTCGCCAGCCGATGTCGGCAACGAGGCACGCGGCACGCCTCAGCCGTCGCTCCCGATCGGTCTCGTCGAGCCCCGCGTCGGCGAACAGCCGGTCCGTCCAGTCGGCCAGTTCCAGAGCGCCTTTCGGCGAGCGCGACCGCAACCGGGCGAGGTCCCAGGCCGCCGACAGGAGCGGGTCCTGGGCGCGCGTCTTGACCTTGAGCTTGCTGTAGAGCAGGCCCTCGCGAAGACCGTAGGAGGAGACGATCACGTCGGCGACACGGGTGCGCTTCAGCAGCTCCTCCAGCACCAGGGCACCGTAGGGCAGCGTCTCGGCCCGGTTCTCGGAGATCTCGTGGATGTCGCGAAGCGATGCCGGGCTCAGGCCGCTGACCAGATGGGCGAGGCTTTCCGCGGAATCGCGGTGGATGCGGTAATTGTGCAAGACGTGAAGCGGGTACCGGTCCTGCGCCATCTGGATTCGCGCCAGATTGCGCCAGGTGCCGCCGACCGCGTAGAAGCCCTGGCCCTCCAGGCCGTCGAGCAGCGCCGGTCCCGCGAGCATCTCCTGGATGACGGCGCGTGCCCTGCGGATGTTGCCGCCGGAAATGTCGATCAGCCGCAAGGGCCCGAGTGGCAGCGTGATGCCGTCGCCCATCTTGCCGTCTCTGATGACGGTGAGCTCGAGGCTGCCGCCGCCCAGATCGCCGACGATGCCCTCGGCATCCGGATTGCCGGACAGGACGCCCATGGCCGAATACATCGCCTCGTCGCGGCCGGTCAGCACCCGGACGGGAGCGCCCAGGGCCTTGCGGGCATTGCGGATGAATTCGCGGCCATTGTCCGCCTCGCGGGCCGCCGCGGTGGCGATGGCGTAGGTCTTCCCGGCGCCGAACTGTTCGGCCACCGCCTTGAAGCGCATGAGCGCCACCAGGGCACGCCCGACAGCCACGTCGTCCATGCGTCCGGTCGTGGCGACGCCGCGACCCAGCCCGCACAGCACCTTTTCATTGAAGACCGGCGTCGGGCTGCGCCGCGCCCCGTCATAGACCACGAGGCGTACCGAATTGGATCCGATGTCGACAACGGCGACCGGCGCATATTCCGGCAGGCGTCCGGGCGCATTTTCGGTCTTTGCCACGTCAGGCTACCGGTACGGCCAGGTGTGCATCGCTAGCCCGCCCGCAATGGCCCGCGATCGTCGGGCGTCAGCGGGCCTTGTCGGGGCGCGGCCTGAACGAAGGCGGAGGCTCTTTCTCGATCGACTTGCCGCGTCCCGACAGGCTCGGGTTGTGCATGAAATAGTCGTGGGCATTGAACGGCTCCTCGCCCTCGGCCGGAACGATGCGCTCCGACCTGCCATTGGGCAGCAGGCGCCAGCTCTGCTGATTGTCCTTGAGGTTGGCGACCATGATCTGGTCGATGATCTGCTCGTGAACGGTCGGATTGGTGATCGGCACCAGGACCTCGACCCGGCGGTCGAGATTGCGCGGCATCCAGTCTGCGGACGAGATGTAGATCTGGGCCTGGGGCGACGGCAGCTCATGTCCGGCACCGAAACACACGATTCGCGAATGTTCAAGGAAGCGGCCGACGATGCTCTTTACCCGAATGTTCTCCGACAGGTTGCGCACGCCCGGCCGCAGGCAGCAGATACCCCGGACGACGAGCTCGATCTTCACGCCCTTGCGGCTCGCCGCATAGAGCGCGTCGATCACCTCGGGGTCCACGAGGGAGTTCATCTTTGCCCAAATGGTCGCCGGCCGGCCGGCCTTGGCGTGCCTGATCTCGTCGCGGATGTGCTGGAGCAGGGTCGCGCGCAGATCGACCGGAGATATTGAAATCTTCTCGAGATGGGTCGGCTGGGCGTAACCGGTGATGAAGTTGAAGATCTGCGCGGCATCCCGGCACAGGACCGGATCGCAGGTGAAGAACGACAGGTCCGTGTAGATCTTGGCCGTGACCGGATGGTAGTTGCCTGTTCCGAAATGGATGTAGGTGCGCAGCTCGCCGCTCTCCCGGCGTACCACCTGGCTGAGCTTGGCGTGGGTCTTGAGCTCGATGAAGCCGAACACGACCTGGGCGCCCGCGCGCTCGAGATCGCGCGCCCACTGGATGTTGGCTTCCTCGTCGAAGCGGGCCTTGAGCTCGACCAGCGCGGTCACCGACTTGCCGGCCTCGGCCGCCTCGGCGAGGGCGGCGACGATCGGGGAGTCCTTCGAGGTTCGATAGAGGGTCTGCTTGATGGCCACGACGTCGGGATCGCGCGCGGCCTGGCGGATGAACTGGAGCACGACGTCGAAGGACTCGTAGGGGTGATGGACGACAATATCCTTCTCCCGGATGGCGGCGAAGCAGTCGCCGCCATGGTCGCGGACACGCTCGGGGAAGCGGGCGTTGAAGGGCTTGAACTTCAGGTCCGGACGCTCGTCCAGGATCAGCTTGCCCGTGTCGCCATAGGCGATGAGGCCGCCGACCACGACCACGTCGCGATCATCGCCCTTCAGCTCCTTGGCAACGAAGCTGCGCAGGTTGTCGGGCATGGAACTTACGACCTCGAGACGGATGACCGACCCGCGACGGCGTCGCTTGAGCGCGCTTTCGAACACGCGCACCAGATCCTCGGCCTCTTCCTCGATCTCGATGTCGCTGTCCCGCAGGACCCGGAACTCGCCCCGGCCCAGAACCTCGTAGCCGGGGAACAGGCGACGAATGAACAGCCCGATTGTGTGCTCGATGGTGATGAAGCGGATCGGAGCGCCGCCCTTGCGGGCCCGGCCGGCCGGCAGCCTGATGAAGCGGTCCAGATGGCGGGGAATTGGCAGCAATGCGTTCATCGAGCGCCCGTCGGTGGCGCGCCGCAGTTGAAGCGCGATCGTGAAGCCGAGATTGGGGATGAACGGGAACGGATGGGCCGGATCGATGGCCAATGGCGTCAGGACGGGAAAGATCTGCTCGAGGAAATAGGTCTCCAGCCATTCGTTCTGGCTGCTGGTGACCTCGTGCGGCTCCACCAGCACGATGCCGGCATCGCAGAGCTCCTTCTTCAGGGCCTCCCAGCGTACTTCCTGTTCGGTCACGAGTTCCGCGGCGAGGGCATCGATGCGCTCGAGCTGCTGGCGCGGGGTCAGCCCGTCCTGGCTCAGGGTCGTGATCCCGGCGCGGATCTGGCCGAGGAGACCGGCGGCCCGGACCATGTAGAACTCGTCGAGATTGGTCGCGGAGATCGACAGAAAGCGAAGGCGCTCGAGGACAGGATGATTGGGATTGCGCGCCTCTTCGAGCACGCGCATGTTGAAGCCGAGCCAGGAAATCTCGCGGTTTATGAACCGCTCCGAGCTGTCGACCGCAACCGACGGGGCCGGCGGAGGGGTTGTCACCCTGGCGGTGGCGGCAGCCATCTCGTCTGCAACTTTCTCCACGATATGCTCGGTTTCGCTCATCTGCTAGTAGTCCCGACCCGGTTGGCCCCGGCGGCAAAGGTCCTGTCTATGAACGGGATAACACAATACGATGACAATATAGCTTAATCGTCGGCGAACAGGTCGCCGGTTTCGCCATTCATCAATCGCGCGACCAGGGGCCGGGTCACCGCCGACTTCTCGGCGAGGGCGCGGCGATCGATCAGCTCGACCAGGGTCCGGGCAACACCAAGCGAGCGCTCCATGCGCAAGAGCATGAAATTGATGACGGATTCGTCGACGTTCAACTGGCGGTCGGCGAACAGCTTGACCAGGACGGCCCTCAGCAACCGATCGTCGGGGGGCTCGAGCGAGACCACCTGTGCCGCCCGAAGGCGCGATGCCAGATCCCTCAAACCGACCTGCCAATGCGCCGGAAATGTGCGGGTGGCGATCAGCAGGTGTCCCCTGCTCTCGCGCATGTAGTTGAGAAGGTGGAACAGCGCTTTCTCGTCCAGACCCCCGCCGGGCGCGTCCTCGACCAGAAGCGCGCCCGTCGCGCAGTGATCGGGCACGGTGTCGATCGTCAGGGCGTCGATGGAGATCACCCCGGCACCGCTTCGCCCCCGCCAGACCTCGCCGAGATGGCTCTTGCCGCTACCCTCCGGCCCTACCAGGATGGTCGCCGGCGTCGGCCAATCGGGCCAGGCGTCGATCATGGCGACCGCGGCGACATTGGAGCCGGCGACGAGAAAGTCCTCCCGGCCCATGGCCGCACGATGGGGCAGGTCGAGCGGCAGTTGGGCCGGACGGGCACGATCAGTCCTGCGAACCATGATCCTTCCCGCCACCGGTCCCCAGATAGAGGGGACTCCGCAGGTACCTCTGAAGCAGAAACCGGGTCACGACACCGATCGCCGCGGCCAGGGGAACGGCCACCAGCATGCCGACGAAGCCGAACAGGTAGCCGAAGGCGAACAGGGAGAACATCAGCCATACCGGATGAAGCCCCACGCTATCGCCGACCAGTCGCGGCGACAGGAAATTGCCTTCCAGGAACTGGCCGAAGCCGAAGATCGCGGCAACCACGACGACCATTACCCAGTCGGGCCAGAACTGCACCAGCGCCACGCCGACCGACGCAACCAGCCCGAGGATGGCGCCGACGAAGGGGATGAAGCTCAAGAGTCCCGACGCGAGGCCGATCAGCAGGGCGAAGTTGAGGCCGGCGAGGGTCAGGCCGACAGCATAGAAGATGCCGAGAAGAATGCACACGGTGCCCTGGCCGCGGATGAACCCGGCCATGGCGGCATCGATATCGTGGGCGATCTGGCGAATTGCGGGGGCATGGTCGCGTGGCAACCAGCTGTCGACCATCTTCACCATCCGGTCCCAGTCGTAGAGCATGTAGAAGGCGACCACCGGCGTGACGATGATCAGGGAGGCGACGCTGACCAGCGCCATGCCTCCACTCCACAGGGTCTTGAGCAGCGTGCCGGTCCAGGCGGCACCCTTCGCGGCCAGTTCGCTTACCGAGCCGCCGACGCCCTGGTCTCCCTGCGCCATGAGACCCTTCAGCCAGGCGGGGCTCACTTCGTCGATGAACCGGGTCAGGGCTTCGACATAGGACGGGAAATTGGCGGCCAGCCTCGAGACCTGGTGGCTCAGGGCCGGGACGATGACCAGCATGCAGAGGACGAACACCAGGACGAACGTGGCCAGGATGACGGCGGTGGCCACGAGACGACTCGCACCCAGCTTCTCGAGGCGATCGGCAACCGGGTCGAGGAAATAGGCGAGCGCCAGGCCGGCGACGAACGGCAGCAGGATATCGCGCAGGACGAGGAGGACCAGCACGAAGGCGGCGAGGGCAACGACCCAGAATGCCAGTTGACGCTGCAGGCTCATGGTCATTCGATCCGCTCCGGCGGATGGTCGCCGTTGGCCATGTGGCGAAACCATTCACCCAGATAAGCGATGACGGAGGCGACCGAGAAACCGGCGACGACGTAGGTGCCGAGGGATATCAGGCCTTCCGGGACGATGCCGTAGCCCAGATGGGCGAGCACGACACCGGCGAGGACGATCTGGGCGGCGGTATTGATCTTGCTGACCATGAGCGGGGCGACGCGCACCGGACGGTCCATCATCCAGGACAACATGACCGCACCGACGATCAGAATGTCGCGGCTGACGACGAGAATCACCAGCCAGGACGGGAGGCCGCCGCCGATACCGAGCGCCACGTATATGCTCACGAGCAGCGCCTTGTCGGCGATCGGATCGAGATAGGCACCGAGCTCGGTCTGCCGATTGAACCTCTTGGCCAGGAAGCCGTCGATGCCGTCGCTCACGCCGGCGGCGATGAACAGCAGGAATGCCGCCTGACGCTGACCGGTGATGATCAGCCACACGATGACGGGCACGGAGACGATCCGGGCGACGGTGATGATGTTGGGCCAGCTCAATCCGAACCGTCTCCCTCGTTGCCGGGGACCGGCATCGCGTCCGGCGTCATCGCCGTCAACGCTGTTGCAGGACCCAGGTGTCGCCGATCGCGGTCAACTCGAAGCCGTTCTGGGCCAGCTGGGTCTCGAGTTGTCCCAGATCGCCGGAGAACACGATGTCGACCACGGCGCCCTTCGCCGACAGCTGGCGCACATCGATGGCTCCGACGCCCTCGGTTTCCGAGATACGCTCGCGAATGACGTTCCATTCCCCCAGACCGGCAAACGGAACCGCCACCCGCATGTTGATGCCCTCCGGACGCCCACGCTGGAGATGGTTCGCCTTCCATTCCTCTTCGATCCGCGTCAGAAGCATGCGCGCGGCCTTTGCGGCCGTCGCCTCGACGGCCGCACCCGGATCGGCCGCGAAAACATCGCCGAAGTCGACCGGGCCGACAGCGGTATTGCCCTTCATCGAGACACGGACGCCCCCGCCGGACGCGGACTCGGCGGTCGCTATCAGCACGTTTTCGACCGCGTAGCGATCCCTTATGGCCGCGAGCTTCTCCTCATCGCCCGCCAGCACGTCGCTGACCGTGATCGTCGAAATATCGGTCAGGTCGCCCAGGGGCATGAAGAGCGGCGTAATCGAGTTTTCGACATTGAGCTCCGCCCAGGCGTCGCGCCATGGATTCGGCGGATCCCACAAGGTAGACGCACCGCCCCCGGCCCGCCAGACCGTCAGCAGCAACACCCCGGCTGCCTGCTCATCGGCATAGGGAACGTCGAACTGGAGCAGCATGTCGCGAATGTTCTCTGCTCGGAAGCGAATGGAGAGCGTGGCGATGTAGCGCGTGCCGCTGGTGCGCTCGTTCTCGACGCTCATGCCATCCATCAGCTGCGCGATGTCCCGGGTCGAAAACTCCGGCAGCTTCTCTCGGTCCTCGCCGCGGGTCAGGCGATGAAGCAGCGTGTCCAGCGCCCGCTTCTGGCCGTCCGCGACAGCTTTCGATTTCGCTTCCACGGCATCCTTGGCCGTCTCGTCGACCTCGACGCTATTGATGCTATAGAGGTCGGCGCGCGCCGGAGAAGAGCACACGACCGACAATGCCACAGCCGAGAGACAGACCAGGGCAACCGTTGCGCGCGCATACGCTCGGGTCGCGAAGTTTACGCCAGGCAAGGTGTGGTTCTCCCAGATCGTCGGTTCGAGTGGCCGGTCTGCAATATACCATATGGTCACCGGCGTTAAGGGGCTATGCCGGCCCGGCCCGAGCGCCTTGCAATCGAAGTCGCCCTTGCGCGGCGACGACTTTTTTGTTTGGTGTTAGATGAACGTGGCATGAATGATCCGAGTCATGCCACCACCCCACTCCTGAAAGTTTCACCGCGATGGCGACGAGCAGCGATACCACGGCTTCCGGCGGCCTTACGTATCACGACGCCGGGGTCGACATCGATGCCGGCAACCGGCTCGTCGACGCCATCAAGCCGCTGGCGCGATCGACCGCCCGGCCGGGTGCGGACAGCGAACTGGGTGGGTTCGGCGGATTGTTCGACCTGCGCGCGGCCGGGTTCGAAGATCCGGTCCTGGTCGCGGCCAATGACGGGGTCGGCACCAAGGTCAAGGTGGCCATCGACAGCGGTCGCCACGACACCGTGGGCATCGACCTGGTGGCCATGTGCGTGAACGACCTGATCGTCCAGGGGGCCGAGCCCCTGTTCTTCCTGGATTATTTCGCCACGGGCCGGCTCGACGGCGGCATCGCCGAGGCGGTGATTGCCGGCATTGCGGCCGGTTGCCGGGAAGCGGGTGCGGCGCTGATCGGCGGAGAGACCGCCGAGATGCCGGGGATGTACACCGACGGCGACTACGATCTCGCCGGATTCGCCGTCGGCGCGGCCGAGCGCGGTACTCTTCTGCCGCGACCGGACGTGGCCCCCGGCGATGTGCTGCTGGGGATCGCATCGAGCGGCCTGCACTCCAAC
>Ga0214472_10004039_pt1 | contig 15495 bp, 13 predicted proteins | sample RVTome_6_FD_207662 | JGI IMG/M metagenome (GOLD analysis project Ga0214472, IMG submission 207662) | Soil microbial communities from uranium-contaminated site in the Upper Colorado River Basin, Wyoming, United States - RVT140D175 | ecosystem: Environmental > Terrestrial > Soil > Contaminated >...
CGCCGCGCAGAAAAGGTGCGAACATCTGCGACAGGACATCTCTCGGATAGGTCCTGTCCGGAATGCCGACAGCGCCTACCGCACGGTCTGGCGGAAGAAACCAGGTCCCGAAGGCCAGATCCCACACAACGGTGGTGTTGCTGAAGTTGCACGCTGCGCGCCGCGGGTCCCGCGCATGGTGCCAGCGGTGCAGCTCGGCCCCGGCGACGCAGTAGTTCAGCCAGCCGTAACGCAGCTGCACATTGCTGTGCTGAAAGAAGCCGTTGACCGCGTAGACCAGGAAATAGCCGGCCATCACGGCCGGAGCCACGCCAAGCAGCAGGAAGGGCACCGTGTCCAGGCACCAGTGCAGCGACTTTTCCAGGGGGTGAAAGCGGCCGACGTTCAGCGAATACAGGATGTCCGGTGAGTGGTGAACTTCATGCAGTCGCCACAGGAAACCGAAGTGATGACAGGCGCGATGCAGCCAGTAGCGCATCAAGTCGACCGCGAGCAACATCCCGACGAGCTGCGCGGCGAGCGGCCAGTGGTGCGGCCACCATCGACTCGCGATATGGGCATGCGTCCAGTCGGATACGAACAACACGCCGAATGCCGTCAGCGCCTGTGGCAGGACGACCTGTACCAGCATGATGAACACGGCGTCTGCCCTGAAGTCGGCAGCGCGCGGTCGCCAGGCCGAACGTTCCGGATCACGGGTTTCCAGCACCATGATCATGGCGGCGACCAGGGCAACCGGCGCATAGACCGCCAGTGGCAGCGGTGCGCCCGAGCCCAGCAGCGCGCAGAAGGCGCCGATCGATCCAGCCATCGACAGCGGAAACCAGAGATAAGGCACGACCTGGGACTTCATGCGGCAACCCTCCGGCAAAAGAGACGACGGCAAGGATCACTCGGTCAATTCGTAACCCTTCTCGCGCAGGCAGGCCTTCATGACCTTTTCGTAGGTCGAGTTCAGCCTGCTTTTCACGCGCGCGATCTGGACGGCCGCGCCGAGCGGGCCAAAGAGAATGCCCGCCCTGTCACTGATCCCGGACGCGGCTGCAAAAGCCTCGGCGTCCGCGCGCTTGCCGCACTCATCAGCATCGGCCTCGCTGACCTGGGCCGGCGCCTGGTAGGGGTAGTCGTAGGAATGCCCGTACTTGTTCGGCGCCTTCGGAGTGCTTGCGCAGGCAGCCAGCAGCCAGGTCAGGGCACAGATGGGAACGACGGTGCGTCGGTACATGGATGACTCCTCCCTCGCGTAGTGCGGGAGGGAGGATCCACGGGCGGCTGACGCCGAGTCCTGAGGAAAGCCTTAGGTCAGGCTGATCTTTCGCTGATTCCGGCCATCAGCGTGACCGGCACGCCGCGTCAGGCGGTGGCGGAGAGAAAGGCGGCTTGGACGTCGTTGAGGAAGCGGAATCCGAGCTCGGTTGGCCGCAGGCAGTCGTGGGCGCGGGCGAGCAAGCCGCGGGCCTCGAGCGCGGTGAGCGTCGATCGGATGACACTCGCATCCAGCCCGGTGGCGCGCCCAAAATCGGCCGGTCTGAAGCCCTCGTTCAGGCGCAGCGCGTTCAGCATGTACTCAAAGGGCAGGTCCGTCACCGGTACGGACCGGCGCGTACCACCCGCGCCCATGCCCTCGGCGGCGCGGCGCAGGTACTCGCGCGGCATCCGGGGCTTCTCGCTGCGGATGACCTGGCCATCGACGGTGACCTTGCCATGGGCACCCGCCCCGATCCCGAGATAGTCCCCGTAGCGCCAGTAGTTCAGGTTGTGCCGGCACTGCCGGCCGGGTCGGGCGTAGGCGGAGATCTCGTACTGCTCGAAGCCGGCAGTCGCGAGCGTGCGCTGACATAGCTGCTGCATCTCGAAGGCCTGATCGTCATCGGGCAGTGGGGGCGGGCGGTGATAGAAGGCGGTGCCGGGCTCGAGCGTCAGCTGGTAATGGGACAGGTGGGCGGGATTCAGCGCCAGCGCCGCCTCCAGGTCCGCCAGCGCCCCGGCCACTGTCTGTCCGGGAAGCGCGTACATGAGGTCGAGGTTGAAGTTCCCGATGCCGGCCGCCTGCAGTTCCGCCACCGCGATGCCGATCTCCTCGGGTCCGTGGATGCGGCCGAGGACGCGGAGCGCCCGCGCATCGAAGGACTGTGCGCCGAGCGAGACGCGATTGACGCCGGCCTTTGCATAGGCCTCGAAGCAACCGTGCTCGACGGTGCCCGGATTGGCTTCCATCGTGATCTCGACGTCGTCGGCGAAACGCAGGCGCGCCGCGAGTCCCGCCAGCAGCGTCGCGATGGCCCCGGCACCGAACAGGCTCGGTGTGCCGCCGCCGAGGAAGACGCTCGCGACCGGCCGTTCCGCCGCGAGCTCGAGGTCGGCGTCGAGATCCGCGAGCAGCGCCGCCACATACTCGTCTTGTGGAATCCGCGCCGGCGCCGCATGCGAGTTGAAGTCACAGTACGGGCACTTGCGGACGCACCAGGGCAGGTGCACGTAGACCGCGATCGGCTCGCTCATCCGGGCATTCTAGGCGATGCTGCGAAAGTCGCCTTGATTCCCGCGGTTCTGCATGACAGGCTCCGAAGGTTGCCGCCGGCAACAGCCGGCGGGGCGCGACTGCAGGGACGGGATGAGCAAGGACAAGTACCGACTGACGAACCTGGCCACCGGCAAGACCAGCGATCTCGAAACGCTGTCAGGCACGATGGGACCGGATGTGCTCGGCATCGCGAACCTCGCGCGGGATCAGGGCGTCTTCACCTATGACCCGGGCTTCATGGCGACGGCCGCGACTGAAAGCCGGATCACCTACATCGACGGCGACGCGGGCGTGCTGCTGTATCGCGGCTACCCGGTCGAGCAGCTTGCCGCGCAAAGCTCGTTCCTCGAGGTCTCCTACCTGCTGCTGAAGGGCGAGCTGCCGGACGCGGCCAGACTCGATTCGTTCACGCATTCGATCACGCGCCACACGATGCTGAACGAATCGCTGCTGCGGCTGTACGGCGGCTTCCACCACAACGCGCATCCGATGGCGATGGTCGCGGCGATCATTGCCTCGCTCGCGGCCTTCTACCACGACACGACCAATATCACCGACGACCGCCACCGCGAGATCTTCTCGCACCGGATGATCGCCAAGATCCCGACCATCGCGGCCGCTGCCTACAAACACGCCCTCGGCCAGCCCTTCGTCTATCCGCGCAACGACCTGGACTACTGCAGCAACATGCTGCACATGTTCTTCGCCGTGCCCTGCGAGACCTACGAAGTGGACCCGCTGCACGCGAAGGCGCTCGACCTACTGTTCATCCTGCACGCCGACCACGAGCAGAACGCCAGCACCTCGACCGTGCGGCTTGCCGGCAGCACCGGCTGCAATCCCTACGCCGCGATCTCGGCGGGCGTCTCGGCGCTGTGGGGACCGGCGCACGGCGGCGCGAACGAAGCGGTACTCGACATGCTCGAGAAGATCGGCGACGCGAAGCGGGTGCCGGAATTCCTAGCCCGCGTCAAGGACAAGACCGGCGGCGTGCGGCTGATGGGATTCGGCCACCGCGTCTACAAGAACTTCGACCCGCGCGCGACCATCATCCGCGAGATGTGCCACCAGGTGCTGGCCCGACTCGGCCAGACGGACAACCCGATGTTCGAGCTCGCGCTGACGCTCGAGGAGGCCGCGCTCAAGGACGAATACTTCATCAGCCGGCGGCTGTACCCGAATGTCGATTTCTACTCGGGGATCATCTACCGCGCGCTCGGCATTCCGCGCTCGATGTACACCGTCATGTTCGCGATTGCCCGCTCGGCCGGCTGGGTCGCGCACTGGCAGGAGATGATCGCCGACCCGGAGATGCGCATCGCGCGGCCCCGCCAGCTCTACACGGGTCCGGTGCGGCGCGACTACGTGCCGGTGAACAAACGTTAGGCCCGGCGCCCGCGAGGTGGCCGGGTCTTCACGAGCAAACTCGTAAGTTCCGGCGGAGTTTGCGAGCGAGGAACCCGGCCGGATCCCGCGGGCGCCCGGGTTGGCGCGTTGTGCGCGTCAGCCCGCTGCCACCAGCCCCTCGACCTCCTGCAAGGAGGCGCGGCGCATCGGCCGGCCGTCCACCGGGCCGAGCGGCGCCTGGCGTATGCCGTCCACGGGAAAGATCGTCGCGTCGACCTCGTGCGGGCCGGCCGGGAAGCGCACGTTCGGATAGGCCTCGAACTCGTCACGCTGCACCTTGATGCGGCGTTCGGCGAACTGGTGCGGGATGCCGCGGTCCAGCAGTTGCACGGCGACGCTTTCCGGCGTGTCGGCAAACAGGTGCAGCGTGATGTCGTTGTGGGCCGTCGCGGTGCCAGACAGCAGCGGCCCGACCAGGCGCGGCTCGAAATCGGCGAGCAGGCGCATCGCGGCGAGCGCCGCGCGGCGCATCGCGGACAGCTCGCTGGCATGGGCATCCGGCACGAACAGCCGCTGGTGCTCTGCCAGGGCCTGCTCGATCTCGGTGTTCTTCGGCAGCACCGCGCGATCGGTCACGCCGAGACGCAGGGCGGCCTTGCGTTTCGCGAAGCCGTAGTCCGCGAGGCCGTGCTCGATCATCAGGCGCGCCGCCTCGCGGGCGAGTGCGAGGCGCAGCATTTCGGCACGGGCGCTGCGACGCGGCATCAGAAAATCGGCTCCTCGTATTTCTTCGGCGCGGCGCTCTCCGAACGCGCGCCATCGCCGCCCTCCGGGCCGCCCGGCAGGTGATCGGCCAGGAAGTACTCGAATGCGCTGGTTGCGCCGCCGTCGCCGAACTCATCGGCCTCGATCGACACGCGCGCGGTGACGACGCCATCTGGCATCGGCAGCCGGTGCTCGGGGCGGCCGGCAAGCGCCTCGCGCATGAAATAGATCCACATCGGCAAGGCCGTGCGCGAGCCTTCCTCGCCGGAGCCCAGCGGACGTTCCTGGTCGAATCCGATCCATGTCGTTGCCACCAGGTCGGCGTTAAACCCCGAAAACCAGGCGTCGCGGCCGTCATTGGTCGTGCCGGTCTTGCCCGCCAGATCGCTGCGCGCGAGCGCGCGAGCGCGCTGGCCCGTGCCGCGCCGGATGACGTCGCTCATCAGGTCGGTCAGGATGAAGGCGTTGGCTTCCGAGATCGCGCGCGGCGCGAGCTGTTCCGCGGCAGCTGCTGGCGGCATGCCGCCCACGTCGGCGGCACGCACAACGCCAGCCGTCGCGCCATCCACGGTGACGCGCAGCACCGCTGCCGTCGGGTTCGCGGACGTCCCGCAGTCGGCGCAGGCGAACCTGGGTTCGGCCTGCTCGAGGACCGTGCCGTCGGCGGCCAGCACCCGTTCGATCAAGTAGGGCGCGACCAGCGACCCGCCATTCGCGAACACGCCGAAACCGGCCGCCATCTCGAGCGGCGTCAGCTGGGCGGTGCCAAGCGCGGCGGTCAGGTCGGCCGGGATGTGGTCGCCGGGGAAGCCGAAGCGCTGCACGTAATCGCGCGTGTAGGCAATGCCGAGCCGGCGCATCAGCCGGATCGTGACCAGGTTGCGCGAGCGCGCCAGCGCATCGCGCAGCCTGGTCGGACCGTAGAAGCGGCGCGAATCGTTGACCGGTCGCCAGTCCTCTTCTTCCACGCTGCCATCTTCCGCCGCCGCCGTCTCGTAGACGACCGGCGCATCCAGCACGACCGAGGCCGGCGTGAAGCCGGCTTCGAGCGCCGCGGAATAGATGAACGGCTTGAACGAAGAGCCCGGCTGCCGGCGGGCCTGCACCACGCGGTTGTACTTGGAGGCCCGGAAATCGAAACCGCCGGACAGCGCGACGACGGCGCCATCGTGCGGGTCGAGCGCTACGAATGCCCCCTGCACTTCGGGCACCTGCGCGAGCAGGGCGTCATCGCCGGTCGCCGGCAGCACATATACGACGTCCCCCGCTGCGACCACGTCGCCGGGCGTCTTGGGCGCAGCGCCCATGCCCTCCCGGCCCTGCGCCGGCCGCGCCCAGCGCATGCCCTCCATCGGCAGACGGTAGCGTTTCCGGTTGCGCGCTAATACCGTCGCGTCGTCGCGCCCGACGCCGAGCACGGCGGCCGGCAGCAGGCCGCCGACGACCGGATACCGCTCCAGCTCGATCGCGAGCGCGGCATCGTCCGCGCCGTCCTGCACCGCGACGCGCGCCACCCGGCCACGATAGCCATGACGCCGGTCATACTCGAGCACCGCGCTCCTGAGCGCCACGTCGGCCGCGCGCTGCAGCCGGCTGTCGATGGTCGTGAGCACCCGGAATCCGTCCGTATAGATGCCCTCGCCATACTCGCCGAGCAGCGCGAGGCGGGCGAGCTCCGCGACATAGGGCGCGTCGATTTCGACCCGCGGCCCATGCAGGTCGCGCGACAGCGGCACTTCGAGCGCGGCCTGATAGGCCGCATCGTCCAGGTAATCGAGCTGGTGCATGCGGCGCAGCACGTACGCGCGCCGGGCGCCGGCCTCTTCCAAGCTCGCCGCCGGATTGAGCCTGGACGGCGCCTTCAGGATGCCGGCCAGCAGGGCCGCTTCGCTGGCGCCGATCTCGGCCAGCGGCTTGCCAAAATACGTCTCGGCCGCGGCGGCGAATCCGTAGGAGCGCTGGCCGAGGAACTGGGTGTTGACGAACAGCGTGAAGATCTCCTGCTTGGAGAGCTCGTTCTCCAGCTGCAGGGACAGGAAGATCTCGCGCAGCTTGCGGCGCAGCTCCTTCTCGCTCGTGATCAGCGTGGTGCGCACCAGCTGCTGCGTCAACGTACTGCCGCCCTGCGACACCTCCATCGTGGTCGCGGCGACCAGGATTGCCCGCATGACGCCCTGCCAGTCGACGCCCGGGTGCTCGAAGAAGCGGTCATCCTCGGCAGCCAGCACGGCCTGCACGACCACGGCCGGGATTTCCTCCCAGGCCACCGGCACGCGGCGCTGCTCGCCGATCTGGCCCAGCAAATGGCCGTCACGGCTATACACCCGCAACGGCACCTGCAGCCGCACGTCGCGCAGCTGCGCGACGTCCGGCAATGTCGGCTTCAGATAGTAGTAGGTCGCCAGAAATGCCAGCAGGATCAGGCCGGCCAGCGACACGAGGAGGGTCGCCGCGATGCGCAGCCTGCGTTGCACCCGGGTCTTCACCAGGGCGCGATTATGCATAGTAATGTGGGCCATCGCCGATACCCCGGTCGGCGGCTTGCGACGCGCGGACCGTGACGCCAGACACGGTGCAGGGTGGGGATCGCGTGCAGCATCGGTGGCGGATCTGGCGCTCGCGCCCCCGCATGGGGCGTGGCGGTCGCCGGTTCCGGGCGTTCCAGCCGGGGCCGGACCCCCGGAGGACCCCGGGATGGCATCAGGGAGGCCTTGCGCGGCAAACGAATTGCGAGTCGGGTCACGTTCAATTTAACAGTTGCTTGCTATATAGTTGGCCGGCAAAGCTGACCCAGCGCAGCGTTTAGGCGTCGCAGAAGCCTGACCCGAAAAGGAAATTTCCGTGCTCAAGCTGCCGAAGATTTCGCTGGGCTCGCGGTACCGGCCGTTGATCGGCCTCGACATCACGACCTCCTCGATCAAGCTGATCGAGCTGTCGCTGTCGGGCGGCCAATACCGGGTCGAGGCCTATGCCGCCGAGCCGACCCCCCACAACGCGATCAACGAGAAGGCCATCGTCGACGCCAACGCGGTCGGCGAGGCGATCCGGCGGGCGGTCAAGCGCTCGGGTGTGCGATCCAAGGAATGTGCCGTCGCGATCAGCGGCGACGCGGCGATTACCAAGGCGGTGCAGATGCCGCGCAACCTGTCCGAAGCCGATCTCGAGCAGCAGATCGAGATGCAGGCCGACCAGTATATCCCGTTCCCGATGGAGGAAGTCAGCTACGACTACCAGGTGCTCGGGCCGTCGGAGAAGGACCCGGAGATGCGCGAGGTGTTGCTGGTCGCGTCGCGCTCGGAGAATGTCGAGCAGCGCGTGGCCGCGGTGACTGCGGCGGGCCTCCTGACCAAGCTGGTCGACGTCGAGGCCTTCGCGCTCGAGAATGCCTGCCGGCTGCTGACCCACCAGATGCCGGACGGCGGCATCGACCGCACCATCGCGGTCGTCGATTTCGGCGCGAGCACCACGACCTTCAGCGTGCTGCGCGACCTGGTCGTCGTGTACACGCGCGATTTCGCCTTCGGCGGCCAGCAGCTGACCGAGGAGATCATGCGCACCTACGGGCTTTCCATGGAGGAAGCCGGCCGCGCGAAAAAGGAAGGCGGCCTGCCGTCCAACTACCAGCCCGAGGTCCTCGATCCATTCATCGACGACATGACCCAGCAGGTCAGCCGTTCGTTGCAGTTCTACCTGGCCTCCGGCAGCGGCCGCAGCCAGCCCGAGCAGATCATCATCTGCGGCGGCTGCGCCAACATCCCGGGCGTGGCGGATGTCATCGCGAGCCGGGTCGGCATTCCGGCGGAACGCGGCGACCCGCTCGGCCAGATGAAGATTTCCTCGAAGGCGAAGGCGCTCGGCGTGACGCGGGATGCGACCGCGTTGCTGACCGCCTGTGGCCTGGCACTGCGGAGCTTCGACGAAGATGCCAAGTATTAACCTGCTGCCCTGGCGGCAAGAGCTCCGCCAGCGGCGCAAGAAAGAGTTCTTCATCGGCCTCGGTGCCGCGGTCGGCGTGGCGGCGCTGGTCGCATTGCTGACACAACTGACTGTCAGCTCGATGATCGACGCACAGCACCGCCGCAACGACCTGCTGAAGGCCGAGATCGCGGAACTCGACAAGGCCATCGAACAGATCGTCGCGCTCGAGGAGCAGAAAGGGCGGATGATCGCGCGCATGCAGGTCATCGAGACGCTGCAGACCAGCCGGCCGGAGGTCGTCAAGGTGTTCGACGAGATGGTCGCGACGCTGCCCGAGGGCGTGTACCTGACGTCGGTCAAGCAGTCCGGCCGCAAGCTCGAGTTCAACGGTGTCGCGCAGTCGAGCACCCGCGTGTCCTCGTTCATGCGCAATATCGACGCCTCCGAGACGCTTTCGGCGCCCGACCTCAAGGTGATCCAAACCGGGCGCGATGCGGGCCCCGGCGCGCAGTTCACGCTGTTCGCGCAGCTGCGCGCGCCGGTCGATGGCGAACAGGAAACCCCCGCGAAGCGCAACACGCGCGTGTCGGGAGCCAGGCCATGAACTTCCTCGATCAACTGCGCCAGCTCGACATCCGCGACATCGGGCGCTGGCCATTCCTGTTCCGCGCGCTCGGCATCGGCCTCGTGTTCGCCGTCACCACCGGGCTGCTGATCTACCAGTTCGTCAATCGCGGCAACCTGCCGGACCTGCGCGCCGCGGAGGCCGAGCAGAAGTCGCTCTGGCAGACCTTTGACCAGAAGCAGCGCAAGGCCGCCAACCTCGAGGCCTACCGCCAGCAGCTGGCGGAGATCGAGCGCACCTTCGGCGCGATGCTGCGCCAGCTGCCGGGCAAGACCGAGGTGCCCAATCTGCTGGTCGACATCTCGCAGACCGGCCTCGCCGCCGGACTGCAGGAGCGGCTGTTCCAGCCCGGCTCCGAGTCCAAGAGGGACTTCTATGCGGAACTGCCGATCAAGATCCAGCTGACCGGCGGCTACCACGAGTTCGGCACCTTCGTGAGCGGCATCGCGGCGCTGCCGCGCATCGTCACGCTGCACGACATCGAGATCACGCGCGGCGCGACCCGCACCGGCGCGCGCGGGCGCGCACCGGCGCCGACCGACCGGTTGACGCTCAACCTGACGGCCAAGACCTACCGCTACCTCGAGGAAGGCGAATTGACGGCCGCGGAGGCGGAGGCCAAGGCCAAGGGCGGCAGGAAAGACACGAAGGCCAAGAAAACATGAGCCAGGGACGCATGCGCACGATCCTGCCCGCCGCCGGCCTCGCCGGCGCGTTGCTGCTCACCGGCTGCTCGGACGGCCTCGACGATCTGCGCGCCGAAATCGAAAAGGCCAAGCAACGCCCGGGCGGGCGCATCCAGCCGCTGCCCGAAGTCAGGCCGTATGCCAGCCACGAATACCAGATGGCGGACCGCCGTTCGCCGTTCCTGCAGAGCCTCGCGGGCGAGAGCCCGAGCGGGCCGCGGCCGGACGTGCAGCGCCCACGCGAGTATCTCGAGCAATTTCCGCTCGACACGCTGAAGATGGTCGGTACGCTGCGCCTCGGCGGCGCGAACTATGGCCTGGTGCAGACCCGTGACGGGATGATTCACCGCGTGCTGCCGGGCAATCACGTCGGCCAGAATGACGGCCGTGTGATGGCGATCGGCGACGCGCGCATCATGGTGATCGAAATTGTGCCCGACGGACTGGGCGGCTACCTCGAGCGCCCCGCGGCGCTCGCGCTGAGCGACTGATTTCTGGGAGAACGTCTGATGGCTCGTAATAACCGGATGACAGCGTGGATCAGGGGCGGTGCACTGGCCATGCTGGCCATTGCGTGGTCGCAGTTCGCGCAGGCACAGGACGCGGTCCGGCTGACCGCGATCGAGGTGCAGCCGATGCAGGGCCAGACCCTGCAGGTCAGGCTGCGCACCGACGGAGTCGCGCCGCAGCCGCTGTCCTTCACGATCGACCGCCCGGCCAGGCTGTCAATCGACCTGCCGGACGTGGCGCTGGCGCTGGAGAACCGGCGCATCGATGTCGGCACCGGCGGCGTCGACACGATCGTGGTCGCGGAGGCCTCCGGCCGCACGCGGGTTGTGTTCAATCTCGAGACGCTGGTGCCCTACACGGCCGAGGCGGATGGCGACAGCGTCGTGGTGACCCTCGGCGGCGGCGCGGCGGCTGCGGTCGCGGCAGCGGCGCCGGCGGCGCAAGCCGGCAGCGCGCGCGGCATGCGCAGCATCACCGGCATGGATTTCCGCCGCTCCCCCGACGGCGCCGGCCGGGTCATCGTGCAGCTTTCAGATCCCGCGACGCCGGCCAGCCTGCGCCAGGAAGGCAATCGCGTGATCGTCGACTTCACCGGCGTGCAGCTCGGCGAGCAGTTCATGAAGCGCTATGACGTGGTGGACTTCGCGACGCCGGTGACGCTGGTCGACGCAATGCGCGTCGGCGACAACGCGCGGGTGGTCGTGACCGCGACCGGCGACTTCGAGCAGCTGGCCTACCAGACCGACAACCAGTACGTGGTCGAGGTCAAGACGCGCGTCAAGCCGGCCGTCGTGTCGCAGAAGGACAAGGTTTACAGCGGCGAGCGCCTGACGCTGAATTTCCAGGACATCGACGTGCGCGCCGTACTGCAGCTGCTGGCTGACACCAGCGGGCAGAACATCGTGGTGTCCGACTCGGTCAAGGGCAGGGTGACGCTGCGCCTGCAGAACGTCCCGTGGGACCAGGCGCTCGACATCGTGCTGCGGACCAAGGGGCTCGACATGCGGCAAAAGGACAACGTCATCATCGTTGCGCCGCAGGCCGAGCTGGCCGCGCACGAGAAGGCGGAACTGGCCGCCCAGAAGGACATCCAGGAGCTGGCGCCGCTGCGCACCGAGTTCCTGCAGGTCAATTACGCGAAGGCCTCGGAAATCGCGCGGCTGGTCAAGTCGGCCGGCGGCGGTTCGCTGATGTCGGCGCGCGGCAACGTGACCGTCGACGACCGCACTAACACGCTGCTGGTGCAGGACACCGCCGAGCAGCTGACCGCGATCCGCAGCATGGTCGCGACGCTCGATATCCCGGTGCGCCAGGTGCTGATCGAGTCGCGCATCGTGATCGTCAACGATGATTTCCTCCGCGAACTCGGTGTGCGCGCGGGCTTCACGCGCATCTCGGACGACGTCAACGACTTGATGGCGATCAGCGGCAGCGCGCAGGCTACCGACGTGATGATGGGCTCGGTGCTCGACAATCTGGCGAGCACCGGCCAGCCGTTCCCGGTCGAGGTGCCGTTCGGCAACTTCGACCGCTACAATGTCAACATGCCGGTTGCCAGTCCGGCCGGTCGCATCGCGCTGTCGATCCTCGACTTCGACGATTACCTGATCGACCTCGAGCTGTCGGCCGCGCAGAACGAGAGCCGCGGCGAGATCAAGTCGACGCCGCGCGTCATCACGGCCAACGGGCGCGAGGCGATCATCGAGCAGGGCGTCGAGATCCCGTTCCAGGAGTCGGCGTCCAGCGGCGCGACGACCACGCAGTTCAAGAAGGCGGTGCTGTCGCTCAAGGTGACGCCGCAGATCACGCCGGACGACCGCGTGATCCTCGACCTGACGGTCAGCAAGGACAGCATCGGCCAGCTCGTGCCGAGCGCGACCGGCGGCTTCGTGCCGTCGATCGACACGCGCAATATCCAGACCCAGGTGCTGGTCAAAGACGGCCAGACCGTCGTGCTGGGCGGCATCATGGAAACGGAACGCCGCGACTCGGAACGCAAGGTGCCGCTGCTTGGCGACGTGCCGGTATTGGGCAACCTGTTCAAGACCAAGAGCAAGATCAACAACCGGGATGAACTGCTGATCTTCATCACGCCGAAGATCCTGCGCGAGGGCTTGACGCCGGACTGACGCCGCAGGCGGCTCCGGCTTGCTTCCGGGGCCGCTTCCCATGCACAGTCACACGGCCGCCTCCGGGCGGCCGTGTCATTTGCGGCTGCCGCCGCTCTCTAGGTGTGCCGAGATTGGTTCGGAGCATTTTTTTGGTGGGGCCGATGGGCGCGGGCAAGACCGCGATCGGCCGGCAGCTTGCCAAGCGACTCGGCCTTGAGTTCGCGGACACCGATGCCGAGATCGAGGCGCGTACCGGCGTCGACATCGCCTACATCTTCGAGCGCGAGGGCGAGGCCGGCTTCCGGGTCCGCGAACGCGATGTCATTGACCGGTTGACGCTGAGCGCAGGCATCGTGCTCGCGACCGGGGGCGGGGCGGTGCTGCTGCCGGAGAACCGCGAGCGGCTGGCAGCGCGCGGCACGGTCGTGTTCCTCGAGGCCTCCGTCGACCAGCAGCTGCAGCGCACGCGCCGCGGCCGCAATCGCCCGCTGCTGGCAATCGCCGATCCGCGGGCGAAACTGGAGGAGCTCATGCGCACGCGCGAGCCGCTTTACCGGTCGATTGCCGCGCTCACGATCCGGACCGACGGGCGCAGGCTGCGGGCGGTGGCGGACGAAATTGCGAGGACGCTTTCGGCATGCAACGCATCGACCTGATGATCGGCCGGCGTAACTGCCCGATCCTGATCGGGCCGGGGCTGCTCGCCAGGCCGGAACTGTTCGCCGGGCATGCGGGCGACGCGGCGCTGCTGGTCGTCAGCAACGAGACGGTGGCGCCGCTGTGGCTGCCGCGCCTGCGCGAGGGCCTCGCCGGCCGCGCATTCGCACAATGCCTGCTGCCGGACGGCGAGGAGCACAAGACACTGGCGGCGGCCGCGCGGGTCATCGACGCGCTGGTGAACGCGCGGCTGAACCGCGATGGCACGGTGCTGGCGCTGGGCGGCGGCGTGGTCGGCGACATCGCCGGTTTTGCGGCGGCCTGCTACCAGCGCGGCGTCGCCATCGTGCAGCTGCCGACCACGCTGCTGGCCCAGGTCGATGCCGCAGTCGGCGGCAAGACCGGCGTCAATCACCCGGGCGGCAAGAACCTGATCGGCGCCTTCCACCAGCCGGCAGCCGTCATCATCGACACCGACACGCTCACGACGCTGCCGGACCGCGAGCTGCGCGCGGGTTTCGCCGAGGTCGTCAAGGCCGCGCTGATCGCGGACGCCGGGTTCTTCGGCTGGCTGGAGGAGCGGATCGATGCGCTGCTCGCACGCGAGCCCGGCGCGCTGGCGCATGCGATCCGCCGCGCCTGCGAGATCAAGGCCGGCATCGTCGCGCGCGACCCGCGCGAGCAGGGCGAACGTGCGCTGCTGAACCTCGGGCACAGCTTTGGCCACGCGATCGAAACCGGGCTCGGCCATGGCCGCTGGCTGCACGGCGAGGCGGTCGCCGCGGGCCTGGTACTGGCGGCGGAGCTTTCGGAGCGCACCGGCCGGCTCGGTGCCGGCGATGCGCGCCGCATAAGGACGCTGCTGGCGCGGGCGGGGCTGCCGGTGGATCCGCCGCGGCTCGGGCCTGAGCGCATGCTGGCGCTGATGGGCATGGACAAGAAAGTCGCCGGCGGACAGCTGCGCCTCGTGCTGCTGGACGGCATCGGGTCTGCGAGCTGCACGGCCGATTATCCGCGGCACGCCCTCGAGGGACTGCTCGAGAACCGCGCCGGGGCGGGTGCGGCGTGAGAAAGGGCCGTGACCCCGATGGCGGGCTCGCGCCCTATGCGGCGCTCGAGTCCACCTCGCGCGGCCGCCGTTACCCGGAACCGCCCGCCGATTACCGCGGGGAATTCCAGCGCGACCGCGACCGCATCGTGCATTCGAGCGCCTTCCGGCGCCTGGTTTACAAGACGCAGGTGTTCATCAACCACGAAGGCGACATGTACCGGACGCGTCTGACGCATTCGCTCGAGGTTGCGCAGATCGGCCGCTCGGTCGCGAACGCGCTCGCGCTGTCGGAGCCGCTGACCGAGGCGATCTGCCTGGCGCACGATCTGGGCCACACGCCGTTCGGCCACGCCGGCCAGGACGTGCTGAATGAATGCATGCGCGAGTTCGGCGGTTTTGAGCACAACCTGCAGTCGCTCAGGGTCGTCGACGAGCTCGAGGAGCGCTACGCGCCGTTTCGCGGGCTCAACCTGACGTTCGAGACCCGCGAGGGGATCCTGAAGCACTGCTCCGTTGCGCACGCGCGCCAACTTGGCGAGCTGGGGCAGCGTTTCATCGAGCGCCGCCAGCCGGGCCTCGAGGCGCAGATCGCCGACCTGGCCGACGCGATCGCCTACAACAACCACGACGTCGACGACGGGCTGCGGGCCGGGCTGGTGACGATCGACGACCTGCGGGAAGTGGCCCAATTCTCGCGGCATCACGCGGAGGTCACGGCCAGGCACCCGGGCCTGCCGCGGCGCCGGCTGATCCACGAGATCGTGCGGCGCATGATCCACCACGTGGTGACCGACCTGATCGAGGAAACCGCCCGGCGTCTCGCGGAACGGGCGCCTCCGACCATCGACGAAGTGCGCGCGCAGCCGCGTCCGGTGGTGGGATTTTCCGCGGCCACGGAAGCCGAGCACCAGGAGCTGAAAAAATTCCTGCGCACGCGCCTGTACCGGCACGAGCGGATCGAGGCCACGCGCACCGGCGTGGGTCAGGTGCTGCGCGGCCTGTTCGAGGCGTTCATGCAGGACGTTGCGCTGATGCCGGCGGAGCATCGCGATGCGGCCTGCGCGCTCGAGGCCGCGTCCGGGCCGGCAGGCCGCGCCCGCGCGGTGGCCGACTACGTCGCCGGCATGACGGACCGCTACGCTTTCCAGGAGCATGCCCGCCTCTCGGGACAGAGTCGCGTTTGATAGCATGGCGCGGCTGAACGGGGAGGCAGGGTGGCCCGGGTCGAAATACCCGCGCGGGAACGCCAGATCTTTGCGATGGACGTGCCGGATTCCGACGCGGCGCGCCGGCGCACCGAC
>Ga0214472_10004040_pt1 | contig 15494 bp, 21 predicted proteins | sample RVTome_6_FD_207662 | JGI IMG/M metagenome (GOLD analysis project Ga0214472, IMG submission 207662) | Soil microbial communities from uranium-contaminated site in the Upper Colorado River Basin, Wyoming, United States - RVT140D175 | ecosystem: Environmental > Terrestrial > Soil > Contaminated >...
TGCCAAACTTTTTTGCTTTAAATTCTTCCAGGCCATTGTCGTGTCTGTCTCGTTATGAATTTATCACTATGATCTCATTTTATTGAGGTCTTGTCTCTTTCGTGCAAAGCTCTCTATATAGTATAAAGCAAAAATTTATGACAATAATTCAGGAAAAACTCAGTATTACTACAACGCCTCGTACAGCGCATGAAATAACAAACGATGTACAAGCGCTTGTTCTGGGCAGCGGTATTAATAAAGGTTTGTGTCATTTGTTTATTCAACACACAAGTGCATCGTTAATGCTTTGCGAGAATGCCGATCCGGATGTGCGTATTGATCTGGAAACCTTTATGCAAAGTATTGCGCCGGATGGCGATCCGATGTTTTGTCATACAACAGAAGGCGCAGATGATATGCCCGCGCATATTCGAACTTTAATCACCAATGTTAGTTTGACAATTCCTGTATCAAATTCACGTTGCCAACTGGGTACATGGCAAGGCATTTATTTATGGGAACATCGAACCTCATCGCATTGTCGAAAAATAATCGTAACGCTTAACGGAGAATAAATCGTTGCTTCGGACTCCTGTCCTCTCGCAATATACACTCCTTACCATGGAGATAATTATGGCAAAAGCAATCTGGAATAATGTAGTCATTGCAGAAAGTAATACGTATGAAAAAGTAGAAGGCAATATCTACTTTCCGTCTGATTCAATCAATAAAGAATATTTCAAAGACAGTGCTACGCAGTCAACCTGCTTCTGGAAAGGCAAAGCAAGTTACTATGATGTCGAAGTAAATGGAAAAACTAACAAGGATGCTGCCTGGTATTACCCCGAGCCGAAATCAAAAGCTGAAAATATTGAAAACCATGTGGCCTTTTGGAAAGGGATAGTTGTTACCGAGTAATACTGTAAGGAATCGAGTAGTAGCAAGACGTAACGATTAAACGCTTATGCCCATTTAACCCTGGGTTTTCTATTTGTTTCAGCGCAATCTCGTAAGTATAAATTAATCAGACTCTGATAAGGGATACCTTTTTCTTCTGCCAAAGATTTGAAATAGCCAATAGTTTCTTCATCAAGACGAATCGTGATTTGTTTCTTGAGTCTTTTCGCATAGGGGTTTTTGATCGATTTGGAAAAATCGTATTTATTTCTCATATCTAAAGCTCTCATAAATTTTTCGTTCAGATTTTTCGGCTTTCCTAGCTGGTATTATTCGGATTGAGTCATCTGATTCCATATAGCAATGACAAACAGTGAGAAGTTCTGGTTTATGACTGTATCCAAGCAATATAAACCTCTCTTCATCATCTGAATGATCCGGATCCGATATTAATCTCGCATCATCATCCAAAAACACAGTTTTTGCCTCATCAAAAGAAATACCATGCTTCTTTATATTCGAGGTATTTTTATGAGCATCCCAGCTAAATTTCAGTCCATCCATTATCCAAGTATAACTACAATGTAGTTACATTCAAGTATGATTATCAGGCATTGAAGTAAGTAGTGAAACTAACAAGGATGCAGCCTGGTATTACCCCGAGCCGAAATCAAAAGCTGAAAACATTAAAGACCATGTTGCGTTTTGGAAAGGGGTTGAAGTAATCGAATAACGCCGTTGTTCAACGAGCGAGTTCTGCTGCCACAGCTTTTGCGCTAGCAAAAGGCATGACAGTATGATTTGGTCTGACTATGAGAATTTGTTAGCTGCTGCCATTCTCATCGCTCAACAAATACTTCTTCAATTCCATCTCATCTCTCATGACGTGAAGAATCAAAACATTTTTTCCTTCGCACCGATAGAAAATCCTGCATGGGTTGCATACGACTTCTCGGTAGATAGAGTCAGGAAGTTCCGGTGGCACTCTCCCTGAGTTCGGAAATTGCTCCAAACGATCAACTTTTTTGAAAATTCTGGCTACAAGCTCACTTGCTGCAACCGGATTGTCTAAAGCTATGTACTCGGCAATTTCGTCTAGCTGATCAAGCGCTGGCTCCGTCCAGATTATTTTAGCCATTTGCCCATTCGCTCCCTGGCCTGGGCGTGAGTCAACGTCTTCTTATTGAGTAGCGCTCTTTCTCCTTTCGAAAGCGCTTCCAGCAGAGTCAACCGACGCTGCATAAACTCATAGTCTTGAACATCCACAAGATAGGCTGATGGCTCGCCGTGCTCGGTAATTAAAACTGCCTCTTTGGACTTATGCAGATCTGCAAGGATTTTCGTAGCTTGCCTCTTTAGGTTGGTCACCAATTCAACCTTCATATCTATACCCTCAAAAATTTAAGTAGCACTATAGTATCACTCAAATTTTTGGCTTGCCAACCGGCCGTGACGTAAGGGCAGCTAACGCCGTGCTCTGGGGCAAACCGATGCGCAGTGATCTAGCAGCACTTTGTTTGAGCCTGCCTGATGTAATTGGGTAAAACCGTGTAGCAACATTTTCCGTTTTACCTTCAACCATAACATCGTGCACAAACTTTCGTTTTGAAACCAATCTGATGCATTTCAGGCCAGATTCATCATATGTATCCAGCTTGACAAGGTATTCGTCGCCGAAATCAATATAAACGGGACATTTAGCATCAAGCCAAGTCTTTCTTGCCTAACCCAATCGTATGATGGTAGCCGTTATAGGAATTCTTCACTTCTTCCTCAATATCACGTATGCCATGAATCCATCCGCCCCGTAACGTAGCTTTTGTAACAGAGGGATCGTCCACAAGTGCTTCAGACAGACGGAAAAATAGCCCCGCATTTGCCCCATTCATATGCCTTTTTGCTTTGCTCCAAACCAAGTCCTGAGATAGCTCTGACTTTGGGTCAGGCAGCATATGATAAATATCGAAATTATCTTGAAACACAGTTCCATCGATTAGCCAGACTAGGTTTTGATAAAAGTCTTCGCGAGAAATTCTCTCTGCATCTGTCATGGTGGAATGCTGAATTTCAATCACGATTCCGGTTGGTGTTTTGACATCTGCCCTATGGATCTCTCCTTCTTCAGCCACATGTGAAATCTCTCGACAATCTAATGGAAATTTTCTCTGTGCCATGGAGTCTCATTTTCCAACCACGGGTCACACTCTCTGATTCTATGGTGAGCCCAGTGATGCATTATTCGCGGTCCACATTTAGCAATAGTCTCGGCACCGCAGACAGGACAATTTCCTTTACCTCCTGAAAATGCCTCTACTTTTTCGCCATCCACTAATGCCAATTGCATAGGTATGTACTCGAACCTTCGATTACCCTAACAGTATGTTAATGAGGAACGGTTCCTGTTTAATTATTTCAAATAATCCCGGTTTTATTAAAGCAGTTGCTTTTGGTCGAGAGTAGTATAAATCATACTCTACTGTTTCGCGCCTGATTCGACCGCTCTACCTTTTCGTTTATTCAAATCATCTTTATTTTCTTCCCATCCCTGGCAATGCATCATGATTATATTTGTTAATGCTTGTATGTGTTCTTCATCATTATTAAGAGCGGATATATAGGAAAATTCTTCGCCGCCAGCTTCTGTGAAAAACTCTCTATTCTGCATATCAATTTCTTCAATTGTTTCAAGACAGTCCGCAGAAAAACCGGGGCAAACTATTTGTACATGTTTTGTTCCGTTCTTCCCCAGTTCTTTTAATGTGATATCGGTATAGGGTTGCAACCATTCTCTTGGTCCAAAGCGCGATTGAAAAGTGACGAGCCATTCGTCTTTGTTCAATTCCAGTTTTTCTGCGACCAGGCGCGCAGTTTTTTGACATTCGCAATAGTAAGGATCACCGGCAAGAAAATAGTGTTTAGGTAGTCCATGAAAAGAGAATAATAACTTTTCAGGTTTAGAATTGGTTTGCCAATGTTTTTTTATACTGTTTGCCAAAGCATTAATGTAATCCGGATTATCATGATAGTGATTAATCATTCTGAGTTCAGGAATCCGGCGCCATGTTTTTAATACATCTGCAACAGCATCGAAGGTTGATGCGGTTGTTGTTGCTGAATATTGCGGATAAAGCGGAAAGATTAAAATCCGATTGGTATTAGCACTACGTAATTTTTCTAATCCTGATTCTATAGAAGGATTGCCGTAACGCATCGCCAGTTCCACTTTTACCTTTCCTGAAAAACGGTTTTCAATTTCAGTTTGAATAGCATTGGCTTGCTTGATAGAAATATCGAGTAGAGGCGAACCGTTTTCTGTCCAGACTTTTTCATAGGCTTCGGCTGATCGTTGCGGACGCGTACGCAGAATGATGCCGTGTAATACAAACCACCAGATTAATTTTGGTACTTCAATGACACGCGGGTCGGAAAGGAATTCAGCCAGATATTTGCGCACCGATGCAGTTGTCGGCGCATCGGGTGTGCCGAGATTGGTGATCAGGACACCGGTACAACTTTCGCTATCATGTTTATATTCCGGATTGCCTTTATACTTCATAACAGTATTTATTCAGGAGCTAAAAGTGTTTATAAAAAATATTAATGATTGTGCCAAGTTTACCGCAAATGATGGTTGTCAGATACAGGAATGGCTGCATCCAAAAAAGGATGTAGTTGAATTGCCATATTCAGTTGCTATCGCTACTGTGGATGTTGGCCAGCACAGTTATAAACATAAACTGCAACAAGCCGAAGTGTATCTGATCACGGCTGGTCGAGGTTTGATGCATATTGATGATGAAGTTCGAGAAGTAACCGCAGGCGATGCGATTTATATCGAACCCTTATGTATACAGTGGATTGAAAATATTGCCGAAGAAGCTTTATGCTTTATGGCAATAGTAAGTCCGCCATGGAGTGAAGAAGGCGATATGCGTCTATGATTGACTCTCAAACCAGTTCAGGACGTCAGTTGCATTTTGATCAGGGGGAAATACAGGATAAAAAACTTTTTTAATGATGCTGTCTTGAATAATTAAGGTCAGTCTTTTGTATCGTTCTATCCCTTCAAGACTGAAGGTAGGTAATGATAATTGATGTTTAAGTAAAAAATCTGTGTCGCTTAATAATTCAAACGGAAGGTGCAGCCGTGTTTTAGCTTCCAATTGGTATTCGCTCGTTTGGCTACTCAATCCGTATATCGTTGCATATTTTTTTAATTCATCGTGATTATCTCGAAAACTACATGATTGTGGTGTGCAGCCTCTCGCACCGGGAATGGCATCCCAACCTTCTGGCAACGCGACATTCGGTTGCCCTGTCATCGGGTAAATATAGATGGTCGTATATGCCGATTGCCTGGCAATGTTTATGTTATTTTCATTAGTGCAACGGAATGACACATCATCAGGAAACTTCATTCCAGTAAGATGATCGCAGGCACCATCATCTTTTGGCACAGGTAAGTTATCTGGTGTTTGTTCAAGACTCATAGAGCAAAAGTTTATATTAGTTAATCTATTTTTTCAGTTTATCTATTTGAATTGATGTGTCCATGACTATTAAAAAACGGCCGATATAAGTTTCCATAATATGGCCGCTTTTTATTTTTTGTTTACTTATAATTACATTTCAACATTTTTAAATGCTTTATCAATTCGTAATTTTATGTAAACACCATGTCGTTCAATGATTGAACCTATCACAATGGCAGATATACCTGTTATGGCCAAACTAGACCAACTAAACAAGTCGATCATTGCGTAGATATTAAACAAGTCGTAGATAACAGCTACAGCAGTTGTAATTAAACCAAACAGGGTTATTAAACGAGACTTGTTTATATAACCTGATGCCATTACAGCAAGGCCTGCAAATGCACACATGATCCCGTTAAACAAGGTTTCATTAATAGCAAGATGTGCCATAAAGCTTATGCTTGTTACCAAACCTGCCATGACTAGTGCGCCATTTTTGTACTCTTTAGTACTACGTCTGGAAAGATCGATCATATGCGCAGCAAAGATTAACGCGAAAGCAGGTAAAGTAAATTCAAAAGGAAGAATCTTGTCGATTAATTGCGATGCGGGTGTAGCTACTAAAAACGCCATAGGTATTGATAAGAACTCTAATAACTTACGGAGTTGACTTGTTATATCCAGTTGCAATGAACAATGTCTCACTGTCATAAAACCGGTAAATGCAATGATGGTGTAAATCAAATCATCAGCCTGATATAACCATAAGCTGCGTACCAGCATGATGACCGGTGCTATGAATAATAATACTCTGGCAAATTTGCCTTCAGCCGTGCGTAGCTTTGGATCTTTCGCAACCAGCTTTGTCACAAATGCCAATGACAACAGGATACTGATTCCCGCAATGATCGAAGAGTAAAAAGTATCTCTTACAGGTAACAACAACATTGAGTTGGAAAGCAAATATGCGATTGTTAATGGCAGGGCAGATTGACGCGCCATCACTTTAAAACCAAAGAGCGTGATGGGGATTAATACAATGGCAGCAAGTCCTAAAGCGAACGCAATTGAAACGCCACTACTAACAGTCCAAAGCGCAATACCGGGATAGTTAGCTAAGGTGCTGCCCCATTGCACGTAGGAAAATATCAATGCACCGAGTGTTGTTAAGTTAGCCGCAATAGAAATCAGGCTTAAACCAAAAAATACTCTCGCGCCTTTATTTTCTTTCAGCAGAAAGGCCAGGCAAAAACCGCCCGTAGCTAACAGCACGCTTTGAGAAAGCAATAAATAATAACGATGCAGATCGTTACCATTGCCCCAGTCTTGAAGTAGAAAAACTGACATTGACGCAACAACTGAAAACGCACCAATGATTCTCAAAATTCGCGACAAGGTAGCAAACTGTTTAATCATTTGCATGATGGATTGATTTTCTTTTGACTCATCAAAAGAGTCATGTTCAATCGCATTAGTAACATCAATCGTGTTTAAGTTATTCATCATGTTTCTCCTCATCACTACTCATTAATAAAGCGAGTTCGGCACGAAGTGCATCTTCATCTTCTTTTTCGCAAAATGTTTTGTCTAACAGATCAATCGGTTCCAGTTCCTGACCGACTTCATATTCGGCTTCACTGACTACAAGTTCCCAGCGTTCAAACGTATCATCAACATCATTTCTTGTTGAACCTTCAATGCTATTGATGGTGCGTAATGCATCTGCCGCTGAATGACGTGAACGCATCATGTTTCTTTGCTGGGTTATGTTAGAAAGACGCTGTTCTATTTTACTGATACTGCTACTGACTCTTTGCTCAAGTTCATTATGTTGCGAAAGCGATTTTTGCGTTTCACTAATACGTTGCTTACATATATTTTTTCTATGCAAACAATCAAGCGCCATTTTCTCATCCTGAGCTGCGACAGACTTTGCCCTGTTTTCCCAGGTTGTTTCCATTTCCTGTAACTCTTTTAATTTGGACTGTAAGTTTTCACGATCTTTTTTGACGCGTGAATAACGAACTTGTGCTTTCGCTAAAGCCGCCCGGCAGTCTTTAATGGAAACATCGATGACAGCATCGTGGTTTTCAACTTGTGTAACAGCCTTGTCGATTGATGCAGTAAGAGTGGTAGTAATACGATTAATTATACCCATGGTGTTGATCCTCTTTTGTTTTGAAAGTAACCAAAGTATGGATAGCAGTATTAATAAATTAAACTAATAATCAATTAGAATAATAAAATTGCACCATTAGTATAAATATCTGGTACTAAACAGTGTGTTGTGGCAAAATGAAACTTGGTAATTAGTTATATTTTGAAGATTGTTTCTTACGAAGTAATGCGCGGTATTTGTTATGGATTTTTATACATCGCTCACCAAGATCTGATTGTTCATCAATGTTATCAACATAGAAGCGAATTAATGAACGCATTGGACCTTCAATACGTGTATGTTCCAGATTACCTTCAATTGTCATGTTTGTTATTTTTCTTAAATAACGAACTAGAAACCATTTAGTTGTATAGGATTCAATATCAGCGCTTTCTATCTCTTTAATATGTTCCAGTACATACAAATGGAAATCGCCGAAGTAAATCTTTTTCATATCACTGTTTACTAAGTTTAAACATCAAATTAGCCAAAGCTATTATGATCAAGGCTACTTTCAAGCGCAGCAATCCGTTCTTCCAGTGGAGGATGACTCATAAACAGGCGTTTGAAACCACCAGGATTTCCGCCGGCAATGCCAAACGCAGCCATTTCATCTGGTAACGATTGAGTATTACCACCTTGTTGCAAGCGACGTAAGGCAGAAATCATTTTTTCACGTCCCGCTAAATAAGCGCCACCGGAATCAGCTTTAAATTCTCGTCGACGTGAGAACCACATGACTATCATGCTCGCTAATACAGACAGGATTATTTGAACGAAGATTACGCCTATCCAGTAACCGGGGCCGTATCCGCGTTCTACTTTAAAAACAACACGATCAAGTAAATGTCCAATGATGCGCGAGAAAAATATAACGAAGGTATTTACAACGCCTTGTATCAAGGTCAGCGTCACCATATCGCCGTTAGCAACATGACTCACTTCATGTCCTAGTACAGCTTCGACTTCTGCCTGAGTCATATTATTTAAAAGACCGGTGCTGACTGCAACTAATGCCGAATTTTTATTCATGCCGGTAGCAAAAGCGTTGGGTTGAGGAGAATTAAAAATGCCTACTTCCGGCATATCAATGCCGGCTTCTCTTGCTTGCATTTCAACCGTTGATAGCAACCATTGTTCTTGTTGATTTGTGGGCGTATCGATTACTTGAACTCCCATGGATCTCTTTGCCATCCATTTGGATATGGCAAGAGAGATAAATGAACCGCTCATACCAAAAATGCCTGAAAATATGATCAAGCCTGTTAAGTTTATTCCTCCACCTTGTTGTTCAAGCATGGTATCGACGCCGAGTAAGCGCATGCTAATGCTCAAGACGAGCATGATTGCGATATTGGTACCCAGAAAAAGCAATAGTCGTAACATGTTATTTAAACCTCAATAAAAACCTGATTATATAGATAATAACTAACTTTATAAGTTCAAGGTGTTAAATCTTTCTTAGCACAGCCATCGGTGGTGTAGACAGTACTTTTCTTGTGCCATACAAACCGGTAGTTACAATAATCAAGCAACTAGCTGCTGGAGCAATAACCCATATTAATGGATTGATTAATATATCCATTTTAAAAACATACTCTGCAAGTACTAGTTCAATGATCGAAGCGGCGATAGCAGACAGGATGCCTGTAATTAATCCCAACAACAGAAATTCGGCGACTAAACCTGAAACAATCTGTTTACGACTCGCGCCCAATGCACTCATCAATGCTGCTTCACTGGTTCGTTCATCATGCGTGCTCTGTATCGCCGCAAACAGAACAGTAAGTCCGGTTAATAATGTAAAGATAAAGACAAACTCAACAGCGCGTATGACTTGCTGCATGATTGTTTTGACCTGAGTCAGAATTGCATCCATATCCAGTACAGTGATACTCGGAAATTTTTTAACCAGATCGACAAGTAATGAACGTTTTGCTTCTGGAAGATAGAAGCTGGTGATAAAAGTGCTCGGATAAGATTTCATTGCTTCGGGATTAGAGACAACAAAAAAATTAACATTGAATGAATCCCACTCTAGCCAACGAAGGCTGGTGACGTTGCCCGTTATTTTTTCTCCTGCGACAGAATAAGTTAAGTCGTCACCCAGTTTTATTCCCAGGGTTTCAGCAATGCCTTCTTCTACAGAAAAATAATTTTTGTCCCGCTTATCTTTTGGCCACCATGAACCTGCGACAAGTTTGTTATCTTTCTGCATAGTTTCTGTAAAAGAAAGATTAAACTCGCGTGTCGCTAAACGCTTAGCACGCGGATTGTTATAATTTTCAATATTGATAGCTTCATTATTAATCTTTGTTAACCGGCCTCTTATCATCGGATGAAGCGATATTTCATTATTTAATGAGTCTGATAATAAACGTTTAATTTCATCAGTTTGATTTGGCTGGATATTGATTAGGAAATAATTCGGTGCATCGTCGGGCAAACGATTTTTCCAGTTCTCAAGTAAATCGGTGCGTATTAAAGTCAGTAATAGCATGACAGTAATACCAAGACCAATACCAATAATTTGTACCGTGCTTTGGTTGGCGCGACGAGTGACATTGGCTAAACCATAACGAGCCGCCATTCTGAGTTTAGGTTGAATACGTTTCAGTAAACGTAACATCTGTTTAGCCGTAACAGCTAATACAATGGCCGTGATAAATAATCCAAGTAAAGTATGAAACGTGATTTTAATGCTGCCAGATTGCCACGGACTCAGGAAGATTAATGTCAGGATGGCAACGAGATAGATAATATAACTATTTAGTGGCAATGGGTTTAAATCTCGTCGTAATACACGTAATGGTGATACCGTTCTTAAACTCATTAATTGAGGTAAAGCAAATGCAAGTACCGTTAGTAAGCCAGAAAGAATTCCTTTAAAAAAAGGTAGTAATGAAGGAGCAGGCAGACTGGTTTGTGTCATCCCCATCATTAGTTTATTTAAACCTTCCTGAGCAATATAGCCAAAGCCGCAGCCAAGTAAGCTACATAGCAGACCAAGAATAAGTAACTGCAATAAATAGATTTGAGAAATTTGTTTTTGTTGTAAACCAAGGCAACGTAATATGGCGCAGGTATCATAATGTCGAGAGGCATAACGTTGTGCGGACATGGCAATAGCAAGTCCCGCTAAAGCAATGCTAACCAGGGTAGCCAAGCCTAGAAATTGTTCCGCTCGTTCAAGTGCTGATTTAATTTCCGGGCGTGCGTCCCTGATTCCCTGAACACGAACGTTGATCTCTTTGTCGTTTTTATGCTGGTCAATGTTTTCACGAAATCGGTTTATAGTTTCGCTATTACCACCGAGTAATAATCGATACTGAACTCGACTGCCGGGAAGTATTAAACCTGTTGTATCCAGATCATTTCTGTTCATTAATAAACGTGGTGCAATATTAAACAAATCACCACCGCGATCAGGCTCATAGGTTAATCTTTTTGAAACAGTTAATTCACTTGCGCCAAGATTGATTGCATCTCCGATATTGACTTGTAATGCTTGCATTAAACGACTGTCTATCCAGACTGTACCCGATGCAGGAATTGAGTCTGTTTTTTGTTCTTCACCAAACAAGCTATCACTGATTTTTAATTTTCCACGGATCGGATAATTTGCATCGACAGCTTTTACTTCGGCTAACTCCAGAGAGTCATCTCTAACGACGACACTACGAAAACTTTCATTAAGTGAGTAGATTAAATTTGCATCGGTAGCTTGTTCGATAAATTTGTCATCAATTTTAGATGAAGATATTAATAAGAGATCTGCGGCAAGTAATTCAGTGGCCTGTTGTTCTGTTGCACGATGTACGCGGTCAATAAAAAAACTAACCGAGGTTAAACAGGCAACAGCAAGAATAATGGAAATACCAATAAGCCTGAGTTCACCGGAAGACCAGTCTCGGTTTAATGAAATTAATGCAAACTTAAATGTATTCATTAGCTTTCGCTGAGTTCTCCGCCAGTAATGATAACTTTTCGGTCGCAGTGACTGGCTATTTCATTGTCATGTGTCACCATGACTAACGTTGTGCCATTTTCGTTATTCATTTTGAATAATAAATCGATAATACGCCGCGCTGTTTTTTGATCGAGATTACCTGTGGGTTCATCAGCAAATAAAATTTTTGGATTACCAGCGAAAGCACGTGCAATAGCGACACGTTGTTGTTCGCCGCCTGAGAGTTGATTCGGATAATGATGGATGCGTTCAGCCAAACCTACTTCTTCCAATTTTTGTTTTGCCTGTATTTCTGCATCATTCGTATTTGCCAGCTCAAGTGGTAAGGACGTGTTTTCCAACGCAGTTAAAGCGGGCAATAAATGGAATGATTGAAAAACAAATCCGGTTGATTTAGCGCGGATTTTTGCTCTGCCATCTTCATTCAATTGTGATAAATCTGTTCCATCAAGTGTGACTTTACCTGAAGTCGGTATATCCAGTCCTGCAAGTAAACCAAGTAAAGTTGATTTACCAGAGCCGGAAACTCCAATAATTGCTAAACTTTCACCTTGTTTAATAGACAAATTAATATTGCTAAGAATAGTCAATGTGCCTTCTGGACTCATGACTTGCTTTCCTAGTGCTTCAGCTTGCACAATGTTTATTTGAGACATATTTATGAATTATCGATCATTATTATTAATTGTTTGTATATTATCTTTTCCTGTCAGTGTCCAGGCAAAGACCTTGCTTATTGTTGGCGATAGTATAAGCGCAGCATACGGTATTCCAGTAGAAAAAGGTTGGGTCGCGTTACTGGAACAACGATTAGTTAGACAAAACCATGACTATAAAGTTGTCAATGCCAGTATTGTCGGCGAAACGACATTGGGTGCAAAAGTGCGTTTGCCGGTATTGTTGGAAAAACATCAACCTGAAATAGTAATTGTAGAACTTGGTGGCAATGATGGTCTTCGTGGTTTTACGCTCAAAGAAATTGAAAATAATTTTATTGAAATAGTTCGCATGATAAATGAAGTTAACAGTGATGCTTTGCTTGTGCCTATGCAAATGCCACCAAATTATGGTGCAAAGTATAAAGAAGGTTTTGATTCAATTTATGATCATGTTTCAGAAATAATGAATGTGCCTGTGTCTGAATTTATTTTCCAGAATATTGCTGATGTTCCTGATTTGATGCAAGCTGATGGCATACATCCGGTAGAATCAGCGCAGATCATCATGTTGGATAATGTTTGGCCAAGTTTGGCTACGCTTATCAATAAAGAAAATTTAAACAAATGAAATATTGTTGCTATTGCAGTGCCGAGTTGATTTACGCTATTCCTGATGATGATAATCGGCATCGTTTTATCTGTCAGAGTTGTGACACCATCCATTATCAAAATCCAAAAATAGTCGCAGGTTGTATCCCGGTTTGGGAAGATCAGGTTTTATTATGCAAACGTGCAATAGCACCACGGCTTGGTTACTGGACGTTACCTGCCGGTTTTATGGAATTGGGTGAAACCAGTCTGGAAGCAGGGATTCGGGAAACACTGGAAGAAGCGAATGCGCGTGTTGAAGCAGAAGATCTCTTTGCTGTTTTTAGTCTGCCGCAAGTTGGTCAGGTTTATATGATGTTTCGTTCAAGGCTGATGGATTTAGAGTTTTCACCTGGCGTTGAAAGTCAGGAGGTGCAATTATTTAAAGAAGAAGACATTCCATGGGACGAACTCGCATTTACAACAATACGTGCAACATTGAAGTACTATTTTGAAGACAAACGCCGGGGAATTTTTTCATTACATACCGGAGATGTAATCAAAAAAGAAAGTGGTTACGATTTTGTTTCTACTCTTGTGTAAGCAGTAACATTACTGATTAGAAAATCTAGACTTCAACCCACATGCCGTTGCTCGCTTCGTAACACTTTCCCTCAATAGTAATACGATCGCCTGACTCAAATTCCTCATCATTCCAAAAGCACTTAATTTCGAATTCAGTTGTTAACACAGTTGCATCATCGTCAACTGGGCCAGTAATTTTTGATGTCTTTTTTGCCGGGTCTGCTGCTTCAACTGGTTTTGGATCTGACATGATTTCCTCCTTTTTTAATTCTGTCCTATATTAATCCCTGAATGAGAATTCTTCCAGCAATCATCCAAAAATTGTGGTCTTATCGCAGTTTTGCTTTGTTGCTGATAGCGTTCAGGATGTCATTCGTTGAGTCTTTATCACAATTGAATATGGCACTGTTTTCCGTATTATCTATAGAGTTTTCATCGACGACAGATAAACAGATAAAACCTGCTTGATTGAGTAGCTCGCTGGTTTCAACAATATTTCCTTCGATCTGATTTTGGTCGAGAACGATACAAGCATGTCCCATATCAAATAGCAGACGTTCAAGTTCGCGAGCTGTTTGTAAATTAGTTTTACCGGTTAACCATGCGGTGAATGATTGTTGGCCATAACGCGCAATTCGTTCATCCTGGGTCACTGGTAATAGTTCATCATTTTCTATTGCGCCGATGATCATGCCGGCAGCGACGGTAACATTAGTTAAACGATCAATGATGATGAATGCACCCGAGCCTTTACATTTGCTGTATGAATCAAATGGAACAGAGGCAGTCAGTGTGACATCACAATGACCAATCTCATTCAGATTAAGTTTATCTGTATCAGATTCTTCGAGAGTATTAACATCGATCAGGTGATTTATTTTTGATACAGAACCATTTACCAGTTTAGTACCAAGCTTAATATAATATTGTTTGCCTAAGGTCATGGCGCGTTCAGCCATCCAGACAATTTTAGCATTGAATTTATTGCTGATTTGAGGGAGATCATCACTACGCGTAATCATATCTCCACGACTGACATCAATTTCATCTTCGAGCGTCAGCGTAATTGCCATAGGTGGAAATGCTTCATCTAAATCGCCATCACTGGTGACAATAGATTGTATGGTGCTGGTTTTGCCTGATGGAAGCACGGTGATGTTGTCGCCTTTGCGCACTGTTCCTGCCGCAATCGTTCCGCAATAACCACGAAAGTCGAGATTGGGTCTGTTTACATACTGTACCGGAAAACGGAAATTGTCGAAATTTCGATCAGAGGCAATTTCAACTGTTTCCAGAATTTCCATCAATGGTTTTCCCTCGTACCAGGGCATTTGTGTGCTTAAGTTAACAACGTTATCACCATTCAATGCTGAGATAGGAATAAAACGGATATCCGTTTTTTCCAGTTTCGCAGCGAAATTCAGGTAATCACTTTTTATGTTGTTGAAAACAGCTTCATCATGCTTGACCAAATCCATTTTATTTATTGCAACAACAATATGTTTTAATCCTAATAGCGAGGCAATAATACTGTGCCGTCGCGTTTGGGTTTGTACACCGTAACGTGCATCAATAAGAATGATAGCAAGGTCACTGGTTGAAGCGCCGGTTGCCATGTTGCGTGTATATTGTTCATGCCCCGGTGTATCTGCGATAATAAATTTACGATTGGCTGTTGAGAAATAACGATACGCAACATCAATAGTAATACCTTGTTCGCGTTCTGCCTGTAAGCCATCAACGAGTAAAGCCAGATCAACATTATTTCCAGTTGTACCTGACTTAACACTGTCAGCGGTAATCGCCGCCAATTGATCTTCATAGATCATTTTTGAATCGTGTAACAAACGTCCAATCAATGTGCTTTTGCCATCATCGACGCTACCGCAAGTTAATAAGCGTAACAGTTCTTTTTTCTCATGCTGTAAAAGATAAGCATCAATGTCTGTACTAATAAGTTCGGATTGATGAGACATCTTAAAAATACCCTTCGCGTTTTTTTTCTTCCATCGAACCAGCCTGATCGTGATCAATAACCCGACCCTGACGTTCAGATGTTTTTGTCAGTAACATTTCCTGAATAATTTCCGGTAAAGTCGTGGCTGTTGATTCAACCGCACCGGTTAATGGATAACAACCGAGTGTACGAAAACGCACCATTTTCATTTCAGGTTTTTCTC
>Ga0214472_10004041_pt1 | contig 15492 bp, 15 predicted proteins | sample RVTome_6_FD_207662 | JGI IMG/M metagenome (GOLD analysis project Ga0214472, IMG submission 207662) | Soil microbial communities from uranium-contaminated site in the Upper Colorado River Basin, Wyoming, United States - RVT140D175 | ecosystem: Environmental > Terrestrial > Soil > Contaminated >...
ACCGACAGGCCGGTCTTCCTCCGCTCCTGGGACGACTGCACGAGCTTGCGCAGCGCCTTGTAGCGCGGATTGGCCGCGGAACTGATCTGCTTCAAGAGGACGGCCTTGAGGGGCTCGTCGGCGCCTAAGCGCGCGCAGCGGTCAGCAAGCGTACCGGCCCGAAGCTGCGCCGGTGTGCCGCGCAAGCGCCGTGCGCGCGCAGCGCCTCCAGGTGCGCCACGGTGGGATAACCCTTGTGCTGGTCGAACCCGTACCGGGGATGGATCTCGTGCAGCGCACGCATTTCCGCATCGCGCGCGACTTTCGCGAGGATCGAGGCCGCCGCGATGCCGTCGAGCGTGGCGTCTCCGCGCACCACGCTGCGCACGGGAACCGCCAGCCGCGGACAATGCAAGCCATCCACCCACACCTCGGCCGGCACGACGGCGAGTTCCTCCACCGCGCGGCGCATCGCGAGGAGGCTCGCCTGCAGGATGTTGAGGGCGTCGATCTCCTCGACGCTCGCGCTGGCCACGCTCCAGGCCGTCGCATGCAACGTGATCTCCGCCACAAGGGCTTCACGCCGCGGAGCGCTGAGCGCCTTGGAATCGGCGAGCCCCGGGATCGGCCGCGCGGGATCGAGGATCACCGCGGCGGCGAAGACCGGCCCGGCAAGCGGGCCACGTCCGGCTTCATCGACGCCGCAGATCAGTGCCCCAAGGCCCTTCATACGGACGAGCCGTCGAGCAACGGGAGAATGGCGGCAGCCGCTGCGCCGGCCGCATCCCGGCGCAGCTCCGTGAGCAGGCGACCCAGGCGTACTTCAAGGCGCTGCCGCATGATCGGGTCGAACAGCAGGTTGGTGACCGCCTGCGCGAGGTTTTCGGGGGTGGCTTCGTCGTGCAGGAACTCCGGGACGATGAACTCACCGGCCAGGATGTTGGGCAGCCCGACGTACGGAAGGTACGACTGCGTACGGTGGAGGAGCACGCTCAGCGGGGCCGCCCGGTAGGTGATGACCATGGGCCGCTTCAGCAGCGCCGCTTCCAGCGTCGCGGTGCCCGAAGCCGCCAGCACGACGTCGGAAGCTGCCATGGCTTCGTGCGCATGCCCGAACATCATGCTCATGGCGAGCGCACCCGCTTCGCGGCGGTACAGCGCCGCTTCGAAGATGTCGCGGGTCTCGCGGCTCACGAACGGGACGAGAAACTGCACGCCCGGGACGGCTTCGGCGATTTTCTCGGCCGTCGCCACGAACAGATCCGACAGCCGCGTCAGCTCCGTCACGCGGCTGCCGGGAAGCAGCGCCACGATCTTGGCTGCGGCGGGCAGGCGCAATTGCTCGCGCATGGCGGCGGGCCCAGGAAAAGCGCCGAGCTGGTCCGCGAGGGGATGCCCGACGTACGCCACCGGCACTTGCGCACGCTCGAAAATGGCCGCCTCGAACGGGAACAGGACGAGCAGCTTGGACACCGCCCGCCGGATCTTGTGTATCCGCCCGGCGCGCCACGCCCAGACCGTGGGACCAACATAGTGCACGGTCGGCACGCCGGCGGACTTGAGCTTCAGCTCGAGGCCGAGATTGAACTCGGGTGCGTCGATTCCGATGAACAGCCGTGGGCGCTCGCGCAGGAAATGCGCCGCGAGGCGGCGCCGGATGCCGGCGAGCTCGGGGAGATGGCGCAGCACCTCCATGATGCCCATCACCGCGAGCTTTTCCATCGGGTAGAGGGTCTCGAAGCCGGCGCCCGTCATCTTCGGACCTCCGATGCCGGTAAACCGGGCGTTCGGAACATGCCGGCGCAGCGCCTGGATGAGGTGCAGCCCCAGCGCATCGCCCGAGGGCTCGCCGGCGACCATGGCGATGGTCAGCGGCTCCATCAATCTCCAACCTCGGCTAACTGGTTGACAAACCAGTTGCCGCAGTCCATTTCCCCTCGCCCCTCGGGAGAGGGGGAAGGGGTGAGGGGTCGAGCATCGTCGACGATTTTCACGATGCTCGTTAGCGGGCGATTCCGCGTCCCGAAGGGGACAGGAAATCCAGGATGATCTGGAGCTCTGGGCATTCGGTCCTCTGGCGCGCGAGCTGCGCCTTCGCCTGTTCCAGCGTGAGGCCTGAGCGGTAGAGAGTCTTGTAGGCCCGATTGAGCCCGGTGATGGTGTCGGCCGTAAAGCCGCGGCGCTTAAGGCCCTTGACGTTGAGGCCGTAGGGTTTTGCGGGGTTGCCGGAGACCGTCACATAGGGCAGCACATCCAGCAACACGATCGAGCCGCCCCCCGTAATACTGTGGCTCCCGATGCGGCAGAACTGGTGCACGCCGGTGAAGCCGCCGAGTATGGCGTGGTCACCGACATGCACGTGCCCGCCCAGCGTCGCGCCGTTGGCAAACACCGTGTGACTTCCGACCTGGCAGTCATGGGCAAGGTGAACGTATGCCATGAACCAGTTGTCATCTCCGACGCGCGTCACGCCGGCGTCCTGTGCTGTTCCGCAATTAAAGGTGCAGAACTCGCGGATGGTATTGCCGTCGCCGATTTCCAGACGCGTCGGCTCACCGCCGTATTTCTTGTCCTGGGGAATCTCGCCGATGGACGAGAACTGGAAGATGCGATTGCGCCGGCCGATCCTGGTGTGGCCGGTGACCACGGCATGAGGGCCGATCCAGCACTCTGCGCCGATCTCGACATCCGGTCCTACGACGGCGTAGGGGCCGATCTCGACATCCGGCGCGATGCGCGCACGCGGGTCGACGATCGCTGTGGGATGAGCCTTCACGGGCAGGACGGACCCCTTACGAATGCGGCACCGGCGCAGTCCGTCCGTCCGCCTGGAGCGAGCGCACCGTGCACATCATCTCGGCCACCGCCACCACTGCATCCTCGACCAGTGCCTGCGCCGTATATTTCCAGATACCTCGGACGTGGCGTTCCAGGACGACTTCCAGGCGCAGCGTGTCACCGGGCATGACCGGCTTCTTGAACCGGGCGTTGTCGATCCCGGCGAAATAGTAGACCAGGCGTTCGTCGGCCCGATGCTGCTCGCTGTGAAAGGTCAGGATGGCGCAGGCCTGCGCCATCGCCTCGATGATCAGCACCCCCGGCATGACCGGGTGATGGGGGAAATGGCCCTGGAAGTACGGCTCGTTGATGGTGACGTTTTTCAACGCCGTCAAGCGCTTGCCCGGCTCGCAGGACAGCACCCGGTCGACCAGCAGGAAGGGGTAGCGGTGCGGGAGATATTCGAGGATCTTGTTGATGTCCATGCCGCTCACGGCTTGCTCCTTTTTGGCTGCTTCGATTTTTTCTCCAGCGCCCGTACCCTGCGCGCCAGCTCCGCGAGATGGCGCAGCTGCGCCGCGTTCCGGAGCCAGTCCCGATGCGGCTCGAACGCATAGGCCCCAGTGTAGGTGCCGGGACGGTCGATCGACTTGGTGATCAGCGTGTAGGTCGAAATTTCCACGCCGTCGGCGATGGTGATGTGCCCGGCAATGCCCGATGCGCCGCCGATCCGGCAGTGGCGCCCGATCTTCGCACTGCCGGCGATGCCCGTGCAGGCAGCAATCGCGGTGTGAGCGCCGATCCGCACGTTGTGACCGACCTGTATCTGATTGTCGAGCTTCACGCCCTCCTCGATCACGGTATCGTCGAGCGCGCCCCGGTCCACCGTGGTGTTGGCGCCGATCTCCACGTCGTTGCCGATCACCACGCATCCGACCTGCGGCACCTTGACCCAGCGCCCCTCCTCCATCGCGAGGCCGAAGCCATCGGAGCCGATCACGACGCCCGCATGAAGAATGACGTGCTCGCCGACGACGCAGCCATGGTATATGCTGACATTGGCGTAGAGCCGGGTACCGGCTCCAATCACGACTCCCTCTCCGATGCAGCAGCCGGCGCCGATGACGCAACCCGCCCCGATCTCCGCGCCGCCTTCGATCACGGCGCACGGGCCGATCTCGGCGTCGACGGCAACCCGGGCCGAACCAGCGACGACCGCGGTCGGGTGCACTCCTGGCTGCGCGCCGGGCGCCGGGTTGAACAGGGTCGATACCCGTGCGAAATAGGCGTAGGGGTTTGCGCACACGATCCGGGGGACCCGGGTCGCGGCGCGCGCCGCTTTGCCCACGATCACTGCGCCTGCACGCGTCGCCTTGAGCTGGGGAAGGTAGCGCGTATTGGCGAGAAAGGCGATGCAGTCGGGCCCCGCGTTCTCCAGCGTAGCGACCCGGCGCACCTCGAATTCGGGATTGCCGGCAATATCACCCCCGAAACGCCGGGCGATTTCGCGCAGGCTGTAGGATCTGCTTTCGCTGTCTTTCATGGGCACGGGCGCGGGATGCGACCGGCACCACGAGCGGGGCCGGCCGGCGCGCCGCGCATTTCTGGATCGCCTATTGGGGTTCGGCGAGGGCCTTGAGCACCTGGTCCGTAATGTCGATGCGCGGGTCCCGATAGACCGCATCCTGGATGACGAGATCGAACTTGCCCGCTTCGGCGATCTTTCGGATCACGCGGTTGGCCCGCTCCATCAGTCCCTGTATCTCCTGATTGCGGCGAATCGTTAGGTCCTCGCGAAATTCGCGCTGCATGCGCTGAAATTCCACATTGGTGCGCGCCAGCTCCTGCTCCTTTGCCCGGCGATCGCTTTCGGTCATCGTCATCGCCTCGCGCTCGAGCTGGCCCTGCAGCTCCTTGATGCGGGCCTCTCGACGCTGCAGCTCCTGCCGACGGGGGGCGAATTCCTTTTCGAGCTGCTTGCTCGCGCGCTCGGCCGGCGCGGATTCGCGGCTGATGCGCTCCACGTCCACGAAGCCGATTTTCATGTCCGCGGCCTCGGCGCCCATGGCGACAAACGCGGCCAGCACCACGGCGATCCTCGGAATTGTATGCTTCAATGCGCTCTCCTTGCAGTTGTCTCGCGACGGCCCGCGCATGCACCGCCGCACTCAGAAAATTCCGCCGATGGTGAACTGGAATTTCTGCAGATCGTCGTCCGGCTGCTTGCGTAGCGGCCAGCCCAAGCTGAGTTTGAGCGGGCCGATCGGCGATACCCACAGCAGTGCCAGGCCGGTGGAAACACGCAGCAGGCTGAAATCGATCGTTTCCCCCACCACGCCTGAATCGACGAACGCGCTCACCCGCACCGACCGGTCATTCTCCAGTCCGGGAAGCGGGAACAGCAGCTCCGTGTTGGCCTGCACCTTCCGCGGCCCACCCGTCGGGTCACCGTTGACATCCTTGGGGCCTATTGTAAAGGACTTGAAGCCGCGCACCGAATTGACGCCGCCGACATAGAAATTCTTGAAGAAGGGCAACGGCTTATCATCATAGCCGTCCCCGTATCCGAACTCGCCGTTGACCAGCAGGCTGGTGAAACGCGTCAGCGGGAAATAGCGCTGGTACTGATAGTAGAGCTTGTAATACTCCAGATCGGCAAGGGGAAGGCCGACCTCGCTGCTCGCTCTGTGAAACGCACCCTTGGTGGGATAGATCAGGCTATCCCGCCCGTCGCGGGCCCACCCGGCCGTCAGGAACAGGTTGGTGTTCTGGGAGCCGAAGACGGCCACGTAATCCAGGTAGCGCGGCGGGCTGTCGGGAAAAGTCGTGATGGTCGTGTCGTCGTATCCGATGCCGTACTGGATCGTGTCGAGCTCGGAGATCGGGACGCCGAACCGCATTTGCCCGCCCACGGTCCTCGTCTGGTACTGGCCCAGGTCTCGTGCCGTGGGGTCGAGGTCCCGGTAATAGATATCGAAACCCTGGCTCACGCCGTCCAGCGTGAAATAGGGGTTGGTATAGGACAGTGAGTAGACCGTGTTGACCCTGCTGGTATTAACGCCCAGCGACATGTGCCGCCCGCTGCCGAAGATGTTCTGCTTCGCGATCGATGCCGAAAAAACTAGACCCTCATCGCTGCCGTAGCCCGCGCCGAACAACAACTGCCCCGTGGGCTTCTCGACGACTGCGATGTTGACGTCAACCTGATCGGTCGATCCGGCCACGGAGGGCGTTTCGACGCCGACCTCGGTGAAGTAGCCGAGCCGGTCGATACGCTGCTTGGACAGCGTGACCTTCTGCGCCGAGTACCAGGCGCCCTCCAGCTGGCGCATCTCGCGGCGAATCACCTCGTCGCGTGTTTGCGTGTTTCCGGTCAGGTTGATGCGGCGAACGTAGACGCGCCGCCCCGGATCGATCAGGAACGTGAACGCAACCTGGCGCTTCTCCTTGTCGAGGCTCGGCACGGCATTGACGTTGGCGAACGCATAGCCGTCGTTGCCCAGACGGTCGGCGATCAACTTGCTTGATTCGGTCAGGCGCGCGCGGGAAAACCGCTCCCCCGGTTTGATCTGGATCAGCTTGCGTATCTCCTCCTCGGGGACCAGGAGTTCGCCGGCCACCCGCACGTCCGATACCGTGTACTGGGGGCCTTCCGTGACGCTGATCGTGATGTAGATGTCCTGCTTGTCGGGCGTGATCGAGACCTGGGTGGAGTCGACGCGGAACTCGAGATACCCGCGGTCGAGATAATACGAGCGCAGCGTTTCGAGGTCAGCCGAAAGCTTCTCCCGCGAGTATTGATCGTGCTTGCTGAACCAGGTCCACAGCCCCGGCGTGCGCAGCACGAACAGCCTCGTGAGTTCGCTCTCGCTGAACGCCTGCGCGCCGATGATGCTGATCTGCCGGATCTTGGCAACCAGCCCTTCCTCGACGTTGAAGTTGATCGCGACGCGGTTGCGCTCCAGCGGCGTTACCGTGGTACTGATGATGACCGCGTAGTAGCCCTTGCCCAGGTACTGGCGTTTGAGCTCCTGTTCCGCGCGATCGAGCAGCCCGCGGTCGAGGATGCGGCCCTCCCCGATGCCGATCTGGCGAAACGCGCTCGTGATCTGGTCCTTTTCGAACTCATGCAGTCCCGCGAACTCGATCTGGGCGATCGAGGGCCGTTCCTGCACCACCACTACCAGCACGTCGCCCTCGCGCTCCAGGCTGACGTCGCGGAAGAACCCGGTCGCAAACAGCGCGCGGATCGCCTCGGACGCCCGCTCGTCGGACATCGTGTCGCCGACCTTGACCGGCAGGTAGCTGAAGATCGTGCCGGCTTCCGTGCGCTGGATGCCCTCCACCCGGATGTCCCGGATGACAAACGGCTCGAGGGCGGCCGCCGCAATCGCATGGAATGCGAGGAGCAGCCATGCTGCGCGAAACCAGCGCATGAACTCAACCGCCGACCAGGCGGTGTATGTCGTTGTAGAGCGCGAAAGCCATCAACGTGATCAGCAGCACCAGACCGGCGTGCTGACCGATCTCGATGGCACGGTCCGAGAGAGGACGACCCTGCAGAATCTCGATCGCATAATACATGAGATGCCCGCCGTCGAGTAACGGGATCGGCAGCAGATTAAGCACACCGAGGCTGATGCTGATCAACGCGAGGAACATGAGATAGGAGCCGAACCCGCTCTGCGCGGACTGCCCGGCATAATCGGCGATCGTGATCGGGCCCGAGAGATTCTTGAGCGAGACCTCGCCGATGATCATCTTGCCGAGCATGCGCAGGCTGAATACCGAGGTCTCCCAGGTCTTTTGCGCCGCGCGAATGAGGCTTTCCAGCGGGCCGTAGCGCACGTCAACGATGAGATCCGCCAGCGCGGCGCGGTCCATTTGCGGCGCCGCCCCGATCCTGCCGATCTTCTGCCCGCCCTCGATCACGGTCTCGGGGGAAACCGCGATCGCCGGCTGCAGCGCGCCGCCGCGCCTCACCTCGATCACCAGCGGGGCGCCAGGATGCGCGCGCACGAGCTTGACTACCTGCTCCCAGTTCTCGATCGGCTGGTTCGCGATCGCCACGATCTCGTCGCCCGCCTTGAGTCCCGCGCGCTCGGCCGCGCCGCCGCCCACGAGCTCGCCGATCACCGGCTTCAGCGACGGCTGGGAGCGCGTCAGCCCCAGCGCCCGGAGAAAATCGCTGTCGAGGTCGGCCGTGGTCACGCCCGAGAGATCGAGTCGGCGCGTGGCGGCCCCGCCTGCGGCCGGGCGTACCGCGACGTCAACGGTCGATCGCTGGATGGCGTGCTGCAGGAGGATCCAGCGCGCGTCCTGCCAGGTCGCGACCGGCTCGGTGTCGATCCGGGCGAGAGTATCGCCGGCCACGAAGCCCGCGTGATGCGCCGGAGTGCCGGCGGGCGGCTCCCCGAGTACCGGCTTCAAGCCCGGTACGCCGTGGACGAACAGCACCCAGTAGAGTGCGATGGCGAGCAGAAAGTTGGCTGCCGGCCCCGCCACCACGATTGCCACCCGGCGCCCTACCGGCTGGCGGTTGAACGCGCGGCGCAGCTCGTCGTGGGCCACCGGGCCCTCGCGTTCATCGAGCATCTTGACGTAACCGCCCAGCGGAAACGCGGCGATCACCCACTCGGTCGCGTCACGTCCGTAGCGCTTCAACCAGAGCGGCTTGCCGAACCCGACCGAGAAGCGCAGGACCTTGACCCCGCAGGCGCGCGCGACGATGAAATGGCCGTACTCATGGACCACGATCAGGCAGCCGAGCGCCACCGCAAAGGCGGCGATGGTGATCAGCAGGGTCATGCCTCAGCAGCCGTGGGCGGCAAGCAACGGGCGCCCGGCCGCGCGCAACCAGCCCTCCGCGCGCTCGCGCGCGGCGTGGTCGGCGGCGAAGACATCCTCGAGGCTCCCGACCGGCCGCCACGGCAAGTCGGACAGCACCGCTTCGATCATGGCCGGGATCTGCCGGAATCCGGTCGTCCCGGAGAGAAAGCTCGCGACCGCGACTTCGTTCGCAGCATTGAGCACCGCCGGTGCGATGCCGCCCGCGGCCAGCGCTTCGTATGCGAGCCGCAGGCATGGAAATCGCTCGCGATCGGGCCGCTCGAAGTGCAGCGCCCCGATGCGGGGGAGATCCAGGAACTCCACGCCCGCGTCGATGCGCTCGGGAAAACCCAGCCCATAGGCGATCGGCGTGCGCATGTCCGGGTTGCCGAGCTGGGCGATAACCGATCCGTCCAGGTACTCGACCAGCGAATGGACGACGCTCTCGGGATGGATCACGACCTCGATCTGGTCCGCCCGCACATTAAACAGCCAGCGCGCCTCGATCACCTCCAGCCCCTTGTTCATCATGGTCGCGGAATCCACCGAGATCTTGCGTCCCATCACCCAGTTCGGGTGCGCGCAGGCCTGGGCGGGTGTCGCCTCTTCGAGCTGGCGCAGCGAGGCCGACCGGAATGGCCCGCCAGAGGCGGTGAGAAGGATACGGCGCACGCCCGCGGTGTCGGCGCCGCCGCGCGCGCGCGGCAGCGCCTGGAATATGGCGTTGTGCTCGCTGTCGATCGGCAGCAGAGTCGCGCCGCACGCGCGCACGGTGTCCATCAGCACGGCGCCCGCCGTCACCAGCGACTCCTTGTTCGCGAGCAGGATGTTCTTCCCCGCGCGCGCCGCGGCGAGCGTCGGGCGCAGCCCGGCGACACCCACGATTGCGGCCATGACGGTATCCACTTCGGGCAGGCTCGCCACCTGCTCGAGCGCTCCGGCGCCGCTCAACACTTCGCAGCCGAGCCCCGCCTGCCGCACGCGTCGCTGCAGCTCCCTGGCCGCTCCCGGCTCCAGCAGGACCGCGAACTTCGGCTGGAACGCGCGGCACTGTTCCAGCAGCGCGTCGACCTGGTGCCGAGCGGTGAGCGCAACCACTTCGAATCGGCTGCGGTGGCGTGCCACGACGTCGAGCGTGCTGGCGCCGACGCTGCCGGTGGAACCCAGTATCGCGAGGCGTTTCCTGTCGGCCATGGTAGAGTGCGCCGGCTAGCGGATGGTGTGCAGCAGCAGCGCGGCAAATGGCATGCTGGAACTCATGCTGTCAATCCGGTCGAGCATGCCGCCGTGACCCGGCAGCAGCGCGCCGCTGTCCTTGACCCCTGCCTGGCGCTTGATCCACGATTCGTACAGGTCGCCCACGATGCTCATCAGCGTGACACCTGCGAACAGAACCACTCCACCCCACCCGCTTATCCAGTGCCATTCGGGCGCCAGCATCGACAGAGCAACATAATACACTGCCACTGCGGCGCAGGCGCCCGCCACGCCTTCCCAGGTCTTGGCGGGGCTGATCTGCGGCGCGAGGAGATGCCGGCCCCACGTCCTGCCCGCAAGGTAAGCGGCCGTGTCGGCGACCCAGACGATTCCGAGCAGGGCGAGGAGCTGCGAGGGCTCGGCTTGCATGCGCGCGAGCGCGAGCCACACCGGAACCAGCACGATCCAGCCGGCGCACTCCAGCGCGAGCCGGGATCGTACCCGCCACCGCTGCGCCAGCGACGGCAACGCAAGCAACAGCCAGAATGCCGTGCTGACGCCGTAGACCGCGGTTTCCACCGTCGGTTGCCGGGTCGCGGTGTCGTGCTCGCGGCCGGTAGACAGCCCGATGACGCAGGCCGAGACCACGACCACCATGACAAAGAACGCGCGCCGGCTGCGCCCGGTGCCCGCGAGCGCGCCCCATTCCCAGCCGGCCACCGCCAGCACGACCAGCAGCAGAGCGGCCCACCAGCGATTGGGCAGGAACACCGCTGCCGCCACGCACGCTGCAAGTAGGATGAGCGCCGTGGCGAGCCGCGCGTTGAACATGAGAACCTGACGCCGCGACGGCCGCGGGCGCCGTCACTCGCCGGAGCGGGTATGGACGACGCGATAGTCAGCCAGCCCGGTGCCGGCGGGCAGCTGTTCGCTCGTGCGCCCGAAACGGCGCTCACGCTGCTGGTAGGAAATGATGGCGCGATCGAGGGCCGCGGCGTCGAAGTCCGGCCACAGCGTGTCGGTGAAGTAGAGTTCGGTATACGCCAGCTGCCACAACACGAAATTACTGATGCGCTGCTCGCCGCCCGTCCGGATGAAAAGATCGGGTTCCGGGGCATAGTGCAGCGCCAGATACGGTGCGAGATCGCTCTCGCTGAAGCCCGCGGCCAGATGCGGGTGGTCGCGCAGCATGCGGTTGGCCGCCTGCAGCACGTCCCAGCGCCCGCCGTAGTTGGCCGCGACCGTCAGCGTCAGGCGCCGGTTCTCGGCCGTCAGGGCCTCCGCCTCCCGCATCAGCCGCACCAGCTTGGGCTCGAACCGGGCGAGATCGCCGATCACCTTGAAGCGGACGCCGTTCTCGTGCAGTTTTCCCACCTCCTGCTCGAGCGCCATCACGAAGAGCTGCATGAGAAAAGTCACTTCCTCCTGGGGGCGGCGCCAGTTCTCGCTCGAGAACGCGAACAAGGTGAGGAACTCAACGCCGCGCTCCGCGCACGCGCGTACGATGCTGCGCACCGCCTTGACGCCGCGCCGGTGACCGGTCACCCGCGGCAGGTAGCGCTGCTTTGCCCATCTTCCGTTGCCATCCATGATGACGGCGACGTGCCGCGGTATGCGCCCCGTGGCGGGGACTGCGAGCGTGGAACTGCTGTATGCCGTCATTACACCGCCATCAGGTCGGTTTCTTTTTGCTGCAGCAGCTTGTCGATGTCGGCAATCGAGCGGTCGGTGAGCTTCTGGATATCGTCCTGCGCCCGGCGCTCCTCGTCCTCGGCGACCTTCTTCTGCTTGAGCAGCTCCTTCAGGTGGTGAATGGCGTCGCGCCGCACGTTGCGCACGGCGACGCGGGCGTTCTCGCCTTCGTGGCGCACTACCTTGACCAGATCCTTGCGGCGCTCCTCGGTGAGCGCCGGCATCGGCACCCTGACCGTCTCGCCCATCGCCGCCGGGTTGAGCCCCAGATCGGAATCGCGTATCGCCTTCTCGATCGCCGGCGCCATCTTCTTGTCCCACGGGCTGACGGCAATCGTCCTTGCATCGATCAGAGCCACGCTGCTCACCTGGGGAATCGGGGTCGGCGTGCCGTAGTAGTCCACCATGATGTGATCGAGCAGGCCGGTGTGGGCGCGGCCGGTGCGAATCTTCGCCAGATCCGTCTTCAGTGCCTCCACCGTCTTCCGCATCTTCTGTTCCGCGGACTTCCTGATGTCGGCAATCATGATCCACCTCCCTCGAGCGCCCTGGCCTAATTATGCAGGAAAGTGCCCTCGTCCTCGCCCAGCACGACGCGCTTCAAGGCCGCCGGCTTGAAAATGCTGAATACGTTGATCAGCAGCTTCTGGTCGCGGCACAGCGTCAGTGCGGTGGCGTCCATCACCTTGAGGTTCTTGATGATGGCCTCGTCGAACGTCAGGCGCTGGTAGCGCATCGCGTCGCGGTGGGTCTTGGGATCGTCGGTATAGACCCCGTCGACCTTCGTTGCCTTCAGCACGAGATCGACGTTCATCTCCATGCCGCGCAACGCCGCCGCGGTGTCGGTCGTGAAGAAGGGATTGCCCGTGCCCGCGGCGAAAATCACCACCTTGCCCTCCTCCAGGTAGCGCATCGCCTTCCCCCGTATGTAGGGCTCGACCACCTGCTCGATATTGAGCGCGGACTGGACCCGGCTCACGAGGCTCACGCGCCGCATCGCGTCCTGCAGCGCGAGCGCATTCATCACCGTCGCGAGCATTCCCATGTAGTCCGCGGTTGCCCGGTCCATGTGGGAAGCCGCCGGGGCAACCCCGCGAAAAATATTGCCGCCGCCGATGACGACCGCCACCTCCACGCCGAGATTCACCACCTCGGCGACCTCGCCCACGATCCGGTCGACGGTCTCGCGATTGATGCCGTAGGCGTCGCCTCCCATCAAGGCTTCCCCGCTGAGCTTCAAGAGGATGCGCTTATAGGCAGGCGTCTGTGGCATGAGGACCTCTTGCGGCGCTGCCTGCGTGGAGGGGGCTCTCACTTACCGCGCCTGATCGGCCCCGAGGTCGTCCCGGCGTTTCTCGATCCCTTCGCCCACCACGTAAAAGGCGAACCCCGAGACCGACGCGGCTTTAGACTTCAGCAGCTGCTCCACCGTCTGCTTGTCGTTCTTGACGAATGGCTGGCCGAGCAGCGTCACGTCCTTGAGGAATTTCTGAACGGATCCTTCCACCATCTTCTCGACGATGTTCGCGGGCTTGCCCGACTCCGCCGCTTTCGCGGTGGCAATCGCCCGTTCCTTTTCCACCAGGTCGGACGGCACGCCACTTCCGGCCACCGCGATGGGCTTGCTGGCCGCAACGTGCATCGCGATATCCTTGGCGAGCGCCTCGTCCCCGCCGATCACGTCCACGATGGAACCGATCCTCGCGCCGCCGTGTATGTAGACCGCAATCTTCCCTTTCGCCGGCATACGTGTAAAACGCCGGATCGCCAGGTTTTCCCCTATCTTGCCCGCCAGCGCCTTGCGCGCCTCTTCCACGGTCTCGCCCTTGAGCGGAAGTTGCGCAAGCGCCTCGACATCGCTCGGATTGCGCGATGCAACGACCTCCGCAACCGCTGCGGCCAATGCAACGAACTCGCTGTTCTTCGCGACGAAGTCCGTCTCGCAGTTGACTTCGACCAGGGCTCCGGTCCGACCATCGGCGGTGACATGGGCCGCGACCACGCCTTCGGCCGCGACGCGCCCGGCCGCCTTGGTCGCCCGGTTGCCGAGCTTCACGCGCAGGATTTCTTCGGCCTTGGCCATGTCGCCGCCGGCTTCCGCCAATGCCTTCTTGCACTCCATCATCGGCGCATCGGTCTTCTCGCGCAGCGCCTTGACCATACCCGCGGTGATTTCCGCCATTTCCCGTTCCCGATGGCTAAAAAAAGGGGGCTCGCGCCCCCGCCGTGACGTCACATTTCCGCGTCATGCTTCCTCGGTCTCTTCGACCTCGACGAACTCTTCGCCGCCGCGGACGATTTCCTTGAGGCTGTCCTGACGCCCCTCGAGCACCGCGTCGGCAACGCCGCGCACGTAGAGGCGAATCGCCCGGCTCGAGTCGTCATTGCCGGGGATCACGTAGGCGACGCCCTCGGGCGAGTGATTGGTGTCGACCACCCCGATGACCGGGATCCCGAGCTTGTTCGCTTCCGCGACGGCGCCCTTCTGGTAGCCGACGTCGATCACGAACAGCGCGTCCGGCAGCCCGTTCATGTCCTTGATGCCGCCGAGGCTGCGGTCAAGCTTCACGATTTCGCGCTGGTAATACAGCGCTTCCTTTTTCGGAAGCTTGTCGAGCGTCCCGTCCCGCGCCATGGCTTCGATGTCCTTCAGCCGCTTGATCGACTGCTTGACGGTCTTGTAATTGGTCAGCATGCCGCCCAACCAGCGGTAATCGACGAAGGGCGCGCCACAGCGCACGGCCTCTTCCTTGATGATGTCACGCGCCTGGCGTTTCGTGCCGACGAACAGCACCGTGCCCTTGTTCGTGGCGAGGCGCCGCACGAACCTCAGCGCCTCCAGGTACTTCTCCATCGTCGTCTCGAGGTTGACGATGTGAATCTTGTTGCGATGGCCGAAGATATACGGCGCCATTCGCGGGTTCCAGTAGCGGGTCTGGTGCCCGAAGTGGACCCCCGCTTCGAGCATCTCACGCATCGTGACCGACATGCTTCAATCTTCTCCGGTAAGGGTTGAGCCTCCATCCGCCGCGGGGCCCGTGCTGGAAAGGCCACCCTCACTGTCGACTGCGGACGTGTGTAATCCATCCGGTGCGCGCTCGCCCCGGCACAGCTAACTTGCGATTTTATCACTGGAAATGCCCGGCCCTCAAGCGAAGCAGCAATCGGTGCGGCGCGCCGGATTCTGGACTACAATCCGCTGTCTTTGGAAAACCAGGTACCTTCCGCCGGCGCTGCCTGCCGCGCGCAGCATAGCTCGATGGCCGTCAGCATCAAGACCCCCGACGAGATTGGCAAGATGCGGGTCGCGGGGCGGCTCGCCGCCGAAGTGCTCGATTTCATCACCCCCCACGTCAGGCCGGGCACGACCACGGACCAGCTCGACCGGCTCTGCCACGATTACATCGCCGGGGTGCAGCAGGCGATTCCCGCGCCCCTCAATTACGCCCCGCCGGGATACCGGCCGTTCCCGCGGTCGATCTGCACCTCGGTGAACCACGTCGTGTGTCACGGCGTGCCCGGGGACCGGAAGCTGCGCACAGGCGACATCGTCAATATCGACATCACCGTCATCAAGGACGGCTTCCACGGCGACACCAGCAGGATGTATTACGTCGGGCACCCGTCCATCCAGGCGCGCCGGTTGTGCGAAGTGACCTTCGAGTGCCTCTGGCGGGGCATCGATTCGGTGCGCCCCGGGGCGCACCTCGGCGACGTCGGGCACGCGATACAGGGGCATGCGGAGGACCACGGATACAGCGTGGTGCGTGAATTCTGCGGGCACGGGATCGGCCGGAAATTCCACGAGGAGCCCCAGGTCCTGCATTACGGCAGGCCGGGCGTCGGCCTGCGGCTGGAACCCGGCATGACCTTCACCATCGAGCCCATGATCAACGCCGGCAAGCCCGATATCCGGCAGCTTGCGGACGGCTGGACGGTCGTGACCAAGGACCACAGTCTCTCGGCGCAGTGGGAACACACGGTGCTGGTGACCGAGTCCGGCCACGAGGTGCTCAC
>Ga0214472_10004042_pt1 | contig 15492 bp, 18 predicted proteins | sample RVTome_6_FD_207662 | JGI IMG/M metagenome (GOLD analysis project Ga0214472, IMG submission 207662) | Soil microbial communities from uranium-contaminated site in the Upper Colorado River Basin, Wyoming, United States - RVT140D175 | ecosystem: Environmental > Terrestrial > Soil > Contaminated >...
CTCACCGCGGCCGGCACGGCGGTGGTGGAGACGGTCTTTCCGGGCAGCCCCCACGAGATGGTCACGGTGTACCATGCCGACGGGCCCGACCTGGTGCTGACCCATTACTGCATGGAGGGGAACCAGCCGCGCATGCGCGCCCGGAAGGCGGGCGGCTCCCGCTTCGACTTCGAGTTCGACGGCGGCACCAACATCGATCCCAGCTGCGACCGCCACATGCACTCGGCCTCCCTCGAGCTGATCGGCGACGACGAGATCCGCACCGAGTGGACCGAGCTTGCCCTGGCCAAGCCGGTGCTGGTCGTCAAGTCGCACCTCGTGCGCAAGGCGCGCTGAGGCGCCCACCCTCCCACACCGCACCCATCGAACGAAGAAAGGAACGATATGAAGTACTTGTTGCTGATCTACGAGAGCGAGCAGGCCTGGGCGGGCGTCTCGGAAGCCGAGCAGGGCAAGATCTTCCAGGAGTACATGGAGTACACGGGGCGCATCAAGAAGAGCGGCAACTACATCGCGGGCGAGGCGCTGCAGCCGGTGTCCACGGCCACCACCGTGCGCGTCAAGAACGGCAAGACCCTGACCACGGACGGGCCGTTCGCGGAGACCCGCGAGCAGCTGGGGGGCTTCTACATGGTGGAGGCCAGGGACCTCGACGAGGCCATCAAGCTCGCCACGGGCATCCCCGCGTCGCGGACCGGCTCGATCGAGGTGCGGCCGATCATGCCCACGCCGCCTCCCGAGTGACGCCGGCCTCCCCCTGAGCGCACCGGCGCCGCCCGGCGGACTAGACTGTCGGGCGGCGCCATGGATTTCGAGGCCCTCTACCGCGAGGAGCGCCCGCGCGCCCTCGCCACCCTCATCCGGCTCGTGGGCGACTTCGACCTGGCGGAGGAGGCGCTGCAGGAGGCCTTCGCCGCCGCGCTCCGGCAGTGGCCGCGCGACGGGGCGCCGCGGAGCCCGCGCGCGTGGCTCGTCTCCACGGCCCGGCACAAGGCCATCGACCATCTCCGGCGGGAGAAGGGGCTGGCCGCCCGCGCGGCGGAGATCGCCTACCTGGGGGAGGCGGCGTCGCCCCCGCCCGACCTGGCGGAGGACCCGTTCGCGGACGACCTGATGCGCCTGATCTTCACCTGCTGCCATCCCGCGCTCGCCCTCGAGGCCCAGGTGGCCCTCACGCTCAAGACCCTGTGCGGGCTCACCGTCGAGGAGATCGCGCGCGCGTTCCTGGTCGCGCCGGCCACCATGGCCCAGCGGCTGGTGCGCGCGAAGGGGAAGATCCGCGCGGCCCGCATCCCGTACGAGGTGCCGGGCGGGGACGGCCTGGCGGAGCGGCTCGACGGGGTGCTGCGCGTCGTGTACCTGGTCTTCAACGAGGGCTACGCCGCCACCTCGGGCGACACGCTCGTGCGCCGGGAGCTGTGCCGCGAGGCGGTCCGCCTGGGGCGCCTCCTGCGCGCGCTGCTCCCCGCGACGAGCGAGGTGGCGGGGCTGCTCGGCCTCATGCTCCTCCACGACTCGCGCCGGGCCGCCCGTCTCGACGCGCACGGCGACGTCGTCGTCCTCGAGGAGCAGGACCGCGCGCTCTGGGACCAGGGCCAGATCGCCGAGGGCCAGGCCCTCGCCGAGGAGGCGGTGCGGCGAGGCGGGGGAGGGTTCTACGCTCTCCAGGCCGCCATCGCGGCGCTCCACGCCCAGGCCCGGCGCCCCGCGGACACGGACTGGCCGCAGATCGCGGCGCTCTACGCCCTGCTGCTCCGCTTGCATCCCTCGCCCGTCATCGCCCTCAACCACGCGGCGGCGGTGGCGCTGGGCGAGCGTCTCGACCGCGGCCTGCGGCTGATCGAGCAGCTCGAGGCCGAGGGCGAGCTCGAGTCCTACCACCTGCTCCCGGCGGCCAAGGCCGACATCCTGCGGAGGCTGGGCCGGACGGCCGAGGCTGCCGCGGCCTACGAGCAGGCCCTGCGCCTGGCCACCCAGCCCGCCGAGCGCCGCTACCTGGAGCGCCGGCTCCTCGAGGTCCGGTCGGGATCTTCCTAGGGTGAGCTGCGGCGCACCAGCCGCCAGAAGCGGCTCTCGTTCAAGAGCGTGATCCGGTGGCCCTTCTCGCGCAGGCGGCGGATCTCGAGCAGCTTCCGTCCGCCGTCCCGCCCGGCGGCCTGCAGCGGGTTCGGACGCCCGCGCACGACGACGGTCACGAGCGCCGAAGGCATCCCGTGGACGACGGCTCCGGCGCGCCGGGCCGCGCGCGCCGCGTCACGGCGGGGCTTGCTGAGGATGCCCGTGAAGGCGACGTGCGCCCCCTTCAGCGTCTGCCGTATCCCCGGCTTCAGGGGAGCGGGCCGATGGCGGAGGGCCTCGATCAGCTCGTCCGCGCTCTCGTACCTCTTCCGCCGCTCGCCGATGCACCGGTAGACGATCTCCTTCAGGTGGTCGCTGCACGGCAGCCTGCGGATCTCGGAGGTGCGGACCCGCGCGCTCGCGTCGCCCTTCACGAGCATCCCCAGGAGCTGGCCCACCTGGTAGACGTCGTCGCGCGCCTGCCACTTGGGGACGGCGCCCTCGATGATGTCGCTGGGTGCGGTCAGCGGGTTCAGCACGTCGGCCGCCGTCCCTCGCCGGTCGCTCTGCTGCCTGACGATCCCGAAGTCCCCCAGCTTCAGGCACCGGCCGTCGCAGACGAAGACGTTCAACGGCGTCAGGTCGCGATGCAGGACCTGGCCGCGGTGGAGCTTCCCGAGCACCTGGAGGATCCCGGCGATCTCGCGCCGCGCGACGCTCTCCGGCCAGCGCTTGCCCGTGCGGTGCAGGAACGCCCGGAGGTCGCCGTTGCGCGCGTACTCGAGCGCGAGGCAGTAGAGGACGGGGCCGTCCGGACGCATCAGCGGGAAGACGTCGAAGACGCGGATGGCGCGCGGGTGTCCGGCGAGCAGCCGTCCGAAGTAGGCCTCGCGCACCCAGCCGTCGATCCGCGCGCTGACCTTGATGCAGACGACCTGGGGGACGTCCCGCGAGGGCCCCAGCCGCCGGGCGAGATGGACCTGGCCGAACCCGCCCTCGCCGAGCAGGTGCCCGACACGGTAACGGAGCCCCGTCTCCGGGCTGACCACGACCTGGCCGGGCTCCAGGAGGAGCCGCCCCTTGCCCAGGCCGGCGCGGACGGGCCGGGTGCGCGTGGTGGCGGAGCTGATGCGCATCGCAGCCGCCGGTCAGGCTAACACACGCCGCCGGCCGGGGACGGCCCTCGGCGTACGAGGCAGGGCCGGACCGTTGTACCCTGAGCTTGATGCTGCGGTCCGTCAGGCGCTTCTTCCGGGAGCGTGTCGTCGCGGAGACGAGCGGGACGACGCCGGCGGCGCGCGAGCACGCCTTGCGCCTGGCCGCCGCCGCCTTGATGTTCGAGGTCGTGCGGGCCGACGCGGAGGTGAAGGGCGAGGAGCGCACGGTGATGCGGGCCGCGATCCAGGGCACGTTCGGCCTCTCGGGGCCCGAGGCCGACGAGCTCATCGGGCTGGCGGAAGCCGAGTCCCGAAGGTCGGTGTCGCTCTACGAGTTCACGAGCCTCGTGGACAAGGAGCTGACGGCGGAGCAGAAGAAGCGCGTGGTGGAGCTCCTCTGGCTGGTGTCGTTCGCGGACGCGGAAAAGCACGCCCTCGAGGAGCACCTGGTGCGCAAGGTCGCCGGGCTGCTCCACGTGGCGCAGCCCGACTTCATCGACGCCAAGATCAGGGCCCGGGAGGCGATCGCGTCCAGGAAGGCCTGAACGAGGTCAACGCCCGCCGGCCGCGCGGCGGCCCGGCGCATGCCCCGGCCTTCGCGTACGGCCCGGCGCGTTCGCCCGCGGCCGCGGGGCATGGCCCCGGTGCGCACGCATCTCGGCCAGACGGCGGGCCAGCGGAATCTCCAGCTTCTCGGCGGGCCGGGTCGCGTAATCGAAGCCCGGAAGGGTGACGCGCGGGAAGCGCCGGCCGATGGCCCGCTCGATGTCCCTGAGGTTGGTCTCCTCTTCCGGAGCGACGAAGAGGAAGGCGTCGCCCTTGGCCTCGGCCCGGGCCGTCCGTCCCACGCGGTGGACGTAGTCCTCCGGCGAGCTCGGGACGTCGAAGTTCACGACGTGGGACAGCGCGTCGATGTCGATCCCCCGGGCCGCGATGTCGGTGGCCACGAGCACCGGGAAGCGCCCTTCCTTGAAGGAGCCGAGGGCCTGGGTGCGCTGGGCCTGGCTGCGGTTCCCGTGGATCCGCCCCGCGGAGACTCCGTGGCGGAGCAGGTAGTCCGCCAGGCGGTTGGCCCGGTGCTTGGTGCGGGTGAAGGCCAGGACGCTCCGGATCTCCCCCCGTTTCACGAGCTCCACGAGCAGGGCCGACTTCAGCTCGGCCGACACGGGATAGGCCGCGTGCGTGATCCCCACCGCCGGAGCCGCCTTGCGCTCGATGTCGATCGTGGCCGGATCGTGCAGCATCTGGCGCGCGAGGGCGACGATCGGCGGCGGCAGGGTCGCGGAGAAGAACAGGGTCTGCCGCTTGGCGGGGAGGTGGCGGAGGATGCGCCGGATGTCGGGGAGGAAGCCCATGTCCAGCATGCGGTCGGCCTCGTCGAGGACGAGGACCTCCAGGCCGTGGAGGCGGGCATAGGGGAAGCGGAAGTGGTCCAACAGCCGGCCCGGGGTGGCGATGATGACGTCGGCCCCTCTTCGCAGGGCGTGCTCCTGCGGCCCCATGCCCACGCCACCGAAGACGGCGGCGCCCGACAGCGGCGTGTGCACGGCCAGGGCTTCGAGGTGCTCCGCGATCTGGGCGGCCAGCTCGCGCGTGGGCGTGAGGACGAGGGCGCGCGTCGTCCCTCGGGGCCGGGCCGCGAGGCGGTGGAGGATGGGCAGGACGAAGGCCGCGGTCTTGCCGCTGCCCGTCATGGCGCCGGCGAGAACGTCCCTGCCCGCGAGGGCGGGGGGGATGGCCGCCTCCTGGATCGGGGTGGGGCGGGTGAAGCCGAGCTCGCGGACGCCGCGCAGCAGGTCGGCGTGGAGGCCGAGATGGGAAAAAGGCATGGTGGTCGTGTTCTTTCTGCGATGCCGGCTTGCTGTCAGAAACGGGGGATTTTGCCGGGGAAGCCGCCGTCCGCGCGGCTCCCGAATGGAGCGCGAAGGAGCTGTAGTGTCTCATATCCGCAGGTCGGGGGCAAATCAGGCCGGCGGCGAGAGCCGAGTCAGCGTCCATTTCGTCCTTGTGTTACGGCCGGAGTGAGCGTAGGATGAGGGTTGGGTAATCCGCTTTCCTGAGCGCTGTCGACGCAAGCCCCATCCTGGACAGCCTCCTCACCAAAGCATTCTCGTAAAGCAGGGAGGGCGACCTCCAGGGAGGGCTTCGTGTCGAAGCGCTGGACAGGTGCAGCCGCGTTGGCCGTGTCGCTGTCGGTCGTGTGGCTCGTCTTCATACTCTACGGCTCCCCCTGGATGGGTCTGATGTGGGTGGTGAGCCTGGCCTTCGCGGCCGCCCTCTGGGCGAGCCGGCGCGGGCCCAGGTCCGGACGCTCGATCGGGCAGGTGATCGCCTCGCTCGAGTCCGAGCCCGTGCCCGCCGTCGCCCCGGCTCCCAAAGCAGTCCACTGATCCAAAGGAGACAGAACATGACGAAAGTGCGTCCGCTTCACGACCGGTTGCTCGTCCGCCGCATCGAGGAAAAGGAGACCGCCAAGGGCGGGATCATCATCCCGGACACGGCCAAGGAGAAGCCCCAGAAGGGCGAGGTCCTGGCCGTGGGCAACGGCAAGATCCTCGACAACGGCACCAAGATCGCGCTGGAGGTCCAGGTGGGCAACAAGATCCTCTTCGGGAAGTACACCGGGACCGACATCAAGATCGACGGCGAAGAGGTCCTGATCCTGCGCGAGGACGAGGTCCTGGCCATCCTGGCGTAGTCGTCCCAAGAACAAACTCAAGGAAGCAGGTCAAGAAATGGCGAAGCAGATCACGTACGGCGACGAGTCCCGGCAGTCGATCCTTCGCGGCGTCAACCGCCTCACGGACGCCGTCAAGGTGACCCTCGGACCGAAGGGGCGCAACGTCGTCCTCGACAAGAAGTTCGGCTCGCCCCTCATCACCAAGGACGGAGTGACGGTGGCGAAGGAGATCGAGCTCAAGGAGCCCCTGGAGAACATGGGGGCCCAGATGGTGAAGGAGGTCGCGAGCAAGACGTCCGACGTGGCGGGTGACGGCACGACCACGGCCACGGTGCTGGCCCAGGCCATCTACCGCGAGGGGAGCAAGAACGTCACCGCCGGGGCGAACCCCATGGAGCTGAAGCGGGGGATCGAGAAGGCCGTGGCCGCGGTCACGGAGGAGCTGAAGAAGCTCAGCAAGCCCGTGGCCGGGAAGATGATCGCCCAGGTGGGGACCATCTCCGCGAACAACGACGAGACGATCGGCAACATCATCGCCGAGGCCATGGAGAAGGTCGGGAAGGACGGCGTCATCACCGTCGAGGAAGCGAAGTCCATGGAGACCTCGCTCGAGGTCGTGGAAGGCATGCAGTTCGACCGCGGCTATCTTTCTCCCTACTTCGTGACCGACCCCGAGCGGATGGAGTGCGTGCTGGAGAACGCCCTCGTCCTCATCCACGAGAAGAAGATCTCCAACATGAAGGACCTCCTCCCCGTCCTGGAGCAGGTGGCGCAGCTCGGCCAGCCGCTGCTGATCGTGGCCGAGGACCTGGAAGGCGAGGCGCTGGCCACCCTGGTCGTGAACAAGCTGCGGGGCACCCTGAAGGTGGCCGCGGTCAAGGCCCCCGGCTACGGCGACCGCCGCAAGGCCATGCTGGAGGACATCGCCGTCCTGACCGGCGGCAAGGCCATCACCGAGGACCTGGGCATCAAGCTCGAGAACCTCAAGCTCGAGGACCTGGGCAAGGCCAAGAAGATCACCATCGACAAGGACAACACCACGATCGTGGAGGGCGCCGGCAAGGCCAAGGACGTCGAGAGCCGGGTCAAGCAGCTCCGCACCCAGGTGGAGGAGACGACGTCGGACTACGACCGCGAGAAGCTCCAGGAGCGCCTGGCCAAGCTGGTCGGCGGGATCGCCGTGATCAAGGTGGGGGCGGCCACCGAGACCGAGATGAAGGAGAAGAAGGCCCGGGTGGAGGACGCCATGCACGCCACCAAGGCGGCGGTCGAGGAAGGCATCGTGGCCGGCGGCGGGGTCGCCCTGCTGCGCTGCCTAAAGGCCGTGGAGGCCGTGAAGGCCGAGGGCGACGAGGCCGTGGGCGTGCGCATCATCAAGCGTGCGCTCGAGGAGCCGCTGCGCCAGATCGCGATGAACGCGGGTCACGAAGGCGCGGTGGTCCTGGGCAAGGTGCGGGCCATGAAGACGGACGAAGGGTTCAACGCCCAGACCGAGGCCTACGAGAACCTGGTGGAGGCCGGCGTGATCGACCCCACCAAGGTGGTCCGCTCCGCCTTGCAGAACGCGGCGTCCATCGCTTCGCTGCTGCTCACGACCGAGGCCATCGTCTGCGAGATCTCCGAGGAGCACGAGAAGAGTACGGCGGGGATGCCCGGCGGCGGGATGTACTGATCCCATAGGCAACGTCCGAGTGGTCCGGGTCGCTCACGGAGGGCCCGGATCCGAGGAGAAGCAGATGAGAAGCACTTCGCTCGCGATTGCCATCGTGGCCACCGCCGTCTTCATCGGCCCGTCCCTGCCCGCGGCACCGGCAGAGACCCGGCACGAGACGCCCCTGTCGCCCCTCGAGGGTGGGCGTCTGCAGCGGATGAGGCTGCTGCTGGGGGGACGCGGCGTTGACGGGCCCGCTGTCCATGGGGTGACGCCGCTGGCGGGCTCTCGCCTCCGGGAGTTCCGCCAGCTCGCGCAGGACGTCGACGGCAGCGCCAGGCGTGCCCACGCTAGGGCGAAGCGGGAGCTGGGGGACTACCCTGAACGCGGCGCGCAGTTCCTGGGAGAGCTGAACTACTTCGCGGCGCAGAGCCGCGACCTCCTCGGGCGCGCGAACGCGGCCCGCGTGGACCCTCAGCAGATCGGGCCGTTCGTCGACCGGCTCCTCGAGGACAGCCGCCAGGCCGATCGGAGGATGCGGGACGCCCGGGTGTTCACCTCGGTGTGGGACGACTCGGGCCGGACGATCACCATCCTGCACAGGATGGCCAGCCTGGTGAGGTCCTGAAGAGGGCGGACGGCCCGGCGTAACGGGCACGGGTGTCGGGTACGAGGGGCCCATGGGCAGCGAAATGCCGATCGCAATGATCCGGTGCTATCTCGACGGCGCCAAAGGCCGTTCCGCGCGCGACACCCGCTACATCCCCGCCGCCGAGTTCGACCTGTGGCGGCATTTCATGGAGACCCGGCACACGCGGGTCGTGACGGTGGACGCCGTCTCGGTATGGCTGGCGGAGGCCCCCGGGATCCTGGACGGCGAGATCGACGCCGACGCGCTCGATCCGGTGTTGCGCGTCCGCTTCCAGAAGCCCGGCCCGGAGGGGAGCCTCGTCCCCGTCGTGCGCTTCTTCCCGACCGAGACCTACCCGGAGGCCAGGGCGGCGCTGCTCGCGCACTTCGATCCGCGCTGCCGGTGGAGCGTCCAGGCGAGCCCCGGCTACTTCGTCGTCTCCTCGTCAGGCTGTGCTGATCCGAGAGCCCGGAGGCCGCCTGCAGCCGTGGCCTGACCCCGGCCGCTGAACGACACCGGATCAGGAGGCCGGTCCACCATCGGAATCTGCGATCCACACGCCCGATAAGGCTGGACAGCGCGATCGTTGCGAGCCGCCCGCGATGGCGGGCACGATGGCGACGGTGACCCCCGGCGCGAGCTCGGTGGCCTTCCCCCGCAGCGCGCGCACGTCCTGGTCGTTTACGAAGACGCGGACATAGCCGCGCAGCTCCCCCGAGGCGTCGAGGAGCCGTTCGCGGATCCCGTGATGCCGCGCCTCCAGCGCCTCGATGAGGCTACCCACGTCGGCCGCCTCCTCCACCTCCACCTCGGCCGCCCCGCCCGTCAGGGGCCGCAGCGGCCCCGGGATCTGCACCGTGATTGCCATCGCCTCCTCCTCTACCCGGCCTCGGGCCGGACGACTTCCAGCGGCTCCTGCTCGAACGCTTGCCGCGCGTCGCGGAACACCCAGGCCGATGGGACCGCGTTTCCCCCCGCATCGACGCCGACGACCAGGTGGACGACGCCGTCGGACAGGCCCTCGGCCGCCATCCGGCGGTCGGTCTCGGAGGGCCGGGCCGGGTGGTCGGGGTGCGAGTGGTAGAAACCCGCGATGTCCCGTCCCGCCGCGCGGGCCTGCCGCTGCAGGCGCAGCAGGTCCTCGGGCGCGATCTCGTACCTCACGCGGGGCGCGATCCGCTCGCGGTTCTCCACCGCAGCCGCCTCTTCGACCACCATGCCGCGCGCGTCCGTGCGCCCCAGGAGAACGCCGCAGACCTCGAGCGGATGGCCGGCGCGGGCGCGCGCGAGGATGGCCTCCAGATGACGCTCCTCGATCCTCAACCCCGGGCTCCGTCGGCAAGGTAGCGCTCGCCGCCGTCGGGCAGCAGGGCGACCACCACCCCGCGCCGTAGAGGGCGCGCGACCTCCCGCGCCGCCCACAGCGCGGCCCCCGCCGAATGTCCGACGAGGAGCCCGTCGGAGGCAAGAACCTCCGCGCACGTGGCGTAGGCGTCCTCGGTGCGCGCCGGGATCCGCTCGTCATGGGCCGAGGGGTCGTAGATCTCGGGGACGATCGAGCTGGCCATATGCTTGAGGCCTTCCATGCCGTGAAGTCCCTGGTCCGGCTCCACGGCCACGATGCGGACGCCGCGGCTGCGCTCCCGCAGGTAGCGGCTGGTGCCGACGATCGTGCCCGTGGTCCCCAGGCCCGCGACGAAGTGGGTCAGGCGGCCGCCCGTCTGCTCCCAGATCTCCGGGCCCGTGGTGAGGTAGTGCGCCCGCGGGTTGGCCGGGCTGCGGTACTGGTCCGCGTAGAAATACCGTTCGGGGTCCAGGGCCACCATCGAGCGGACACGGGTGAGGGCGCCGTCGGAGCCCTCGAGCGCGTCCGTCTCCACGATCGTGGCCCCGTAGGCATCGCACAACCGCCGCCGGCCGGGCGCCGCGCTTCTGGGCATGACCAGCTCCACCGCGTAACCCTTGGCCCGGCCCACCAGGGCCAGCCCCACCGCCGTGTTCCCGGACGACGAGTCCACGATGACTTTGCCGGGCCGCAGCGCTCCCGTGCGCTCCCCTTCGGCCACCAGGGACAGCGCCGTCCGGTCCTTGACCGAGCCTCCGGGATTGAGCCACTCGCATTTGCCCCACAGCTCGACCTCGGGGGGCATTCCCGGGAGATGGATCCGGACGAGCGGCGTGTGGCCTATGGCGGCCAGGATCGACGGCAACGCCGGCACGGCGGCGAAGGTCAGCGCGCTCATGCCCCCGCCGTCGCGGCCTCGCGAGGCGTGGTTCCGATGTGGCACGACCACTCCAGGTCCTTCACGTCGCGGATCGTCGGCCGCTCCCCGCATACCGCGCAATCCCGGTCCCGCGCGACCCGGTACTCCCGGAACGCCATCTCCAGCGCATCGAAGGTCAGCAGACGGCCCGCCAGGGAGCGGCCGCGCCCCAGGATGAGCTTGACGGCCTCCGTGGCCTGGATGAGCCCCACGACCCCCGGCAGGACGCCGAGCACGCCGGCTTCGTCGCAGGAGGGCGCCAGCTCAGGCGGCGTCGGCTCGGGGAACAGGCAGCGGTAGCAAGGACCCTGTCGGGGCACGAACACGGTGGCCTGGCCGTCGAAGCGGAAGATGCTGCCGTAGACGCTCGGCTTGCCCGCGAGCACGGCCGCGTCGTTGACGAGGTACTTGGTGGTGAAGTTGTCGGAGCCGTCCACGATCACGTCGTAGGGCTCGATGACGCCCATGACGTTCCGGGCCTCGAGCCTTTCGTCGTGGCGCACGACGCGCACGTCGGGGTTCAGCGCGAGGAGGGCCGCCGCCGCGGACTCGGTCTTCCGCCGCCCCACGCTGGCCGCCGTGTGCAGCACCTGCCGCTGGAGGTTGCTCAGGTCCACGACGTCGAAGTCCGCGATCCCGAGGGTGCCCACCCCCGCCGCGGCCAGGTACAGGCCCGCCGGGCAGCCCAGGCCGCCGGCGCCCACCAGCAGCACCTTCGCCTCCAGCAGCCGCGCCTGCCCGGCCTCACCGACCTCGGGGATGCGCAGGTGGCGGCTGTAGCGCTCCCTCTGGCCGGCATTCAGCACGCGGGGCACCACGACCGGCTGGCCCGCCTCGCGCCAGCGCGTGAACCCGCCCGCGAGGGAGGTCACCTCGGAGTAGCCGAGGTCCAGCAGCGTCTTCGCCGCGAGCGCACTGCGGGTGCCGCCCGCGCAGTAGACGACGATGGGCCGGGTCTTGTCCTTCACCTTCTCCTCGATGCGCAGCTCCAGGAAGCCGCGCGGGATGAAGACCGCCCCCGGGAAGTGCCCTTTCTCCCACTCGTCGGCCTCGCGGACGTCGACCACGGCCGCCCCGCGGGCGGCGAGCGCGCCCGTCTCCTCGACCGACACTTCCCGCACTTCCGACTTCACCTGCCGGATCAGCTCCTTGAAGCTGGCCATCGTCTCCTCCCCGGAAAACACGAAGGCCCGGGGGGCTCTGCCTCCCGGGCCTTTGAAGCGCTGTCTTCGCGAGCGGCTCAGATCATCGCGAGTGGACGCGGCGCCGCGCCGGCCGGGATTCCCGGACAACAGCGACAAGCCAGCAGGGACACGCCCACGAGGATATTGTACTCCCTTGGCAGGCGGTCGTCAAGGGTCTCTCAGCCTGGCCAGATCCGCAGCCGCCGCCGCAGTGCCACGAACTGCCCGACATGGTAGGCGTTGTGGTCGGCCACGAGCAGCAGCTCCCGCAAGCAGGTCTGCCCCGAGCCGTGCGGGATCCGTGCGAACAGGTCCACCTCGCGGTTCGCCGCGAGCTTCTTCAGCTCGTCACGGTCGCTTCGGAACGCGGCGAGGCTCTCCTCCCATGCCTTGGCGGACGGCGGCACGGCCCACGGCGGCCAATAGGCCGTCATCGGCATCTCGACATATCCCGGGTTGCGGCAGAAGTCGAGGATGTCGAGCTGGCAGATCCGCAGGTGCTCGAGGAGCTGCCAGAGCGAGTGCGGGGAGCCTTCCGGGACCGTGCCGCGCAGCGCCTCCGGAACCTCCGCGACCGCGGTGTCGAAGCCGACGTGAGCGTCTTCCCAGTCGAGCAGCTTGCGCAGCTGCATTCGTAGCGCGTCTTCCTGATCCGATCGCATCCTTATTCCACCAGGTGCCGGTGGTGGAGACCTCCCAGGGTGGCGCGAGGTCCTAAGACCATTGTGCGGCCGGTGGGGCCTCCAGCCTGCCGACGGGCAGGAAATCGTCGGACGGGATGTCGGCGAGCCGCGGCGGAACGCTCACGTCGTCGTACATCCGAACCGCCGCCAGGAGCCCGGCATCGGACCGCTCGAACACGCACGCCGCGGCCTGGGGGGGAAGGGGTGAGCGGCCCCAGGCCGTGATCACGTACTCGAGGGCGCAGGTGGAGCCGGTGTCGCGGATCGCGCACTGCTCCAGCGCGATCCCCCCGCCGTTCTCGAACAGGAGCGCGAAGAACCGGCGCAGGGCCTCCGACCCGCGGTGCAGGGCGGTCAAGCTGCCGGCCTCCCGCACCTCGCCCTGCGGCGCGAACTGCTCGAGGATCCCCGACAGGTCGCCGCGCGCCAGGCAGTCGTGATAGCGGCCGATCACGTCGGGCAGGGCCAGGGGGCGCACGCGGGGCAGGATCGGTCTCCGCACCAGATGGACGCCCAGCAGGGGCCACATGCTGTGGTAGATCCGGATCGAGACCAGCAGGTCGTCCGGCGAGGTGTCGCCCGCGACGGCCACGGGCAGGACCGCGGCCGACCCCGACCGGACCAGGGTCAGGACGCACTCCTCGGTCGCGCCGGAGGTCGTGGCGGTGATGGCGGCGTGCTCGACGCTCGCATGGCGCTCGAGCAGGCCGCGGTGGCTGTTGAGGACGAACTCGGAGAACCGGGTGTCGTCGACCCAGCCCAGCCGCGGGTCGTTCACGCGCGGCGCGCCCACGAAGAGGTCGCGGAGCCCCCGCTCGTCGCCCGCGATGAGGAGGGGGACGTAGCGGGCGACGGGGTGGGGGCTCATCCCCGTAATGCGGGGATGCTCGGCAGCGGTCGGGGGGCGACGCGCGGCGGGACGGCCAGGGAGACGGGAGCCGCGGAAGCCCGGTGCGCCTTCAGGTACGCGTTGGGGTCGTGGCGGAGGCCGCCCTCGGGCAGGGCCTCCCACCAGGCGCCGAGGTCCCGGCGCACCTTGTCCGTGTAGAACGTGGGCAGGACCTCGGTCTCGCCTTCGAAGAAGCTCCGCACGGTCCGGTCCTCGTCGAGGAGGCGGCGCACGTTCGCGTCGTGCCGGATGCGGCCAAACCCCTCCGCGGACACCGCGCGGACGACGTTCAGCCAGCGCGCGGTAGGAAGGCGGTTGGCGCGCATGCGCCGCCCGATGGCGCGCCACGAGAAGGAATGGCGGCGCAGGGCGATGATGTTGTCGTAGAGGGCGGGCCACGTGTAGTTCTTGGGCTTCACGTTGGTCGCCTGGTTGTTGTCGAGGAAGTGGAAGGGCGTGGGCAGCACCCGCCCGTCTCGCTGGAGCTCGAGGTTGAGCGGCGCGGCCTGGCCGAAGGCGGACAGGAGCGAGTAGGCGGGGAAGGCCCCCGGCGTCATGTCCACGAACCGCTTGCTCAGCTCGAAGGGCTCCTCGCCCGCGTCGTCGTCCAGGCCCAGCACGAAGTTGGCCTGCACGTACGGCACGTAGCGCAGGATGGTGTTCACGTGGTCGGAGACCTGGCGGACCTTGTCGAGGCCCGTGCGGCTCCCCGTCTTGGACTTGCCGCCCATGGAGTACCAGGACTCGATGCCGGGCAGCAGGGCCTTGAACCCGTTGCGCTTCAGCCGCTGCAGGTGCGGCTCCGAGAGGAGGGACAGGCTGCTCTCGGCCACGAAGTCGATGCGTCCGGGAGGCACCGCCTCCTCGATGGTGGCCATGATCTCGTCGAAGCGCACGCCGAAGTTGGGGTCGTGCCATCCCACCATGGGGCGCTCCATCTTGCCGAGCAGGAAGCGCAGGTCCTCGCGGATCTCGCCGCGGTCGAGAGGCTGGTAGTCCACGGTGGAGTCGACGCAGAAGCTGCACGTGTAGGGGCAGCCCAGGCTCCCGATCATGGGGATGATCTTGATGGCGGAGGCCTTGGCCACCGTGGCCTCGATGAACCTCCAGCGCTCGCGGACGCCGGGCAGGCGCGCCGGCTGCCGGGAGGCGGACAGGCTGAGGCCGCAGGGTCGGTGGGGAGCGGCGTCGCGCAGGACTTCGTCCACGAGCGCGCGGTCCGTGAAGCCGAGGACGTAGTCGAAGTAGGCGGCGGCGTCGTGGGGGTAGCACCGTGCGTGCGAGCCGCCGAGCGCCGTCACCGCGCCGCGCCGCCGGTAGACGTGGCTGAGCGCGTAGGCGAGGTGCGCGGTCTGGGTGTAGGCGGCGATGAAGACGACGTCCGGATCGTCAGGCAGCTCGCTGGTCAGGTCCTCGCGGCCGGTGTAGCAGACGAGGGTCACGTCGTGGCCGGCCTGCTCGCACCACACGCCGATCACCTGCGGCATGATGCTCGCGAAGTTGGGCTGCATGGCCCGGCTCCAGAGGGAGCGGGTGGGCCCCTTCTGCAGCAGGTCGAGGATGACGACGCGCAGGCGACGCTTCACACGCCCTCCGATGGCTATCCCACGTCGGCGTCCTCCGTCACGCCGGGCTCGAGGGCGCCAGGAACCTTCGCGGCTTGCCCGCGTGCGCGTCCCTGTACTGGAGGAGGTCGGCTTCGGTCACCTTCTGGCGCGGAGCGGGCGGCGCGGAGTCGGGCTCGAGGTCCCAGGCGACCAGAGCGCGTTGCAGCTTCCAGAAGCAGATCTCCGCCGCGTCTTGATATCGGACACGGCCCGACCGGAACGCTTCCTGCTCGATGGCCAGGGTGAACTGGTAGTGTTGGCCGTCGGCATGGCGGACCATGAGGCGGTACTCGCGAGTGGTCTCGCCGTTCTCGAACCCGATGTACTCCACGTGGGGAGTCGGCATTCGGTGGACCCTCCAAGCGCGTGGAGGGTCCCGGATGGACCGCGCGGCTCGAAGACAGCATAACACACGACCACCGCGGAACTACTACCCCTGGTAGTAGCTCGCGCCCGCCGGTAGGTTGCGTGAATGCATCCGAGGGTCCCCGGTCTTTGTGTCGCGACCTGCCTGTTTGCCGCTCCCGCTCCCGCGCTCGACGGCCGGGTCGTCGCCAAGGACAGCGGCCAGCCCGTCGCCGACGCCGAGGTGGCGATCCTCGGCCGCGCCGGCAGCGCGCGCACGGACGCGGACGGACGGTTCCGCTGGACCCCGGACCCCCAGCCCCCCTTCGAGGTCTTCGTGGTC
>Ga0214472_10004043_pt1 | contig 15488 bp, 10 predicted proteins | sample RVTome_6_FD_207662 | JGI IMG/M metagenome (GOLD analysis project Ga0214472, IMG submission 207662) | Soil microbial communities from uranium-contaminated site in the Upper Colorado River Basin, Wyoming, United States - RVT140D175 | ecosystem: Environmental > Terrestrial > Soil > Contaminated >...
CAAGAAACCGCGGTCGGCCAGCGCCGTCAGGCCGGTCAGAGTCTCCTCGCGGCTGCCGCCGTAGGCTTTCTGCCAGACGACGTCGCCCGCGGCGTTCAGCTTGATCAGCCAGGCGTCGAAGTCGCCGGCCCCGAACGAGCCGGTCTGGCCGCCGATGATGAACCCTCCGTCGCTGGTCGCGCCGATCGCGTTGGCCAGGTCGGTGTTGGACCCGCCGATCACCTTTTGCCACAACAGCGCGCCCTCGCCGTTGATCTTGAAATACCAAACGTCGCCGTCGCTGTCGCCGAACGAAGCGCTCTCGCCGGCCAGGACGAAAGCGCCGTTCGGCGCCGGTGCGATCGCGTAGGCGTCGTCGTGGCCGCCGCCGCCGTAGGTGCGCTGCCACTGGATCGCGCCCCCGGCGTTGAGCTTGAGCACCCACGCATCGGAAGTGCTGCCCGACCCGAAGCTGGCGCTGAATCCGCTCAGCAGGTAACCGCCGTCCTCGGTCGCGATCAAGGCGCGGCCCGAATCGGCCTGATCGCCGCCGTAAAGCCGCTGCCACGCGAGGTCGCCGTCGGCCTCGAACTTGACTACCAGCGCGTCGCCGTCGGCGTCAGCCGAGAACGAATCGCCGGCGCACAGAAAACCGCCGTCGCCGGTTTCGAGCACGGCGTAGAACGTATCGTTGGCGGCGCCGCCGATCGCCTTCTGCCAGGCGATGTTGCCCAAGGCATCGAGCTTGACCGCCCAGGCATCCGCATTGCCGGCGCCGAAGGAATTGGTGTATCCGCCCAGCAGCTGGCCGCCGTCGGAGGTGGCGGTCAGCGCTCCGACCACATCCGCGGCGCTGCCGCCCAGGTGGCGCGCCCTATAGGCTGCCGGGTCGGCCGCGCGAGCGACCAGTCCGATGGCTACAAACAGTAGTAATCGTTGGGACAAGGGAAATCCTCCTAGCGAGGCAGCGGGGCCGGCGCATCCCAATCTAGCGTTCACACCCGCGGCGGCGCTGTGTGGCTCCTCACGCTCATTTGAGATGCCGCCAAGATGCCGCCGCCGGGCCCCGATCATCCTCCGAGCGCACGCCGGCGGTCAATCCCAAGGCATATCCAACCGGGTTGCAATCCGCGAAACGCCTCGCTGATCGTTGCCGGACCCATTCCGTTCGAACTGGGGCTTGGAATATGCTTCGCTGCAAATGGGGACTGCGACCGCACCGCTGATCTTGCTGCTGGCTGCTGCCGCGGCGGCCGCGGCGCCGCCGGCGGACCTCGTGCTGCGCGGCGGGCGGATCTATACGGTCGACGCCGGGCGGCCGTGGGCCGAGGCGCTGGCGATCCGCGGCGATACGATCGTCGCGGTCGGCTCCGACAGTGACACCCAGGCGCTGATCGGGCCGGACACCGAAGTGCTCGAGCTCGGCGGCCGGTTGGCGCTGCCGGGATTCGTCGACGCGCACATTCATTTCCTCGAAGGCGCGCTATATCTGGATCAGATCCAGCTCGACGACGCGCGCTCGCTGAGCGCGATGCAGGCCCGGGTGCACGACTATGCCCGCGCTCACCCCGACGCGCCTTGGATCCTCGGGCGCGGCTGGATCTACACGTACATCGACGGGGGACGATTGCCGACCCGCCACGATCTGGACCGCATCGTCTCCGACCGGCCGGTGTTGCTCGAGGCCTACGACGGGCACACGGCGTGGGTCAATTCCAAGGCGCTCGAAGTCGCCGGCGTCAGCGAAAAATCCGAACCGCTGGGACCGGGCGAGGTGGTGAGAGAAGCGGACGGCCGGCCGAGCGGCGTGCTCAAGGAGGGCGGCGCGATCCGGCTGGTGAGCCGCGCGATTCCGGAGCCGACCCGCGAGGACAAGATCGAGGCGCTGCGCCGCGGCATGGCGGAGGCGCGGCGCTGCGGCATCACCAGCATCCAGAACGCCTCCGGCAGCCCCGAGGAGCTCGAGCTGTACGAGGCCCTGGAGCACGCCGGTGAACTGACCCTGCGCAATTACTCGGCGATGTCGATCCAAAAAGACACCAGCTCGGCCGAGCTCGATCGCATCGCGCAGCTCCAGCAGCGGCTGACCGGCCCGTGGGTCAAGGCCGGCGCGGTCAAGCTCATGATGGACGGCGTGATCGAGTCGCATACCGCGGCCATGCTGGAACCGTATTCAGACGATCCGAGCCTGCGCGGTAGTCCGAACTTCTCTCAAACCGAGATCGACCAGCGGATCGCGGAGCTCGATCGGCGCGGCTTCCAGATCCTCACCCATGCGATCGGCGACCGCGCGGTGCGCATGGTGCTCGATGCCTACGAAAAGGCTGCGCGCGACAATCCGCCGCGGCCGCGCCGGCATCGCATCGAGCACATCGAAACCATCGCGGCGCTCGACCAGCCGCGCTTCGCCGCGCTCGGCGTGGTCGCCTCGATGCAGCCCTACCACGCCTCGCCCGACATCGTCGGGGTCTGGGCTAAAAACGCCGGCCCGGAGCGCGAGCGGCGCGCTTTCGGCTGGCGCGACCTGCGCGATGCCGGCGCCCGCGTGATCCACGGCAGCGACTGGCCGGTGGTGACCTTGAGTCCGCTGGTCGGGCTCCACGCGGCAGTCACCCGCGAGGATCTCAGCGGCCAACCGCCCGGCGGCTGGATCCCGCGCCAGCGGCTCAGCTTGGAGCAGGCGATCCTCGGCTACACGCTCGACGCGGCCTACGGCTCGTTCGACGAAAAGCTCAAGGGCTCGCTCGAGCCCGGCAAGCTGGCCGACATCGTGATTTTGCAGCAAAATCTGTTCAGCCTTCCGGCCAGTCGCATCGGCGAAGTCGAAGTCTGGCGCACGCTGGTCGGCGGCCGCGTGGTCTACTCAGCAGCCCAGCCCACGCCCTGATATGCGGTTCGAATGCTCATGGCATTTGCATCGGGTGGCGTAGAGAGGTCCAAGTTCGCCCGGCATCGATGGTCTTCCACACCCCGCCGTCGGCCGCGCCGAAATAGAAGGTATCCGGCTGATCCGGAATCCCGGCGGCGCACATCGACCAGCCGGCCCGCACCGGACCGACCAGCCGCCAGCGCAGCTCGGAGTAGGCCTGCAGCGGAATCGGGGTGGCATGGGCACGCGCAGCGCGCCCATGGACGAGACCTTTTGCAGGATCAAGGCCGCCGGCGGGATCGGCACCTGAAGCGGCTGCGGTCAAAAGAACAATGCAGCACAGCTTCAACGTCGCTTCACCTTGTGATCGAATCGGCGGCGCCTTCAGGTTTGCCCGGATCGTACTTCGCGAACCAGCCCATGATGTTGTCGGTCTTGGCGATCAGCCGGCTGGGACGGCCGGCGATGTAGTGGGGCGAGCCCGGCACCCGGACCAGCGCGGTGTCGATCTTTCTGAGCTTGAGCGCGGTGTAGAACTGCTCCGCCTCCCAGGTCGGAGTGCGCCAGTCCTCCTCGCCGACCATCACCATGGTCGGGGTTTTGATGTTGCCGGCCAGCGACAGCGGCGACAGGCGCCAGTAGGCCATCGGATCTTCCCAGGGCGCGGCCCGGATCCAGTGGCGCACCACGAAGGCGCCGATGTCGCCGGCGAGCGCCATGGTCAGCCAGTTGATCACCGGCTTGACCGTGACGGCCGCGGCGAACCGGTCGGTCTTGCCGACGATCCAGGCGGTCAGGACCCCGCCGCCCGAGCCACCGGTGACGAACAGGCGCTTGGGGTCGACATATTTCTTCGCCACCACCGCGTCCACCACGCTCATCAGGTCGTCGTAGTCGTTGCCCGGATAGGCCAGGTCGATGAGCTGGGCGAACTCCTCGCCGTAGCCGGTCGAGCCGCGCGGATTGGCGTAGACCACGACGTAGCCCTCGGCGGCGTAGCGCTGGATCTCGGCGGCGAAAAACGGCCCGTACATGGCGAACGGCCCGCCGTGGATCTCGAGGATCAGCGGCCGCGAGCCGTCGGCTTCGAAGCCGGGCGGCAACGCGATCCAGGCCTCGATCGCGCGCCCGTCATGCGACGACTGGACCGTGATGTTCTCGATCTTCGCCAGCTCGAGGTAAGGAAGCAGGTCGTCATTGAGCGCGGTCAGCCGCTTCGGCTCGCCGCCGCGCATCACGGCCACGTCCGCGGGCCGGTCGGGGCTCGCGGCGGTGTAGGCGATCGCGCCGGTTGAGCGCGAGACCGAAAAGGCCCCCGATCCGTAGGGCCGCCCGATCGAAGTGCCGCCGAGATCGCGCACCAAGGTCGAGATGGTTCCGCTGGGGCTGATCGAGGCCAGCGTCATGTCGCCGTCGCTGTCGATCTGGGCGATGAGGTCGCCCTGGCGCCAGGCCACGGCGTCCACCGCGCAGTCATGATCCGCGGTCAGATTCCGGACCCCCGACCCGTCGCGGTTCATGACGTAGAGATCGGTCTGCTGATACGACTTGATCTTGTCGTCGTAGCCGAGAAAGGCGATGCTCTGGCCGTCGAGCGCAACGGTCGGAGCGAAATCCGGCCCGTCGCGTTGGGTCAGCGGCCGAATCGACAGATCGTCGAGCTTGACCACGTAGATCTCGCTTTCGATCGGATCGAGCTCGGCGTCCGGCGCGTCGTTGCCGACCACCAGAACCGTCCGACCGTCGAGCCACGCGGGACCGTCGAAATCGCGCTCGCCGAACGTGATCTGGCGCGGACTGCCGCCGTCACTCGATAAGACGAAAACGTGCTGCGCGCCCTCTTTGAGATACCCCGCGCCGTCGAACCGGAACTGCAGATCATCGAAGATCCGCACCGGCTCGTTCCACTTGGCGCCCTCCGGCGCCTTGGGCGGCTTGGCGAAGCTGGCTGCCTCGGCCGGCACGAACATGCTGAAGGCGATCGATTCTCCGTCCGGTGACCAGACCGGCGCGCTCGGCGCCTCGGCGAGCTGCGCCAGCGCAAAGCTTGCGCCGCCGTCGCGGTAGATCACGCGCAGCTGCGGCCGGTCGCCCTCCGTGCCGACATAGACCAGGCGCTCGCCGTCCGGCGACCAGCGCGCCGACGTGACCGACCCCTTGCCGGAGACCAGCGGCCGCTGGGATCCGCTTTCGACGTCGATGACCCACAGGTCGGAAGCGACCTTGTCCGTGAGCCGATCCATCGATTTTCGCTCGTACACGATGGTCCGCCCATCCGGCGAGATCTGCGGGTCGTCGGCGTATTCGACATCGAAGACCCGCTCGGCGGTAAACCGTTTGCGATCGGCATCCTGCTGAGCGAATACCCCGGTTGTCAATAGGCATGCCGCGACAACAGCAAGCTGCAGTTTCATCGTCCCCTCCTTGAAGAAACTTCCAGATTCTACTCCAAGTCCAATCGGGAACCCGCTCCCCCACCGCCTGGCGAGCGGCTCAGGATGCGAATGCATCGACACCTCCCAAGCGCCGCGGGTCTTTTGCTGGTCGTACTTCGAGAAGCGCTTGCGGTCACCGAGCCGAGCCGAGGACGGACTCCAAGCGGTCACCAACAGCGGCGCGGTCGGCGTTCGCAAGACGGCCAAGTTTCTTTTCGATAAGCCTGTTATCGATCGTGAACAGCTTGAGTCGAACGATGCAGGACAGCGCAAGTCCGGCCGCCGCGTGGTCACTGATCCTGTGATCGGCCGGCCAGGGCGGCTCAGCCTTGGTCGTAATCATGCAAAGCACGGAGTGGCCGGCGCGGTTGAATGGGCGATGGCTGACGACCAGGGCCGGGCGGAGTTTGGCACCGGGCCGTTCGCTGAAAGGGAAGGGAACCGCTACGACCTCCCAGCGATCACAGGTCACCGAACGCCTCTTCGTCTTCGGGCGAAGTCCACTCGTCCAGGGTTACGGAAAGGGCGCGGTGGAAGGCCGCATCAAACGGCTCGATTTTGCGCAGCACGACGGCATCGTCCGAGATCTCGAAGGACACCAGATCACCCGCGGAAGCCCCGAGCGCCTGCCGAGCCGCCTTAGGAATGGTGACCTGCCCTTTCGATGATATACGGCTGTACATTCCTACCTCCTTTACCATCCTACGGGTAAAGGTACATGTGAGGCTGGAGACAGTCAAGGAGGGCAGCGCAGCGGTTCCGCGTCAGCGCGGAAACCAACCTCGGCAAACACCGCATGTACCGCTAACTTAATTAGCAGGGCTTCGCCCTTGATATCGCCGCATGGTCCTGAAGGGGTGGCATGGGTGGCCGAAGGCCGCCCATGGGAGAGCTGCGCACAGACTGTGAGCCGGCTCGGCCTGATAGGGGCCTCGACCTGGTTGACAAAGATTGCCAAGATGATAAGCTCGAAAAGATGCCGACGCGTAACATCAACTTGACCGCGGAGCAGGATGCCTTCGTCGATGAGGTGGTCGAGGCCGGCGAATACCAAAACGCCAGCGAAGCGATCCGAGACGCGCTACGCGCGCTCCAGCAACGTCGACGCGAGGATGCGTTGAAGCTCGAAGCACTGAGGGCCCAAATTCACGCGGGGGTCGCTGCGCTCGAGCGCGGCGACTTCGTCGAGCTCGACGCTGCGGGCCTCGATCGCTTCCTCGCGCTCCCTTCGGCACGCCGCCGCAAACGCCATCGTTGACTCGATGGCGCGGTTTCGCCTTTCGGCTCCCGCCCAACAAGACCTCCAAACTATCCTTGCAACCAGCCGCGAACGTTGGGGCGAAGCCGGGCGGGCACGCTACGCGTCGCTGCTCGCAGCCGCAATCCGCCTGATCGCCGAGCGGCCATCGGCACCGACGACGAGACCGCGCGACGAGCTCGGCTCCGGCCTTCGCAGCTTCCACCTGCGGCACGCACGCCGCGGCCGCGGTGTCCGCATTCCTACCCACGTCATCTTCTTTCGGTCGGTTGAGCAAGGTGTGATCGAGATCGTGCGCCTGCTGCACGAACACATGGATCCAGTCCGACACCTCGACCCGTCAGAACCTCGTGGCAAGCGACATGGCCGCTCACTCCGTTAGATCCCTCGTTCACTCGCCGCAAGGGGCAGGCAGCACTTTGATCGCGATCTCGCGCTTGAGCTTGCCATCGGTTACGCAGTAGACCTCGCCCATACCGCCTTCGCGCAGCTTAGCAGTGATCTCGAACCGGCCCAGGCGAATGCCGATCATTGCGCACATCACCTCGTCGAGCACGATGCGCGCGTCGGCGATGTCGTGCAGGCGGTTGTTGGGCTTGCGCTCGACGCAGCGGCGCAGCAGGCGATAGTGGCGCCCATCACGCACAGGCTTTAGAATGCCCAAGTTCTCGGTCAACTCGGCGGTGGGGTGAACCACCCTGAGTGAGGGGTGGCCTCCCGCCATCGACGACCGGGTCAAAGGAGGGCAGCATGCAGCGGAAACGGCGACTCCACGACGCAATCGTTGGCGTTCTTGTCACGGCGGGGGTGGCCCTGGGGTACTGGGGCAGTCCGGTTTGGCTTTGGATCCCAGGTGCCGTCGGCTTGTTGCTCATACAGAGCGGCTTGACTGGTTTCTGCCCCGTCTACTACACCCTCGACAAACTCGGCATTGGCGGGCAGGTAACCGCCACCGGCTAGGCAGCCGGGGTAGCTGCGGGTTCGAGCCGCTCCGGCGCCGCAGGCCCAGCAGCGTCCAGTCGTCCCTAGATCACGCGAGCGGATGGGGGGGGTCTTGACTCGATCCGTCAGTGAGGCGCAGCGCGAGCAGGGCGCCGAGCGCGGCGACCGCGCCGCTGGCTAGAAACAGCGCCGGAGCGCCGAGCACGTCGTAGAACACACCGCTCAGGTAGATCCCGACCCCCTGCCCGAGGCCGTAGCTGACTCCGTTGAGCAGGCTCTGCGCGCTGCCGCGCAGCTGGGGGCGCGCCAAGCGGTGCGCCAGGCCGATCATCGAGACGTGAAACGCGGCGAAGCTGAACGCGTGGAGCGCCTGAGCGAAGACCAAGGCGGCGGCGTTGCCGGTGGCGGCGCAGATCCCCCAGCGCAGCACCGCCAGGACCAAGGACAACCGGATCAGCCGCACCGATCCGAAGCGGCGCAGCAAACCGCCGGAGAAATAGAACAGCAGCAGCTCCGCCACCACCCCGACCGACCACAGACCGCCGATCGCGAGCTTCGAGTAGCCCAGGGTCTCGAGATGGATCGAGAAGAAGCCGTAGAGGGTGCCGTGGCTGGCCAGCATCAAAAAGGCGCAGCCGAGCAGGGTCACGAAGCCGCGCGACCGCAGCAGCGCCGAGATCCGGGGATGCTGCTCGGCGGCATGCGGCTGGCTGCGCGGCAACCCGATGCAGGCCAGCGCATTGCCGGCGAGCAGGATCACCATGAAATGCACCGCCCAGAGCCGCTTCGCGACATCGAGGATCTGGCCCAGCACGACCGTCGCCAGGATGAACCCGATCGAGCCCCACAACCGCACCCGACCGTAGTCGAGCCCGTGGCTCTCGGCTTGGTCCATCGCGGTCGCGTCGACCAGCGGCGAGGCCGCCGACCAGCAAACCGCGAACAGCGCCACTACCAACATCACTCCCATGAAAGATCCCGTCGCCCAGAGACCGGCGAAGCTCGCCGCGCTCAAGACGCAGGTCCACAGGATCAGCTCGTAGCGCAGGCGGTAGCGATCGGCGACCGCGCCCCACACCGTCGGCAGCAGCGCGCGCGCGCCCGGTACCAGCGCCAGGATCAGACCGATCTGGGCCGAGCTAAAGCGCAGCGAATCCAGATAGAGCGGGAAATAAGGCAGGTACGCCCCCAGCGCGCCGAACTGAAACAGGTAGAACCCGCTCAGCCAGAAACCGCTCGATGGTCGAATCGATCTCATTCGGGGAGAGGAAAAACACGTCGGCGCAGGTCGCGCAAGAGCTGGTGGGCGGCGTTGTAGCCGGGGGCGCCGGTGACCCCGCCGCCCGGGTGCGCGCCGGCGCCGCACAGGTACAGCCCGCGCACCGGCGTGCGGTACTGCGCCCAGCCCGCCACCGGGCGCATGAAGAAGAGCTGCTCCAGGCTCAGATCGCCGTGGAAGATGTTCCCCTCGGTCAGCCCGTAGATCCGCTCGAGATCGAGCGGGGTCAGAACCTGCCGCGCGATGACTGCGCCCGGCACGTTGGGCGCGAACTCGCCGACTTTGCGCACCACCAGGTCGCCCAGGCGCTCGCGCTGCCGGTCCCAGTCTCCTTCGCGCAGCCGGTACGGCACGTACTGCACGAAGCAGGTCAGGATGTGCCGGCCCGGCGGCGCCAGCGAATCATCGACGTTGGAAGCGACCACGCAGTCGACCCAGAGCTGCTCGGAGAGCTCGCCCAGCTTGGCCTGGTCGTAGCAGCGCTCGGCCTGCTCGAGGGTCGGCGCCAACGTGAACAGCGAGCGCCGCAGCGGATCGGCGTCGGCCGGCATGCCGCTTACCCGCGGCTCTTCGCCGAGCACCAGATTCACCTTGGCACAGGGGCCGGCCATTCGAATGCCGCCGATCGCGGCGCGAAACGATTCGGGCAGCTCGTTCGCTTCCAGCAAACCGAGAAACGTGCGCTTGGGATCGGCGTTCGAAAGCACGGTCGCGGCTTCGATTTCCTCGCCGCTCTCCAGCGCCACGCCGCCAGCCTGACCGTCGCGGACCACAATCCGCGCCACCGGCGCCGCGGTGCGCAGCTCCGCGCCGTGCGACCGCGCCGCGGCCGCCAGCGCCTGCGTGATCGCGCCCATTCCTCCCAATACATGACCGAAAAAGCCTTGCTGCTCGTGCTCGCCGCCGCTCAACAAGTGAAACAGCAGCCCGAACGCCGTGCCCGGCTGATAGGGGCCGCCGTGCTTGCCGTAGAGGCTGTTGGCCAGAATCAGCCGCTTGGTCTTGTCATGCTCGAAGTCGCGATCGAGCAGCTCGCCGAGGCTGCCGGTCATGAACGCAAGCAGATCGGTGATCTCCCGCCCGCGGATGCCGCGGAAGCGGCGCAGCAGGCGCCACTTCTCCCGCGCCCCGTTCAGGCCGCGCGCGTCGAGGTCGGGCGGAGGCTCGAGCAAGAACGGCTGCAGGTAGCGCGCCAATCGCTTGAGCCGCTGCTCGGTGGCGAGAAAAGCCGCGGCGTCGCGCGGCGCGATCCGGCGCAGCTCCTCCGCGGTGCGCTCCGAGCTCGACCACCACGGCAGCACGGTGCCGTCCTCGAACGGGACTTGGAGCGCCGGCTCGCACGGCACCATCCGCAGCCCGTGATGCGCCAGACGCAGATCGCGGATCACCTCGGGCCGCAGCATGCTGGCGATATACGAGGTGGTGGAGGCGCGGCAGCCGGGCGCGATCTCCTCGGTCACGCAGCAACCGCCGAGGATCGCGCGGCGCTCCAGGACCAGCACCCGCAGGCCGGCGCGGGCCAGGTAGGCCGCGGCGGTCAAACCGTTGTGGCCGCCGCCGACCAGAATCGCGTCGTAGCGTCTCGAGCCGATCGGGTTCATGGAGCGGGCTCGGCCGCTCCGTGCTTGTAGTACTCGTAGGCCGACATCGGCTGGTCGTAGTCGATGCGCCAGGATCGCTCGCTCTCGGGCCGCTTGCCGAGCGCGCGCGCCATTTCGCGCACGTGCGAAGCGACCGAGCCGCAGCACGAGCCGATGAACTGGATCCCCATCGCCTGCGCCTGGCGCGCATATTCGCCCATCGCGCTGCGCGAGAGTTGCAGCGGCTCGAGGTCGTGCGGAAAAGCCTCGAGCGAGGTGAAGTCGGGTTGGTCGGCCGGCGTGGCGTAAGCCGCCGGCTGGCAGGCGATCGGGCCTGAAACAGCGGCTCGGATCTGCGCCATCAGCGGCAGGGTGTGCTCGGGGTTGCGCAAACAGTTGATCCCGACGATGTCGGCGCCGGCGTCGACCAGACGGCGGGCGCACTCGGCCGGATCGTGGCCTTCGTAGGCCAGCGGCTTGTTGTCGAACGACATGGTGATCATGACCGGCAGGCCGGTCTGCTTGGCGCGCTCCAGCGCGAGCAGCGCCTCGCCCAGCCAGGCGTAGGTCTCGCCGATCAGAAAGTCGACTCCCTCCTCCATCTGAACCCGGAGCTGCTGGTCCACCGCCCGCCGCACCCGGTCGGCCGAAGCCGGGTCCTTGGGATCGTAGACCCAGGTCAGGCTCAGGTTGCCGGCGATCAACGCCGAGCTTCCGGCCGCGGCCTGCTTGGCGATCCGCACCGCGCTGCGGTTGATCTCGTCCACCTTGTCTTGGAGGCCGACGGTCGCGAGCTTGTCGGCGCTGGCGTAGAAGGTCAGCACCTGCAGCACCTCGGCCCCGGCCTTGAGAAACTCGAGGTGGAGCTGGCGCAGCGCCTCCGGATTCTCGATGCAGACTTCGGGGGTGAACGGGCCGGCCTGGACGTGGCCGCGCTTTTCGAGCTCGAGCAGATAGCCGCCGTCCCCCAGGACGCAGCCCTGCTGCAAGCGCTCCAGAATCCCCTGCTGCATCCCTGTTCCGCCCCCTGCCGGACTGTCTTTTGCTCCACCGGCGCGATCGGCCCAGCAGAATGGCAGCGCCTCTGGGCATATGCAAGCACGCCGCCCCGATGTACAGGGGGCGGCGTTTGCCCGGCCCGGCCGGCCGCCACGGCGGCCATCCATCGTCGACCCAGACGGTTGCGCGTCACGCGCCGATGTAGGGGCGGGGCTGGTCCCCGCCCGATCGCCGGCCGCTGCGCAAATCGACCGCCGATTCACATGGTTGCGCCTCTCGGGAGGGGACAAGCCCCTCCCCTACATTTTCATCGACAAGTCCGGTGGCTGCTGGAAAGCGGCGGCGGGCTCGGCCAGAATATCCCTCGTGGCCAAGCACACCACCGAACGCGCCGAACGGCTGACGTACGCCAACCGCCAGCTGGCCGCGCTCAACCAGGTCTCCAACAGCCTGACCCAAATCCACGACGAGGAGCGGCTGCTCGAGGCGGTGCCGGAGCTGCTGACCAGCAGCCTGGACTTCGACCGGGCGGTCTTGATGCTCGAGCAGGAAGGGCAGCTGGTCCTGCGTTCGCTGTGCTTCCCCAAAGACACGCCCGAGCTGACCGGGAATTTCCTCAAACGTCTCGACGACCCCGACTACGTCGTCCCGCCGCACTTCCGCAAGAGCCTGGAGAACTGCGAGACCATCTTCATCGCCGACCTCAACGCCGATCCCAACTGGCCCAAGCAGCCCGGCGAGGTGATTCGCACCAAGGCGCTGCTGATCACGCCGATCAAGGCCGGCGGCCAGGCGGTCGGGGTGGTGGTCGGCAACCTGCAGCATCACCAGCGCGAGATGGACGCGCAGGACGTGGCCCGCTTCGAGATGTTCGCCAACATGGTCGGGCTCGCGCTCGACAACATCCGCGCCTACCAATCGCTCGAGCGCACCGTGATCGAGCGCACGCGCTCGCTGGAACAGGCCAACCGCGAGCTGCGCGAGAAAGCCGCCGCGCTGGAGTCGACCACCCAGTCGCTGGAGAACGCGAACCGCCAGCTCGAGAGCTCGGCCCAGCAGCTGCGCGCCATCATCGAGGCCTCCCCGATCCCGCTGATCATCACCCGCGTCGGTGACGGCCGGATCCTCTACGCCAACGAGCTGCTGGGACAGCTGCTCGGCACCACCCCGCGCCAGTTGATCGGCCGCAACGCGGTCGATCTGTACTGCGATGCGGCGGAGCGGGCCCAGATCATGGCCCGCCTCGGGGCAGAGAACAAGCTCCACAACCAGGAGGTGCGGCTGCGCCGCGCCGACGGCGCCGAGATTTGGGTGATCTATTCCGCCGTGACTACCTCGCTCGAAGGCCATCCGGTGGTAATCGGCGGGCTCCACGACATCCACGACCGCAAGCGTGCCGAGGAAGCGCTGCAGCGATCCGAGCTGCGCTTTCGTTCGGTGGCGCAGTCGGCCAACGACGCGATCATCTCCGCCGATCAGGAAACTCGCATCGCGTTCTGGAACAACGGCGCGCGGCGCATCTTCGGCTACGAAGCCGAAGAGATCCTGGGCCAGCCGCTCACCAACCTGCTCCCGGAGCCGCTGCGTCCGGCGCAGAGTAGGCTGCTGCAGCGGCTCGCCGTCGCCAAGCGCTCGCGCCGGCTGCGGCAAGCGATTCAAGTCGAAGGCCGCCGAAAGAGCGGCGCCGCCTTCCCGATGGAGCTCTCGCTCGCCACCTGGCACAGCGCCGAGGGCACCTTCTTCACCGCCATCATTCGCGACATCACCCGGCGCAAGAGCGCCGAAGCGGCGCTGGAGAAGCGGCTGCGCTACGAAGAGGGATTGGCGGCCTGCTCCCAGGCGCTGCTGACCCAGACCGAGCGCCATCAGGCACTCGCCGAAGCGATCCAACATCTGCTCAAGGCGTCGGATGTCAGCCGAGTTTACATTTTTCAGAATTTCGAAGATCCGCAGGACGGCCTGTGCATGCGCCAGACCCATGAGGCCTGCGCCCCAGGCGTGAAGCCCGTGATCGACAACCCGCAGCTCCAGCGCCTGCCCTATCGCGACGGCTTCGAGCGCTGGCGCGAGCTGCTCTCCAACGGCAACGCGATCGGCGGGCTGGTCGCGACCTTTCCGCCCGAAGAGCGCGCGATCCTCGAGCCCCAGGGGATTCGCTCGATCCTGGCCTTTCCGCTGACCGTCGCCAGTCGCTGGTACGGCTTTATCGGATTCGACCAGCTCGAGGCGCAGAAGTGGAGCGCGGCCGACGCCTGGTCGCTGCGCACCGCGGCCGAGATGATCGGGGTCTACATCGAGCGCAGCCGGGTGCAGAAAGCGCTGCGCCAGAGCGAGGAGCGCTTCCGCGGCCTGGTCGAGAACGCGCACGACATCATCTATTCGCTGACCCCCGAGGGGATCTTCTCCTACGTCTCACCCAATATCCAAGACTTGCTCGGCCATCCGGCGGCGGAGGTCCTGGGCCGGTCCTTCATTCCTCTGGTGCATCCGGACGATGTCCAGCCGTGCCTGGAGTTCCTGCGCCGGGTGATCGAGACCGGCCAGGCCGGCAGCATCGAATACCGGGTGCTGCACAAAAACGGCGAGTACAAGTGGCATGCCTCCAACGGCTCGGTGCTGCGCGACGAGAGCGGCAAGGTGATCTCGTTCATCGGCGTCGCACGCGACATCACCCAGATCAAGGAGGTGATGGCGGACTTGGCGCAAGTCAATCAACATTTGCGCGCGACCCAATCGCAATTGGTGCAATCGGAGAAAATGGCGGCCTTGGGCATGCTGGTCGCCGGCGTGGCACACGAGATCAATACGCCGATCGGCGCGATCCACAGCACCCACGACACCATGGTGCGGGCCTTCGAGCGCCTCACCGATCAGCTCCGGGCCCGGCTGCCGGACGCGTACGAGCGCGACCAAGAGCTCCACAACACCCTGAGGGTGATGCAGGATTCCTGCCGCATTCTCGAGACCGGCAGCAATCGGGTGGCGACCATCGTGCGGCGCCTGCGCAGCTTCGCCCGTCTGGATGAAGCCGAGATCAAGCTCGCCGACATCCACGATGGGCTGGAGGACACCCTGGCCCTGATCCGCCACCAGCTCAAGGACCGTATCGAAGTGGTCAAGCGATTCAGTGCCATCGAGCCGATCGCCTGTTATCCGGGTCGGCTCAACCAGGTATTTCTCAACATCCTGATGAACGCGGTGCAGGCGCTGCCGGGACCGGGCCGGATCACCGTGACCACGTTCCAGCGCGACAACCAGATCCATATCGCCATCCAGGACAACGGCTGCGGCATCGCGCCGCAGCACCTCGAAAAGATCTTCGATCCGGGCTTTACCACCAAAGGCGTGGGAGTCGGCACCGGTCTCGGACTCTCGATCTGCTATCAGATCATGCAGGACCACCACGGCGAGATCCGGGTCGAGAGCGAGCTCGGCAAGGGCACCACCTTCACCCTGATTCTGCCCGCCGATCTCGAAAAGCGCCTCGAAGGCATCTCGCTGTAACACCCTTCCCCTCCGGACCCGCAGTCTCTAAAGGAGAGGGGCCGGTGTAGGGGAGGGGCTTGTCCCCTCCCGTAATGCGCGGCAATGTTAATCAGCGCTGCCAGTGTGTTCTCGAAGCCCGCTTGGGCGGGGGCAAGCCCCGCCCCTACGTCCCATGCACGCGAGCGGTGAGGGGAGTTAGCCGAAGCGGGTCGGATCGAATCGGGCGATCGGGTGGCGGGTCGAGCCTTGGGTGGTCAGATCGGCGAGGATCTCGCCGACCACGCTGGCGAACTTGAAGCCGTGTCCGGAAAAGCCGGCCGCGATCGCGACCTGCGGATGGCGGGGATGCAGGCCGATCACGAAATACTCGCCGGGGGTGTTGGTATACATGCAGGTGCGCGCGTCCAGCAGCGCGCCCCGGAGCGCCGGGATGCGATCGCCGATGTGGGTCCGCATCTCTTCCACCTCTTCGGCGCCGACCTCGCGCTCGATGCTCTCCGGCGTGCACGGCCTGCCGCCGTAGTGGATCGCGACTTTGACACCGCCGCCCGGACCGTCGGTCGCCGGAAAGCCGTAGAACAGCCGGGTCCCGGCCGGCTCCCATAGGTAGACCGGAAAACGCTCGGGCAGGAACGGCTCGACGCCGCCGAGCGGATCGAAC
>Ga0214472_10004045_pt1 | contig 15479 bp, 10 predicted proteins | sample RVTome_6_FD_207662 | JGI IMG/M metagenome (GOLD analysis project Ga0214472, IMG submission 207662) | Soil microbial communities from uranium-contaminated site in the Upper Colorado River Basin, Wyoming, United States - RVT140D175 | ecosystem: Environmental > Terrestrial > Soil > Contaminated >...
AGGTCCGCGCTCGGGGGCTCGGAGGCGTGCGTGGTCACAAGCCATCGCTTCAGCCTGTCGAGGATTCCCTGCGATCGCTGCTTTCGTAGGGAGGTTCGCTGGTCTATCGACAGGTTCTTCGCGTCGGCCAGATGCTCGATACGGTACAGCCGGCCGATGAGCTTGAGCGGGTAGGCGACGCGGCAGTCCATGTCCTGCAGGTCGACCATGCGTCGCCTTCCGTGCGCCCAGCATCCGACTTCTACTGCCGAGGCCACCTGGCCATTGAAGACGCGGTCGAAGACGTTGGCAGCATCGGCCTGGACATAGCCGGTGCGGCCGGCCAGGAACTCCCACGGGCCGGTCTCGCCTTCCCCGGTCGGCGCGTAGCGGAAGACCACGTCGCGGTCGTCGCCCACGTAGCACCACATCGTGCCGCGCTCGATGTTCTGCGGGCTTGAGGGGGCGAGCACCTTGATTCCGGTGGCATCGGTCTTCACGACATCCGCAGTCAGGATCCGCTTGCCCAGCTTGTCCGCCAGCGGCTCGAGCAGCTCGGCCACCTCTGCCGCCCAGTCCGACAGGGTCGACACGGGGATCCACGCGCCGCTGCGAGCGTAGATGTTGTGGAGCCGGTGAAGCGGGCAGTGGTCCACGTACTTGCTCACCACCACGTGGGCCAGAAGCGAGGCGTCTGCGGTGTTGCGTTCGATGACCCTCTCCGGGCCCTCGGCCGTCGTCACCCCCTCCCGGCACTTCGGGCAGGCGAGCTTGTCCTTGTGGTACTCGTGCTTCACGAAATGCCCGGGAACGTACTCGAGGCTCGTGGTCACGTCTTCGCCGATGCGCTGCTTGTCCACGCCGCAGGGGACACAGTGCCGTTCGGCCTCCGGGACCTCCAGGCGGTGAACCCGCCGCTCCACTGCGGTGGTCCTGACATCGGCTTGGCGACGGCGCTGGCCACTGGCCTTACCCTGCTCCTTGCCGGCCTGCTCCGCCTCCTCGATCTCCCGGTCGAGCTCGGCGTCTTCCCGCGCCTCGACCTCCGGATCGGCTGGCGGCTCCGGCCCGCCCTGCTGGCACAGCTCCTCGAACAGCATCTGGAGCTGAGCGGGGTCGATCCGCTCCGAGCGCGTGCCCAGCCGCTGCTTCTGCATCTTGGCCAGAAGAAGCTCCAGCTGGGTCGTCTTCCTGAGCACCGCTTCCAGCGCGGAGACGCAGAACTCGAAGGCCTCCTCGATCTTGCCTTCGGCCAGCAGCGCGTGGGCGGACTCCCGGACCTGGCGAACGGCGTAGAGCTCACCCGCCGTGCTCGGCTGACGGCTCGGCTGCTTCGGCGAGCCCCTGGCTCTCACCCTCGCCGCTTCCGGCGAAGTCGCTGCTTGAAGCCGTGGCGGTTGCGGTGGCTGAGCCGCACGATCGTCTCCCATAGCCGTGACCAGGCCTGAACCGCCGCCCGGATCTCCCGCTCGCTCACCCGGGGAATGTACAGCGAGGTGGATCGGCCGTTCTCGTCCCGGAACTTGAGATAGAGGTGGGGGCCGTGGCGGCGGGAAGGGTCCTGGTGGCAGCCGCAGGAGGGGGTTCCACAGCGAAGCAGGAGTTCGACCAGGGTGCCCTGGATGGCACGCTCGGCGAGGGACTGGATCTGGAATGCCGACCGTTGCCTAGGCAACATATTATGCCTATGCTAACACGCACGACCACCCCAGTCAAGTACTTCTTCACTTCTTGGGGTTGTCTTGAGGCGCGCCCTACTGGCTCAGGCCTTGGAGGCCTGTTCCCGTCCCCACGCTGCGCTCATCATGGGGACGGCGATACCAGCGCACCCGCCGCCGGGCACCGCGAAGGTCCAGCCCTTCCAGCATCAGCCCCAGTTCCCCCGCGTCGAGCTCGACGTGCCGCCGTCCCGGCGCCGGCCGCGTCGGCAGCTCGAACGTCCCGCGCTCGAGTCGCTTGTAGAGCAGCAGATACCCGGTGCGGTCCCATACCAGCAGCTTGATCCGGTTCTTTCGCCGGTTCAGGAAGACAAACAGGTGTCCGCTCAGGGGTGACTCGCCGATCAGACTCCGTGTGGCCGCGGCCAAGCCGTCGAACCCCCGGCGCAGATCGACCGCCTCCGCCGCCACGTAGATGCGTACCGAGGAAGGCAGCGTCAGCATCAGGCCCGGCCCTCGAGCACCGCCAGAACCCGCTTGAGCTCCGCCCCCGCAAAACCCGCCGGGACCCGCACCCGCCGGCCGTCCACCAAGACGACCTCGATCGGCTCGCGCTGATCTGCTCCGCTGCCTCCGACAATTCGAACCGGATGGAACTTCAGCGGCCCACCCTTCCGCTGGAGCAACGAGGCCCACCGGGTGAGTCGTCGCGGCTGAAGACGATGTCTCCTCGCGAAGCGCGCAATCGGCTGGCCGCTCCGCTGCCACGCCTCAACCGCTGCCCGAGCGTCCGCCTCGCGCCAGTAGCTCTTCTGGAAGACCTCCTGAACCCCACCCCCCTGTCGCTGCGCCATCGCTCACCCTCCCTTGCTGCCCCAACACGGGACGCCTGAGGGTGCCGCGGTCACAACGGAATGGGAAGATGGCTTGGCCGGACGCTTACGCCGAAGAGGCTGTAGGTGTGCACGAGGTACGGGGTCGCCAAGACTTGGACAGCGCGCACCTCCTGCCGGACTCGCTCCAGCAACTCGGGGTCGAGGTTAGGGCCCGTTACGGGTGACCCGACTCGTGGGGAGATCGGCCTTCTTGCTGCCCTGAGCGCGAATAAGCTCGACGATGTCCAGGGCCGGCTCACGCGCGACGCAGCCCTCCGCGCCGACCTCCGTGAGCTCGTCGCCGAACACCTCCAAAAGGCCCGTGCGCGGTGGGAGACCCGGAAGGCTTGGTCGGTCACTCTGCCACTCCCAGTCTGGGACGAGTATGCCCGTGAGTCTCGGATCACCGGTCGCTCGATTACGGAGTGCCTGGTGTCAGCGATCAGGCGCGACTACGAAAGGCGCAAGGGAACCGTGGAACCCCTGGAAACTCTTGACCAGAACGTCCGAGCCTTCCACGCGGCAGCCACGCAGCTCCTCCAGGAGGCCCGCCAGGTCATGGAGCGCGTCGGACCCCTTCAGGAGATCGGCATGAGGCTAGCGCGGATCGAAGCCGCGATGGGTGGACGCGTGTCGCGGTAAGTGCCCATGGGTGGGCCTGACTCGAAGGCCATCAAACCGCGGACTTTTTGGAGGCGGGACCCTGCAACACCGCCATTCGTGGGTCGTCGGCTTCTTATGCCCGACGCACAGCAGAGACCCTTGAGACCTCGCGCTGGCGTTCCACGGCCTCGGCAACGGCCGCGCATGCGCTCTCTACCTGCGCCGCCGTAGTCGAGCGGCCCATGGAGAAGCGCAAGGAGCCTTGCACTCGCTCGATCGGCAGGCCCATTGCCCGGAGCACATGGGACGGCTCCATCGCCCCCGCGGCACAGGCAGCGCCCGTGGACACGGCCACGCCCATCAGGTCGAGCGCTAGCAGCAGGCTCTCCGCCTCGATTCCCTCGAAGGAGATGTTCGTCGTGTTCGCCACCCGTGGCCCTTCCCCGTTGCGCGCGGAACCAGGGATCGCAAGGAGACGCTGCTCCAGCCAGTCTCTCAACGTTGCCAGCTTCTCGGCTTCAGGCAACTCCTCCAAAGCTATCTTCGCGGCGCGGCCAAGGCCAACGATGCCGGCAACGTTTTCGGTACCTGCGCGCCGATTCCGTTCCTGAGCGCCACCGCGAAGGAGCGCTCTGAGGCGTGTCCCGCGTTGCACATAGAGGGCACCCACGCCCTTGGGTCCATAGATCTTGTGGGCTGAGATTGCGAGGGTGTCGACGCCCAGCGCCTGCGCGTCGACAGGGATCTTGCCGCCGGCCTGGACGGCATCGCAGTGGACCAAGGCGCCCTTTTCCTGGGCGATCCGGACGACGTCGCCGATGGGCTGCACAACACCGGTCTCGTTGTTCGCGAACATGACAGCTACAACCGCCGTCGTCTCGTCGACCTTGGCCCGTAGATCGTCGAGATCCAGGAGACCGCCCGGCCGTATCCGTACGTACTCGACCTGCCAACCCTCCTCGGCTAGAGCCTTCGCCGTGTGGAGCACAGCGTGATGCTCAGCGGCTGAGCACAGGATCTTCCGCCGCGCTTCGGGCGAAGCGCCCGCGATGCCGCGCAGTGCCATGTTGTCTGCCTCTGTGCCGCTCGCCGTAAAGATGATCTCGCTCGGCATGGCCCCAAGGAGGGCGGCCACTGGCACCCGGGCCTCATCGACGGCCGCCCGTGCCTGCTGGCCGAACCAATGGATGCTCGAAGGATTCCCGAAGCGCTCCTGGAGCGCCGGCAGCATGGCCTGAAGGACCCTGTCGTCCAACGGCGTCGTAGCGTTGTGGTCTAGGTAAATCCGTTCCATCGACCGAATTCTATCGGACAGCGGAGCCACTGATGGTCCAGCGGTCCTGCCGGGTGGGGCAAGGGACTGACGGACCGCGAACCGCTCCCATGAGCCTCGGCCGGCCCCTAGAAACCGCCGACTCGCCGCACCCCGCTCGCCCGTCCCAGACCGCTAGAAACTCTTGCTGTCTTAGCACATACGGCCTTTTCAGGGATCGGGGATTTTGAGGTCGATGAAGCGGGCCCACGTTCCACCATCCGTCTCCGGCTCTGTGGTCCGGACCTCGCATGGACCCCTCACGTGACATCATGCCCCCGAGTTTGCCTGCGTCGGTCTGGTTGTGAACGCCGGACCCTAGGGACGAAGGTGGTGCCATGGATGTCGTTGCTGACTTGGTACACGATGAAGCGTCGCCCTTTCTGGACCGCCGCAGGTGGATCAACGAGAACGAGACTGCCGCGGCTCTGCGGGATGCCTTCCCAGTCAGCCCAGGACACACGCTGATCGTCCCAAAGCGCGCCGTGGAGTCGCCATTTGATCTCTCTGAACGCGAACTTCTGGATTGTTGGCACCTCCTCCAGGAGGAACAACGCAAGCTGCAAAAGGAGTTCTCACCTGCGGGCTTCAATATCGGCATCAACGTCGGAGAGGCTGCAGGCCAGACCGTGAGCCACGTCCACATTCACTTGATCCCCCGGTACACCGGCGATCATGCTTCGCCTCGCGGTGGCGTGCGAGCAGTCATCCCAGGGAAAGCAAGCTACTAGAGTGGTGGCGGCCGACACTAAAGGCTCACCCACATTGCAACCACGCTTCCAAGGGCTGCGAGACCCAGAAGGATCGAAAAGGTCCTGACTACTACCTTCTCGCCTTTGGCCGCAAATTCCGTTCCCAGAAAAGACCAGATGCTTCCGGGAAAGACTGCTTGTGGAAAGCTGTTGGTGTTGAACTCCTTGATCTTGTCGAGATAAGCCGACATCACGGCTCTCACCCTCACCAGCACGACGATGAAGGCTACATCGCCTAGTGCCGCCAGCAGGAGAAGCAGAGTCTTTATCGTCTTCATGTCTTTCAGCGTGGCGACACCGTACCAAAGCCCCCCCGTTAGCGTCATTGCAATAACGGGGACCTGCCACATCAGCTGGTTAAGGCCTCGAAACGCCTCACAGTTCTGCTCGTAGCAGACTTTGTCCCTCTCAAACTGAATTGCTATGTCGTCCTTTGCTCTCTCATTCATGACCCTACGGCCCTCCTGCTGGTCCAAGAGCGCTTTCAATACTCGCTGTGCCGTCCGAGCACCGCCAAGCGCCCGGTGAGGCACCGCTTCGGCCTCAATGCCGAGATGTAAGGCTATCGTATCGAGCCGGATATCCGCAGGGCGGTCGTCCCCAAGGAGTGCCCAAGCGGCTGTGAACAAGTCGATACGGTGATAGTCCATCTCATGCCCGACGCGGGTCTGGCTGAACGCCCGTGCCAGAAAGCCCCAATCGAATGTCACGTTGTGTGAGCAAAAGACTGCGTCTTTGGTTTTGCTCGCGTACAAACGGAGGGCCTCCGCGAGAGAGACGGCGTTTGCCCAATCCGCCTCGTTGTAGCCGTTGTGCACCAGAGCTGTGGCGGAGGCCGTCTCGATATGGTCTGGCCTAACCTTCAACTCCAGGGTGTCGAGTACGTCGAGAGAGTGCTGGTCCACGACGAGCAGCGCGATCTCCAGGATCTCGTGGCTGTCCGGATCGATGCCGCTGGTCTCGATATCCGTAATCGCTAGCTTCCTGGACGCGAACACCATCTCTCCACCCGTGTTGACCCGTGTCATGTTAGAGGCCCCACTTCTTTCGAGTCGCAGCTCGGAGCTCGGCCAGTTGCGCCGTGACATCTGCCCAGAACGCGGGAATGTCACGACCCTTGAGGTCGCGAATGAACGTTTGGAGGTTCTCTTCGTTCCGGATCCGCCAGGCGAGCCAGCACCCCGTCGGCTCCTGGGAATCCCGAGGCAGCCGGTGCCACAGGAACAGCGACCCGCCGGCGATGAGGTAGGCAACGGAAAGCAAAGACCCGGGTTGGCTGGCTAGGGACGAAGGATGGCGCCACTCTTGTCCGATCATAGCTGCCCCGCCAACGACGCCGAGCACGACGAGGACTGCCCGAAAGAGCACAACCGTGCGGCATTGATACCCAACTGATGTGGTCGCGAGGTATTTTTCGAAGTTCACGTTTTGCCTGAACTGCCAAGTATCGTAGTAGTCGCGCCACACTTGGCGCGCATGCGCTAGTTCCAGGCTGTACGACGCAGCGATCTTCGCGCTGGGGAATTCGCCCCGAAAATACTGAGCGGCCTTGAACCGTCGCTCAAGGAGTGGATCCCCTATCAGAAACCGTACTAGCACGTACAGCATAAGACCGATCGCCGCTGAGCCCCCTACGAACTGGGCCGACCACTGGACCCACGACTGAGTGTTGAGCCCAAGGACGAACTGACCCCAGAAGTAGCAGGGCAGTGCCGAGATGAGGTACAGCCGAATGTCCCACTGTCGATGCAACTTGGTCCAAGGGACGTGCTCCGCTTTCAGTCGGAGTGCTGCAACCATGCGGTGCCTCGCGATCAGTTCACCAGACTGGCCCGGAGCCGAGGAGGGACGGCCGGCTAACGCATCTATCCACTCTTGCAGTCCGCGCGGATGGCCCGAACCACGGCGTCAATCTCCTCCGGACGTAGGATGGGCACTTGGGCAAGAACGATCCGGTCCTCACCCGGGAAGCGCACAGCAAGGTGTCCCTTGCCAAGTAGCCTTTCTGCTCCCTCTTGCCCTAAGGCGATCTTCGAGGTGCCAGGGGACTCGACCCGTAGGATGAGCCGATTCCCTAGGTTGTCGCGCAACTGAAGCGGCATGACCTTATCCTCGGGACGCTGCGCTGCGAAGAAGAGGAAGATGCCTGCAGCCCGGGCCATGACGCCTAGCCGCTGCGTTGTGTTCGAGACAGCGGCTTTGTACTCGTCATCGAGCATCCACGCCGCAAACTCGTCATGGAAGACCCATATCACAGGCTCACGCCGATCAGAGGGGACTTTCGCGTTGTAGGCAGCAAGGTTGAAGGCCCCCGCCTCGCGCAGCAGACGATTGCGCCGGTCCATTTCGGAGATGAGCCCGGCAAGGACTCCGTGGGCCGCCTCCTGCGAGGTAATGATGCCGTCACGGATGTGTGGCAGATCCTGAAGGATGTGGAAGTCGATGCCTTGTTTGGGATCGATCAGAAAGATGCGGCTTTCGGAGGTGTCGTTCGTGGCCGCGATGTCGAGGAGGAGGTTCTGGAGGAGGACGGACTTGCCGCTCCCGGTCGTACCAGCGATGAGCGTGTGCGGCGCGTGCTCACCACCCGGATTGAGGACCAGTATCTCGCCGTCCGCCTCGCGAACTCCTACGATCAGGGTCTGGTTCGAGCGCGGCTCCCTGCGGAGCAACTCCCGCCTGCGCCAGACTTCGACAAGGCCGATGGTTTGGCGATTGGGCCGCGCGATGGAAATGACGACCTCGCCGGGCTCAGGAAGGACGTTCGTAATGTGGAGCTTATGAGTCGTGAGGATCTCTTCGCGACGGCGCTCTACATCGCTGGTGCGGAGGCTGTCGGATCCCTGGAAACGAACGAGAACGGCGTTGGGCGTAATCCTGCGTCCTATAAGCTGGGCTTGCAGACCATAGCCCACGAGCGCCGTCCGAAGTTGTCTTTCAGTCTGCTGGGCCCATCGCTCGTCCTCGGTAGAGGTCGGCGTCTGGGTGGCAAGTAAGCGGAGCGTATCGCCGAGGCGCGGCCCGGCCCAAGCAAACTCGCCCTTGAGAGGGGTAGGCGCAAGTGTCGAGGCGGGCGAGGCCCCCGTCGGCTGTGGAGGGGGTGTCGGAGGCAGAGCCTGAACCGGGGCCGAGGTCTCCAGAGGCGGCGTGGCGGCCGCAAGTCCGGAGTCAACCGCCCACTTTACGCGTCCACTTACTGGTTCGGGTCGTCCCTCCTCCCAAGGGCGGTCATCGCCCAGGCCACCCCGTACAGCACGTGGACTCTCCCTGCGGTAGTAGGCGAGAACAAGTTCTCGCAGACGTGCGCGGCCGTAGATCTCTTGCCAGGCGAGGCGCGCCTTGGGAACAGCAAGGCGCACTGAGGGGTCATCCTCCTCCGAGTGCACAAAGACATGGGAATAGCCCTTCAAGAGGATGCGGGCTGCGCCGTTCCGTATTGCATCGCGCCATTCGTGGAACGTTGGGGCGGCAGCGGCCGGAACCTGGATTCCCTCGATGGTCATGTCAGCAAGACGGGAAAGCCACAGGTCTCGGTCCATGCGCGCAGGGCTACCGAAGAGCGCCTCCTCGAGACGACCAAGCGTCTCCTTCATCTGCACGAGGGAGGTCTTCTGCACACCGGAAAGCGCCGCTCGCGCGACGTATTTGCTCTCGCCGACAAGAACAACCAGAACTATTTCGTTTCCCTCCCGCTGAGGACTGAGGGCGAGAATGTCAGCTAGGTGCTCTTCGCGCTGCCCGAGCCATCCGGCGTAGTCGTCCAAGAAGTACCAGCCGCAGTGCTGCGCGGTTCCTAGCTCGTCTTGGAGCAGGAACCGCGACAGGACAAGGCCAATCAGCTCGCTCGCTCCCTCCCCACGCTTCGCCGCGCGGAGGACGATGTCGCCCGAGATGTCCGTAGCATCATCAACCATGCGTCTCGTGAGTTGGTGGAGCCCGTCTGCGTCGAGTGGTAGGTTGAGCCGCTCGAGCCGCGCGTGGACCAAGACATCCAGGAGATTGAGGGGAGCCGTTGAGGAAACGGTGAGGCTCCGGTCCCCATGCCGTGGCTGCCGATGCCGGATGATCCGGACTCCCTGATTCTGAAGCTGCCGGCGCGTCAGCAGGTCGTCTGAGTTTACGACCCACTGACCGAGACGGTGGACCTCATCGAAGATCGCCCGCGTCGCGTTGTGTTGGAAGCTGATCTGCCGCGCAGGCAAGGGGCGGGTCATGGGCGTGGGCTCAAGCCCGCGGAGCAGACCATAAAGGGCGTGCAGGTATTGCCACCCGACGGCGGGTTGGATCGGGCACGCCAAATATGCCACCGCCCGAAGGTCATCTGCGGAACCCGGCCGACGACGGGAGGAACGGGCTGGGCAGTGATCCAGCAGCGCAGGAACGTGACCGCCCTCAGGTTCGGCAACCCACGTCTGCTCCGCCATCCGGGCGATGACGTCCTGTAGGAACACTATGTCCGTGGGGCGGCTGTCAGGCGTCTCGACGACGGGAGCGGCTGCAGCCATGATGCTGATACGGAGCCGGGCCATGAAGTCGCGGGAAGCCTCGCTCGCCACCAAGGAATCGGGATCGCTCTCCGTGGTCTCAAGGATTCGCTCGTAGAGGTCTCTGAGCCGGGCAGGGCTATTGTGGCGGAGGATGACTTGGCACCGAACCGTCTCGCCCTCCTCGTAGAGATCCCCGAGCGCATTGACCGTGGCCTCTGGTAGCCGCACAGAGTTGCAGTTGTAGAGCACGACTGAGAGGTTGGCCGTCTCATGGGGTTGAAGGTCGAGGTAGCGCTTGACGACCGAGACGATCTCTCGAGCGGCCGTCGTCGGGTTGTCGTCCGTGGAGTCGTCCTCCGACGCTCTGTGGACCGCAGGCTCCATCAACGTGTAGTCGCCATACGTGTCCGTCACCGCCAGAAGCACCGGCTGGGCACCCTCGAATCCGAGGCACACCTCCGGATAGTACGCGTGAGCTAGTTCGTGTGCGAGATCCTGAAAGAAGAGTCGGCGGTCACCAAGATCAATGCTCTCGGCGGTAAGCAGGTGATGGACCAACCCAGCTAGTTGGCGCGTCTTGACGCACACGCCGATCAGCCGCAACGGGTGCCAAGGTCCAACAATGGCCGCGGGCGGACCGGCCTCTACGGGCACAACGCCCACGGAGAGGACGGGTTCCCACATGAGCTTGCGGTTCCGGTCTCCAGGAGCATGGCGCGAGAGGCTTTCCAGAAGCTCACCGTACGGCTTTTCAATGCCGAGGCAACTCTCAGCTGCGAAGCCCGTCTCGAAAGCTTCACGCAGAGCGACTGTGTAGGCTTTCCGGAAGCGTTGCCATGCTCCCTTCAGCTCACCGTGGCCACCGCTTGAGGTACGATGCTCCTCCAGGGCTCGGTCGATCTCTGTCTCGATCCGAAGGGCAAGATCCCGCTCTGCGTCCGGAGGCCCAACGAGTGAGCCACGATCCTGACGCCCCAGGGGCATCAGCGTCCCCACGTCCGCGAGGTCGACGGACTGAAGTCTTCCTTTGGCGCTTACGGCCTCTCGCGTTACTGCATGGACCAAGAAAGGATCGTTGAGTAGCTTTCTCCAGTCCTCCCCGAACTCAGCAGACACGCCTCGGGGGTTGAAGTGCCAGATCAACTGCGCCGAGTACGTGTCTGCCGCGCAGTCGAGGGTCAGATAGAACTTGATCTGGTTGTCGGCGAGACGGTTTGATTGCGCCGCCTGGCGGTCGTAGACGCCCCGTTGCTCGCGCTCGTGCGCGAGCGTGTCAAAAGAAAAGAGCGACCCCACCTGCCAGTCAACGATGCCCCTGGTGAGGCTGTAGAGCCCGCGGTAGCGGTGACAGAAATAGCTGATCGCCTCGTAGTTCATGTCGAGGTAGGCCTTCGGACTCCTCCGGGTCACCTCGATCTTCAGTTTCCGTGTTCCCGGCGCTGGGCCCGCCTGTTCAAACAAGCGTTCTAGGCAGCGCAACAACCCGACACCGAAATCGGCCGATTCGATCGGCTGGCCGTGGATAAACCTGTCCCACCGCGTCTTGAGAGCGCGCCGGGAATCGAGCTCACCGCGGTGCCTTTCGTAGAAATCCTCGTCGTCTGGGTTGCGTTCGAGCGCCTTCCGCTGATCAAGGCGTCGGAGATAGCTTTCCTCTTCCTCTGTGAGCTCAGCCGGGAACTGCTCGTCGAAGAACTCGAGGGTGGCTTTCCCAAGGGGCTGGGTCTCAGCTCGTCGCTTGAGGCCGTCGAAGAGGGCCTTGATGTTGTCCCGTTCCCAATCGAGCTGCGCGAGCGCCTCCGACTCGGCAACCCAGCGCGCTGGGGCGCGAAGGAATGCCTCGACGGTGGGATGGTGTTCAGTGGGTACGGCATCTGCGACCCGCTGCCAGTTTTCGAGAAGTTGTTCGATGGAGAGAACCTGCTGGTTGGGCGCCCGCTTCATGAGGTAACAGGCCCGCTTGTGGATCACTTGGCTGAACAAACGGCTCCACCGACTGGCCTGGGTTCGTACCTTCTCGGGGATAGCATTGAAGAAAGACGAGTCCCGAGGAGCACGAAGCGCAGGAAGGGCCCAACCGAGCGCCTCCGGTATACCCCTTCCATAGCTGCTGATGGATTCCCGCGTCATCAGCACGTAACCTGCAAACTCCTCGAGACTCAAAGGGTGGGTCTCGGTCAGACCTTTCAGGGCCGTTTTCCAGATCGTCGCGTGTGCGGGCGGAAGCGCAAGACCTGCCGCGGCTACGTCCACCCAGAGACTAGGCTTACGCACAAGCTCGCGCGCGCCGACCCGCGTAATCTCCTGGAGGGACTGTCCCTGGTCGTCGTCTGTGTTGGCGAGGAGGAGAACCGGCCGATCACACTCGGAGTGCCGCCAGTGGGTCGTCTTGTCATCCGTCAGCGCATCCGAAGGCAATCCGTTTGGCTCCCCAAGCGCTCGAGGGATGCGCAGGCGCACGCGCGGAGCCAGGTCCACCCGTGTGAGGACCACCCGGCAGATTGCTGTGACATGAGTGCCAGTTAGCCGGTCGAGGAGGAACCGCGCCGTGCCGGGCTCGTCTGCAGTACCGATCTGGAGCGCGAGGAACTCAGCACCAACTCGGCCGATCAGCTCCTCGGAGGTCACGGTGCGTCTTCCGTTGCGTAGGGGTTCTGGACGTAAGCGCAGGCGTCCGAGAGCCGCGTGAGCAGGCCCAGGCTTGCTAGCCGCATCTCGAGCCGGCGGGCATTCTCCTCGAAAGCCTCCTGATCGCAACGACCCCTGTTGATGTAGCTCTGTGCTTGGAGATGCCCGACAACCATGCCATACCGGTCGTACAGGACACGAAGAAAGTCCTTGAACTCCATGCGTTGTGAAACACGAGCGAGGACAAGGCTCTTGAGAAAGCGATCATTGGGTGCGTAGCGTATCTGCCGGGTGCCCCGGCGCGAAGCTAGGCCAATAGCCCGAGCGTATTGTCGATGGACGTTGCCAACCTGACCCTGGTGCCGCTTCAGGACTTTGCCCTTGAGGTGTTCGAGGAGGGTGATCGGGTTCTGCAGCTCATCGTACTTATCGAGATACCGCGAGGCTGAGAGCTCGCGTTTGAGGAACGCCTTCGCCGCCTCGAAGGGCTCCTGCGCCGCAAGTGCCTTCTGCCACTCTGGGTTCTCCTCAACGACACTCCGGACGTAGGAGAGGACAGCGCCCTCGCTCAGTAGATCGTTTGCATGATAGGTGTCGACGGCAAGCTCTCGGATAGTTGTGCGGCGCGGGGCGATCACTTCGAGAACCATTCGTACCAAAGGATCGGCCGGCTCGGCCCACTCCCGGGCACGACGGAGGAGGTAAAGCAACACGTGTAAGCCGAGAAGGTCCACAAGGTGGGGAACCGCATCGTAGCCAGGCATCCCACAGTCAAGGACTCCGATCCAGTCCTCAGCGAACATCTCGAAATCAGGCAGCGAGGCGTAAGGTAGATAGGCGTTCTCTCTCGATGGCCGCTTCTCCTCGTCTCTCTCGAAGGCCGCGACGAGACGGTTCCAACGAGTGTCATCATCGAGCAGTAATGGCCGAAGCCGTTTGAGCAGTGCGTCGCTCCGGTCACTCCGAGCCATCATTAAGTACACGAGCTCCCCGACGCGGCCGAAGAAGCGACGATCGTTGCTACCGGCGCCCTTTCCCTTGACGTTGAGGTCCTCATAAAGGGCGGCCGGACCATAAGGAAAGACAAACTTCGAACTCCACCGCTTGTTGCTGTCGCCCTCGATGGCCGTTGAGCGCAGAAGCTGAACGACGCCCACGAACTCTTCGAAACTCACGAAACGATCCTGGAGGTAGGTGAAGTCACGCCCCTCTCCGAGCTCTCCTAGCCCGTCAGCTGTCTGGGTCATGTGAACACTCCATCGTCTCCAGCGGCCCTCGTCGTCCGGGACCTCCTGTGCGATCGTCAGAAGGCGCGGGTTGTTGAAAAGCACGTTGCGGAGCCAAAGCCGCTGTGGAGGGCTGTAGCTGAGCGTGTTCGGTGTCGTCTCGCGGAGACCACGCCCTTCCCGTTCTTCAGCATCGAGGACGACAAGGAACTCAAGGAAAGCCAGCCAAGGGGTCTGCTCATCATGGAGGCGATGGCCCCAGATAGCCTCATCCACCCAGAAATCGGGAACGAATCGTGGTTCATCCTCGGCTCTTGGACGCTGCAGCCGAGAGGGCGTCATTGCCGGATCTCCAGCCTTCGACTCCGGAACAGCCCATGTTCGTCGACGTCGAGTAGGCGTAGGGTTGTCTCTGGCGTCGCCTGGCCATGACGGCCCTGAACCGTCCAATACGCGCGGAGAAGCCGGCTCTTGAAGGCCAGGAGGTCTTCGTAGCACTCGCGCGAGAAGCTGCTCGGCAGCGCTCCCTCGGCGACCCGCGAAAGAAATTCGTAGCGTACAAGGTGCAGAGGCAGGCTGACCGACGTGTCTCTGTCGATTCGGGCTATGAGCGTTAAGCGTCCCTCGCTGAGTTCAAGACCGACACTCTGGCCGAGCCGCGGCTCAACCTCGATTGAGCCCTCCTCGATACGACTTACGCGAGCCTGTGAATGGCTACCCGAGGTCGCGAGTATGACCTGCCGGTCGTCATCGGCAAGCATTCCGGTGAAGACACGGTTGAGTCCACGGACGAGCCGGGACAGCACTTGCCGGCGCGCAGGGCGACTGTCCCGCGCGTCGTTGAAGACCCTCAGGTACTCTCCTGCATACTGGATGACGGTGAGATGCCAGAGGCGCAGCGGCGCCTCGCGCTCTGGGGGCAGTGTGAAGAAGATACGTTGCCGCTGGCGACGCAGAAGCTGGAGAAACTGCTCAGCGGCCTCGGGAATCTCGCCCTCGAGGTATGCGGCTTGGAGCGAACGGTAAGCCTCAGTCCCGCCATAGATGGTGTCCGCTGCCACGACGGTGTCAAAGATCTCCTTGAGAGAGGGATCGTCTGTCCCGTAGACGAGGGCATCATCGATCCGGTTGCTTGTCTCGTCACCGATGCCAAACTGCCCGAGTACCTCGAAGGCCTCGACTCCCTCCCGTCGGGCGCTTGGCAGGTTCTCCCCGAAGGTATTGCTGTATGGAGAAGCGAGGGCGCTCTTCCCCTGGGCAACCACCTCCGGGACTGCTTCACATCGGAGCAGTGCGTCTCGAACGTCTTCGTGGCCGAGCAGCATGTTGCTCACCACGGCAAGGACCTGACGGATGGTGAGGTGACGTTCGTTGTGATCGCAGAGTGTGAGAAGGTCCAAAAGGCGCCGCTGGAAGTGCTCGTCCTGAAGCCTGATGTAGTTCTCCCAGATAGGGCACCTATTCTCGGGTCCCGGTTGCTGGCCCCGGCATCCGTCACAACCCTTCCATCCGCGATGTCCCAGTACCGCTGGCAGGATGCGTTGGAGCAACTCCGCCGCCGATGTTTGTCTGAGGTTGTACAGATGGAGAGCGTAGCCGTCCTTCCGCTCACGCCTGCCGACCAAGAGGCCCTCGATTAGGGCTTGGGTTGCACGTGTGTTCTCTTCCCCGGGTGCTCTCTTCCAGGCCTCAACGAGCTGTCCGTCGTTGGCTGCGACGAGGAAGACCTCGGAGTGTGTCTTTCCGCAGATGGCGTCGGCCATGCGGGCGAGGAGGAGGGAGGCCTCCTTCTCGCCGAGTTCGCTGAGGTCCTTGACGACGGTTAGTCGTCGCTTCGACGGGAGCTTGTGCTGCCGTATCTTTTCGTCGCTCCGCCAGGCGTCAGAATCTCCTCCAAGCTCCTCCCAGACCCGTCTGCAAAGGAAGGTCTTCCCGTCGCCCGCTGTTCCCGTGAGGATG
>Ga0214472_10004046_pt1 | contig 15478 bp, 16 predicted proteins | sample RVTome_6_FD_207662 | JGI IMG/M metagenome (GOLD analysis project Ga0214472, IMG submission 207662) | Soil microbial communities from uranium-contaminated site in the Upper Colorado River Basin, Wyoming, United States - RVT140D175 | ecosystem: Environmental > Terrestrial > Soil > Contaminated >...
CCGGGCGGCCGGGCCCGCCTGCCCGGCTGAACGGGAACGCCGAACCCCCCGCCCCCGTCCAACCGCTCGACCGTTCGGACCGGCCAGGGAGGCCCTCTATGCGCAAGGCAGTGCTTTCGATCATCGGGTTCCTGGCGCTCGCCGGGATCGTCGGATACGTCGCCACGTGGGGTGGCGGGCTCCAGTCGCGGCAGTCCGCCGGTGGCGGCGTGGCCGCAGCCAGCCGTGCACCGGAGAAGGCGGTGGGTCGGGTCGGCGGCGACCAAGTGGTCTCCGGTGTCCCCATGCCTGGAGCTGTGAACGAAGACGCTGCCGGTGCCGCCGCCGGAGGGGGGCTGTCCTCGGTTGGATCGCTTCCCCCCATCGGTCCCGACATCGTGAAGACCGCCGGCATCTCGATCGAGGTGAAGAGAGATGGATTCGAGACGGCGTTCAACGCCGCGACCACGATCGCCGGAAGGTACGGCGGCTACGTCGAGGGTTCGTCGATGCAGGGGATCAAGGCCAAGTCAGGCGAGCTCAGGATCCGCGTTCCCGCTTCCGCCTTCGACCAGGCCATGAACGACCTCCGGGGCCTGGGCTCGGTGGAGGGGCAGTCGATCTCGGGCCAGGACGTGACGTCGCAGTTCGTGGACCTCGACGCCCGGCTTCGGACCTGGGAGGCCCAGGAGGCGGTGCTCCTCCGGCTGATGCGAAGGGCGACCTCGATCGAGTCCACGCTTCGGGTCCAGAATCAGCTGCAGGACGTGCAATTCCGGATCGAGCAGATCAAGGGACAGCTCCGCCTGTTGGAGAACCAGACATCGCTCGCAACGATCGACGTGTCGCTCCGAGAGGTGGGTGCCGTGGTCGGCGTTCGGAAGACGGCGGCCGGTGAACGGCCCAGCCTCGGCGAGGCGTGGGACCGGGCGGTCGATGGGTTCCTGGGAGTGATCTTCGCCGTCGTCGTCGGGTTGGGGTACCTGATCCCGCTGGCCGCGATCGCGTTCGCCATCGGGTTCGGCTACCGCCGGTACCGGGCCAGGCCGGCATCGACGGCGTAGACCGTTGTCTGGCGGTCCAGGCGCTTGTTAGTTGACACTAACGTAAGGACCGGCTTAACCTGCTGCTCGTCGTGGAGGCCGCGCTTCGAGCCATCGCAGAGCCCCGCCGGCGTCAGATCCTGCGCATGGTTCGCGACGAGGAGTTGAGCGCCGGGGAGATCGCCTCCCATTTCGAGGTGACCCGTTCGGCCGTGTCCCAACACCTCCGGGTGTTGAAGGATGCAGGGCTCGTCGCGGAGCGGCGGCACGGGACCCGTCGCATCTACCGGATCCGCCCCGAGGGCCTTGCGGAGCTCCGTGAGTTCATCGATGGTCTGTGGGAGATCAAGCTCGCCACCCTCAAGCGAGTGGCGGAGGCCGAGGAGAGGAGACAGCGTGGTCGCTGAGCGCACGGACGTGCTCTCCCACGAGCTCCGGATCGAGGCGCGGCCCGAGACCGTGTTCGCGTTCCTCACGGACCCCGACAAGATGACCCAGTGGAAGGGCGACTCGGCGCAGCTCGACGCCCGGCCCGGCGGCGTCTACCGGGTGCAGATCGGCCAGGCCGAAGTCGTCGGCGAGTTCGTCGAGCTCGATCCGCCGCACCGGGTGGTGTTCACGTGGGGATGGGAGGGGAACGACGCCGTGCCCCCTGGATCGAGCACCGTCGAGGTCACGCTCACGCCCGACGGCGAAGCCACGATCCTCCGCCTGGCCCACCGGGACCTTCCCGAGGAACAGCGCGCCGAGCACGATGGAGGGTGGAAGCATTTCCTGCCGCGGCTGGCCACTGCCGCCGCGCGCGGGGACGCAGGCTCCGGGCCCGGGGCCGGCTAAGAAGCGGAAGGAGGAGACCGCATGGGCGCACCGGTGGTGCACTTCGAGATCAACGGAAAGGACCTGAAGGCCCTCTCCACGTACTACTCGCAGCTCTTCGGATGGCAGGTGCACGAGGCCATGCCGACCTACGGCCTGGTGCACACGGAGGCCGGCGGCAAGGGCATCGAGGGAGGGATCTCCGGAGACAGCGAGAACCCGGGCGTGACGATCTACGCCGAGGTGGACGACCCCCAGAAGTACCTGGATCTGGCGGAGAGCCTGGGCGGCAAGGTGGTCATGCCGGTCACCGACATGGGCATGGTCACCTACGGGCTGTTCACCGACCCCGAGGGACACCTCGTCGGCGTCGTCAAGGCGGAGGAGACCTCCTCCTAGTTCGAGCGCTTCTCGCCCGCGCCGCCGGCCAGAATCGGGATCTCCGCCACGACCCGTCAGCCGGCCTTCAGCGCGGGGAGGACCTCCCGGCCGAACAGCTCCACCGCACCTGCGGCCGGCTCGAGATCCATCCCCGGGTAGTGGAGCCGGACGATGAGGTGGAGCTCCCGGTCGCCGAACGCCTCGACGAGCGGCCGAAGAGCGCGGAGCACCTCCTCCGGCGTCCCCGCCGGGGTCCACGTCCGCATCGTTTCCTCGTTCGGGGGCGTGGGCTCGAGCCGGTCGTCGTCTGGTGTGTCGGCCGTACCCTCCCAGGCCCGATACGTGCCGAGCTGATGCGCGACCCCCGCCCGTGCGATCTGCCAGGCGTCGGCGTCGTTCGCGACGAACGCGTTCTGGATGAGCGCGATACCGAGGGAACGAGGATCCCGCCCCGCCGACCGGGCGGCCTCGTCGAGCATCGACAGGGCCGGCCGGACCTCCTCGGCGGCGTCGGCGTCGGTGATGTACCCATCCGCCATCCGTCCCGCTCGTCGCACCGCCGCGTCCGCGTATCCGCCCAGATAGATAGGGATGCCACCCTCACGCGGCGGCGGCGGTGTCACCTTGACCCGGTCGTAGGAGAAGGCGCTGCCCTCGAAGGAGAACCGACGCCCCGTCCACGCCCGCCGAAGGACGTCGATGGTCTCGGCGGTCCTGATGGCTCGTTCGGACCTCGGGACGCCGAACATCCGAAACTCCTCGTCCCGCCATCCGATCCCCAGGCCAAGGATCAGGCGGCCCCCGGAAAGCTGGTCCACGACGGCGGCGTCCTCCGCGAGGCGCAGAGGATCGTGGAGGGGTGCGAGGACGACCCCGGTCCCGAGCTGCATCCGCTCGGTGGAGGCGGCGAAGGCCGCGAGCATCGGAAGCAGCGACGGCAGGTAGCCGTCGGAGGCGCCGTGGTGCTCGCTGACCCAGGCCGAGTCGAACCCCACGGACTCGGCCAGCCGCACCAGGTCGAGCGTCTCCCGGTACTCGCGAGCGAAGGTCCGCCCTGACCCCTCGGGGATCTGACCGGTGAACAGCCCGACGCCCACACGAACGGCCATCGCGCGCACCCTATCGGGGGCAGCTCGCTGGGCTCAAACTGGCTGCCCAGGGGTGTCCCAGGCAGGGCACAGCGATCGTCCGTGCTAGAGCCCGAGCGGCGTCCTCCTCACACCCATTCGAGCGTGTACCGGAGAATCCTGTCCGCGAACTTCAGGTAGACGTACTCTCCAGTCTCAGACTCGCCGTCGGGGAGCACGAGAACGTCCTCCACGCCTGGCACCTGCCGCCTGGCCGCCGCTAGCAAGACGTCCCGCGTTCCATCTTCCCTGCGTAGATCATCGGGCCAATGGACGAGCAGCTTGGCTGGGGCCATTACTTCGGCCATCCGTTCCTCCTCCGTCGAATTGTGGCGGAAGACTCCAACAACGGTCAAGGCCAGGGTTGCAACGGGTTGCAACGGCCCACCGGTGGAACCGGGAGCCGGCTGGGCTAGGCCGAGGCAGGTAGCCTGTTCGACCGGTTTCCCGAAGCGGGCGTAGGGTCACGGCGTGAGGTAGGGCCTGGCCGGCCGGGTCACCGCCTCCACCGACGTGGCGTTCACGATCACCTGCTTTCCCAAGGGGTAGATCTGTCCCTTCACCTCAACCCAGTCGTTCGCCTGGAACTTCCCCGGAGGGACGTTCACCACGCGGACCTGGGCGGTGGTGGCGTCGGCCACGCAACAAGTGACGATGTAGCGCGTCAACAGGAACTCACCGGCCGGCGTATCGGCGAAGCGCGTGACGATGCCGATGAAGTCGACCTGCTCCCCGGCCCGCCGGGCGAGCGTCTGCTCGCCGGCTTTCGAGTACTGGGCACCCGCCACGTCGACCAGCGTCAGCGGGCCGCTCCCGCCGTCGGGGGTTCCGCTGAATCCCGCGGAGCTGAAGCCCGGCCGCTTGCTCGCCGAGAAGCTGCCGAGCGTGGCCGGCGGGAGGGCCAGGATCATCACGACCGGGACGACCATCAGCCCCATGACCCAGGCCTCGCGTGAGCCGATGGGCCGCGGGGAGCGGACCCGCGCCGAAACGATTAGCCCGGCGGCGGCCGCCGTGAGCAGCGCCGCGCCCACCGGCACCACCCATGACGTCCTGGTGGACAGGTACAGGTCGTCCCGTCCGGTGAGCAACAGCAACCAGAACAGGGCGGCCCACGCCGTGAGCACCAGCCCGCCGGCGACACGACCGGGGCTCCACGTTCGGGGTGACGCGCCGCCGTGCGAGCGCGCGTGACCAGTCCCCCGGACCGCAACGGAGTCCTTCATCCCGCCACCACCATCACCCACATCGCACCCACCAACGTTGTGGCGAACACCGTCACCACGAGCATCGGCAGGAACCCCCTGCGAAACGTGCCGGCGTACAGCGCGCCGAGCTTGAGGTCGATCATCGGCCCCGACACGAGGAACGCGAGCTGCGCCGCCGGGCCGAACTGCACGAACGACGCCGCCACGAACGCGTCGGATTCCGAGCAGAGCGATAGCACGGTGGCCAGGCCCATCATCACCCCGATGTCCAGGACCGGCGTCCCGGCGACCTTCGACACGAACGAGGCGGGCAGGAACGTCTGGACCATCGCCGCGGCCGCCGCGCCGACCAACAGATACCGGCCCATGAACAGGAAGTCGTTCCCCATATGGAGGAAGAACCTCCGCCACCGCGCCTCGGGCGGCGCCGGCTCGACCGGAACGGCGTGCGCTTCGTCGGAGCGGGGCCGGAGCACCTCGTCCTTGCTCCGGCTGCCGAGGACCCACCCGACGACCATGGCCACGAGCATCCCCAGCGCGAATCGTCCGATCACCATGGTCCACAGCGAGGACCGCGCCCGGTAGGCGACGAACGTCGACGCGATCACCACGGGGTTCAACACCGGCGCCGCGAGCATGAACGTGACCGCCGCCGACGGCGTGAGCCCCCGGGCGGCCAGTCGTCGAGCGACCGGCACCGAGCCGCACTCGCAGATCGGGAAGGCGACGCCCGCCAGGGCCGCCGCGGGGAGCTGGAGCGGCCTCGGAAGCCCGGCCAGCCGCTCCAGGGCGTTCACCGGAACGAAGACCTCGATGGCCGCAGAGGCGAGGGCACCCAGCAGCACGAACGGCATGGCCTGGACGACGAGCGAGCCGAACACGATGAGGAACGCCTGGATCCACGCGATCCGGCCGGGCTCGAGGATCCGAAGGAGGCCTGCGGCGAGGGCCAGGACGGCGAGGATGAGCGCAGCGGTGCGAACCGTGGCGTTCCTCGCGGGTTGCGAGGGCGCGACGTCGACCATCAGCAATACCTCCCGAAGGAGACCGCGAAGCCCTGGAACGCGTCCTCGAACACGGGCGTCCCGTCGGGGGCCGTGACCCCCATCGTCGCCTGGACCACGGCGTCACCCGAGATCCCCTCCTTCGCCAAGGCTCCCTGGTCCAGGAACAGCCCTCCCGAGACGGCGTCCGCGATCACGTTCCGATCGCCCGGCACCCCGGCATCGACCTCTGAGACGACGTCGGAGACCCGGATGCGAGCGCCGTCGGTCGATCCGGCATCGGCCCCCGAATCGCCCCCGGTTCCCGCGATGGCAACGGCCACGGAGCCGCCGGCCGCTCGCTCCGCGGCGGCGACCAGCTCCTGGGTCCGCCTGTCGATCGAGCCGACCGAGCCGTCCAGGACCACCGCCAGGATGTCCGGCACGGCGTCCCGTCCGAACCCCTCGGCGAGGAGCTGCTCGGCCGCCGGCACGGCGGAGCCGCCGGTCGCGACGACGATCGCGTCGCGGTCGTGGCCGACGTACCAGTTGCCCCCGACGATCCCGCGATCGGCTTCATCGCTCGCGACCAGGCCGATCAGCGGGCGCTGGTCCATCGCTTGGTCCAGGTCGTCGGGCAACGTCGCGATCACGGAGAGGGGCGCGCCCGGCCCCCAGGCCCCCACGACGCGCCCATGGTCGTCTCGCACCAGCGCGCCGGTGATCCCATGCTGCGACGGCAGGCCCCCGGTGCCGATCGTGGTGAGCGTCGCCGCGGGATCGAGTGGCAGGGAACCGGTGTCGCCGGCCTCCGTCGCCGCACCGCGCTCCATGAGCGAACGGAGCGACCGCCAGCTGCGTGGACGGTCGCGGAGCTCCTGGGTCCCGACGCCTTTCCACGCCACCTCGAGGACGAGCCGGGGCCGTTCGCCGTCGGAGATGCCGGCGACGGCCGTCCCCACTCGGACCTCAGGATGTAGTCGGCGGAACCCCAGGACCTCGGAGAGCGTCGGGGCGATCGCATCGAGGCCGGTGCCCCTCGGGACGAGGGCCCCCGGCTCGATCCCCGTGCCGAAGAACGCGATGGGCACGGCCGTGACCGTGGAGGCTTCGGCGACCGAAGGCCAGGGGCCGGCACCGGCCGGGCCCGCAACCGCGTGGTTCCCGGTTACGGCCATGACGTCGGGCGACCGTCCCTCACGGAACCCCGCGGCCAGGTTCGCCTTGAGCTCCGTCGGCAGCGGGCAGAACGGAACGCGAGCCTGCGCCACCTCCGCAGGGCACGACTTCCCCGCGCACGTCGCGCGCAGGACGCCCGCGGGCACGCCGATCGCGGCGAGCACCAGGAGGAGGACGAGCAGGCGCCGTCCGAACACGACGGGACACGCTATCGCGATTCAGAGGCACGGACCGGCCCTCCGCACCTTCCGGGGAGGGGTCTGTTAGGTTTGCCGACTCGCCCGTGAGGTCGTCTCCTCGTCTGCTCGTGGTCGTCGCGCTGCTCGCGTCGGCGTGCACGTCGTCGGGTGGCACGTCGGCAACCCCGCCCGCCCGAACGAGCGGCCCGCCCGTGCCCACCCACATCTCCGGGAGAGCGCTGGCGAGACAGGTGTGCGCGAACCTCTCCCACGAGGTGTTGGTCCGGACCTGGCACGGATACTTCCCCGGGCGAAGTGGGGACATCCAGATCGTTCCCAAGGATCCGAACTTCGTGAACGGTGGGCTGACCCACTCGACGCCGTTCGCGTACACGCAGGACGTTCCCCTGTTCCTGTACGGCTCGGGCTACGTGCGACCCGGCCTGTACCACCGGCCGATCACGCTCGCCGACATCGCACCCACCGCGGGCGCGATGCTGAAGTACGATTTCCCGGCGCCGGACGGGACGGCCCAGGACCAGGCCCTGCTCCCCGCCGAGGGCCGGCCACTTCCACGGCTGCTGCTCACGCTGATCTGGGATTCCGGAGGCATGAACGTGCTGAACCGGTGGCCGAACGACTGGCCGTACCTGCGCTCGCTCCGGCCGCACGGCGCCTGGTTCACCCGCGTGACGGTCGGAGCGTCGCCGTCGAACACGCCCACCGGGCATTCCATCATCGGAACCGGGGCCTTCCCCATGCGCACCGGCTTCGTCGATGAGTACGTCCGGGTGAACGGGCGGATCCAGAAGCCGAACGCGAACGGCCCGGCGTTCCTGCTCGAGCCGAGCCTGGCCGACCTGTACGACCGCGACATGGGCAACCGCCCGATCGTGGGGGCCATCGCCAGCCTCTCGGCCCACATCATGATGATCGGGCACGGGTCGCTGTGGGGTGGCGGCGACAAGGATCTCGCGGTGACGCGGGAGGCGCAGTTCGGGCCCACCGCGGGCGCCGAGTCCGACGTGTGGAACCTCACGCCGTCCATGGCGCCGTACTACACCTTCCCGAGCTACGTGAACACGCTCCCGCCCGTGACGGCCTACACGCGAGCCCTCGACCAGGCCGACGGAAGGCTTGACGGAGCATGGCGGGGCCATCCCTTCACGGAGCTGCACAACGGGTTCGACACGCCGGCCCGGACCCCGTACCAGACCAGGCTGGTGGAGACGGTGATCGAGCGAGAGGGGTTCGGGAAGGACGACATCCCGGACCTGCTGTCCGTGAACTACAAGGCCATCGATACGATCGGGCACCTGTTCAGCGCCGACGGCGTGGAGATGTCCGACGCGGTCACCTACCAGGACGAGGCGCTTCGCGAGCTCGTGTCGTTCCTCGACCGCTCGGTCGGCAATGGAAAGTGGGTCATGGCCCTCACGGCCGACCACGGGACCCAGCGGGACCCCGCTGTGAGCGGCGCGTTCATGATCGATGTCAACAAGATCGACTCGCTGGTCCGAAAGGCGTTCGACGACGGCGACGGCGTGCCGCTGGTCGAGAAGGTCCGGGCCACCGAGATCTGGCTGAACAGGCAGGAGCTCGCGAACAACGGCTTCACCCTCGACGACGTCTCGCAGTTCATCGTGCGGATGACGCAGCAGCAGACGTTCAAGAACCGGAACACCCCGGTCCCCGGCCACGAGGACGAAGCCGTGTTCTCTGCGGCGTTCCCCTCGTCTATGCTGTCCCGGCTCCCGTGCCTCCCCGAGGCCCGCGCGAGCTGAGCGACGACGGGGGAGGACCGACCGGATGGCGGTGACCAGGGAAGCTCCGGCCCAGGACCTGGTCCCCGCGCCGGAGCCGGGGAGCCGCTTCCTCCGCCGCCCCGCAGTCTTGGTGCTGGCGATCCTGGTCCTGCTGCTCGCGTTCGGCTGGACGTTCCTGCGCGATCCCTCGATCAGCGCTCCCACGCGTGACCCGGCCTGGTACACGTGGCGGTCGAACCTGATCTTGCACGACGAACCCGGCCTGGTGGCCGGGGAGTGGGGCCCGTTCAGCATGTTCTCCGGCGGGTACCGGGTCGTGGTCCCGCTCTACGGGTCGGTCCTGCAGCGGGTGGCCGGCATCGACCTGTACACGTTCAGCGCGTTCATGATGATCGGCATCCCCATCCTCATGGGCCTCGCGCTCGGGGCCTTCTCCTACCGGCGCCACCGCGACCCGTTGTTGTTCCTGCTGGTGATGGTGGCCACGGCGGCGCTGTTCATGACCACGCCGTACGTCGGGTACCTCGACAACATCACGGTGCTCTACCTGCTGTCGCTCATCCTCGCGTTCCACGAGCCCGGTCAGACGTCGTGGGGAGCGAGGTCGGCGCTGTTCCTGTTCGGCATGGCCGCCGCGTTCACCCACCCCACGACCTGTGTGATCTTCGGCGTCACGCTCCTGGCGGCGTTCGCCCTGCATTTCGTGACCAGCCGGTTCTCGCTTTCCTCTGCCCTTCACCGGGACGGCCCGGGCCTGCTCTCGGTTGGCTCAGGGATGATCCTGGGGCTGGGGTCGTGGCTGGCCGGACCGTGGGGTGTGAAGGGGTCACTGGCCGACGCGGCGCTGCCTCCTCCCTACACGATGGAGGTCTTCCTCCATCGCCTGAGCGGATGGGTGGGATCGCTCCAGCCGCTCATCACGTTCCCGCTCATCCTGCTGGCCATCGGGTGGGTGATCTATCGGGCCCGGAAGGACCGGCGGCCGGCCGACACGTTCGGGACGGTCTCTGCGCTGTGGCTGTTGCCGCTGCTCGGCGTGTTCGGATGGGTGGCGGGGAGCGCGTATCCCTACTACCGGTTCATGAACGCGACCGCAGCGCTCATGCCGCTCCTGGGCCTGGGGCTGTGGGTGGCCGTGCGGTGGCTGCTGAACCGCCGAGACGGGACCCGCGTGGTGGCCGTCCTTGGCGTTGCCCTCCTCGTGGGAGCCATGGCGTTCGTGTGGGTCCGGGGCCGCGACGCCTCGCAGTGGGCGAAGCCGAGCAACCAGTGGATCGACCAGCCCACCCGGACGGCGCTTTCGGCGGCGAGCGTGGTCGCGGCGCGCGAGCCCCGCCGCCCCATCGTGTTCATCCTGAACTTCGGCGACACGTACCAGGCGTACGGCTGGGCCAAGACGTTCACGAACGTCTCACGGACCGGCCTTCCCGGCGACGCGGTGAAGCGGTCGATGTCCTACTTCGGCAGCGTGCAGGACTTCCTGGCGGACCGACCGACGGAGCTCACGGATCCGACATACAACAAGATGTCGCGCGGCTTCTTCGCCGAGGTGCAGGCCATGGAGCGGACGTACCCGCAGCCCCCGGTCGTGTTCCTGATCCGGCAGTTCAACGGGAACACGGAGAACGCTTCGCTCCTGGACCAGGAGCCCCCGCCGGACTACCTGGTCGGGATGGGCGACGACATCGCGCTGGTGACCGGACCGAATTTGGCCAGCCCGTCGCAGGAGACGCTCGATGCTGCCCGTGCGGCGGAGGCCGCGACCGCGGCGCTGTACGCGGACCATCCTGGGATCCTCGGGAACCTCGGACACACGCTGTGGGTGTTGTTCGCCCTGGCGCTCCTGCTCGTGGTGCCGGGCCTGATCGCGGCGAGGTGGTTCGAGCTCGACGACGTCTGGCTCAAGGTCGCGCTGGTCCCCGGCATCTCGATCGCGCTCACGGTGATCGCGGCCATCGCCTGGGTGTCGATCCGGCGGGCACCATTCACGACCGCGGACGGGTGGATCTCGCTCGGACTGGCCACGGCTGTGGCCGTCGGGCTACGGGCCGGCAAGCCGAGGCTCGATCGCCTGTTCACCGGCGTCTCCCGGTTCTTCGCCGAGCTGTTCGCGGTCTTCTCCAACCGGAGCTTCTCGGCGCTCATGGGGACGCAATTCGTGGCCCAGGCCGCCGATGGCATCGTCCAGGCGTCGCTGGCCAAGTCGATCGCGTTCGGCGGCGAGAAGGGTTTCGACGTGGCCAGCGCGCCGTCGGCCCGCTACCTGCTCGTCGTGGTCCTCGCGCTCTACGTGCCGTACACGCTGGTCAGCCCGTTCGCCGGCGCGTTCATCGACCGCTACGACCGCAAGCTCCTGCTGATCCGGTCGAACCTGTTCCGAGCGGCGGCCGTCGCCCTGGCTGCCCTGGCGCTCGCCGCGGTGGGGGACGCCCTTCCCGATGCGGTCCTGATCCTGGCGATCCTGGTCGCGCTGTCCTGCACCCGGATCCTGCTGGCGATCAAGTCGGCCGGCATCCCGGCGGTCGTGCGTGGCAGGGACCTGCTTCAGGCGAACGGCCTATCCCAGGCAGGGGGAGCCATCTTCCAGGTCGTGGGTGGTGGGGTGGCCCTGGTCGGCACGGCGCTCGCGCCCTCGTGGATCGTCGCGCTCCTCGGCGCGGCGCTGTACCTGGTGGCCGCGATCGTCGCGCGCTCCGTAGACCGCCTGGAGTACGAGCGGCGCACCTCCCGGTTCGCCGAGGAGGTGCGCCGCGTCTTCCGCGACATCGCGACCGGCCTGCGCGAGGTGTTCGGCCGGCCGGCCGCGGCCCTCGGCCTTGCCGGCTTCCAGGCGCTGCGGATGGAGTTCTTCGGATTCGTCGCCCTGGTTTTCGCCCTCGAGGCGCGCCATCTGCTCTCGGGATCCGACTCGGACAAGACCGTGGTGGCCATCGCCGGGGCGTGCGGGGCGATCGGCGCGGCGATCGGCATGGTGCTGGCGCAGAAGCTCAAGGACCGGATCCCGCCGTACCGGCTGCTGGTGTCGGCCATGGCTGCTCTCGGGATCGGCGTCATCCTGTTCGGCGGGGTCCAGACGATCGCCGGTTACTCGGCGATCACCTTCGTCGGCGCCCTGGGGTTCTTCCTCGGCAAGATCTCGGCGGACACGATCATGCAGCAGGCGCTCCCCGACGACTTCCGCGGCCGCGGGTTCAGCCTGTTCGACATCGCCTACAACCTGGGGTGGATCGTTCCGGCCCTGGTGCTGTCGCTCGTGTGGAACGACGACCGGGTCCGGCTCATCCTGATCGGGTCGGGCATCGTCTTCCTGCTCGTGACGGCGGCCGTCTACCGATGGGCGACGAGCATCAAGGATCAGCTGGCCAGCCAGGACGACATCGTCGATCCCCGAGTCTCCACGGGCGACGGACGGGCCAAGTGACGCCGCTTCCGACACCGGACCCGATCGGCGACCCGTCGGGGTACCAGCGCCATCTGTTGTCGCTCCTTGGCCACGACGACCCGGCCGAGGTACAGGGCGCGACGCTCCCCGCATGGCGATCGATCGCCGATCGATCTGGCGACCTCCTAGCCGTCCGGCCCGAGCCCGGCGAGTGGTCGGCACTCGAGTGCCTGGCGCATACCACGGACGCGGAGATCGTCTCTGCGGGGCGGTACCGGTGGATCGTGGCCCACGACGAGCCACCCCTGATCGGCTACGACCAGGACCTGTGGGTCGACCGGCTGCACCAGGACCCGGAGGATCCCGACGACCTGCTCCGGCTCTTCGAGACCCTCCGACGAGCCAACCTCGAGCTCTGGGCCCGGGCAACGCCCGCGGAGAAGGCCCGCGTCGGCCTGCACGCGGAGCGCGGTCCGGAGAGCCTGGACCTGTCGTTCCGCCTGATCGCCGGGCACGACCGGTTCCACCTGGACCAGGCCCGGCGCGGACTCGCCGCGATCGAAGGTCGATCAGAACGGTGAGGCTCGGGAGATCCGGTCCTCGAACTCCGGGAAGTAGCTTGAGATCATGGCGACGTCGAACGAGGGAAGGATCGACTCCTTCGACTCCCGTTCCAGGAGGAACTGGAAACAGGCCCGGACGAACTCGTCGAGCTCCCGGAAATTCCGGCCGAGGCGTTCGAAGTCGGCCAGCGACACCGTCACCTCGTGGACGCTGGTGGACCCGTCCTCGTCCCGAACGGTGACGCCGAACCGCGGCACGAAGTCCTCGCCGCTCGCACGCTGGACCTCGATGTCGGCCACGCTATGCCCCCGCGTGTATCGTACGCGAGCCCTCGAACGGAGGTCTTCCCTTGCCCGAGGTGATCACCGAGGACGTCACCCTGTACTGCGAGGTGGACGGCGAGGGCGAGCCGGTCACCGTCGCGGCGCACGGCCTGACGAGCAACTGCCGGGAGCTTGCTGCGCTCACGCCCATGTTGCCGGGCACGAAGGTGCGCTTCGACTTCCGCGGCCACGGCAGATCGAGCGCCCCGCGGACCGGGTACCGGTTCGAGGACCTCGCGGGCGACCTCGACACCGTAGCAGCGGCCTACGGAGCGACACGGGCCGTCGGGACCTCGCTCGGCGCCGGCGCCATCGCCAACCTGGTGACCCGGGATCCCGACCGGTTCGAGCGGATGGTGTGGCTCCTGCCGGCCGCACTGGACCTTCCCTTCGGGTTCAGGGACCGGTACCAGGAGCTCGCCGCGAGCCTCGACGGCAAGACCCCCGAGGAGGCGCTGACGGCGATCGTGTCCGACCCCGAGCGCGTGGCCCAGTACGTGCAGACGCCGTGGAAGCTGGAGATCGACGAGGTCATGTGGGACCACGAGCACCCCGATGGACTGGCCCGGGCGATCCGGGAGGTCATCGAGGACTGGCCGGTTCCCGACCGCGAGCTCTTGCGCAAGGTGACGGCGCCAACGCTGCTGATCTGCATCGAAGGCGACGACATCCATCCGGCGGAGCTCGGCCGCATCCTGCACGACCTCCTGCCGAGCTCGGAGCTGCTGATGTTCGAAAGCGAGATCGCGCTGTTCCAGGCCATCCCATCCCTGGTCCAGAGGGTGGGCGAGTTCCTGACCGGGAATGACTGACGTCATGCCGGGGTTGCTGCGGTGGCGATGAGCGAGCTCGAGGAGTTCCGCAAGGCGAAGGACGATTTCTTCCGAGACGATCCTCGGTCCCCGCTCACGCCGGACCAACGCGCAGTATTCAACGGACTCTCGTACTACCCGGAGAGCACGGTCCTTCGGATCGAAGGCCAGCTCGACATGGACGTTGACCGGGACGAGCAGATCGTCATGCAGACCACCACCGACGGGACGCAGGTCTACCGCCGTGCCGGGAAGGTCCAATTCCAGATCGATGAACGGTCCGCCGAGATCACGTTGTACGAGTCGGCGGACCAGGAGGACCTGTTCGTCCCGTTCCGCGATGCGACGTCCGGCAAGGAAACGTACGGCGCTGGGCGGTACCTGGAGGTCGAGCGGCCGAACGAGGGCCGCGTCGTCGTGGACTTCAACGATGCCTACAACCCGTACTGCGCCTATAACCCCGAGTGGAGCTGCCCCATCCCGCCCGGCGAGAACTGGTTGTCCGTCGCTGTCCGGGCCGGCGAGAAGGACTTCGGGGCTGAACCGATCGGCGGCGGGCGACCGGCCGGCCTTCGGTAGGCTCTGCCCCGTGACGGAGGAGCTCTTCTCGACCGACGCGTATGCGCGCACGTGCGAGGCGAACGTGATCGATGCTGGCACTGACGGCGTGGTGCTCGACCGAACCGTGTTCTACGCGCGGAGCGGCGGACAGCCCGGCGACACCGGGTGGCTGATGTGGGGCGGCGGCAAGGCCCGCGTGGTCGACACGGTCAAGAGCCAGGGCACGCTGGGGCACGTGATCGAGGGCGATCCACCAGCGATCGGCACCCGCGTGACCGCCGAGATCGACTGGGACCGCCGGCACATCCTCATGCGGACCCACACCGCGCTCCACGCGCTGTCGGGGATCGTGTGGCGCGACTACGGCGCGAAGGTGACGGGGGGGTCCATGGATCTCGGCGTCGCCCGCATGGACTTCGAGCTCCCCAGCATGTCGGCGGAGTTCGGGCGGGCCGTCGAGGGGAAGCTGAACGAGGCCCTGGCGGAGGATCACCCGGTGCACGTCTCGTTCGTGCCGCGGGACGAGGCCCTGGTCGATCCGGACCTCATCCGGACGAAGGTGAACCTGATCCCCGAGCACGTCGACCCCATCCGGGTGATCGACATCGAGGGGGTCGACAAGCAGGCCGACGGCGGCACCCACGTCCGCTCGACGGCCGAGGTGGGCCGTGTCCGCGTGGTGAAGACCGAAAGCAAGGGCAAGGGCTTCAAGCGGATGCGGATCGAGCTTGTCGACCGGTAGGGCGCAGGCCACCGCGACGCGGCCTGAAGCGGTCGGCGGCGCCCTGGTCGCGCTGGCCGCTCTGTGCTTCGGCCTCATCGTGGTCCTGGGCAAGCACGAGCTCGAGGGCGGCATCACCGTGTACTCGCTCTTGTCCATCCGGTTCGGGGTGGCCGCGTTGGTGCTCTTCGCGCTGATGGTCGCGCTCCGCCGTCCGCTCGCGGCGGCGGAGGGCGAGCGGGCCGGGCTCGCGGTGCTCGCGGTGTGCGGCTACGCCGTGGAGGCCACGCTGTTCTTCCTCGCGCTCGAACATGGCACGGCCGCCGCGGTCACGCTGCTTTTCTTCATCTATCCGGTGGTCGTCACGCTGATGTCCTGGGCGGCGGGGGGCGGCCGGCCGGGGCGGCTCACGCTCCTCGCGCTGGTGTGCGCGGTGAGCGGCGCGGCCGTCGTG
>Ga0214472_10004047_pt1 | contig 15478 bp, 15 predicted proteins | sample RVTome_6_FD_207662 | JGI IMG/M metagenome (GOLD analysis project Ga0214472, IMG submission 207662) | Soil microbial communities from uranium-contaminated site in the Upper Colorado River Basin, Wyoming, United States - RVT140D175 | ecosystem: Environmental > Terrestrial > Soil > Contaminated >...
GATGGCAGGTTCCTCCGGGCGGGATCGGATGGCCTCGAACCGCAAGGCATCCAGTCTCGGGGGCAGCTCGGGTGGCGCTGGAGGTGACGCGAAGGGCGGTGGGTCCAAAGGATCGCAGGGGCCGATGGCTTCGTCGGTGGCCTCCGGGGGTGGCGGGTCAGAAAGTCTCGGCGACAGTGCAGCGCCGGGCTCCAATGTGACCCGTGTGTCTGGGAGTAGAACTAATGACAGTAGCACTGGCGGAGGTACCGCCAGTCAAATGGGGGGATCGACCACAGACGCGGGGCAGAACACCGCAACGGACAACTATGGAAATCCTGTCATCGGCGATGCGCAGGGCGTCGCTGATGTACGGACGGCGCAGACCTATTTGGACAGCGGCGGCTCAACGGAATTCCAAGAGATCTCTAGCTCTGGAGTGCAGGTTACGATTGATACCACTGCATCAGATACAACCTACTCGCTTTCAGTGGACGAGAAGGGTGCGGTCACCGGCGCGACAATCTACTGGAACCCACGAGGCGGACTGGAGGTAGAGGATGGAATCCAGAGCCCAGCTCTTGGACTGCAACATGAATCGGGCCACGTGCTTGAGGCCATTCGGAACCCCAACAAGGCCGCATATTATCAACAGGATACGTCGGGGTGGTCAGTGGCTGCGCAGGGCCGCTTTCAAGAACGCTACGAAAAATATGAAATACAGAACATCCAACACCATGAGTCCCCTGTAGGCCGGGCGCTTGGTGAGCCGCTTCGACAGAAATTTACTGGGAGGCCAGTGACAGTCTCAGATGTTAGGTACCATTGCAGCGGGAGCGAGTGCAGATGAAATTCGACGGGTACACCTCAATGAAATGTGCAGCAATTCTTCCGTTCCTAATGCTGGTTAGCATGTCGTGTGTAGGCGCCCAAAGTTCAACTATTGCTGCTGCGTCAACTTGCGTCGCAGCTGGGCAGCGCAGTCCGGAACGGGTAACTCTCTTGGCACAGCCTTTCAGAGTAAGTGGAAGGTATCCGCTGTCCACAGAGACCATGGAGTCGTACCGGTGGCTCAAAGTTGACTACTTTGAGGCGCCTCTAGTTCGGTATGTGTATCAGCAACTAGCTGTTGATCAATTCTCGGAACTTGACGTCGGATTGTTCAATCTTGGTACATTCACTTCTGTGAAGTTCCTTGTAGAGGTTGCCTATTCTGACGGCTGCACTGACCAATTCTGGTCAAACGGCCACTACCTTGTGCGCGAGGGTACACACCAAGGCCGGGTGATAGGTGCGGATCTGCAGAGTCGGGTCCGCGCACTCTTTTTTGGATTTGATCAGTAGGGCTAGTCAGTAGTGTCCGACACGTTTCATAGCAAAATCAGTTGCTTATCGTCTCGCCCCTCATTTTCGTCCGGCGGCACATCGGTAAGTAGTTGAATCAACGGGATTCTTTCGAAGGGCGTGACGCTCAGGATCTGTAGCATCCCATGCAGGGACAGGCTCAGGTTCAGCCGCTTTCGGACGATGGCCACCAACACGTAGGTGGCCACGGCGGTCCAGACTTGCGTCTTGACGGCGTTCTCGGAGTTGCCGAAAAAGCGCTTGATGCGCAGGTGCTGCTTGATCCATTTGAAGAACAGCTCCACCTGCCAGCGCTGGCGATACAGCTCGCAGATGGTCAGTGCAGGCAGTGCCATGTTGTTGGTAAGAAACACCAGCGTCCGCCCCTCGTCGTCGCGATAGCGAATTCTGCGCAGCCGCTCCGGAGAAACAGGACATCCACAATGCCCGCGGTCTGAGCAAGCCCGGTGCGCCACGGCGATGGATCATCCACAGGGCCTGGCGGATCGGTCGCACGGCTGTGGATGGAACCGGTTCACTTTCGCAATCAGGTGATGGCGACTGCTCGCCCAAGAAACAGGACATCCACAATGCTCGCGGTCCCAGCGAGGCCGGTGCGCCTCGGCGATGGATCATCCGAGAAGAATTCGGACAGCCATGATTCCGACTTGAACAGTGAGAAACAGGACATCCACAATGCTCGCGGTGCCAGCGAGGCCGGTGCGCCTTGGCGATTGATCATCCACAGGGTTTGGGCGGATCGGTCGCACGGCTGTGGATGGAACCGGTTCACTTTCGCTATCAGGTGATGGCGACTGCCAACGCGCACCCAGAATCAGCTCGGCCAGAGCACCTTCATGCGCTACGACGGCTTCGGGAGCGCGGTCCTGATCCAGGACGCCGCCGGCAATCAGGTGACGGCCGGCTAAGACGACCGCGGCTTCAAGACGGGCATGTCGGACCCGGACATGGGGACCTGGAGCTATGTCTACGATGCTGCCGTGCAGCTGCGCCGCCAGGTGGACGCGATCGGCCAGGAGACCCGCTACAACTACGATCAGCTCGGTCGCATGATTAGCCGCGAGGAGAGCGAGGATGGTGCGGCCTGGGATCCGGTCGGGACCTGGGTCTACGACACCGCCGCGGCCACCTGTCTGCCGGGCGGGGCGGTCACCGGGACGCTGACCAGCGTGATCGGTGCCGATGGCTACCAGCAGGACACCTGCCGCTGAGCAGGTGGCCTTCCTGTTCGAGCTTCACCAGAAGTACACCTCGCTGCTGCCTGGCCCAACCCGTAGGAAGGTCCGCCGGCGGAAGGCTGCGTCGGACTGACGCGACGACTACCGGCCAGGCTTTGGGTTGATTAGCCACCCTAATCAACCCAAAGGGTGAGTTGATTAGGTCATCTAATTAACCCATAATCTGGGTTGATTAAGGCGGCTAATCAACTCACGCACGACGGAGGGTCCCGGCCCATGGCTAGGCAAGCACCCAAGTGGATCTGGGAACAGTCGGACTGGCCGGCCTTCCGCTGGGACGACCGCGCACTGGCGCAGTCGCTGGCGGGGCTGCGCCGGGCCCAAGGTGCACTGCTGGCTCGTACCGATGCCCTGCTGGATGCGGACCGCACGGACGCTCTGAAGGAGTTCCTGATCCGGGAGGGGCTGGACACCTCACGCATCGAGGGTGAGGTGCTGGACCCGAACGCGGTGCGCTCCTCGGTGATGCGCCGCCTGGGCATGGCCACGGCGGGGCTGCCCGGCCCCGAGCCCCGGGTCGAGGGCCTGATCGCGATGCTGATGGATGCGACCACAGTCCACGACCAGCCCCTGGACCTCGTCCGCTTGTACCGCTGGCAAGCGGGATTGTTCCCGCAGGACCGGCTCGGCATCCGGCACATCCGCACCGGTGAGCTGCGGGGTGACGATCCGATGCAAGTGGTGTCGGGACCCGAGGGCAGGGAGCGGGTGCACTACGAGGCACCACCGCGCGCAGTTCTCGAGGTGGAGCTGGCAGCGTACCTAGATTGGTTCGGCGAATCGCAAGGCACGATGGATGGCTTGCTGCGTGCGGGTCTCGCACACCTGTGGTTCGAGACCTTGCACCCCTTCGAGGACGGCAACGGTCGAGTCGGCCGCGCCGTGGCCGAGATGGCGATCGCGCAGGACGAGGGGCGTGACATGCGCAGCTTCAGCCTGTCGGGGCAGCTCATGCGCGAGCGAGATGCCTACTACGCGCAGCTCGAGGCCGCACAGCGCAGTGACCTTGATGTGACACCTTGGCTGGCCTGGTTCCTCGAGCAACTCAGCGCGGCTGTGGCCGAAGCAGGAGCCGCGCTCGACGGGACGCTGCAGCGAGCGCGCTTCTGGATGCGTCATCGCGACCTGGATCTGAACGCGCGCCAGCGCAAGGTGTTGAACCGCATGCTCGACGAGGAGCCGCAGGGCTTCGAAGGTGGCATGACCAACCGCAAGTACCGCAGCATCGCGAACACCAGTTTCCAGACCGCGACGCGTGATCTCGCCGATCTGGTGGAAAAGGGTTGCCTCCTGGTCACCGGTGCCGGGCGCAGCACGGCGTACCGTCTCGCAGATCTCTGAGGCTAGTACGTGGCGGTGTCGCCGCCGTGCGCGTCCTCGGTCGCCGCCGCCAGGCATCGCTCGCGTGGTGGCCACGGTGGATCGCCGGCCGGTGGTCGCCCTGCATCCACGGCTGCCCAGTACTCGATGCTGCGGCCCATGCGCGGCACCACGTAGGACAGCGAGTGCTCCACCGCGTAGGTGCCGATCAGGGGCGGGACCCAGAACGCTGGATCCAGCACCCATTCGTAATCCATCTCGGTGCGACCATCGGTACGCGGCAGCAGCTGCCAGGATTGATGGTTGGAATCGAGGTCGCTTATGCCGTCGACACCGTCGGCCTCCATCCGGTAGGGACCGGTGATGGCGTAGGCATCCGTCTTGTCGATGCGCTTGCACAGGAAGCTCACGCAGCCGCAGAAGCGCTGATGCACGATGGGATTGCCGTGGCTGTCCCGGGCGACCACGTGGCTGATGACCACTGCGCGGTCCACCCGGGCGAACCCGTCGAGGTCGTTCAGGATGGCCCAGACCTCGTCGGGGCTGGCGTCCAGGACCAGGCGAGCGTTCACTGTGAAGACGCCGTGGTCGCGGTCTATGTCGATCCCTAGGACCTCCATGGCGGCGCAGTCGCCCGCCGCGATGAGCAGCGACCCCGCCGCGATGACGCGCATCCTCATCAGCCCTGGCCGCCTTGTCCCTGGTCCCTGCACTGGCTACCCTCTGCCCGGTTCGCGCGCCGACTCTAGGCGAGCCGCGTCCTCCACACCACAGGATCCCTCCGCCATGCCCAACCGCGCGATGCTCACCAGCCTGCTCCTGATGTTCATGATGCCCGTCACCGCCGCCTGCGCGAGCGGGGCGGACGTGCATTCCTACAGCGAACCGGCAGCGGTCCGTTCCACCCACCTGGAGTTGGACCTGAGCGTCGATTTCGAAGCCCGCCGCATCTCCGGGACTGTGGTGCACCACCTCGAGCGCACCGACCCCGACGCCCGTCACTTCGTGGTCGATACCAACGGCCTGCACATCCTCGCGACCGAGGCCTGGGTGGGTGACGCCTGGGTGCCGGTGGTCGCGGACAGCAGCGCTGCGGATGCCCTGCTCGGGAGCGCGCTGCGCATCGATCTGCCGGCGGGCAGCGACCGCGTGCGGATCCGCTACGAGACCCAGCCGGATGCTGCCGGCCTGCAATGGCTGAACCCCCGCCAGACCGCCGGTGGTCGTGAGCCCTTCATGTTCAGCATGGGTGAGCCGATCTTCACCCGCACCTGGATCCCGCTTCAGGACTCGCCCGGGGTACGCGTGACCTACGACGCCACCATCCACGTGCCGGCGCAACTGGTCGCGGTGATGGCTGCGGAGGCCACCGGCAGCGACGCAGCACAGGGGGTGTACCGCTTCCACATGCCGCAACCGATCCCCAGTTACCTGATCGCGATGGCGGTGGGCGATCTGCGCTTCCGTGCCATGAGCGAGCGCACCGGGATCTGGACCGAGCCCAGCTTGCTCGACGCATCCGCCTGGGAGTTCGCTGACACCGAGGCGATGATCCGCACCGTCGAACGCATGTGGGGACCCTACGACTGGGGTCGCTACGACCTGCTGGTGCTGCCGCCCAGCTTCCCGATCGGCGGCATGGAGAACCCGCGCCTGTCCTTCATCACCCCGACGGTGCTGGCGGGCGATCGCAGCCTGGTCAGCCTGATCGCGCATGAGCTGGCGCATTCCTGGTCCGGTAACCTGATCACCAACGCCAGCTGGCGCGACCTCTGGTTGAACGAGGGCTTCACCAGTTACCTCGAGGTCCGCATCATGGAGGAGCTGTACGGCGAGGCGCGTGGTTCGCAGGAGTTCCTGCTCAGCGTGCAGAGCCTGGAGCAGGAGCTGCCCGAGCTCGAACCTGAACTGCAGTGGCTGTCGCCAGAGGTGGCTGCGGACTTCGATCCGGACGACCTGTTCAGCGGGATCCCGTACACCAAGGGCATGATGTTCCTGGCCTGGCTGGAGCATCGGGTGGGGCGTGCGCAGTTCGACGCTTTCCTGAGCAGCTACTTCGCGACCTTCCGCTTCCAGAGCATGGATACGCCGACCTTCCTCGACTTCCTGGACCGCGAGCTGCTCGCGCACAGCCGCGTGCCCCGCGCTGAGGTCGAAGCATGGATCCACGGCCCCGGGATCCCCGCCGGCGCGTTCCGACCCGAGTCCGATGCCTTCGTGCACGTGGCGGCGCTGCAGCGCGAGTTCCTGGATGGGGTGATCTCACCGCGCGACATGCCGGTGCGCGACTGGAGCGTGCACCAGTGGCTGTACTTCATCGAGACCATGCCCGCGGACCTGGGCGCCGATCGCATGGCGGAGCTGGATGAGGCCTTCGAGTTCACCACCCAGGGCAACAACGAGATCGTCGCTGCCTGGTTGGAGCTCGCGGTCAGCCACGGCTACCACGCTGCGGATGCCAGGGTGGATCGCTTCCTGACCTCGGTCGGCCGCAACAAGTACCTGCAGCCGATCTACCGCGCGCTGGTCGCGACGCCGGAGGGGCTGGCGAGGGCGCGTCGCCTGTTCGCGCAGGCGCACGATTTCTACCATCCGCAGACCGTCAGCATGGTCGAGCGGGTCCTGGCTGAGGCTGCGCAACCTTGATCTTCGAACTGGTACTGCTGCTGGCATCCGCTGCCGATGCCGCCCCCGCAGACACCGACCCTGCGGCGCCTCCGCCCGCCGGGACCGTGCCGGTGGATGACGGTGAGCAGTTGCCGCTGTCGAACACGCTGCAGGCGACCTTCGCACTCGATGGTGCGAGCAAGCTGCTGCTGGACGAGGTGACGGCGGATGTGGAGGTCGTCGCCAGCGATCGCGAGGACATCTCGGTCACGCTGGAGCTCGAGTCGCAGCAGCTGCTGATCTTCTCCAACCGGCGCACGACCTGGGCGATCCACCATGCGGAGGTGGTCGCGGAGCGGACCGAAGAAGGGCTTCGGCTGAGCGTCCACTTCCCGGTGCGCATCGATGAGGACTGGTTATCCGCGACCTGGCACATCGAAGTCCCTGCGTCCTTGCCCTTGGATCTGGAGGTGACCAGCGGTGGCATCCTGGTCACCGGTTCCTCCGGCGGGGTCCGCATGGACTCGACCAACGGCGCGCTCTCAGCCGAGCTACCGCACGGACCGCTGAATATGCACTCGGTGAATGGTGCGGCGTCCGCGCAGATCGCCGATGACAGCTACAGCGATATCTCGCTGAGCACGACCTCCGGGGTCACCCGTCTCACCATCGACGGTGAGACCGTGGAACCATCCAGTTCCGGTGATATCCAGCTCCACGGTGACGGGGCTTACGGATACGACCTGCGGACCGTCAACGGATCCGTCGTGCTGGTGCTGGGGGCCGGCGGCGACTGACCTGCACCTGACCCGGTCCCATCGGACCCCTCTGTTAGAATCCGCACCCCCGCAGGGTCCGGCCGCGCGTCCGCGCCGCCCGATCCCCAGCCAGGAGACGGATCATGAGTGAAGGGATCTACAGCCCCCCGACCCCGCGCAACGAGCCGGTCCGGGAATACGCACCGGGATCGCCGGAGCGCGCTTCGCTCAAGGCACGCTACGCCGAGATGCGTGGCGAGCAGGTGGAGATCCCGCTGCGCATCGGCAGCGAGCGCGTCAACACCGGCCGCATGAGTGAGGTCCACAGCCCGCACGAGCACAGCCGCGTCCTCGCGCGTTTCCACAAGGCTGGCGCCGGCGAGGTGCACAGTGCGATCGACGCAGCGATGCAGGCGCGCGAGAGCTGGGGCGCGACGCCCTGGGAGGAGCGCGCAGCGATCTTCCTGAAAGCCGCCGAGCTGCTCGCGGGGCCGTACCGCGACACCCTGAACGCGGCGACCATGCTCGGACAGAGCAAGAACGTGTACCAGGCTGAGATCGACTCCGCCTGTGAGCTGATCGACTTCTGGCGCTTCAACGTCAGCTACATGGCGCGCATCTACGCGGAGCAGCCGCCGGCCAACGCGCCCGGAGTCTGGAACCGCCTCGACCATCGCCCGCTGGATGGCTTCGTGTTCGCGATCACCCCGTTCAACTTCACCGCCATCGCGGGCAACCTGCCGACCGCGCCGGCGATGATGGGCAACACGGTACTGTGGAAGCCGGCGTCCACCCAGGTGCTGGCCGCGCACTACATCATGGACATCCTCGAGGAGGCTGGTCTGCCGCCCGGCGTGATCAACTTCGTCCCCGGGTCCGGTGCTGAGGTCGGTGACCCGGCCATCGACAGCCCGCACCTCGCGGGCGTGCACTTCACCGGCTCCACCGGGACCTTCCACGGCATGTGGAAGCGGATCGGCGGCAACATCGAGCGCTACCGCAGTTACCCGCGCATCGTCGGCGAGACCGGCGGCAAGGACTTCATCTTCGCGCACTCCAGCGCTGATGTGGACGCGCTGGTGACGGCGACGGTCCGCGGTGCGTTCGAGTACCAGGGCCAGAAGTGCTCGGCAGCATCGCGAGTGTTCGTGCCCGGCGACATCTGGGATGACTACATCGCCAAGCTGGAGGTCGCGGTCGGGTCGATCCGCATGGGCACCCCGGACGATTTCAGCAACTTCATGTGCGCCGTCATCGATCGCGCCGCGTTCAGCTCGATCACCTCGTACATCGAGTACGCACGCACCGCGGACGACCACCAGATCATCATGGGTGGTGGCAGCGATGATTCGAAGGGCTACTTCATCGAGCCGACCGTCGTGGTCGCAGATTCGCCGACCTCGCGCCTGATGTGCGAGGAGATCTTCGGCCCCGTGGTGACCCTGCATCGTTACGACGAGTCCGATCTGACCGCGGCGATCGCCGCGATGGAGAGCGCGGCGGACTACGCGCTGACCGGTGCGATCTTCGCGCGCGACCGTCGGGTCGTGAAGCAGCTGACCGAAGCCCTGCGCTACGCCGCCGGCAACTTCTACATCAACGACAAGCCGACCGGTGCGGTGGTCGGCCAGCAGCCCTTCGGCGGCAGTCGTGCCAGCGGCACCAACGACAAGGCCGGTAGCCCGCTGAACCTGCTGCGCTGGGTTTCGCCGCGGGCGATCAAGGAGACCTTCGTACCGCCGCGGGACTTCCGCTACCCCCACATGGCGGATTCCTGAGCACCCGGCTGAGCGGTTCCAACCCTGGGGCCTCCAGGGGCATCTCAGGGGTATCCGGCGAGTACCGCGCCGGGTCAGGGAGCGGGCGCTAACCAGCGCTGGCAGGGACGCAGCGCATTCAGGAGGACGTCATGAAGAACTGGATCATCCCGACCATCATCGCCCTGGGGGCCGCTGTGCCCGCCCAGGCCTACGACCGCGAGCTCAGCATGGATCTGGACGCGGATGACCTGGAGCGGATCTCGGTCAGCGGCAGCGTGGGTTCGATGGAGGTGGATGTCAGTGACGACGATGCCATCCACATCCGCGTGACCCTGGAGCCCCAGGACGACGTGCGTCGGAACCGCCGCGAGGTCGAGGAGCAGATCGACGAGGCTGAGCTCGAGCACGGCGCCAACGGCGACCGCGTCAGCATCCACATCCGCTACCCGCGTGGCACGGACGAGGGGGATGACATCGAGGAGCACTGGGACGTGCGCGTACCCGCTGCCCTCATGGGCCGCTTCTCACTGAACGTCGGTTCGATGGATATCCGCGGCATCGCGGGTGGTGTAGACGCCTCGGTGAACGTAGGCGAACTGGAGATCGATGTCCCCGGCGGCGACATCGATGCCGATGTGAACGTGGGCGAGATCGACATCTACACCCGCTCCGCCTCCGTCGGCGACGTTGAGTTGGACACCGACGTGGGCGGCGCCCGCCTGTCCCTGCACGGCCGCCGGATCGACGGCGATCGCGGCTGGGTCGGTGAGTCCATCCGCCATCGTGGTGACGGCGAGGACGACATCGACGCCTCCAGCAACGTGGGCGACGTCTCGGTCCGAATCCAGGACTAGGCCCCGACCCGCCCGGGTCAGAGCGAGCCCCGGACCCGGCCGGTCAACGGCCGGGTCGCCACGCCCGTTGTATAGTCGGCAACCCACCGGTCGCCACGGAGCCCCGGTCCCGGTGGTGATGGGCTGCCCGACGGAGGGGCTGCGGATGATCAGCCGGATCGAGCGGAGCGAGGACGAATGGCGGGAGCTGCTGCCGGCGGACGTGTTCGCCGTGACCCGCGGCGGCGCGACCGAACGGCCGGGCAGTGGCTGCCTGTACCTCAGCGAGGAGGCGGGCGAGTACCGCTGCGCCTGCTGCGCCACCGTGCTCTTCTCATCCGATGCCAAGTACCATTCCGGCTCTGGCTGGCCGAGCTTCTTCCAGCCCCTCTCCAGCGAGCACATCACCGAGATCGTGGACCGCTCCTTGGGCATGGTCCGCACCGAGGTGCGTTGCGCCGCTTGCGATGGGCACCTCGGTCATGTTTTCCCGGACGGCCCGCCGCCGACCGGACTCCGTTACTGCATCAATAGCCTGGCGCTGGTGTTCCAGCCTACCGTGGAGGTCCCATGAGACGTGAGATTGCGATGTTGGTCCTGCTGGCTGCGCCGCTGGCAGCTTTCGCACACGATGCCAACCATGAGGTCGTGGGCGGCCACCTCAGCGGCCTGGTGACCTGTTCAGCAGGGGTCGCTGACGGGTTCCCCTGCAGCAGGATCAACCTGCTGTCCTGGTTGGACCTCAGCGAGCTCGGCGGTGGCCGCGCCAACGACATCTGGGGCTGGGTGGACCCGGTGACGGCGCGCGAGTACGTGCTGGTCGGGCGGGTCGCAGGCACCACCTTCGTGGATGTGACTGACCCCCAGGCACCGGTGGTCCTGGGCTACCTACTGGCGCACCCGGATATCGTGGCTGCGTCGCGCTCTGCGCGCGCGGTGGACTCAGCATCGACCTCCGCAGCCAAGCGCGAGAGCTGCAACACCGATGATGGGCACGAGGGCGCCTGCGGCGAAGCCGGCTCCACCTGGCGCGACATCAAGGTCTACGGCGATCACGCCTATATCGTCAGCGAGCAGTCCGGCGCTGGCCTGCAGGTGTTCGACCTCACCCAGCTGCGTGGCTTGTCAGGGCCGCCGGTGTTCTTCGCGGAGACCGCCTTCGTCGGCAACTTCAGCACCGCGCACAACGTCGCGGTGAACGAGGACAGCGGATTCCTGTACGTGGTCGGCGCCAGCCGCGCCAGTGGCGGCCTGGTCATCTACGACCTGAGCACCCCGTCATCTCCGACCTGGGTCGCCGACTACGCCGGCGATGGCTACACCCACGATGTGCAGTGCGTGGACTACCACGGCCCGGACACCGACTACACCGGCCACGAGGTCTGCTTCGCATCCAACGAGGACACCCTCACCATCCTGGATGTCACCAACAAGAACGCGATCAGCGTCATCCGTCGCGCTACCTACTCCGGTGTCTCCTACAGCCATCAGGCCTGGCTGTCCGAGGACCACAGCTACCTGTTCTCCAACGACGAGTTGGACGAGTACTACGGTGGCGGGCATACGCGCACCCGGATCTGGGACGTACGCAACCTCGATGGGGTCCGCGTCACCACGGCCTACGATTCACCGCTGTGGACCATCGACCACAACAACTACGTGGTCGGCGACTACCTGTTCCAGGCCAACTACACCTCCGGTCTGCGCGTGCTGGACATCTCCGACCCCGAGTACCCCTGGGAGGTCGGCTTCTTCGATACCTACCCAGATGACGACTCGGTAGATTTCGCCGGCGCCTGGAGCAACTACCCCTTCCTGCCGTCAGGGATCATCGCGGTCTCCGACATCGAGGGTGGCCTGTTCCTGCTACAAGCGCAGTTCCTGAACGGCCCGCTGGCCACTGCGGATCTATCGGTGGATGTAGGTACGCAGTCCATCATCGTCCGGGTCGGCGATCGGGTTGATCGCAGCTTCACCGTGAGCAACACCTCCGGTGCTGACGCGCCGGACGTGCAGGTGACGCTCTCCCTGGATGGCATCAGCCTGGCATCCATCAGCTCCTTCGATGGCAGCTGCGACATGGATGGTGATACGGCCCGCTGCAGCGTCGGCACGCTGTCGGTAGGTGAGGCCGTGACGGTGTCCTACAGCTACGACGCCGTCAGCACCGGTCAGGCCAAGGTCGTCGCTATGGTCAGCGGTCTGGTCCTGGACTCGCTGGCGACCAACAACCGTGGCGGCTTCGGGTTCCCGGTCACCGGCAGCTCCAGCAGCGGCGGTGGTGGTGGCGGCGGTGGTGATGGCGGCGGCGGCGGCAGCCCGCTGCTGGTGCTTCTAGCGGCAGCCTTCCTCGGGCTGCGTCGCCGGCGGGAGTTGCTCGGATGCTGAGGATCAGCGCCGCGCTACTCGCTCTGCTGCTGGTCGCCCCGGTAGCGGCGAGCCGCACTTTGATCCATGCGGGCGCGGTCATCGACGGTGTCTCCGACACCGCATCCGGTCCGAGCACCGTGGTGGTCGAGGATGGGATGATCACCGCGGTCGTCGCCGGTTTCAGCGCGCCGGCTGAGGGTGATCAGGTCGTGGACCTGCGGCGATCCACGCTGTTGCCCGGGCTGATCGACCTGCATACCCACCTGAGCTCCGAGTACGACGCACACGCTTACATCGAGGAGTTCCAGCTCAATCCTGCTGATTACGCCCTGCTCGCGGTGCCGCGCGCACTGGCGACGCTGGAGGCCGGTTTCATGACCGTCCGGGACCTGGGCGATTCATACAACGTGACCGTCTCGCTGCGTAACGCGATCGCCCGCGGCCAGGTCCCCGGGCCGCGCATCCTGACCGCCGCCAAGTCCATCGCGAGCACCGGTGGGCATGCCGATCCCACCAACGGCTGGGCCGACATCATCGAAGGCACGCCCGGACCCGCCGAAGGTGTCGCGGACGGCGTGCCGGCCGCCATGCAGGCGGTGCGTCAGCGTTACAAGGATGGCGCGGACCTGATCAAGATCACCGCCACCGGCGGCGTGCTCAGCGTGGCTGCGAACGGTCTGAACCCGCAGTTCACGCAGGAGGAGATGGACGCCATCGTGCGGGTCGCCAGCGATTACGGCATGCACGTCGCGGCGCATTCGCACGGGAAGGAAGGCATGCTGCGCGCCATCCGCGCCGGCGTGCAGACCATCGAGCACGGCACCATGATGGACGCTGAGGTCATGCGTGAGATGCGCCGCAGCGGCACCATCCTGGTTCCGACGCTCAGCGCCGGGCGCTGGGTGACGCAGATGTCGGCCATCGACGGGTTCTTCCCGGAAGTTGTCCGCACCAAAGCCGCCAGCATCGGGCCGCTGATGGATACGACCTTCGCCGCAGCCGTGCGCCAGAACGTGCCCATCGCCTTCGGCACCGACACAGGCGTCACGCCGCACGGCGAGAACGGGCGCGAGTTCGCGTACATGGTCGAGGACGGCATGGCGCCGATGGATGCGATCCGTTCCGCGACCTCGGTCGCTGCGCGGGTGCTGGACCTGCAGGATCGGATCGGCCAGGTGCGAGCGGGCTTCGTTGCGGATCTGGTCGCTGTGGGTGGCGACCCGTTGGCGGATCCCAGCCTGCTGGCCTCGGTCAGCTTCGTGATGCAGGCGGGGACCGTCGTCGTCCCGTGAGGACCGCTAGGGACAGGGCGCTGTTGCGCTTCCTGGTGTCGGCGATCGGTGGGGTCGCGGTGACCATCGGCATGCTACTCGTCGGGGTGGCGATCAACGGCGCGTTCGAGAGTGAACCGGACAACCTCCCAGAGCTGGAGGAGGTTGAGCTGATCAGCACCCTGGACCGGGTGGACGTGGCCGAGTTGCTCGCCGAGCGCGAGCGCGAACAGATGCGCGTCAGCCAGCCGCCGCCCCCACCCCAGCTGCCGCCGCGGGTGGTCAGCGGCTTCGTGCAGTTGGAGTACGACGTTGACGCCACCGGTAGGGTGACTGCGGTCCGGGTGCTCGCCGCGGTGCCCGGCGGCGTCTACGAGGATCAGGCCATCGCCGAGGTCCGGAGCCGGATGTACACCCCGGAGTTCGTGGACGGCGAGGCGGTCGCCTCCACCCACTCCGATGTCGTCGAGTTCCAGGTCGAACTCCCACGCGAGATCGCGGTCACAGGAGAGGATGGGACCGAGGCGGGAGCCGGAGGTGGTCCCCAGCCCTGAGGCGCACGCGGCGGGAGGAGGCCGGTGATCCGATGAGGATGCTGATGCCGCTCGCGCTCGCAGTCCCGGCGGCCCTCGCGCTGTTCCTTGCGATGAGCCTGATGATCGCCGCGCCGCAGTTGGATGAACCCAGTGAGCCGATCGCGGTGATCGGCGTGGACCTGATCGCGCCACCGACCATCGTCACGCCGAGCCGCCCGCCACCACCGCAGCCGCCGGAGGCCCCGGCCCGCTCGCTCATCGCCGCCAGCCTCGAGGTGTCCGAACCCTGGAGCCCGCCGCCGCGCGCGACCTATCGCCCGGACCCCAACGGTTGGCTGGCGAGTGGCTTGGGCGACCGCAACTTCGGCGACCACGAGCCCATGCCGCTGCTGCAGCCGACCCCCATGTACCCGATCCAGGCGCGGCGTGACGGTGTGATCGGCTGGGTACGGGTCAGCTTCGTCGTCTCGCCCGATGGTGGGACGCGCGACGTGCGCGTGCTCGACGCATCGCCCGAAGGTTACTTCGAGGCACATGCGGTCGCCTCGGTGATGCGCTGGCGCTTCCGTCCGGCGGTGGTCGATGGCGAGGTGGTCGCGCAGCGGATCGAGCGGATCATCGACTACAACCTCGCTGACGGGTGGTGAAGCTGCGGCAGGACGACGCTGGCTCGTGACCATGGGGACCGCGACGCACGCGCCAGGGACTAGGCTCAGGTCGAGTCCTTGAAGGTCGTAGACCCGGAGGCCGGAGATGCGCAAGCTCCTGTCCATGCTGGCAGCGGTACCCGTCGCCCTGCTGCTGTTCCTGCTGATGCCCTCGTTGATCGCCGTGCGCGCGGGGCCGGTCGATCCTCCGGTCACGGTGGACCTGCCGACCGCTATGCCGCCGGTCGAGGAGCCACCCCCGCCTAGGGGTCCGCGTGAGCCGCCGCAGCCGCCGGTGATCAGCGAGGGGATCCCGGTGCTCCCACCTGAACCGCCACCGACCGAGGATGGGCGCCCAGATCTGCCCGAGGGTTACTCGGGCGTAGGGATCGATACTCCCATCGGCCCGGGCGCGGCCATGGACCTGCGCGACTGCGATCACGGACCGATCGCTATCGCGACACCGGTCAAGGGCTATCCCGTGGCCGCAGCACGGGCAGGGACCGAGGGTTCGGTGTTGGTGCGCTTCACCGTCGGCGCCACCGGCGCTGTGACCGATGCGGTGGTGCTCTCGGCCGAGCCGTCGCGCGTGTTCGACGGCCACGCCTTGGACAGCGTGCGCCGCTGGCGCTTCCGCCCCGCAGCATCGGCCTGTGAGGCGGTGGCGGTACGCATGGAGCAGCGGATCGCCTACGCGCTGAGTGATTGAGCGCCAGCGCTGCCGGGGGGGCCCCCCGGCCGCCCCCCCCCCCCCCCGCCCACCCCCCACCACAAAAAAAAGGCGCGACGAGAAG
>Ga0214472_10004048_pt1 | contig 15476 bp, 13 predicted proteins | sample RVTome_6_FD_207662 | JGI IMG/M metagenome (GOLD analysis project Ga0214472, IMG submission 207662) | Soil microbial communities from uranium-contaminated site in the Upper Colorado River Basin, Wyoming, United States - RVT140D175 | ecosystem: Environmental > Terrestrial > Soil > Contaminated >...
GAGCCTGATCGGTGCCGGGAAGAAGGTGAAGGTCCTGGCCACCAGCCGGGAGCGACTCCACGTGCCGGGTGAAGTCGTGTATGACGTGCCGCCCCTCGCCGCACCGCCCCAAGCCGCTCCAACCTTTGAATTACGGGCCTATGACGCCGTGAAGCTGTTCGAAGACCGGGCTGTTCTCGTCGACCCGAAGTTCTTGCCGGATGACGAGGCTTACGCCCTGATTGGCAGTATCTGCCGGAGGCTCGACGGGATTCCATTGGCGATCGAGCTCATGGCGGCCAAGATGGGGTCGTTCGGGCTCGAGTTGATCGACGATCGACTCGGGGATCGCCTGCTCTTCTTGACAGGCAGCCGGGTCACCGAGGTCCCAAGGCATCAAACGCTTGAAGCTGCGATCGGCTGGAGCTACGAGCTATTAGGCGACGAGGAGCAACGGCTATTCGCTCGTCTCTCGGTGTTTCGTGGTGGGTTCGACATCGAGATGACGCGGCAACTCGCCGCAAATGACTCGACCTCGGAGGACGCGGTCATGCTCCTGGTCGAGAGCCTGCTCGAGAAGTCGCTGGTAACGCGGGAGCGGTCGACCCCGAACCGCTACCGATTGCTCGAGCCGGTCCGCGAGTTCGCCCACGATCGACTCCGAGATTCAAATGAGGAAGTCGAAACACGTCGTCGTCATCTCGACTGGTGTGTCGGCTTGGCCTCGGAGTTGGAGGACAAGATCTTCGGAGTGGGACGCCACGAGTTGCTTGCTCGTCTCGGGGTCGAGATCGAGAACCTCCATGCCGGACTGGAATTTGCGGTCGAGGTATCCGACGCTCATGCCATCTCCCGGATTGCCGGCGCAACGGCATGGCACTGGATGAACATCGGAGCCAACACCCGTAGCCGGGATGCTCTCCTTCTCGCCTTGGCCAACGTCGGCGAGGAAGTCCTCCGGGAAGGCGAGTTGCGCTCCCGGTTGGCCCACGTCCGCTGGATGTCGGGCCAAAGCGACGGAGCACTCCCGGAGGCGATCCACTCTCGCAAGCTGGTGCGAGACCTCGAAGCCTCACCGCAGAAAGCCGCGATCCTGAGCAGACTCTCCATTTTGCATAGCGTGCTCGTCGATCAGGATCCACGTCAGGCAATCACACTGGCACGGGAATCTGTTTCGGTGGCGGAGGCCTCACGGGACGCCGTGGTAGTCGTGCGGTCCCAGACCAAACTCGGCGGTTCCCTCTGCTGGGCCGGGGAGGTCGAGGAAGGTCTCGAGGTACTCAGACGAACGCTGGCCGAGGCGCTGCACATCGGCGATCCCAGCATCACCCTCGACATATACAACGCCATGTTCAGTGGGCTCTATCTCCACCCCGAGGAACGTCGCGACGGTCCTCGCATCCTGGTCGAGGACCTGCTGGCTCGCTTTCCCCTCGACGAGTGGATCCAGCAGATCGAGCCTGGCTGGCTCCCCTACATCTTCATGCAGATCGGCGAGTGGGATGGTGCCGAGGATGCCATCCGGCGCTATCAGGAGCGTCGACTCGAGGGATACCAAAGCGAAACGAATCTGATGACCCACGGGACCCTGTGTTGGATGAGGGGCGATCTCGATGGAGCCGCTGCAGCTATGACCGAACTGGAGGAGGGAGGGGTCAACCCTCGCTGGTATCACGATTATTACCCGTTGCGTGTTGACATAGCCACCGACACCGGAGATCTCGAGGCTGCGAGAGCATACGCCGAGGCTTATCTCTCGGTGGAGGTGGATCCCTCGGAGGAAGCGAAAAAGCTAGGCGTTCTCAATCCTCTTGTCAGAGCCGAGGTGAACGACGCCCTCGCCAAGATCGGGCAGGAGCGGGATGTCCACCTCGCCAATGCCAGGACGGCGGTGGAGAGGATGCATGCGATCCTCGATCGCTTTGCTCCTCCATCGGAGGGTTCCCTCGCGATGGAGACACACGCCACTCACCTCGCCATCGCCGAGGCCGAGCTGTCCCGGTTAACCGGCCCCGATCCGAACCTTTGGCAGGAGGCAGTCGATCGAGCCGACTACATCTACTTTCGCCTCTATGCGCGGTTTCGCCTGGCAGAGGTGCTCGGCCAGTTGGGAGACACCGCAGCATCGTCGTCGCTATTGGAAGAGGTATCCACCGACGTCACCCGCGTGGGAGCACTGGGGTTGAAGCGTCTCATCGAAGCCGAGCCTGCTCTAGCCCGAACGGTCTAAAGGCCCACCCGCGACGTCATTCCGCGCCGGTGGGAGCCAGATTCCGATTCGTACTGAAGACGGCGTCGGGGTCATAGATCCCCTTGACTTCCTGCAGCCGCTGACGGTTGGCGCCGAAGGTGTCGTCCACCCGATCATCGTCGTCCCAATCGAGATAGTTGGAGTACACGCCGCTCGTGAACGGGGCCATCGCCTCATGGAGGGCGCGGGTCCATGCGGTGGCCGCCTCGTCGGCAGCTGGATCCGCCCAGCCCGATGAGATCCCGAGCCCGAAGGTTGCGTTGCGATGTGGGAACGCCGTCGCCGAGGGGTCAACCCGGGCGATAGCGCCACCCATCGGCTCGAAGAAGACGTTGGAATATGGTCCGGGCAACGGGTCTACCCGGTCGACCAATGTCTTGATCGCCTCATCCGACAGCTCATCGAGATAGCCAGCCTTCCAGTAGAAGCGACCCCCATCGGGAGCTCCGGCGTCAAAACTCTGTTGAAGGGTGGCGTACGGCATCGGAGCGACCACCGACAGCATTGGCGAACCGAATGAGGCCAAAAGCGCAAGTTCTGGCTCACCGTCTTCCAGGGATCCCGAGTGGCAAGCCACAAGAGCGAGGGCCGTCTTCCCGTGCTGCTCCTCGGGAAACCCCTCCACCGGTGGCACGTTGACGAGCAGGGCGAAGCAACCCACCTCGTCTGATGCCTGGGTCATGAAATCCCTGTAGTGGATGAGAGCATCTCCGACATCATCCATGGTGTAAAAGACCTGAGCAGTCATCACTTCAGGTCCTACGTCATGGAGCTGGTATGTGAAGGAGGTCACGACTCCGAAGTTGCCACCGCCTCCTCGCAGTGCCCAGAACAAATCCTCGTTTCCATCGCCCCGTGCCGTCACTACCCGTCCATCCGCCAGTACCACCTCGGCTGACAACAAATTGTCGATGGTGAGTCCGAAGGACCGGGCGAGATAACCCATTCCGCCTCCCAATGTCAATCCCCCAACCCCGGTTCGAGAGTCCACACCGCCGGTCACTGCCAGACCGAATGCCTGGGTTTCGTGGTCGACCATCCCCCATGTAGCGCCCGCCCCGACCCGGGCAATCTTGGCCTTCGGGTCGACTTCGACGCTGGTCAGGGTGGAAAGATCAATCATCACACTGCCATCGCTGACAGCCTTACCGGCTACTCCGTGGCCACCGGCTCGGACAGTGAGCGGTAGGTCGTTAGCGCGGGCGAAGTCGATAGCCGCAATCACGTCGGCGATGCCGGAGCATCGGACGATAAGAGCCGGACGCCGGTCGATCATCCCGTTCCAAACAGCACGCGCTGTGTCGTAAGTGGGGTCCTCGGGGCGGATCACTCCGCCCCGAAGTGTCCCGGCTAGTTGATCAATGCTCGAGGTTGCCAGCACAGGTTTTCCTCCTCGATCGTTAAGGGAGCAGGGACGCAGCGATCGCGATCATCGCCTGTCCGAGTTCATTGTCGGACCAGTGATCGACCCCCCGCCCGTCTCCAGCATGCTTCTCCGCCGCGGCATTGTCCGCACCAGTCTTAGGGTTGGTCAGCAGCGTGTGGTGCTGGAAGAACGATGCCCACTCCTGCAGACCCTGATCAATGTGTTCCTGCACCGCCTGCTCCAGCATTTCCTCGGTTGGCTCCACCCCGAATACAACCACGAAGACAAATTCGTAGGACTCTGCAGTCGCCATGTTCTCGCTCAACCACATCGGTGAGTTGCCGACCGATTGCTCTCCGTTTTGCGATCGATTTGAAACCATGCACTCGTGAGCGAGTGCAGCGGTACTCAGCATTGTCATAAGAATCGCCGTCATGACAGCTAGGGCTGAAAGTCGTCTTGTACTTCTCACCTGGGCCTCCCTTGATCTCAAAGATGTCCTACCCCTCGGGCAGGACATTTCCAAGGTACGAGAGAGCGCTAAACAGTCACTGAACGGGGATTTGCTTATGTCTATTGCTGAGCCCAGGCCAGTTCGACTCGGGTCCCAAATTCATTGGCTCCGGCGCACGGCAGGAGCGGATTGGAACCGTTGGATATCGTTTACATCCCCAGGTAGGCCTTGCGTAGCCTCTCGTCGCTCTGGAGTGCCGCGGAGCTGTCCTCCCCGACAATCCTCCCCTCTTCGAGCACGTATCCACGTGAGGCAAGGTCGAGGGCGCCGGCCGCGTTCTGCTCTACCAGCAGGATCGAGACTCCGGCCGAGTTCACCTCGCGGAGGACTTCGAAGATGCCCTGGACGATTATCGGAGCAAGCCCGAGGGACGGTTCGTCCAAAAGCAGGAGCCGGGGGCGTGACATCAGAGCCCGGCCGATGGCCAGCATCTGCTGCTCGCCACCGCTCAGGGTTCCTGCCGCCTGACCACTCCGGTCTTCGAGGCGGGGAAAGATCTCGTGCACCCATGCCAGATTCGAGTCTCGCTCAGGCCGGGCGTCGCGGCCGTATGCGCCGATGTCGAGGTTCTCCAAGACGGTCATTTTGGGGAAGATCCGCCGGGCCTCCGGCACCAGCGCCACACCGTGGCCGCTGACCCGATGGGGTGGGATCGCCGTCAGATCGACACCGTCGAAGGTGACCGAACCACTCATCGTGGGATGCACCGCAGCGATCGAGTTGACCAGGGTGGTCTTGCCCGCGCCGTTGGGCCCGAGGATCGTCACGATCTCGTCTACTCCGACGGTGAGCGAAATCTCGTGGAGCACCCGAGCCTTCCCGTACCCGGCCGCCAGGCCCCGCACCTCAAGCATCAAGACCCCGATCTCCGAGGTAGGCCCTGACCACAGCCGGGTCTGCCATCACCTGTTCGGGGACCCCCTCGACTATCACCTTGCCCTGGTCGAGGACGACGATGCGGTGAGAAAGCGCCATCACGGCCCGCATCACGTGCTCGACGATCAACAGGGTGATCCCGCGGGCATGAACCCGCTGGATCATCTCGACCGACTGATTGATCTCGGAGGGGTTGAGACCGGCCAGCACCTCGTCGAGGAGGAGGAGGCTGGGCTGGGTGGCGAGAGCGCGGGCCAGCTCGAGGAATTTGAGCTGGTGGAGCGTGAGCTCGGTGATCGCGAGATCGGCGACATCCCCCAAACCGGTGAACTCGAGCCACTCGCCAGCCGCCTCTCTCGCCTCGGGAAGACTGTGCCTGTGCTGACCGAACATGTAGCTGGTGGCAATATTCTCCCGAGGGGTCATGGTGTCGAACGGCCTCGGTATCTGAAAGGTGCGCGCTATTCCCAGCGCGGCTACCCGATTTGCCCGGAGGGAGGTGGCGTCGGTGCCCGCGAACTCCACCCGTCCCCGGTCACCCGCATAGAAGCCACTGAGGACGTTGATGAGGGTGGACTTTCCCGAGCCGTTCGGGCCGACCAGGCCCAGTATCTCCCCTTCGTCGACTCGCATGGTCACGCCGTCGAGGGCTACCACCCCGCCGAAACGCTTCGCCACATCGGTGACTTCAAGCAGGCTCACGTGTTCGCCTCCGTCAGGTCCTCGGCCAGTATGTCGGGCGGCCCGCCGCGGCCGTTCCCGCCGCGGGCGGCCCGGACCCTCTCCCATACGCCCGATGGAACGAGCATCGCCACCGTGGTCGCCACGATCGCATACGCGAAGTCGCTGATAAGAGAGCTGTTTATGTCAAGCACGGTCACCAGTGCCAGGACACCAAAGAAGATGGCGGCGGTTGTCACCCAGCGGTCCCGCATCCGCAGATAGACACCCTCCCGAACCGCCAGGGCAAGGACGACGAGGAGAGCGCCGATGATTATCTGGCTGACGTCGGCGAGACCGGCGCTATTGAGCCGGTCGGAAAGCGTGGTGATGATCACCGCACCCAACACGGGTCCCATCCAGTGACTCATGCCCCCGAGGACGCTCATCAAGATCACAAACAGCGGGACACGAATGTTGAATACGTCGTCGACGGTGACAAATCCCAGTTGGAGCGACCACACCCCTCCCATCAGGCCGGCAAAGAATGCGTTCGCTCCCAGTGCAGCCATCTTGTACCTGAATACGGGCACGCCGAGGCCATCTGCCACCTGCTCGTCGTCCCGGATGGCGAACAAACCCCAGCCCAGCCGGGAGTCATGGATCAGATAGGCGGCCAGCACCGTCAAGAGGGCAAACACCAGAGTGAGCCGGTACATCGCGGTGGAGAAATCGCCGAGGAATTCGGGGATCGGTGTCCCGGTCATGAAGATCCCCGTTCCGCCGTCGATTGCCGGGCTGAGCCTGGCGACTGCAGCCAGCACGAAGGCGACGGCGAGGGTGGTGAGGGCAAAGATCTCTCCGCTGAGACGGCGGAGCCGGAAGACGACGACGCCGAGCAGTAGCCCGGCAGCTCCAGCCGCCAATCCCGCGAACGGAAGGGCTGCCACAAACGGCCATCCGTGCTTCCCGACCAGGACCGAGACCGTGTACACCCCGATCCCGTACCAGGCGCCCTGGCCGAAGCTGAAGTAGCCGGCAAAACCGGTGAGGATGTTCCAACTCGATGCTTGGGAGACCCAGAACATGGTTGTGAACAGAAAGATCACGAGGAATCTGGGCAGATCCAGAGCTTCCTGGAGCGCGGGGAAGAAGCCGAGGGTCAACGCGACGGCCCCGAACCCGATGAGTGTCCGGAGACGGCTCCCCGTCATGCCACGCTCCTCCGGGTGAGCAGGCCCTCGGGCCTGAACAGGAGAGCCGCGATCAGAATGAGGAACGTCACCAGCGGGGCAGAGAGGGGTCCCCATGTCACCGCCGCCGTATTCGACGCGACCCCAACGATCACGCCGGCAGTGAGGGTGCCGACGGTGTTCCCTAACCCGCCCAATATGACAACCGAGAACACGATCCCGAACCAGCTGACCGCCAAGCCAGGGAATATCGTCTGGCCGACCGCCACGAACAGCCCGGCGAGTGCCGAGAAGCAAGTGGTCAACCCAGAGAGGATCACCGCAACCCGTCGCGGGTCGACGCCGAAGGCGCGCGCCATCTCCCTGTCCTGGGCGACAGCACGAACCGCTTTGCCAAAGTAGGTGCGGCTGAGCAACAGCGACATGCCGACCGCGATCAACACGGCTGCGGCGAATGCGACCAGTTGGGAAACGGGGAAAGCCACCGCACCGATATGGATCGACTCGGTCGCATACGGGTTGAGTTCCGATCCGATGCGGCGGAAATCGGCGCTCCAGATCGTCCGGATCAGGCTCTGGAGGATGATGAAGATGCCGAATGTGATGATGAGTGACTTGAACTCGTCGACTTTGACCATGTGGAAGAACACCTGCATCAGCGCCCCGATGCCGAAGAACAGAGGGACGACAAGGACCATCGTCACCAGGGGATCGATCTGATAACTGAGCGTCAGCTGATAGACGAAATAGGCGCTGAGCAGAATGAAAGAGAAGTGCGCAAGATTGATGATCTTCAAGGCGCCCCACGACAGGGAAAGGCCCAACGACATGAGGGCGTAGAGGCCGCCGACCAGGACACCTGAGACGACTCCCTGCGAGATCAGGTCCACGCTTGTCCTTTCCTCATCGGGGTTCGAGCGAGCGTACCTTGGCCGGCCCGGGGGTTCGGAGGCCGGCCAAGGCAGCTTCAGGTTCTATTCGTCGGGTGAGTAGATAAGCGACCGGTCAGGAGCGGCGAACTCTTCGGGGTATACGACCCACCAGTCCCTGTCCTGGATCTGCTTGAGTTTGGACAGGTCTTCGAAGTAGTTCTGCTCGTCGGGGCGGAACTCGATATGACCCTGGAACAGGGTGTCGGCCCCGTTCTCCAACAGCCAGTCGCACATCGCTGCCTGGTCGAGGCTTCCTGCCCCCTCCGCGGCTTGAGTTAGATACTCCCAGGCGGTCCACGAAGCGGCAGCTTGGGTCTCTACCTTCGTGTAAGGGATGTCGGCTTCTGCGAGAGCGTCGTTGATCAACCCGGAGACCTCCACCGCATCAGGATTGTCCGTGAAAGGCGGATGCTCCTCGAAGATGGTCACCGACATGATCCCGTCGGCGCCTTCCGTCTGGAGGAGAGGGCCGGGAGCGGGCCATTGACTGAACATGCCCGCCGGCGAGTAGTCGATCGCCTGCATCGCGGTGATGATGTTCGACGCGTTTACGCCCAACCCGGCGATGTAGAGGAAGTCGGGGTCGGCATCCCTGATCTGTGCAGCAACGGGGGCCCAGTCGCTGGTAGCGGTCGGGAACGTGAGGTCGAGCACCACCTCCCATCCGCGATCCTCCGCCAGAGAGACTGCGCCACCCTCGTCGGTTCCGTCCTGGCCGTAGGCGATGAACATGGTCCCCGGGAACTCGTTGACGACAAACCCGATGGTCGCTGGTGGGGTTCCGGTGCTCTCGAGAGCGTCGTAGATCAGGTTGGGGTTGGTGATGTTCGGGTGTAAACCCGTCGACCACGAGCTGAAGTGACAGGCGTAGTTATACGCGTAGGTAAGGCTCGCCGTGTGGTGAGGGAAGACGTAGCCGTATCTCTCGGCGACGGCCATGGCCGAAGTGATGTTGCCGGTTCCGTAGGGACCGATAACCAGGTCGACTTCGTCTTCGGTGATCAGGCGCTCATAGGCTGCCGCGGACTGATCCGGGGCCGACTCGTCATCCAAGAGCACCCACTCCACCGGACGCCCGAGAAGACCACCCTGTTCGTTGAGCCGTTCAACAAATACCTCTCCTACGGCCTGGTGGATCGCACCGGTAGCGGCCAGGAATCCGGTCAAAGCGAGCGTCCCGCCGATACGGATCGGTTCCCCGGTCGGCTCTTCCGTGTCGTCGGGTTCAGTGGTCTCTGTGTCCGACGGCATCGTGGTTTCGGTGTCCGCGGGTGCCGTGGTGTTGGTGGTATCGGTGGTGTCGTCCCCGCCACATGCCGCGGCAATCAAGGCGATCACCATGGTCACAACTAGATATCTCCGGCGCCTGTGGGTTCTCATTCCAGTTCCTCCTCACAATCCGTCGCCTCGTGGTTCGGCCACGGCCTTCGTTCAGCAACACTACACACAAGGCGTCAAGTCGTGCAGCGCCACTTATTACTGATTCTCGCGAACTGTGCCGGTGCAAGATCGAGACTCGGGATGCGCTCGGGCCATTTCGGATGGGTCTTGTCCAGTATTGGTTATCGCTGAGGTCAGCATCCGTTCTGAGTCCGCTGCGAGTCCAATCCGACTTCAGGTCAGTCGGACAGCAGCGATATAATCACCGATCCCGGCCATTGGCCGATGGGCCCATAGCTCAGCCCGGTTAGAGCGCATCCCTGATAAGGATGAGGTCGGAAGTTCAAGTCTTCCTGGGCCCACAACAAACCCCGGTCCCAATCGCCCAGGCAGGCCGGGTTTTCCCCTTGTCACAGCAGTGTTTTCCGAGACTTGCGAGCCAAACCCGGAGCGGCATGACGATGGGCAGGAGTGAGCACGATGACACAGTCCGCGTGTCACAAATGTGTCAAACATTCAGCTGCCACTTCGCTGTCACCCGAGACTCTCCTTGCTGCCATAAATACACTCGACGTGGTAATCGAACGGCCCTTGGTCCGAGACTCGCCAGGCCTTCACCATCGCCGTGGTGCACGTCGGCCTCGGCGTGCTCGGAACTCCCGGCCTTCTCCCAAGCCTTCGCAGCCGACCGACACCGGACGCCGTCGCTATGTTCGCACCAACCGCGACCTGCGGCCCCCGCGTTGTACCGCTGCGATAACGGCGTGATGCTAGCCTCCGGTCCCATCGCAACAATCCGCACGTCGCATGGCGAGATGCCCACCTACGTGGCCAGGCCGGCCGGCGATGGACCGTGGCCGGGCGTGGTCGTGATCCACGACTTCACGGGGATGAGCCATGATCTGCGCAACCAGGCCGACTGGCTGGCGGAACAGGGCTTCCTCGCGGCTGCGCCGGACCTCTACTACTGGGGCAGCCGGCTGGGTTGCCTGTGGACAATCATGCGCGACATGGGCGCCGGGCGAGGCCGGACCTTCGAAGACATCGACGCCGTACGCGCCTGGTTGATCCAACAGGACACGTGCACGGGCAAGGTGGGCGTCATCGGCTTCTGCATGGGCGGTGGGTACGCGCTGGCGCTCGCACCAGCGCACGACTACGCGGTGGCGAGCGTCAACTACGGCGGTTGCCCAAAGGACGCCGAACACGCGCTCGCCGAGACGTGTCCGATCGTGGGCAGCTACGGAAAGAAGGACGGCTCACCCATGGGGTGGCGTGCCGCGGAGCGGCTCGAGCGGGCGCTCACGACCCTCGGCGTCGACCACGACATCAAGACCTACCCCGACGCGGGCCATGGCTTCATCAACGACCATGATCCCGCCGACATGACCCCGTTGTTGCGTGTCCTGGGAGCGGTCAGCCGGACGCGCTACCACGAGCCCTCAGCGCGCGACGCTAGGGAGCGAATCGCCTCGTTCTTCCATTCGAAGCTGGACGCGTAGGTCGCTCTCCTCGGCCTGCCGTGTCGTAGACGCCCGAACCGTCAAGGAGATCGATGGTCCGCAGACACGTGCGCTGACTAGACGTTACCCCGCAAGGGTCCTGGCCGAGGGTGGTCCTGGCCAAGGGTGTCATCTTGGCCCAGTCAGCATCTGAGCTGGCGCGATTGTCTCACAAGCGCTTTAGCCAGGCCTCATTAGAAGGCTGCCGGCTTTCGCCCTGGTGTCGAAATGGATCGGCCACGCTTCCTGGTCATGATTCACCCAACTGCTCGCAATGGCGGCGCGCAGATAGGACGTCTGGAAGGTCATCCGTGGGACTTAAGACCCTAGCGCTACGCGACCACCGCACTCAGAATAGATGGATCGGCGAGTGGCCTGACATTGGAAGGTGCCAGCTCGGCCTGAACTTGCGATATGGGAAAGCCAAGAAACGATGACACAGACGAAAACCGCTCCAAGAAGAGTAACAGAGCAACGAATCGCGGATCGAATGCGGCGGAGGACGTGGCTGTTTGCCTTTGTCGCCGTGCTCGGTCTCGTGGTGAGTGGGGTCGGTGTCTTGACGGCCGAAGACGTTAACCCAGTTGCGGCCGCGACGATTCGTGGCGAATCGGTCGAGTTGTATGGCGAGGGGCTCTACCGCTTCGACACGGTGTTCCAGGCAGCCAACAACCGGAGCACAGATCTGGTGACACTGCTCATAGGACTCCCGCTACTAGGTATCTCGCTGCGATGGGCCGCAAGGGGCTCGCTTCGGGGCCGTCTCCTCCTCCTGGGGACTCTCGGATACTTCCTTTACGTGAGTACCGGCTATGCCATGGGAGCGGTCGCCTACAACGAGATGTTCCTGGTGTATGTCGCCTGGTTCTCTGCGAGCCTCTTCGCTTTCGGCTTGGTGTTTGGCTCTTTTCGGCCGCTGCCGGCGCAGTTCGAGGGATTGCCCCGTCGCTGGCCGGGTGTCTTCATGGTGATCAGCGGGATGGCGACACTAGCGATCTGGGTGATGGACCCCCTGACCGGATTGGTCGAAGCGACCCCACCGAAAGGACTCGATAGCTACACCACCCTCTTCACCCATGCTCTCGACATCGGAATCATCGTCCCTGCGGCCGTCATCGCGGGGATCATGATCTGGCGGCGTCGCTCCTTCGGCTACGTCGTCGCCTTCTCACTGCTGGTCCTGGAGGCCCTCCTCATGCCCGTGATCACGATCGCGACCATTTTTCAGCTTCAGCTCGGCATGTCATTCACACCCGCCGAGGTGATCGGCCCGATCGTGGGCTTTTCTCTGCTGGCCGGGTCTGCCATCTGGGTGATTTCGGTTGTGCTCCGCCGCATTCCGGAGGTGTCCTCGACACCGGGTAATTCAATGGACAAAGAGTCGCCGAAAGCGGCCATCTGATCGCGAATCTGATCGCGGGCAGCTCATCCTCCATTGCGCGAGCGAGCGAGCTGACGATTGGCTCGAGTTCTCCCATGCGATGCACGGTGGCTGGCTGATACCAGCCGCCTAGGCCCGCCTATCTGAAGATGCCAGCCTGGGCTTCAGTGAGCTTGGGGGCCGACTGGCTGGCTCACCGGATGCACCGCCGTGAGCCGAACACCGTCCATACCGAGTGGCTGGAACACAAGGAGTTCGCTGGGAGTAAGCCCGACCGGTGCGCCAAGGCGGAGTCCCCAGTGGCCGGCGACGGCGTTGGCGGCGGAGGGTGGTCTTCGTGGACAAGCCAACCGACTTCGAGCCACCTTCCGTTGGCGGGCAGGTAGCGGACGGGGTTTTGCCAGGACGCGGCGAACTGGACAAGCTCTCAAACAGAAACGGCAACAGCAGGCGAGCGATGACTCCAGCTCGTCAAAGAGCGTTTGTCGGCCTTGTCATCGGTGGCATGCAGTGGCGAGGAAGCGGCAGCGTACGAGTTGTGTCACTACCGTGTCACATCCCTTGGCAGAATGGAGAAATTCCTGGTCACGGCGTTACGCCCGCGCATCCCTGATAAGGATGAGGTCCGTGGTTCAAGTCCACGTGGGCCCACCACTCCTCGGCAAAAATGACCCTGGATGTCTATGGATCACTCTTCGAGGAGGACCTCGAAGCCCTCGCCGACCGGATCGAGGAACGCTACGACAAGTTGATCTGACGGATTAAACGGCCTTTTCGTAAGCCATCCTGGTTAGGCGAACGGCTTCGGCAGTTGCCGCTTCCGATTCCAGGTCGATCCGGATTTGGTGGCCCAGAGTCGGTGTTCTGCTTGGACCAGGCTATTGGATGGCGTTCTGGTCATTCGTGAGGTACGCCTGGTCGACATAGCACCATCCCCATGACTCACTCGTTCAACGGAACACATCCCGGATTGTCGATGGTGAACGTCCCAACACCCCGACAGATCGACCGCTGCGACACACCCACCTCCTACCGATCCCAGATCTCAGCCCTCTCCGGCTCCGATAACCGTTCCATCACAAACCTCCACAACGAGAAACCAATCCTCGCCGTCAATGATGCAACGACCCCCTGAATTCACACCGGTTATGTGCGTGGTCAGCAGTGATCTCTTGGGAGAACACAAGTCCGAGAACTCGCTGATCGCGAGTTACGCGCCTTTCGGCATGGCTCCAATCTGCGTCAGAAGCCCCATCATGTCTAGCAGGCCCCACATCTCGGCAATCTTGCCATTGGCAATCCGAAAGAAACCCATTTCCACAACGGAGATCCGCTCACCGGAGCCGACAGTCCCCATGAACTCTCCTGTGTGAGTCATCTCCAGTGTGGAACGGAAAGCCACCAGATCCCCCTCTGCAATCAAGGCGTCCTCGACACGTTTCGAATCGGAGAAGGCAGCGACGTACGCAGCACTCCGTTCGTGGATAGCGTCCACGTCGATTGGTGGCGCTCCAGGTACGTGGTAGACAAAAGCAGGGCCTAGTAACTCGTCGGGAATTCGGAGGTCGCGTTCGAGACGTTGGAAGAACTGCCTAACCACCGTCTTGTTTTCCAACGACATCATTCCTCCTAGTGGCTAGACGATGCACGCTGCGCACAGAGGCTCGGAACAATAGCTGAGGGCAGGTCTTTGAGTATCAGGGTCCTCGACGTCTCTCTCGGGAGGTCTCTAACTGCCGACCCTCATCGTGAAGTCTCCGCTTCCTTGATGGCGAGGAAGCATGTCAAAGGCCGTCGCCGGTGAGGCTGTTCGCGGTCCTGTGCCGCGGCAGTGCCACGATCGTCCTCCCGAGGTTGTCCTCCCCGGGTGACAGTTGTCCCCCCGAGGTTGTCAGAAGAGATCGACGAAACCGTGCCGTCTATCTGCCTGGGAGTGGTCGATGGGAGGTGCGTATCATGGTTCGAGATGCTTCGCCCATACCGGCACGACGACCTCGAAGCGGTGCTCGATGTCTGGTACCGGGCATCGCTGATCGCCCACTCGTTTCTCTCCGAGGAATTCCTTGAGGCTGAGCAGCGTCAGATCGCCGAGGAATTCCTCCCCGGATCTGAAACCACGGTGGCCGAGGCACATGGACGTGTCGTCGGCTTCCTATCTCTCATCGGTACCGAGGTCGGTGGCATCTTCGTGGACCCCGAGTATCAAGGCCGGGGCATCGGCCGTGGCCTGATGGACCACGCTCGCCGAGCTCGTCCCCACCTCGAGCTTGCCGTCTTCGAGGACAATCTCATAGGTCGCCGTTTCTACGACGCGTACGGATTCCTCCAGGTTGACCGACGAATTCATGCGGAATCCGGACGGTACCAACTCCGCTTACGCCTCGACTGACATTCCGAGTGCAGCGGCTCGTGCCCATGAGCGAACCGACGAAGTGACGTCCATCCCGACCTCACCGAATGGCCGGCGCCCGAAGTTCTCAGCGACATCCGACCATGAGGTCCGTGGTTCAAGTCCACGTGGGGGCCACCATCTACTGACCGGGCCTCGGATCTATGCAGAAACCATCAAGGATCAGGACTCACTTTGAAAGGTTCGAATTCAGCGAGCTGTCACTCCGCCCGTGGAGCCGAGGTGGCAATGCTGTCCGGGTTCCCGTTCCCCTACATCCCAGTCGGGGGTTGACGTCGGCCCGGGTTGGGGGCATACTCAACTCCCGTATGCACAACCCCTCGACCACTTTCATCATTATCGACTGAGGCGCACGCCCCCATATCGGCCTGCGCCTTTCGCCCTCTGCCCGACGCAGGGGGCTTTTTCATTCCCAAACGGCCCTGGAGACCCCGATGGACACCCTGGAGATCTACGACACCACACTGCGAGACGGCAGCCAGCAGGAGGGCATCTCGCTCACTGTCAGCGACAAGCTGCGCATCGCCCAGCTGCTCGACGACCTGGGGGTGGCCTACATCGAGGGGGGATGGCCGGGAGCGCTGCCCAAGGACGACCAGTTCTTCGCCCTGGCGCCCAGCCGGCTGAACCTGCGCCACGCCGAGTTGGTGGCGTTCGGGTCGACCCGCCGGCCCGGTGCCAATGTGGACACCGATCCCCAGCTGCGGGCGCTGCTCGACGCCGGGACCGAGACCATCTGCATCGTCGGCAAGAGCTGGGACTACCACGTGCGAGAAGCGCTGCGCACCGACAACGACGAGGCGCTGCGCATGATCGGAGAGTCGATTGAATTCCTCCGCTCCCACGGGCGCCGGGTGTTCTTCGATGCCGAGCACTTCTTCGACGGCTACCGCTCCTCGGCCGAATTCGCCCTCGCCGCCGCCCGCACCGCCGCCGAGGCTGGAGCGGAGCGAATCGTGCTGTGTGACACGAACGGGGGCACCCTTCCCCACCAGATCGCCGAGGTGGTGGGCAAGGTGCGGGCCGAGGTCG
>Ga0214472_10004049_pt1 | contig 15476 bp, 16 predicted proteins | sample RVTome_6_FD_207662 | JGI IMG/M metagenome (GOLD analysis project Ga0214472, IMG submission 207662) | Soil microbial communities from uranium-contaminated site in the Upper Colorado River Basin, Wyoming, United States - RVT140D175 | ecosystem: Environmental > Terrestrial > Soil > Contaminated >...
AAGGACGTATTTTACCACTAAACCATATCCGCAATATTTAATTTTAAAAATATTCTCAAGCGAATATTTTAGGGTAATCGGCAATAGTCAAAACTGCCGTCTCATCCTTGGCAAGGACGTATTTTACCACTAAACCATATCCGCAATATTTAATTTTAAAAATATTCTCAAGCGAATATTTTAGGGTAATCGGCAATAGTCAAAACTGCCGTCTCATCCTTGGCAAGGACGTATTTTACCACTAAACCATATCCGCAATATTTAATTTTAAAAATATTCTCAAGCGAATATTTTAGGGTAATCGGCAATAGTCAAAACTGCCGACTCATCCTTGGCAAGGACTATTTTGCAACTCAAACCATATCCGTAATTATTTAGTTGTTAGTTTATAGTTTTTAGAATCTACCAACTACCAACTACTCACCAAAAACTGAACTAAGTATAAGGTATTTGGCTTTATTTTTCAAATTTGTTGGTATATACTGTTTTTGGAAATTAGTTTGGTATAAATCAAATATATAAAGGAGGAGGTATTTTGAGTGAACAAAAGATTTTACACGAAGCTGTAGTTTGTTATCTTTTTGATAAAAGAGGAAGAATTCTTTTGGCTTATAAACCAGAAGGAGAGACTAAAAAAAAGAAAATAGGTGAGGGTTTTTGGAATGGGTATGGGGGAGGGGTTGAAAAGTATGACAAAAGTCCCGAAAGAGCTGTCATTCGGGAAATTTATGAAGAAACTAATAAAGGAATTATTGTTTCTCCTGTGGGGTTAGAAAAGGTTGCTGAAATAACTTTTCATAATCATATGGATAATGGTAATGTATTTTCTTGTTTCGTTCACTTCTTTTTTTCTCACAGTTGGTTTGGTTTAATAAGGTCATCCAATGAAATGAATGACCCGAGTTTTTTTGAAACAGATCAGCTTCCCCAAAAAATAATGCCTGCTGATAAACATTTTCTGCCGATTTTGTTGCGAGGAGATAAAATAAAAGCAGAGTATTGTTATAGTCCTTTTCAACAAACTTTAATTGGCCTTCCCCAATTAAAGTTTGTAAATTATTTTTAATTTGTTTGTGTTTTTATACAAACAAAAAAATCCGACATTAAGTCGGATTTTTTTGTAAGTGGGAAGAGGATTAACCTCTAACTGCGTCTTTAAGAGCTTTTCCTGCTTTAAATTTAGGAGCTCTCATTGCTGGAACTTGGATAGATTCTCCTGTTCTAGGATTTCTAGCTGTTCTAGCTGCTCTCATTTTTGCTGAAAATATTCCAAATCCTGCGACTGAAACATCTTCTCCTTTTGTAAGAGCACCTGCAATTGAATCAAAAACTGTTTCAACTGCTCTTTCTGCATCAGCTTTTGTTCCACCCAATTTTTCGTGAACTGCTTCTGCTATTGCTGCTTTGTTCATAGTTTTAATAAGTACTTATTATTAATTTTATAAAGCGACCTTACATATAATTATATAGTAAGCCATATTTTACGCAATACCTTTTAATTATTTCAAAATTAGCGAATTTTTTCGTCAGTTTTGCAAAAATAATTTTCACCGTATGTGTAATACGCCTCAAATTATTTTTACAAAACTTCCTCAAACTTCATCTAATTTTAAAATAATTATATAAAAATATGCACGCTAAATAAAATAATAAAAAGACCGACTCGCTTTGCGAGTCGGTCTTTTTATTATTTAGCGTGCATATTCTACTACTTTAGATTCTCTTATAACATTAACCTTTATTTCCCCTGGGTATTTCAAGTCTTTTTCAATCTTCAGTGCTATTTCACGAGCTAATTTTTTAGCTTCTAGATCAGAAACATCTTCTGGTTTAACAAATATTCTTATTTCACGCCCTGCTTGGAGGGCATAAGATTTATCTATTCCTTCAAATGAGTTTGCAATACCTTCCAATTCCTCAAGTCTCTTTAGGTAATTTTCCACAGTATCTCTTCTTGCTCCTGGGCGTCCTCCAGAGATAGAGTCGGCGACTTGCACGATAACTGCTTCAATACTGGTGAATGGAGTTTCTCCGTGATGTGATTCCATTGCTTCAATTATTTTTTCGTTTGACCCAAATTTTTGAAGTATCCTCTTTCCTATTTCTGTGTGTGTTCCTTGTACTTCGTGATCAACAGCTTTTCCAATGTCGTGTAGCAATGCTCCTGCTTTTGCTATTTCAACATTTGCCCCTAGTTCTTGTGCAATAACTCCTGCAATATGACACATCTCAATTGAATGTTGAAGAACATTTTGTCCATAACTAGTTCTAAAATATAATCTTCCTAAAATAGATATAATTCTAGGGTCAAGATTATAAACCCCACACTCGTAAACAGCTTGTTCTCCTTTTTCTTTGGTAATTTTATTTATCTTTGCTTTTGCTTCCTCAACAATTTTTTCAATTCTTGCTGGCTGGATTCTTCCGTCTATAATCAAATCTTCTAAAGCAACACGAGCAATCTGTCTTCTGATTGGATCAAAAGAAGATATCGTGATTGCCCCCGGAGTGTCGTCTACAACCAACTCGACACCAGTTTCTTTTTCAAATGCACGAATATTTTTTCCTTCCTTTCCAATAATTTTTCCTTTTATATCATCAGAAGGTATAGAAACTGTAGTAGAAAGCACATCTGATGCAACAGAATTTCCCATTCTATGAATAGCTGCTGTTAGAATTTCTTTAGCTTTTCTTTCGTATTTTTCTTCTCCAAGCATTTCTAATTTTTGCATTCTTATGGTGATATCTTCTTCGTTGTTCTTTTCAACTATATCAAGAAGTATTTTTTTTGCTTCTTCTTCATCTAGTTTGGCTATGTTTGCAAGTTTTTCTTGCTCCTCTTTTTTTATTTTTTCTACCTCTTCTTTGTTTTTTTCTATTTCTTCGTTTTTCTTTTTAACATCCTCTTCTTCCTTTTTTAAATCAAGTTGTCTTTTATCTAATGTTTCTTCTTTTTTTATCAATCTTTCTTCTGTTTTTTTAAATTGATCTTCTTTTTCCTTTTCTTTTTGTTCAATTTTTTTATCAATTTTATCTGCTTCTGATTCTGCTTCAGAAACAATTTTCTGGGCATCTTTTTCGGCGTCTAAAAGCATTTGCTGGATTTTCAATTCAGCAGAACCTTTTTGACCAAAAGTAAGAGCCCATCGTATAAAGTATCCTAGTCCAATTCCAATAACTCCAGCAAGGCCAGTGAAAATGACTAATATTTCTAATGATCCCATAAGCGTTTAAACCGCTTAAGATAGAGATTTTATACTTTGTGTAAGTATAGGTTTGTTAAAAATGTGAAATTTCTAGTGTTTTTTGTCATAATTTTCAATTTTCTTTCATCCGAGCTCTATCTTTGCGGTGTGTTTAAATTATTCAGTAATAATTTTATAATACAGGAGGTTTAGGAAAAAATCAACGGTTGAGGGTTTCTAATAAATTGCAGAAGCTTATAGCTGATAGCTAGTAGCTTATAGTAGGGTAATTTTAGGCTTCGCCTAAAATTCCCCTAAAAAATCAAAACAATTGATTTTTAAAGTTTTGTTTGTTAATGTTGGTGGAGGAAATTAAACATAATGTTGTTTACTTAAAAATTTGAAAAAAAGGAGTTTGTTTATGTCTAAGAAACAAAAAATTTTTTGGATAGGTATAGATTTGGCTGTTATAACTATTTTATTTGTTGCATGTCTAAATCCTCAAATTAAAATTATTTTAAACAATCTTATTTTTCCTTTTTACTAGTCAAATTTTTGGGTTAAGTTTAGAAAAAAATTAAAAACCATTCGTTATTTCGGTATCGAATGGTTTTTTGATTCATAATTCTTGATTCTTGATTCGTGATTCTGAAGAATTTTTTAAAAATTAAAATAAAAGAGCGGTTCGCTTCGCGAACCGCTCTTTTATTTTAATTTTTAAAAAATTCTTCAAACTTCGGTACAATTTGTTTTTTTCTTGATATCAATTTATCTACAAACAAGACCATGTCTTTATTTTCGGCATTGAATATTTTTGTAAACAATTCTGTTTCCTCGTCTCCTGATGTAAGTGTATAATTTTTTTCTTCTAAAATATCTATGATTGAGAAAAATACTCCAGCTAAACCATCTTTTTCTTTAATTTCTTTCATCTTTCCGACAATTTCTTCTTTTTTGCTTAAACCAAAATTTTTGTTAGTGGTTTCCATTACACCGATTCCATAATTTTTATCACCGAAATCAAACACCTTGTAATCCAATTTTATTATTTCTTCTACATTCATATCACCTAAATCGCTTTTTGCATCAAACATTTCAAGACTAAATTTTTCCAAATCTTCAATTTGTGCGATTTCGTTTAATTTTTCTACCAAATCTTTGTCTGTTTGAGTGGTGGTAGGGGAACGATAGAAAAGAGTGTCGGAAATTATTCCAGCGATAAGTAAACTCGCGTTTACTTTTGATAATTCAGCAATATTTTCAAAATATTTTTCTGCAATAATTGAACATGATGATCCTAAAGGTTTAATCAATATAGAAATTGGTTTGTCAGTTTCTATTTTTACCTTGTGATGGTCGATAATTTCAACAATATCTAAATTACCTAAGTTTGAGATACTTTGTTTTTCTTCGTTATGGTCAAGGAGAATAATTTCAGAGCCGTGGGGGAGTTCGTGAACATGATCTGGTGCAGAAACACCAAATTTTTCAAAAACAAATTTTGTTTCATTGTTTAAATGCCCTAGTGCAAGAGCTTTGGCCTCAACTTGCCTTTGATTTAAAAAGTCTTGATACACAATTGCGGAGCAGATTGTGTCGGTGTCGGGGTTGGTGTGCCCAATAATATAACGCATAAAATTAGATTTAAAATTTATGATTTAGGATTTAAGAGACGAAAAATTTGCTCTGCAAATTTTTCGTCATTGCGAGGGCAAAGCCCGAAGCAATCCAGTAATAATAGTAAAATCTTAACAATTTTAAGAAAGAGAAAAAAGACTTGACAAATGCTTATATATATATATATATATAGTATTAAAACTAGATGTGAAACGCCTCCTTACCACCCAATACGAACAGGGCAATCTAATAATATTGATGATATTCTAACATTTTTAATTTTTACCGAATAGTTCGTATTTAAAGGTAAGGAGTTGAAAAGAAGTCAAATAATTATTCTTATAGAAGGAGGCGAAGAATGAATTTATTAGCAGATGCTTTTGCAGGTACGAAGTTAGCAAGTCAAGCAGAAAAAATAAAAGAGGATAGAAAAAAGAAGGAGGATGAGAAGTGGGGTGTAAACCCTCTCTTAAAGAATCTTTGCAAATGCAAAAAAATAAGGGAATTTCGGTTGTGCGCCAACGAGTATCTTCAAACAAACCCAACTGAAGACGGGGCACGCAGGATTCTTTTGATTTTTAACAGTGTTGCTGAGGATAACTGGGGTTTGTCCGACGGCACTATTTATTTAGAGAAAATTGTTTGGTTTGTTAAAGATACAATTTCTTTTGTTTTAGAAGACAAACTTTCGGATTTTATAAATCTACATTTTCAAGCAGAAGGATCACGTCCTCGCGATTTTCCTTTATGCTAGTTGGTGTAAACAGTTTGATTTCTTAGGCCAAAAAATTCAAGCCGTTGCTGGTATTTTATACAGCAACGGTTTTTTTATTTGGTTTAGAAATTAAGAATTATTGATTTATGGATATATTGCTCCGAACTTTCAGTCCGAAGTTCGTCGTAAACTCCTCGCAATGACGAATTTCCGAAAGAAATTCGTTGACGAAAAATTTGCGAAGCAAATTTTTCGTCATTGGGTCGTTGTGTAATAAAGGACAGGTGTCCGTCATTGGGTCGTTGCACAAAGACGAATTCTGGAGAATTCGTCTTTGTGAGGATGGAGTCCGAAGCAATCCAGAATATCGGGTTTTTAAAAAACTGAAACAATAAATCCATAACATTTAGTAATTTAAAATAATTTCAACAACTACGCTTCAAAAAGCTATCGCATTTTGAAGCGTAGTTGTTTGTAGGTTGTTGTAAACTCATTTCCTTTTTTAAATTTTAAATTCTAAATTCTAAATTCTAAATTTTAAATTCTATTTTCTAAATTCTTAAACCGAAAAATAAATAACTCAGAAAAAGAAAAAATCGCCCTAGGGCGATTTTTTCTTTTTCTGAGTTATTTATTTTTAGGTTTCAATACAGAATCAACAATCCCGTATTTTTTTGCTTCGTCGGCTGACATCCAATAATCTCTATCTCCGTCTTTTTCAATCTGAGTTTTTGTTTTTCCTGTTGCTTTTGCAAGCATCTCGTAAAGCTTGTCTTTAAGGGAAATAATATGTTTTGCAGTAATTTCTATATCTGATGCTTGTCCTTCAACTCCTGTAAGCGGTTGATGAATCATTACCTCTGCATTCGGTAAGGCATATCTTTTACCTTTTTCCCCTTGAGAAAGTATCACAGCCCCCATAGAAGCGGCCATTCCCATACACACAGTGGAGATGCTTGGTTTAACATGATTCATTGTGTCTATTATAGCCAAACCGGCTTGGATTTGTCCCCCCGGAGAATTTACATAAAGAGTAATATCTTTTTTAGGATCTTCTGATTCCAAAAAAAGAAGTTGGGCAATAACGATGTTTGCCATATAATCGTCAATAGGACCACCGATGAATATGATTCGGTCTTTGAGTAGGCGAGAGTAAATATCATAAGCGCGTTCGCCTGATTGTGATTTTTCTATAACGGTTGGGATAAGCATATTTTTAAAATTTCATAAATTTTAAAAAAGATTTAAGATTTATGATTTAGGAATTAAAAACGAAAATTTTGCTCCGCAAAATTTTCGTCATTGCGAGGGCGAAGCCCGAAGCAATCCAGTTAATAATATTAGAAATATAACAGGTTTGAGGGAAAGTATAAAGACTTGACTTTTTGTCTTTAATATTATATTATTTATTGCAGAAACTTTTATGCACCCTTAACCCAAAATACAAAATGAAAACAATTTAAAGGAGGATTGTGCTATGGAATTGAACAAAAAACAAAAACAGGAAAGTTCGGAAAGGATTTTCCAACATCTCGGAGGATGTGAAGAATGCCAAAAGAGATGGCAGGAGATGGGTCTGTGTTCGGGTGTTGGAAACTTGAACAGTGATAATTGGGGCAACTTTTGCGAACACATTGAAGTTTGTAAAAAATGTCAGATTAATTGGAGTAATCTAAACGAACACATTTTTTATGAGATAACAGTAGACGATATCTCTCCCTTTTTGAAGTTGCTGGGACAAAAAAGTTGGGGGGATACACCTTATAATGAAAGACAAGTTTATGCTGCGGCAAGCAATGTTTCTGTTGAAGTTTGTCTCAGTTGCCCTTATTTAGAAAAATATAGGGACGGTTTCAAAAATCGTTTTGGTCAACCTGGAATATGTCATTATTGCCGTTCAAGTTCTGAGCGTCTTGGTATGAAAGGCGAAGCTTTATGTTAAATTAAATCCTACAACAAAACTCACAGTTTTCTTGTGGGTTTTCTTTTTTTTACTTTGAATTATAAAATTCCTGGATTGCTTCGCTTCGCTCGCAATGACGGAAAAGCGAAGCTTTTCCGTTGACGCTTTTCTGAAAGAAAAGCGTCATTGCGAGGATGAAGTCCGAAGCAATCCAGAAACAAAAAACAATTTCGTAATTCAAAGTTTTTAGGTATTTGTGTTTGTAGCTACATTATATTATAATGTAGCTATTATAAATTAAACAACTTATCATATATGACAAATATAGATAAAAAGGTCGAAAAGTTTTTAAAAAATCCAGCATCTTGTAAATATCAAGAAATAGAAAGAATTTTGATACATTTTGGTTTTGAAAAAATTAGCACAAAAGGAAGTCATATAAAATTTAAACATTTACAATTACAACGAGATCTAATTATTCCTGTTCATAACAAAGAGTGCAAAGATTTTTATAAAAAAGAAATCAAAAACACGCTGGCCAAAATAATGTAAAGAATTATTTAAAAAATATAAAAAAATATGAAAAAGTTAATTTCACAAATAACTGTAAATAATAAAAAATACGAATACAGTTTAAAAGAAAAAAATAAGGATGTAATTTTTGTTGAATGCAAAGACGCAAATATAGCTCAAGATTTTTTAGCGGAAGATGTTGCTAGTCTTATTATTGATTTGCCAAATTTAATTATTGCCGAAAAAGAATATCATAAAAAACAATCAGAAGTTATAAGATTTAGAATATCTCCAGAAGATAAGAATAAAATAGAAAAGAAAGCTGTAAGAGAAGGGTTTAAATCAACATCGGATTATATAAGAAGCCTTGCTTTGAGTTAAATATAAAACAAAATAAAAAAACAGAAGCCGGACTTCTGATTACTTTCCCGTACCGATAGGTAGACCGAGTAATCAAAAGTCCGGCTTCTGTTTTTTTAATTTGTTGAATCAAAAGGTTTAAACACCAAAAAAACCCACATTTTTCTTGTGGGTTTTTTTAATTCTAAAAACTATTATTGGTTTTCTAAAAGTTTAAACACTTCTTCATTCACCAACATCATTTTTACATAAATTTCAACATTTTCTCTTTTGGCATCTTTGTATTGCGACATCAAAACATCAGTATTCTTTTTTACTTCGTCTTCATTTGGTTGGATCTTTTCTTCGGATGCAATTTTGTTTAAGATTAGTTGTCCTTTAACTCTGTTTTCCGCATCAGCTCTCCACTCTTTTTTCAAATCATCTTCTGTTTTTTTGATGTGTTCTAGATATTTATCAAATTTTAATCCCATTCTTGAAATATTGTCGCTCATTTCTGCCATCATTTTTCTTAACTCTGCATCAACTAAAACTTCTGGTAATTCTATTTTCATTTCTTTTAAAACTGCATCTAGTATTTCCAACCTCTTTTTTTCTTTTGCTCGGTGTTCTTTTTCCGTTTTAATATTTTCTTTTAGTTTTATTTTAAAATCATCAACATTTTTATAATCCCCCATTTTTTTCACCATTTCATCAGTCATTTCTTTCGGAATTTCTTTTTCGTGTTCGCATTTTTCATCTTCGCAGACATGTTGATTTTGAGAAGCCAAAATTTGCTTGATTGTATTTTCAACTTCTTCGTCTGTTGCATCAAAACCTTCTTCTTTTTTAGAATTTTCTTTTTGGGCTATTTTTTTGTAATCAACAATATCAAACTTTGGCATCACAGCCACTTTGATTGTAAATTCAAGAGGATTTTCTGGTGCTAGTTTTGTGATTGTGATTTGAGGTGAAGTGATTGGGTCTATTTTGTTGGATATTATTATTTCTGGATAATTTTTTTGTAATGTTAATTCAGCCATTTCGTTTAAAATAGTCATTTCACCTACTTTTTCAATAAGGATTTTTTCAGGCACTTTTCCTTCTCTAAACCCGTCAATTTTTACACCTTTTGCTATATTTTCAATCGCTTTTTTTCTATTTTCCACAAGTTTTTCAAAAGGAATAGAACCTGTTATTTCTACTTCTGAATTTTCTAATTTTTTTACTTCTATTTTCATATTTATATAATGCGAATCCGCGAATTTATGCGAATACCGCTAATTAATTTTATGCGAATGAATTCGTATGAATTCATAAATTTGCATTGTTTACAATGTAGAATACATACTATACAAAATATACAAAAAAGCAAATAAAAAATCCGCTTTGCGGATTTTTTATTTTAACTTTATAAACTTTACCCCAACACCTTTTATAATATTATTCTCACGAATAAATGGTGTTTAAAATATATATTGTTTTTAAAAGGTGTGGGGGTTTATAACTTTAAAATTTACGAACTACAAACCTAACTCAGCATCAATATTTTCTAATTCAGCATCAATATCAAATGTTCCTAATTCATCCAGATCACTTTCTATATCTACTGTCTCAGGAATTACTTCTTCAGTTAATTGAATATTTTCTTCAGTTGTAATTTCTTCATTACTTATTTTTTGACCCCAAAAATAAAGTCCTCCAATAATAATTATTACAACAATAATTATTATTCCAATAATTGAACCAATTGTTTTTTGCTCGGGTACTACTACATGAGGTTCTTCGTTTGTTTTCATGGGATCTTTGTTTGTATCCATACCAATATTATTGTTTATGTTATTAGGAATTTTATTTGTATCCATACCAATATTATTATTCATGTTATCAGGTTCCCCCATATTCATATTATTCATGTTATTTTCCATATTTTTTGGAAGATTTATGATTATATTATTAAATCGTAAATCTAGAATTATTTATTAATTGGTGTTTTCAGGCTCAGTGTTATTTTGTTGTTCGTCTCGAATTATCTTAATAGAAGATTTTATAGCATTTATCGTAATTATAAGACTTTCATGAGCTTCTTTTATTTTTGTTTTTGCAAGACTAACGAATTGTCTTGCTTCTCCATAAGAACTTATTGGAGTTTCAGAGTTTAGAGTATCTTCAAATGCATTTTTTACATCAAGAATACTTTGTCTCGCACTCTCTATTTTAACAGGTACATCTTCTATTAAGTTTTTTGCTTCTGTTAGATCAATGTCTCTTTCTTCTATGGTAATAATTCTTTCTCTTGTTTTTTTTGTTACAGTTTCTATTTTTTGTAAAATTCTTTCAAAATTTTCTAGAATTCTGTCGGTTTGTTCTTTGATTCTTTCTTTTCTGGTTTCTTCAAGTTTTCCTCTCATCTCAGCTATTTTTTCTTGGCGAGCTTTCAAAGCTTCTTCGTTGATTGTTTTATTTTTTTCTAAAATTTCATTAGATGTTGTTCCTCTTTCTAATAAACGATTTTCTTTTTCATTTTCGTTAATAATTCTATTATTAGGATTAAAAGAAGATCTAAAATCTTGAACTTTTTTATTATAAATTTCCCTTAATGTCCTTTTTTGTTCTGTTGGAGTTGATTCAATTGGTTTTATATTACTCGTTGTTTCTTCAGGAATGATATTGTCTGTTTGCGCATTAACTTCTTGAGTGTTAATTATTGTTTCTGTTTCGTCTTCGTCAGCTAAAACATAACTAGCACTAAATAAAAAAGATAATGTTAAAAAAGATAACATAAAAATTTTTTTATTCATGTTTTTAAAAGATTTAAAATATAAGATTTTTTATTTATTAAATCTTAATTTATAAACCATATAATTATTGTTAATAAAATTTGAATTACTTGTGTCAAAGTACGGTAATTCAATGTTGTTGTTTTTATAAAACAACAAAATCGCCAAGATTTATAATCTACTATCTTTAATTATAAACAAATTTTATAAATTAAACAAAATTGTTTATGTTAATAACCTTTTATAGTCTTTATAAGGTTAACAAAAAAATCATAGGATTTTCCTATGATTTTTTTGTTAACCCAAATATTAGATTTCTTGGTCTGTTGTTGTTTCAGTATCTTCTAAGGCGGGTTTATTTTCTGCGGTTTCTCTTACCGTACTTTTAATGTCTATTTTCCAGCCAGTTAATTTTGCTGCCAATCTTACATTTTGACCTCCTTTTCCTATTGCTAGAGATTGTTGGTCTTCTGCAACTTCTACAGTAGCAATTTTACTGTCTTCGTCTATTTCAATCCCTAGTATTTTTGCAGGAGAAAGTGAATCCTCAATGTATTTTTTAATATCATCAGACCATTCAATAATATCTATTTTTTCTCCTCCTAATTCACTCATTATAGTAGAAACTCTCACACCCCTTTGCCCTACAAGAGAACCAATCGGGTCAATATGTTCGTCTGTTGAATAAGCAGAAACTTTTGAACGAGAACCAGCTTCTCTCACTATTCCTTTTATTTCTACTATACCACTAGCTATTTCAGGAGATTCAATTTCAAATAGTTTGTGCAAAAATTGAGGATGAGTACGAGATAGTTTTAAAAATACTCCTTTAGATGTTTCTTCCACAGAATAAAGATAAGCACGAATCCTCTCTCCTTGTTTGTATCTTTCTCCCCGAATCTGTTCTTCAAAAGGCAGTATTCCTGTTGCTCTTCCCATATCTACAAAAATATTTCCTCTTTCTATTCTTTGAACTGTACCGCTTATAATATCTCCTTGTTTTCCTTCATATTCTTTAGAAACAGATACTTTCTCAGCCTCTCTTATTTTTTGGATGATAGTTTGTTTTGCTGTTTGAGCGGCAATTCTTCCAAAATCACTTTTTGATTCTAGTGGAAAAACAACTTCGTCTTCCAATTCAACATCTTTTTTAATTCTTTTGGCATCTTCTATCATTATATGTTGTTCAGGATTAAAGCGAATTCTTGTATCGTCTTCAGCAATTTCTTCTTTGTTTTCTTCCTCACCTTCTTCCAGTTCTGGTTTAATCATAGATTCGTCTACTACTATTTTAACCTGTGAAAATTCTACTTTTCCAGAATCTAAATCAAAATCAGCCCTTACTATCTGTCCTTTTTTACCGTATTCTTTTTTGTAGGCACTTGCAAGAGACATCTCAATAGCTTCAAGAATTTTTTCTCTAGGAATACCTTTTTCTTGTTCCATTTGGTCAAGAACTGTGTGTATTGTTTTTAAATCAAACATTTTTTAAGTTTACAGTAAACAGTTTACAGTTTACAGTTTTTAAATTATTTTTCTAAAAAAATAATCCGCTTCACAGCGAATCTTTACTAATTAAAATAATATCATATTAATAATAAAAAAACAATCCACAGTTAATTCTTTTTTTTAATCATTTAAGAGTATATAATTTAGGTATGAGTAAAAAAAATATCTTAATAATTTCGTTTTTAATAATCTTAGTATTAGTAGTGGGATTCTTTTTTATTAAAAAATCATTTTTATTAGAAAAACCTTTAACTATTGAAGAAAAGGAAAATATTTTAAAAGAATTGGGAAGAGACAGTGTAGTCTTAACCAATCAACAAAAACAAAGTATTTTGTCTGAGATTAAAAATGATAGTGTAATTTCAGGTGAAACTCCAACTAAACAAAATAAGTTAGAAATTCTAAATTCTTTAAAAAAATAATATTTAAAATCTATGAATAATATAAACAAAAAAACAAAAATATTTTTGTACCCAGTACTTATTTTGGTTTGTCTGTTTTTAGTCAATGTTTTTCTAGGTGAAAAAAACATAGCCAACGCTCTTCAAGGAAGCTTTTATCTGTCTGGCTATGCTGAAAATCCTACCGCAGGGCAAATTATTTTTGGCAGTGCCAAAGATGTGGTTATTAATGGTATAACAGGAGATTTTTCAGGAACCATATCAAATAATTATATGGGAATTATAGATTTTTCTCCAACAGCCGGCTTCCCTTCTAATCCTGAATATGGTGTTAAACTTGATTCAAATAATAACTTATCTGGTTGGGGGAGTTGGGATGAACCTGTATTAACAGATGTTGTTTGGATAGGACAATATGATGGTATTTTACAATATTGCGACAACACCGGTTCTTGTACAAGCACAGGGGATAAAGGGATTGAGATTACAGATATAAGTGTTTTTGATAATAAACTCTGGATAGGACAAATTAATGGTGTTTTACAATATTGCGACAACACCGGTTCTTGTACAAGCACAGGAGATAAGGGGGCTAGGATTACAGATATAAGTGTTTTTGATAATAAACTCTGGATAGGGCAATATGATGGTGTTTTACAATATTGCGACAACACCGGTTCTTGTACAAGCACAGGAGATAAGGGGGCTAGGATTACAGATATAAGTGTTTTTGATAATAAACTCTGGATAGGACAATATGATGGTATTTTACAATATTGCGACAACACCGGTTCTTGTACAAGCACAGGGGATAAAGGGGGCAGAATTAACAGTATTGTGCAATGGGAAACTACTTTGATATCAGAAAAAAGATGGATAAATTTTGACGGGATAAGTTTTAATGAAGGAACCGGATATTTTTCAGGAAATGCTTTATCTGATTCTATCGGATTAATTGATTTTAATAATGTTTATGCAGATTATGATATTCAAACAGGGGGATCAAGTTCGTTTATTGGAAATATTTCTGGTTATGCTTGGAGTGATAATATTGGTTGGGTGAGTTTTAATCCTGCTGATTATGGTTCTTCTATAAACTACGGATTAATTTTGGATGAGGGTTCTGGTGAAATATCAGGATATGTTTGGAGTGACAATATTGGTTGGATAGATTTTTCCCCAACATCTGGTTATCCAGAAAGTCCAAATAGCGGGGCAATTCTTTCAAACAGTTCTTTGATTGGATGGGTAAGAGCATTGTCGTATGGTGATGGTTGGGACGGTTGGATAAAATTGAGCGATACTTCAGATGGATATGGTGTTAGTTTGGATAGTGAACTGGGTAATTTTTCTGGGTATGCTTGGGGGTCTGATATTGTTGGTTGGGTTTCTTTTGATGGAGTTACTATGAATGATAATCAAGGAGTTACACTTTATGCTAATCCAGAAACAATAAGACCTGGCGATATTTCAACTCTTCACTGGACATCTACAAATATGAGTAGTTGCGACGCTGATTGGTTGACAGGAACACAACCTGTCTCTGGAACAGATGATGTTTCTCCTGCTATTTCAACAACCTATGTAATAAATTGTATAGGATCTTTAGGAAATGGATCGGCAACAACAACTATTTTGGTTTCTGATTCTATGGAAGGAATTTTTGCCGGAGACGATACTATTTACGCCAACGAAAATTCTTTTATAAACGCAAATGTTTTGAGTAATGATGTTGGGGAAGGTTTGCAAATCATTGATATTTCAAATCCTACTTGCGGAGCAACAGTTAATAATACTAATTACATAAGATACACTAATACAAGTTATTGTGGGGGGTCAGATAGTTTTAATTATACTATTCAAAACAGTCTCGGTGAGACAGATACAGCAAATGTTTCAATAATTATTTACCAATGTGGTGATGGAATAATACAATTAGGAGAGCAATGTGATGCTGGGGCATCAAATGGTTCTTGTCCAAATGCTGCATGTAGTAATTCTTGTACAATAAATACTTGTTGTGGAGATGGAACTTGTTCAGAGGGAGAAAATGCTATAAGTTGTCCTTTGGATTGTTCAGCATCGATTGAAGAATTTTAAAATTATTAATTAAAGTAAATGCGAATCCACGAATGCACACGAATACTGCTAATCAAATTTATGCGAATAATTCGTGCCAAATTCGTGTGAACTTGATTAGTGGTATTCGCATAAATTCGCGGATTCGCATTATATAAAATTATGAAAACCCAAATCCTCCAAACAGCAAAAACAATAATACTCGCACTCATCCTAACACTAGGAATGAGCTATGTTATGGCATGGACAGGACCAACAACCACACCACCAAACGGAAACACTCCTACACCAATAAACATAGGAACAACAGATCAAATAAAGGACGGAGGATTGGGTGTAAATTCTATATACGCAACAGGAACAATAAGAGCAGATGGAGGGTTTCAAGTAGATGGTACACAAATTATTTCTGGCACAGGTAGTATTGGAGGAGAT
>Ga0214472_10004050_pt1 | contig 15476 bp, 15 predicted proteins | sample RVTome_6_FD_207662 | JGI IMG/M metagenome (GOLD analysis project Ga0214472, IMG submission 207662) | Soil microbial communities from uranium-contaminated site in the Upper Colorado River Basin, Wyoming, United States - RVT140D175 | ecosystem: Environmental > Terrestrial > Soil > Contaminated >...
CCTGGTATTAATCCAGTGGCATTGGCCGATTTGTTTCAACAACAACAAGGCACAATTCTGGATATGTTTAATATGTTTTCTGGTGGTGCTTTAAGTCGTTTCTCGGTGGTCGCGTTAGGTATTATGCCTTACATTTCGGCATCGATTATTATGCAACTGCTTTCAGTTGTTGAGCCAAAGCTGAAACAATTGAAAAAAGAAGGTGAAGCGGGACGTAGAAAAATAACGCAATACACGCGTTACGGTACGGTTGTATTGGCAACGTTTCAGGCTTTTGGTGTTGCTATCGCTCTGGAAGGTCAACAAGCTGCAGGTCTGGCAGTCGTTATGGATCCGGGTGTTGGTTTTAGAGTTGTCGCCATAAGCACATTAGTGACGGGCACTATGTTTTTAATGTGGTTAGGTGAGCAGATAACGGAACGCGGCATTGGTAACGGTATCTCAATGATTATTTTTGCCGGTATCGTTGCAGGTTTACCGTCAGCGGTTGCTGGAACAGTTGAATTGTCCAGAACGGGTGAAATGCATTTGTTAGCTGTATTTGGTTTGTTTGCCTTAGCCATTGCAGTAACGGCATTTGTTGTATTTGTTGAGCGAGGCCAGCGTCGTATCACGGTTAACTATGCCAAGCGGCAGGTTGGTCGAAAGATGTATGGTGGTCAGGCGAGCCATTTGCCACTGAAGTTAAATATGGCTGGTGTGATTCCACCTATATTTGCATCAAGTTTAATTTTATTTCCGGCAACGATAGCCGGATGGTTTGGCCAAACTGAAGGGATGGGTTGGTTGCAGGATATCGCAACAAAATTGTCACCAGGTCAGCCTATCTATGTAATATGTTATGCAGCAGGAATTATTTTCTTCTGTTTCTTTTATACGGCGATGGTATTTGATCCGCGTGAAACAGCAGATAACTTAAAGAAATCAGGTGCGTTTATTCCTGGTATGCGTCCAGGTGAACAGACAGCAGCTTATCTTGATAAGGTTTTGACCAAGTTAACTTTGGCTGGCGCGGTTTATATTACGTTTGTTTGTTTATTACCTGAGTTTTTGATTTTGAAATTTAATGTGCCATTTTATTTTGGCGGCACATCATTGTTGATTATTGTTGTGGTTGTGATGGACTTTATGTCACAGGTACAAGCACATTTAATGTCCCATCAATATGAGGGGCTAATGAAAAAGGCCAACCTTAAAAGGCATGGCCGACGTTAATAGATCAAGCGGTTAGCTTGGAGATATAAAATGAAAGTTAGAACATCAGTAAAAAGAATTTGTCGGAATTGCAGAGTTATCCGACGTAATAGAGTTGTACGTGTTATCTGTACCGACCCGCGCCATAAACAGCGCCAGGGCTAGATTGCCGGGCACGATAGAAAATTATATTGGAGAGATTGAGTAATGGCTCGTATTGCAGGCGTTAACATACCAGACAATAAGCATTTAATTATTGCTTTGACCTATATTTATGGTATCGGAAGTACTCGTGCACAAAGTATTTGTGATGCATTGAGTTTACAGGGCTCAACTAAAGTTAGAGAGTTGTCAGAAGCCGATTTGGACAGAATTCGTGCTGAGATTATTAAATTTCCTCTTGAAGGTGATTTACGTCGCGAAGTTTCAATGAATATCAAACGTTTGATGGATCTCGGTACAAACCGAGGCATTCGTCATCGTCGCGGATTACCTGTTAGAGGACAACGCACCAAAACAAACGCCCGTACTCGTAAGGGTCCAAAGAAAATGATTAAAAAATAACACACTCAGGTTTTAAATATGGCCAAAACAGCACCAAAAAGTCGTAAGCGTGTAAAGAAAACCGTCATTGACGGCATTGCACATATACATGCTTCATTTAACAACACGATTGTTACGATTACTGATCGTCAGGGAAACACTGTCTCATGGGCAACTTCCGGCGGTAGTGGTTTTCGTGGTTCTCGTAAAAGTACCCCATTTGCTGCCCAGATTGCTTCACAAAAAGCAGGCGAAGTAGCAAAAGAATTTGGTATGCAAAGCCTGGAAGTTTTTATAAAGGGGCCTGGACCTGGTCGTGAATCAGCGGTTCGCGCACTTAATTCAATCGGACTTAAAATCACTAATATAACTGATGTCACCCCGATTCCACATAACGGGTGTCGCCCACCCAAGAAACGTCGGGTTTAATTCAGGAGCTTTATCATGGCACGTTATCTCGGACCAAAATGTAAACTTAGTAGACGCGAAGGCACAGACTTATTCCTAAAAAGTCGCGCCAGACCTCTCGAATCTAAATGTCAGATCGATAAAACACCAGGCCTTCAAGGTACTCGTCCAGGCAGATTGTCTGACTATGCCTTGCAGTTGCGTGAAAAACAAAAGTTACGTCGTATCTATTGTGTTTTAGAAAAACAATTTCGTAAATATTATAAAGAAGCTGCTCGCCGTAAAGGTGCTACCGGTGAAAACCTGTTACAGATTCTTGAATGCCGACTTGATAACGTTGTTTATCGTATGGGTTTTGGTTCTACCCGCAATGAAGCGCGTCAATTAGTCAGTCATAAATCAATTCTAGTTAATGGTAAGTCCGTTAATATACCTTCATATCAAGTACAACCAAGCGATACGATTGCGATTCGTGAAAAAAGCAAAAAACAATTGCGTATTCAGAGTTCACTGGATCTTGCTGAACAATATGGTTTACCGGATTGGGTTGATGTAAACAGCAAGAGTATGGAAGGTGTGTTCAAGTCGGTTCCGGAAAGAAGTGAATTACCATCTGAAATTAACGAACAACTCGTTGTAGAACTTTACTCCAAGTAATTAACGTAGAGGATTAGTACGCATGCCATCAACATTTTATGAATTGTTAAAACCACGGTTGGTTGATGTAACAACCATCAGTAAAACTTCTGCAAAGATTACTATCGAGCCTTTGGATAGAGGCTTCGGGCATACTTTAGGGAATGCATTACGTCGTGTTTTATTGTCTTCCATGCAAGGTTGCGCAGTGGTTGAGGCGGAAATCGAAGGCGTATTACATGAATACACTACAATTGAAGGTGTACAGGAAGACGTCACAGACGTTCTTCTAAACTTAAAAGGTCTGGCTATCATGATGCATGCCAAGGATGAAGCGACCTTAACGTTGAAGAAAAGTGGCCCTGGCCCGGTTTACGCTAGTGACATTACGCTTGATCATGACGTAGAAATTGCAAACCCTGAACATCTGATTGCTAATTTGACCAAAGCGGGTGAATTGAACATCGTTATGAAAGTTGTTCGAGGTCGTGGTTATAAACCGGTTATTATTGGTGGTACTGATGAAGCTGAACAAACCATTGGCCAATTGAAACTGGATGCGTCATTTAGCCCGGTTACTCGTATTGCTTATGAAGTTCAGAATGCACGTGTCGAACAACGTACAAATCTGGACAAGCTGGTTATAGAAATTGAAACAAATGGCACCATTGATCCGGAAGATGCTGTTCGAGAAGCAGCAACGATTCTGCGTTCTCAGTTAGCTGTTTTTGTTGATTTGGAAGCAGAAGAAGCGATTGAAGCAAGCCAGAAGAAAGAACCGGAAGTTGATCCTATTTTGTTGCGTCCAGTTGATGATCTTGAATTAACCGTACGTTCAGCAAACTGTTTAAAAGCAGAAAGTATTTATTATATTGGCGACTTGATTCAACGTACTGAAGTTGAATTGTTGAAAACGCCAAACCTGGGTAAAAAGTCTTTGACTGAAATAAAAGACGTTCTTGCTTCACGCGGTCTGTCATTAGGTATGCGTCTGGAAAATTGGCCTCCTGCTGGACTGGAAGAAAAAGAAACGCCGTTAATATCTGTACCTACATCATTTTAAGAGAGAAGAATAATGCGTCATCGTAAAAGTGGACGACAACTGAACCGTAATAGCTCGCATCGTATAGCGATGTTTAGAAATATGGCGGTGTCACTTATGGATCATGAAATTATCAGAACGACTTTGCCAAAAGCAAAAGAATTGCGTCGTGTTGCTGAGCCATTAATTACAATGGCAAAAGTTGATAGTGTCTCAAAACGCCGATTAGCTTTCTCGCGTCTTCGTGATCGCGAAGTGGTGACCAAACTTTTTAATGAACTAGGCCCTCGTTACAAAGAACGCCCGGGTGGTTATGTGCGTATTTTGAAATGCGGTGTTCGCACCGGTGATAAAGCACCTATGGCGTATGTTGAACTGGTTGGTCGTCCTGAAATAGCTGAAGCTGTTGAAGTAGAAGAACAAGCATAATAATACTAATAATAAAGCTTGTAATATTTGAACCGGGCTTGTCCCGGTTTTTCTTTTTCTGCCTTTTGAAGGCATATTTTTCCTCACTACTTCGTTGTAATATTTTTTAAACTCCCTCATTTACACAAGTAAACTCGGTCTTTTAAAAAACATTACGCCTCGTATTGAGAAAAAATCTACTCTTCAAAACCCTCCGTTAAAATTACTATTCTTTAAAATTCGATATACACATATTGTCATTCCCGCGCAGGCGGGAATCTAGTAGATTGACGTACAATTCACATAAACTAGACTATTCTAATGATATTTCTTTTCACAGATTATGGTTTGCAAGGGCCGTATATAGGGCAGGTTGAAACGGTGTTGTATCAACTTGCGCCGGATGAAAAAGTTATACATTTAATAGCCGATGCGCCGCGTAATAAACCTAAAGAGAGTGCTTATTTGCTTGCTTCACTAGTTTCAAGAGTTCCTGAAGGTTCTATTATATTTAGTGTTGTTGATCCGGGCGTTGGATCGGATGAAGATAAACCGGTGATGTTAAAAATTGACGGACGTTGGTTTGTTGGTGCGGATAATGGTTTATTTGATATTGTTGCAAGACAGGCAAAACAAATAGAAGCATGGCAGATAACATGGAAGCCGGAAACATTATCAAACAGTTTTCATGGTCGTGATTTGTATGCGCCTGTCTGTGCAATGATTGCGAATCAACAAGAGTTTCAAAAAGAAAAGTTTGAATGGAAGGATAAACATCAATGGCCGGATGACTTGAATGAAATTATTTATATCGATCATTTTGGTAACTGTATGACAGGTATCCGTGCAAAGTCCCTGGATAAACAGTTGGTATTGCGCATTGAACATCAGGATATTATTAATGCAGATACATTTTCTGATGTAAAAGAAGGAAAGGCATTATGGTATGAAAATTCAAATGGACTGATAGAAATAGCCGTTAATCAGGGAACGGCAGAAGAAACCCTCCAGTTAAAAATAGGCAGCCATATACTGCTTTCTACCTAGTTTCACTAATTCCCCTCCATTTTAAAGTACTGATTGGCATTTTTAATGCCTAAATTGTTACAGATCTATTACAAATGTGACAATTGTGTGAAAATTGTTTACTCTCGTACACAGATATTTCACACAACTGTTGTGTAACAGGGGCGTAAAAATGGCAGAACTTATTCTAAGTTTGATCGTTTGGATAGGCGCTAATAGTGAGTATGAAGTTGATTTCCCCCAGCCTATAGTCGTCATGACAACCCAACATAATATGTGTCAACTATTTGGAATTGATGACATGTTCCGTTGTGACATTTCAGGTCTTAAAGGTTTTTATAATGAAGATCTGACCATCTATCTTGGTACAGATTTTGATAAAGATAATCCACATCATGTCTCAAGGTTACTGCATGAACTCGTCCACTACGTACAATATAAAAACGGAAATGATCATCTTTGTCGTGGCAATATGGAAGTTGAAGCTTATGATATTCAGGATGCCTGGCGAGCCGATAAAGGACTCGAACCGATACTGGCAGATTTTAATCGGATAATGCTAGAGGCGAATTGTTCGGCCTAGTCTTCGTTTTAAATTGATTTCGCCTTTAACGGCGAGGCACTTCTTTTCAAAAAGAAGTACCCAAGAAAATCTTCTCTTGATGCCTTGGTCTGCGACTACCCTCATTATTTAATATTGATTACGCGTCGCGCATACATTCGTCCCTGAATGAATGCGCTAAAATAGACGTCCTGTCTATTTTCCGCTATCAATATTAAATAATTCGGCAAGGCATACAGAGAGTAAAAGTAGCTTACTTAATATCCAATTGTCGGCCAGAAGTAGACATTAACTTTCCTGCTAGTACATGCTTTTTCAATGTAGCATACGATTTACTTTGTTAATTGCTACTACGGTCGAGCAGTTCGATGAAGATACTGTAATCATCAAGAATGTCTTTGTGAGGTAAGGGTAATGCTGCAATATTAGTTTTTATGTCTTCTGGTGCATAATTTGGATTATTAATATAAAACCACATCATTAGAACACGGCCATACCAAAATTGTATTCCGTCTAACTTTTCAATTAATTCGGTTGCTAGCAAAGGAATAAGGAAAGATGTATCAGGAAAGAACTTAATAACTTCTTTGTCATCACGATCAGCATGATGAAAGAAATTTCTAGGTGCTCTAAATGCAGCCATAAACTCTTTCTTTACACCAAATTCAACTAATATTGGATTATCTTCGACTTGTCTTTCAATTCCTTTTTTCTTACAGATATCAGAAAGAATTTGATAAGCGGACCACGCTACAGTATAAATAGCCACAGGATCTTTTTGCTCAAAGAACATCCTAATAGCAACTTCTAAATGTCTACGAGCTGCTTCTAGTTTACCAATTTCGACGTGTTTATTCATGAGCAATTAACCATGTCTAAGTGACACTTTACCTACTTTGGGTCGATAGCTGCATATTAACTCTTCAATTTTTCCTGCAATAACTCATTAACCTGTTTCGGGTTTGCTTTGCCTTGTGATTGTTTCATTATTTGGCCGACGAAGTAACCGATTAACTTTCCTTTTTTATCATCTGGTGCGGCTCGATATTGTTCTACTTGTGATGGGCTGTTGGCAATCACATCATCGACCAGTTTTTCGATTGTTCCGGTATCGGTGACTTGTTTTAAGCCTTTGTTTTCAATGATTGCATCAGCATCGCCTTCGCCGTTCCACATGGCTTCGAAGACTTGTTTGGCAATTTTTCCAGAAATAGTCTCATCCTTAATACGTTTTACCATGCCGCCTAACGTTTCTGCGCTGAAAGGACTTTCGGTAATATCCTTGTTTTCTTTGTTGAGTGCCGCAGCCAATTCACCGGTGATCCAGTTGCTACTGAGTTTTGCTTCACCGTCCGCCGCTTTTACGCATGCTTCAAAATAGTCTGATATTTCTTTTTGTGCGGTTAGCACGCCACTGTCGTATTCAGAAAGTTTGAATTCATCTATGAAACGCTGTTTCTTTGCATCGGGTAGTTCAGGTAATTGACCGCGAATTTCTTCAATAAAACTCTTTTCAATTTCAACAGGCAATAGATCCGGATCAGGGAAGTAACGATAGTCGTTTGCTTCTTCTTTGCTGCGCATCGAACGTGTTTCATTCTTATTCGGATCGTATAAACGTGTTTCCTGAACAACTTTTCCACCATCTTCAAGAATATCGATTTGTCTTTCGACTTCGATATTGATGGCTTGTTCGACAAAACGAAATGAATTGATATTTTTTAATTCTGCACGTGTGCCAAATTCTTCCTGACCTTTAGGGCGAACAGAAACATTCGCATCACAACGAAATGATCCTTCCTGCATGTTGCCATCACAAATTTCCAGATAACGAACAATGGAATGAATTTTTTTCATGTAGGCAACCGCTTCTTTGGCGTTACGCATATCAGGTTCAGAAACAATTTCCAGTAAAGGCGTGCCGGCACGATTAAGATCGATTCCGGTGTAATCACCAAAACCTTCGTGCATGGATTTACCGGCATCTTCTTCCAGATGTGCTCGTGTGACACCGACTCTTTTTGTCGAACCATCTTCCAGTTGAATATCGATATGTCCTTTACTAACAATGGGGTGTTCAAATTGACTGATTTGATAACCTTTGGGTAAATCAGGGTAAAAGTAATTTTTTCTGGCAAATACGGATTTTGGTGGGATTTCAGCTTCTATAGCCAGACCAAATTTAACGGCTTTGGAGACCACTTCTTTATTAATAACCGGTAATACACCCGGGAGTCCCAAATCAACCGCACAGGCCTGCGTATTCGGTTCAGCGCCGTAAGTTGTTGCTGCGCCAGAGAAAATTTTACTTTTGGTGGCAAGTTGGGCGTGGATTTCGAGCCCGATGACTGTTTCCCATTCCATTATTCAAAACCCTCAGGAATCGCTATGTGGTGATCTGTGACCTGCTGATAGCGATGAGCAATATTAAGCAAACGTGATTCATCAAAATAATTACCAATCAATTGCATGCCGACCGGTAAGTTATTAACGAAACCGGCTGGCATCGAAATCGCAGGCAAACCGGCAAGGTTTACCGACACTGTGTAAATATCGGACAAGTACATGCTGACTGGATCATTTATTTTTTCATTGAGCTTAAACGCAGTGCCGGTTGCGGTTGGTCCGGCAATCACATCAACTTCTTTAAATGCATTTTGAAAATCATCACGAATTAAATGTCTGATCTGTTGCGCTTTTAAATAATAAGCATCGTAGTAACCGGCAGATAAAACATAAGCGCCGATCATGATGCGTCGTTTCACTTCTTTACCAAAACCTTCACCGCGACTGCGACAATATAAATCAGAAAGATCTTTTGGATCATCACAACGATAACCAAAACGAACACCATCAAAACGCGAAAGGTTAGATGAACATTCAGCAGGAGCAACAACATAATACGCAGGGATAGATAATTCGGTATTCGGTAATTCTATTTCTTTACATACTGCACCGAGTTTTTCCAGTTCTTTAATACCTTCTTCAACAATCTTTGCAATATTGCTATCAAGCCCTTCGCCAAAATATTCTTTTGGTAAACCTATCTTTAAACCTTCAATAGAATTGTTTAAATTTTTTGTATAGTCATCGACCGCTTGTTCTGCTGAAGTTGAATCACGTTCATCAAAACCGGCAATGACATTCATCATTAATGCGGCATCTTCTGCTGTTAATGCCATCGGCCCACCTTGATCCAAACTTGATGCAAAAGCAATCATGCCATAGCGGGAAACCCTGCCATACGTGGGTTTCAGGCCGGTTATGCCGCATAGAGAAGCAGGTTGTCGTATTGAACCACCGGTATCTGTACCGGTTGCAATGGGAGCAAGACGTGCAGCAACGGCACTTGCTGAACCACCGGATGAACCACCGGGAACATATTCAGTGTTCCATGGATTTTTTACCGAACCATAAAAACTGGTTTCGTTTGATGAGCCCATCGCAAACTCATCCATGTTTGTTTTACCTAAGGTAACAAAACCTGCGGCATTCATTTTTTCAACAACGGTTGCATCATACGGTGCGATAAAGTTATCTAGCATCTTTGATCCGCAAGATGTTTTAATACCATTGGTGCAAAAAATATCTTTTTGTGCAACGGGGATACCGGTTAATGCAGTGTGTTTATTTTCAGCGCGTTGTTTATCAGCTAGCTTTGCTTTCTCAATCGCTTCATCTTCAGTAATGGTAATAAAACAATTAAGTGAATCATTAAATTGTTTACAACGATCAAGATATAAACGTGTTAACTCTTCACTACTGATCTGTTTTGCTTCAAGAGCGGCGGCTAATTGTGTCAGGGTAGACTGATGCATGGTGATTATTTTTTAAAGAGTTATATAATTTTATTCAATTACCTTTGGAACAAGATAGCAGCCTTCTTCAGTAAGTGGTGCATGTTTTTGAAAGTGATCGCGTTGATCTTTTTCCGTTACTTCATCCGCACGTAAGCGGGCAGGTAATTCCAGTGGGTGGGCAAGCGGAGAAATACCGTCCGTTTTGACAGAATTCATCCGTTCAACCAGACCCAGAATATTGGATAATTCATCACTGTAATTGGGAATATCCTGCTCATCGATTGCTAATCTGGCTAACCAGGCAATTTTTTGCACTTCTGATTTATCGAGGGACATAAACTAGCCGTTGTTATTTGTTGAAAAACAGGAATTTATCACATTCCTTTGCTTGCCCAAAGCCTCGCCCATTGTTAAAGTTACACTTTATTTATAAGGTGATTCTTACGAGGGTTTCGAATCGCTAAATGTATATACCCAAGATACCTGAAGATGCAGGTTTATAGCACACCTGTTTTCATCCAGAGCTTCGTTGCTCCTCCTTACAGGGAGCGGCCATGCGCGTTGTCGCGCCTCGCTCTGAATGAAAACAAACGCACTCTAAATCCCGCATCTTCAGGTATCTTGGGTATAGTAAAATTGATTTTTGAGGATCCAGCAGAAGACAGTTGCTAACCAATCCTTCCCATTTAGCCATCTGTCCAACTATATCATAATGTTAATATTAACTAACTGGTTTACGAATGTTTAATCGAATAAGAGGTTTTTTTTCCAGCGACTTATCCATTGATTTGGGTACCGCAAACACACTAATTTATGTACGCGGTAAGGGGATTGTTTTAAATGAACCTTCTGTCGTGGCTATTCGCAAGGATGGCGACAAAATTAATGCTAAATCCATCCGTGCTGTCGGTACCGAAGCAAAAAGAATGCTGGGAAGAACGCCGGGACATATTACCGCTATTCGCCCATTAAAAGACGGCGTGATTGCCGATTTCACCATCACTGAAAAAATGTTGCAGCACTTTATTCGTCAGGCTCATGGTTCTACTTTATTCAGGCCAAGCCCTCGAGTATTGGTTTGCGTGCCTTGTGGATCAACGCAGGTTGAGCGACGCGCAATTCGTGAATCTGCCAGTGGCGCCGGTGCCAGAACGGTACATTTAATTGAAGAACCTATGGCAGCAGCAATCGGTGCAGGCATGCCGGTAAGTGATGCGCGCGGTTCGATGGTTCTGGATATTGGTGGTGGCACTACTGAAGTCGCAGTCATTTCCTTGAACGGTATTGTTTATTCTGATTCTGTTCGTATTGGCGGCGATCGATTTGATGAAGCAATTATCAGTTATGTGCGTCGAAATTATGGAAGCTTGATTGGTGATGCCACAGCAGAACGGGTTAAGCATGAAATAGGCTGCGCTTACCCTGGAAACGAAATAAAAGAAATGGAAGTGCGGGGTCGTAATCTTGCAGAAGGTATTCCCAGAAGTTTTACTTTAAATAGCAATGAAATTTTGGAAGCTTTGCAGGAACCGCTATCAGGTATAGTCAGTGCAGTTAAAAATGCATTGGAAAAAACGCCACCAGAATTAGGCTCTGATGTTGCTGAGCGTGGTTTGGTATTAACCGGTGGTGGTGCTCTATTAAGAGATCTGGATAGATTGTTAATGGAAGAAACAGGTCTTCCCGTCATTATTGCGGAAGATCCTTTGACTTGTGTTGCCAGAGGTGGAGGACGCTATCTGGAAATGATTGATGAATTTGGAACAGATATTCTTGCTGTGGAGTAATCCAGAGGATAATCACTGAGACCGGAGGTGACACATTAACACCCTGTTTCAAAGAAGCGCTTCGGTCAACATCCGTTTTGCAGTGTTTGTTGTTATTTCGATCATTTTAATGGTCGTTGATCATCATCAAAGTCATTTAAAAATTATTCGTTCGGCTTTATCAACATTAGTCTACCCTCTGCAATATGTAGTGAATTTACCTATCGAAGTAACTGAATGGGTTTCGGTTTCATTAGTAACTCATAATCGTCTGTTGGAAGAAAATGATCGTTTGAAAAACGAACATTTATTAGTCAGTTCAAAGCTACAACGATATGAAATTCTGGAAACAGAAAATCGACGTTTACGCGAATTACTGGAATCTTCTTTTCGACTTAATGATAAAGTGCTTGTTGCAGAATTAATTGCTGTCGAGTTGCAGTCGTTTCGTCGACAAATTGTTATTAATAAAGGTCAACGCGAAGGTGCATATGATGGTCAACCTATTGTTGATGCTGCCGGAATTATGGGACAAATTGTTCATGTTGGTCCATTTTCAAGTACGGTGTTATTGGTGACAGATCCCAACCATGCATTGCCTGTGCAAGTTAATCGAAACGGTTTACGTGCTATCGCCGTTGGCACCGGACAAAGTGATAAACTTTTGCTTGAAAACTTGCCTAATAATGCGGACATACTTGTCGGTGATTTAATTATTTCTTCAGGTCTGGGTCGCCGATTTCCTTCAGGCTATCCGGTGGGGCAAATTGAACAAATTTCACGCGATCCCGGAGAAGCTTTTGCAAAAGTAATTATCAAACCGAGCGCGCAATTAAGTAAAAGCCGTGAAGTGTTAATGGTTTGGCCTTATGAAAATATAGACAAAACAAAAAATGAACCTGCAGAGATAGCAATAAAATGATTCCACTACATCAACCTCAACAGGGAAAGTTGCTTATTGTTATAAGCTTTATTGTGGCAGTGATGTTGACTGCTTTGCCGTTGCCCGATTGGGCAGTTAACTGGCGTCCAGCCTGGGTAGCTCTGGTTTTAATCTATTGGTGTATGGCTGTGCCTGACCGCGTCGGGATTGCCGTTGCCTGGTGTATGGGGTTAATACTGGATGTACAACAAAGCACCATACTTGGCCAAAATGCTTTAGGGCTTGTCTTAATTGCTTTTCTCACAATCAAATCCTATCAGCGTATGCGTGTTGCTCCACTGGCACAACAGGCGGTATTGATTTGTTTTTATCTTTTATTTTATGAACTCATCATGTTGTTGATCACCGGTTACTTAGGCATGGGCACACGTGATTGGACTTACTGGATGCCGGCTATTACAAGTATGTTGTTGTGGCCATGGTTATTCATCATTTTAAGAGACTTGCGTCGTAAGTACCGCATCTCCTGATGCGTGTATAGAGTTCAATGGTCAAGGAGATTACTCTTAAAGATAGCGAACTTGAATCTGGTTTAATAGCTAAACGCGTCTATTTTTCCGGCGCTGTTATTCTTTTACTAGTGGTTGTGATTGTCTTAAGAGTATTTTATTTAACTGTAATACAACATGATCACTTTACCACTTTATCAAAATCGAATCGGGTAAAAGTAACGCCCATCGCACCTATCAGAGGATTAATTTATAGTCGTGATGGCGTTGTTCTGGCAGAAAACAAGCCTACGTTTAGTCTTGAAGTAATACCGGAACAGATAGAAGATGTTGATAAATTAATCAATGAATTAAAAAAAGTAATCAGTATCGAAGACAAAGATGTTGAACGATTTAAAAAAGCGCTCAAGAAAAAAAGACGATTTGAAAATGTGGCATTACGTCTGAATTTGAATGAAGAAGAAGTTGCCTTATTTGCTGTAAATCGTCATCGATTTCCCGGTGTGGATGTGGTTGCCGGTTTAAACAGATATTATCCTTTAGGAGAGGAATTAGTACACACCATTGGTTACGTTGCGCGTATTGATGAAGAAGATATGAAGAGTCTGAATGAATCGAATTACAGCGGCACGTCGCACATTGGTAAATTAGGCGTAGAGAAATCGTATGAATCCTTATTGCATGGTGAAGTTGGTTATCAGCAAATAGAGGTTAATGCGCAAGGCAGGCTCATTCGAGTTCTTGATCGCACCGCACCCAAGCCAGGAGAAAACCTTCATTTAACGATAGATCTTTCCTTACAAAGAATTGCATTAAATGAGTTAAAAGGTAAACGCGGTGCTATTGTTGCAATGGATCCGGTGAACGGAGACATTTTAACGTTTGTAAGTTCCCCTGGATATGATCCAAATAAATTTGTAAACGGCATAGATAATAAATCATATCAGGCATTGTTATCATCAAAAGAGAAGCCATTAATAAATCGCGCGATACGAGGAACCTATCCGCCGGGTTCGACAATAAAACCTTTTCTCGGTTTGGTCGCTTTGGACAATGGTGTTCGAAATCTAAATGACGAGTCATGGTGTCCAGGCTGGTATTCATTAAAAGGACATGAACATCGTTACCGTGACTGGAAAAAGCAAGGCCATGGCCATACTGATTTGCATAAAGCAATCATGCAGTCATGCGATGTTTATTTTTACATTCTTGCGTATGAGCTTGGAATAGATCGTATTTATGAAGGTCTATCAAAATTTGGTTTGGGTAAAAAAACGGGTATAGACATCGAAGGAGAGGCAAAAGGATTATTACCTTCGCAAGAATGGAAACGTGAAGCTTTAGGTCAAGCATGGTTTCCCGGAGAAACATTAATCATGGGTATCGGTCAAGGTTATGCATTATCAACACCTTTACAATTAGCCAAGGCTACAGCTTCATTAGCAGGCAAAGGCAATGTTGTTAGTCCTCGTCTGGTATCCAGTACAAGTAATCCTATTACTACTGAAGTAGAAGTATTGCCCGTTAAGCATGAAAATAAAATTACAATAAAAAACGAAGCACATTGGGATGACATTATTCAAGCTATGAGAGATGTTGTGCATGGAGCAGGGGGTACTGCCTGGCGCAGTGGTTTAAACGCGACATATGAATTTGCCGGTAAAACAGGTACAGCACAAGTAATAGGAATAGCTCAGGACAAAGAATATAAAAAAGATGAAATTGCTGAAGAGTTTCAGGATCATGCTTTGTTTATTGCTTTTGCGCCGGTAGAGTCGCCGCGGATTGCTATAGCTATCGTTGTTGAAAATGGCGGCGGTGGTTCTAAAACGGCAGCGCCTATTGCTCGTAAAATGCTTGATCATTTCATGAATACGGATAAAGGATAGTTCATGGAAGAACAAAGCCTGAGCCAACGCTTGCATATAGATTTCCCTTTATTGCTAGGTATTATTGTTTTATGCCTCATTGGTTTGGTTGTTTTGTATAGTGCCGGTGGTCAGGATATTGATTTAGTCTATCGACAAGCCGTAAAACTAACGATTGCTTTGGTCGGTATGATATTCGTTGCTCAATTACCTCCAGCTGGAATTGAGCGTTGGTCATTGTGGTTATTTGTTTTTGGAATTGCTTTATTGATACTGGTTATTTTTTACGGTGATATTGGTAAGGGAGCACAACGTTGGCTGGATTTAAAAGTTTTTCGTTTTCAACCCTCTGAATTAATGAAGCTTACCGTACCGATGATGGTGGCTTCTTATCTTGCAGAAAAATCATTGCCACCGAAATTTTCATGGGTTGTTGTGGCCTGTGTGTTGATTACAATTCCGGTATTGTTAATAGCAAAGCAGCCAGATTTGGGGACGGCTTTACTGGTGGCGACGGCGGGATTTTCGGTGCTTTTTATTGCGGGCATTTCCTGGCGTTTGTTGCTGTCTTTGGGAGTTCTGGCAGCAGCATGTGCGCCAATACTCTGGTATTTCATGCATGATTATCAGAAGCAACGTGTCTTAACATTATTGAATCCGGAACAGGATCCGTTAGGCTCGGGGTATCACATAATTCAATCAAAGATTGCTATTGGATCTGGTGGTTTTTATGGAAAGGGTTGGCTAAATGGTACGCAATCACACCTTGAATTCTTGCCGGAAAGATCGACTGATTTTATCTTTGCTGTTTTTTGCGAAGAGTTCGGAATG
>Ga0214472_10004051_pt1 | contig 15474 bp, 10 predicted proteins | sample RVTome_6_FD_207662 | JGI IMG/M metagenome (GOLD analysis project Ga0214472, IMG submission 207662) | Soil microbial communities from uranium-contaminated site in the Upper Colorado River Basin, Wyoming, United States - RVT140D175 | ecosystem: Environmental > Terrestrial > Soil > Contaminated >...
CGGTCGACATCTGGACGTATTTCTTCAGCTTCACATCGTCGCCGACGCGCGGTTCCATCAGCTGCAGATTGCCGAGAACGATGGTCAGAAGATTGTTGAAGTCGTGAGCGACGCCGCCGGTGAGCTTTCCGAGTGCTTCCATCCGCTGCGCGCCCGCGAGTTGACGTTCCAGCATCCGCCGCTCGGTGATATCGGTCCACAACAGCGCCGTGCCGCCGTCATGGGTCTTGTATTCATCGACCGCCAGCCAGCGGCCGTCGGCGTACTGCTGCTCGTGGCTGGAGGGTGCATTGCGGTGGAATTGCATCCGTTCCGCCACGATTTCCTCGGGCGTCCCCATCGAGGCGTGGTAAAGGCCAGCCTTGGCCACGCCGCGGACGATGTCCTCAAATAGCATGCCCGGCCGCGTCAGATCGTCCAGTCTCGGGTCAAGCTTCCGGTAGCGCGTGTTGCACAGCACCAGCCGGTCGTCTCGGTCGAACAGGGCGAACCCGGCATCGATGCTCTCGACCGCGTCGTAAAGGTTCGCTTGCGCCCGCGCGGCAGCGGCTTCCGCCTCTTTCTCGGCGGTGACGTCGGTGCCGGTGCCGCGGTAACCCTTGAAGGTTCCGGCGGCGTCAAACAGCGGCTTGCCGCTAATGCGGATGGTTTTCACGCGGCCGTCCGGCAGCGACACCTGGTATTCGAAATCGCGGAAAGGCTTGTGGTGCGCGATTTCGTCCAGGTGCTGACGCCAACGCTCATCCCCGCGAGCGGCGCCGGCGAATTCGTCCCGGGTCTTGCCGATGATCTGGTTACTGGTCACGGGGAACAGCTCATAGAAGCGCTGCGACAGGAACGTGAAGCGCAGGTCCGGTCCCATATCCCAGAACCAGTCGCCGGCGCTTTCGGCAACGTCGCGGAAGCGGGCCTCGCTCTCCATCAGCGCCGCCTCGGCGCGCTTCAGTTCGCTGATATCGGTGAAGGTGAGCGCGGTACCGCCGTCAGGCGTGCGGGTTTCCTTCAGGATGTACCAATTGCCGTCGTTGAATTGGCGGATGATCGGGCCCGTCGGGTTGCGGTGCTGCGCCATCCGTTCGCGGATGAATTCCTCCTCGCGGCCAATCGCCTCGACGATCCGGCCTTTCTTCAGGTTGGCGCGGATGATGTCCTCGAACCGCGCGCCCTTTTCGAGGAACGCCTGAGCTTCCAGACTGATGTGCCGGAACACGTCGTTGATGGCGACCAGGCGGTCGTCGGCGTCGAACAGAGCGAATCCCTCCTGCATGCTCTCGATGGCGCCGCGTAGCCGCTTTTCGCCGGCAACCAGGGCTTCCTCCGCCAACTTCCGCTCGGTGATATCGGTGATGATGACGAAGATGCTGTCGTCGGGCATGCGAGTTTCGTTGGCGCGCAGCCACTTGTCGTCACGGCGGAGGTCGACCGGACCCTTCGGGTTGCGGTGCCTTTCCAGGCGCTCGCGGATGTAATCCTCCTCACGACCGCGGGCGGCCTTGACCGGCGCCCGCGCGACGATGGTCCGCAGCATCTCCTCGAACGTCGTGCCCGGCTTCAGCTTGTCGGCCATGATGACCATGAGCTCCCGGTAGCGGCTGTTGCAGAACACCAGCCGGTCGTCACGGTCGAACAGTGCGATGCCGACGGGCACGTTCTCGATCGCGAGGCTAAGCCGCTCGCGCGCCTTCTGTGCCCGCGAGCGCTCGGTAACGTCGATGATCGTCGTCTGGATCGCCGGAACGCCCCGCCACGTCAGCACGCGCGACGACGCCTGCAAGCGGACGATCGAGCCATCGCGACGGATCCCGTCGAACTCATAGTCCCTGGCCACGCCCTCGTCCTTGAACCGGGCGGCGAACAATTCTTCGAGGCGATTCACCTCGTAGGGCGCGAAGATGACGCTCTGGTTTTCCTGCTCGAAAAACTCGGTGAACGAATCGAAGCCGAAGATGTCCAGCAGTGCCTGGTTGCCGAACAGGGGCTTGCCCGACTCGGCGCTGATCAAGATACCCTGGATTGAGCCCTCGATCAGGTTGCGGAATCGCCATTCGCTGTCCCTGAGCCTTTGTTCGGCCTGCTTGCGTTCGGTGATGTCGGTGATGATGGCGCCAATGGCGAAGGACTTTCCGTCCGGGCCGACGAGCGGGAACTTCGCCGTCATGGCGGCCCGCCGGACACCGTCGGGGAACTCGGTCTCGAACTCCCGCAGAGACGAAGAGCCGCTATCCTTGACGCGCCTCTCATGGTCAGCAATCTCGTCGGCGAAATCCCTGGGGAAGACGTCCTTTGCGGTCTTACCGGCGATGTCCTGGCCACCGGGATTGCACCAGTTGTGCCATTGCCGGTTGGCGACAAGATATCGCCCATTCAGGTCCTTGAGCACGATCGCCGCCGGCGAATTGTCGACGACGGCGCGGAACCGGGCTTCACTCTTCTTCAATGCCTCTTCGGCCTGCTTGCGTTCGGTAATATCGGTGGTAATGCCGCCGATGGCAACGCATCGACCGTTGGCATCGAAGATCGGGAACTTGTGAAGGATGATGGTATGGACGTTGCCGTCAGCGAATGGCATGTCGAGTTCGCGCATGATGGCGGTGCCGGATTCGACGACTTCGCGGTCGTGACGGGTAAACTGATCGGCAAATTTCTTCGGGAGGAAGTCGTAGCTCGTCTTACCCGTGACGTCCTTGCCATCGGGATTGAAATAGGTGTTGAACTGCTTGTTGGCGAGGAGGTAGCGCCCGCTCACGTCCTTCAGCAGCAGCGCCGACGGCAGGTTGTCGACGACCGCCCGGAAACGCGCCTCGCTCTCCCGCAATGCCTGTTCGGCGTGCCAACGCTCGGTGATGTCGGCGCCGGTGCCGCGATAGCCCTTGAAAATTCCCTTGGTGTCGAAGATCGGCATGCCGCTGACGCTGATGCGCAACGTCTTGCCGTCGGGGGTCGGAAGATCGTAGCAGAAATCCTTGAACGGCCTCCGCGCCTTCAGGTCCGCCAAGTGCCGCTGCCAGTGCTCGGCGCTGGTGTCCTCGCTGGTCACCTCCAGGCGCGTCTTGCCGATGATGGCGGAGTCCTTGTAGCCGGTGACCTCGAAGTTGCGCCCGGAGAAATAGGTGAAGCGCAGGTCTTCGTCCATTTCCCAGAACCAGTCCGAGGCCACCTCGGCGAAGTCCTTGAAGCGCTGCTCGCTCTGCTTCAACGCCTCTTCGGCCTGGAAAAGATCGGTGATGTTGATGAAGGTGACCGCGGTGCCACCCTCGGGCGTCTTCACCTCCTTGATCATGTACCAGTTGCCGTCGGCCATGCGCCGCAGGATCGGCCCCTTCGGCTTGCGATGGCGGGCCAGCCGTTCCTTGACGAATTCCTCTTCACGACCGATCGCCTCGATCAGCATGCCGCGCGCTACGTTGGCGCGCAGCACGTCTTCGTAGGTGCCGCCGTGCTCCATTATCTCCTGGGCGGCAGGATTGACGCGCTGATACTCGTCGTTAAGCGCCACCAGGCGGTCGTCGGCGTCGAACAGCGCGAACCCCTCCTGCAGGCTCTCGATGGCGCCACGCAGCCGATCCTCGCTGGTACGCAGCGCCGCTTCGGCGCGGCGGCGTTCGGTGATGTCCGTCTCGGTGACCACGACACCGCCGTCGGGAGTGCGACTCTCCTGGATCAGGAACACGGTCCCGTCCGTGAGGTGGCGGATGATCGTGCCTTGCGGATTGCGATGGCGCTCCATGCGCTCTCGGATATGCACTTCTTCGTTGCCGATGGCGTCGGCGTTCATGCCTTTCCTAATGTTTTCCCGCACCAAGTCCTCGAAACGCATGCCCGGCTTCAGTATATGCGAGACCTTGGGATGCAGACGGCGATACTCTTCGTTGCAGACGACCAATCGGTCCTCGGCGTCGTAAAGGGCAAATGCCTCCTGCAGGGCGGCGATAGCGTCGGTGAATTGCTTCTGGTTCCTCAGCAGTGCATTTTCGGCGCCCTTGAGTTGGGTGATGTCGGTGGTGATGGCGTAGGTACCGCCGTCCGGGGTGCGTCCCTCGCGGATGATGAACCAGATGCCGTCGCTGAGTTCGCGGATCACCGGCGCGCCCGGATTGCGGTGGCGCTCCATGCGGTCGCGGACGTAGTCCTGCTCGCGGCCTCGCGCCTCGGGAATCACGCCGCGTTCGGCGTGGGCGCGGACTAGATTCTCGAAGCGCACACCCGGCACCAGCAGATCCTGGATCGCCGGGTGGATGCGCCGGTATTCGTCGTTGCAGAAGATCAGGCGGTCCTCGGCGTCGAAGAACGCCAATCCCTCGGCCAGATTATCGATGGCGCGGCGAAAACGCGCCGCCTCGCGGTCGGCCGCCATACGCTCGGTGATTTCGCGGATGATCACCAGATACCCTCGCGGGCCGCCGCCGTCGTCGCGCACCGGCGCTTCGATGGTTTCGCCGGCGAAGCTTTGGCCGTTGCGGCGGACGTAGGTCACCTCGGCGGGCTCCACCGGCCTCGCCTCGGCGGCAGCGAACGGCATGTGGTATTGCCGCTCGCATCTCCCGCGGCCGGCATAGAGGGTTTCCATGCTACGGCCTGCAACGTCCGCCGGGAGGTAGCCGAACGCGCGGCTGAACGCCGGATTGCAGGTGACGACGCGGTGTTCGGCGTCAGCCAGCACGACGGCGTCGTCGACGTCCCGGAAGACGCTGTCGAAGAACACCTTCAGCGATTCGATTCCGTCGCCGCGAGCACGGCCACCCGCATCCGACAGGCGCGTCTCAAGCGCTTCCAGTTCGTCGATGAGCTCGGACTTGGTTTGGCGAAGGCGCTTGCGGCGATGGGTATCGAGGGCAACCATCGGCTCCTCTGATCTAGGACCGGACTGGAATCGACCCCCCCGCAAAAGTCGCGCGGGAGTTTTCGGCGCAATTGTCGGAAACAGATTAGAATCGGCTCTGGCGACCGGATACTGGGGCTTTCCTTGGCCACCTAGGGAATTCCCTAGGTGGCGTGCCTACCCAGAGTTTTCTTTACCAGATCGGCGACCGAGCGGGCGTCCAGTTTCTTCATGATGTTGGCGCGGTGGAACTCGACGGTCTTCTCGCTCAGTGCCAGGTGATGGGCGATCCGCTTGTTGGGCTCACCCGCGACCACCAAGTCGAGAACCTCGCGCTCGCGAGGCGTCAGGCGTGCCAGCCGCTCGCGGATTTCCTGCTCCCGGCCAACCGCCTGGCGGGACTCGAGACTGCGGCCGATCGCTTTCTGCACCCTATCGAGCAGCTCCTGCTCTTTGTAGGGCTTGGCGATGAAGTCGGCGGCGCCGGCCTTCATCGCGTTAACCGCCATTTCCACGTCGCCGAAGCCGGTGATAATGATGACCGGCAAGTCAATCTCCCGGCGGCGCAATTCCTCGTGCAACTCGAGGCCGCTCATTTCGGGCATGCGCACGTCGGCGATCAGGCAGCCGGGCTGGCCGACGGGGTAGGCGTCGAGAAACGCGCGCGCGGAAGCGAACGCCTCGACCGTCTGGTCGACCGATTCGAACAGGGATTTGATGGTCTCGCGTACATCCTCGTTGTCGTCGACGATAAAGACGATCGGGGTGTCGGTGATCTGTCTGGCGGTCATTTCATTCAACGGCGGGCGGCGGATCGGTGTTCAGAAGCCGAGTTCGCCGGGGCATCGCTAGCGTCGGCTGCCCGTGACGATGGTTTTGACAATTTCGGCCATTCTATCGTGGTTGCCGTGGAACTTGATGCCGACGTATTCCTCATCCTTCCAGACAATCTCACCCTCGATATCTCCGAACGGCGGGATCGAGAGAACGACCTTCTTGAATGGGTCGGTCTTGAAGCGGACCTTGGCGCCGCCCGCCGAAATGTCGATCGTCGAGCATTCGACGCCTTCGCCGCCCATGTTCATCTCGGCCGCCACGCTGACGTGGTAACGCTCGTATTCTCGCTTTTCAGTGAACTGCTGCGAATCCGCCACGTACCGTCTCCTCGTATTTTGCGCCATTATAAGGATTTTTCCGACCGCCACTAGCCCGTGATTTTCCCGGTCGGAGCGGTCAGAAATCGTCGGTAGGATCGGGAATCCAGCCGTGGCGCACCGGCTGCGTGTCGTAGAACCGGGATAGCCGGGCGCGGGCGATGATCGCCTGCTTGAGTTCTGGCCCGCGCCACGCCGGGTTCTTGGCCATAAGCCGCGCCGCCAGCGCGGCAACGCGGGGCACCGCGAAGCTCGACCCCGACGCCTTCCCCTCGGCGCCGCGGTGGTCGAACACCGGCACCTGCTCGCCCGGCACCATGACGTCGACGCTGGCGCTGCCCCAGTTGGAGCCCTCGGCCAGCCGGCCGAAAGCGTCGGCCGAGGTGACGACGAGAAAATTCGGCAACTTGAGTACTGCCGGATAGACCGGTTCCTTGTCGATGTCGCGACCGTCGTTGCCGGCCGAGATCACGAACAGCATGTGCGGGCGCCTAGCCGCTGCCTCGGCCAACGCGTCCCAATCGGCGCGCTTGCTGGAGCCCATCGCCATGTTGATGATCGCCGCGCCGTGGCCATCGGCGTCGGCGACCAGATCCGCCATCCGCGTCATGTCGGGCCTGGGGTAGCGGTAGGGGATGATCCGCGTCGCCGGCGCCTCGCGCATCAGTATGGAGGCGACGGCGGTGCCATGATGCAGCGGGAAGAACGGCGAGCGCGCGGTGTCGACGTCGAACGGGCGGTCGTCCATGTCCCAGTAGTCGAACCCGAGCGCGCGGCCGGAGGCGTCGCGGGCCAGCCGTTGCGCGACGGACTCAAGTAGGTAGTTGACTCCGGTGTCGACCACGGCGACCGCCACCCCGGTCGGGTCCTTGCCGGGTGGGATCGGCGGATTCAGGGGCTGGCGCGAGATTTCCCGGCGCAGGTCGGGGCCGAGGCCGGCCAGCGCCTCGGCGCGACCTTCGGCGTCGTAGTCGATACGGGCAGCGCGAAGCACCATGCACTCGGCATTCAACGCCGCCGATATCACGGGCCGCGTCCTGTCGGTGGCAATTTGGCGGTGGTACTCGATCATCACCCGCCTGAGCCGGCCAAGAGGGAACAGGCGCTCCACCCTGACCTCGTCGCCGGAGGCCAGCAGCAGGACGTACTCGGCGCGGCCTGGGGCGTGACGGAATTCGTGGACACGCGCCTCGAGCAGCCGGGCGTTGCCGAAGCGCCGCGCCAGTTCCTGCCCGGCCTCTGTCTCGTCGGCGGGCAGCGTTTTGCACGCCTGGGCGATGGCGAAATCCATGAACGCGCCCAAATCGGCGCGGGCGTCGGGTGGCGTCGCGGCAGCCGCACGCGCTACGAGCAGCAGACCCAGCGCGCAAGCAACGGTGCTTCGGTGAATTCCGGACGATGTCATCGAACCGAGAATATCGCGCCCTTGCTCACGACGCCTTCAGCCGCGACACCGGCACCAGCACCCGGCCCTCGAACAGCCGGCGCTGGGTGCGGTAGACGGCCGCCTGCTCGGCCACCCAGCCGCCGTCGACGTTGGACCGGCGCACCGTGCAGGCAACCGGCAGCACGCCGGACGGCTGCAGGATGCGGAGATCGGCCTCGGCGTCCTCGGCCGGCCGCGTCATCCGGTGCACCACCGTGCCCACGATGCGCGCCGCCACGGCCGTGCACAGCGCGCCCGTCAGCGGCAGCGCCCGGTGGGTGTTGCCCGACGACACCATACGCGCGGTGAGATCGCCGTCGGCGGCGGAGAGATGGGCGCCGGCGAGCGTGACCGCGTCCTGCGGCGGCGCCACCATGCCGATGAACGGCACCGACGGCGACCTCTCGGTCGCCTCGTCGGCGGTCTTGGCGATGCCCATCAGCACCGCCGCCCGCGCCCGCACCGATTCCAGCTTCACCATCACGTCCTTCATGGCATCGATGTCGGCCGGCGCCTCGGTGCCGTCGAGACCCACGGCCTCGGCCAGCACGAACACGCACGGGTTGGCGGCGTCGACCAGCGACGCCTCGACGCGGCCCATTCCCGGCGCCTCGATCTCGTCGACGACGTTGCCGGTCGGCAGCAGCTTGCCGGTGCCGGCGCCGCCGGGATCGTGGAACTCGAGGCGCACCGGCGCGCCGGTGCCGCCGACGCCCTGCAGCTCGAAGTCGCCTTCCACCGCCGCGGCGCCGTCGTCGAGGCGGAAGCGCGAATGGATCAGCTTCTTGGTGTTGGTGTTGTAGATGCGGACCAGCGCCTCCGGGCCGTCGACCGCGACCATGCCCTCGTCGACCGCGAACGGGCCGATCGCCGACGACATGTTGCCGCAGTTGGCGCCGTAGCCGACGATGCCCTTGTCGACCGCGACCTGGGCGAAGGTGTAGTCGACGTCGGCGTCGGGGCGGCTGGAGGGGCCGACGACGCAGATCTTGCTCAAGGACGAGATGCCGCTGCCCATGCCGTCGAGCTGGCGGCGGTTGGGGTCGGGGCTGCCGAGGGCGGCAAGGAAGATGGCGTCCCACTCGGCGCGATCGTCGGGCAGGTCCTTGCGGTTGAAGACGATCGCCTTCGACGTGCCGCCGCGCATGAAGGCGGCGGGAATCTTGCGCTGCCTCATTTCAGTTTCCTCGCGTCCTCGGCGGCGCTCCTGCCGGCGATGCGGCCGAACACGGCCCCGGACATCAACCCGCTGCCGGCAGCGTAGTTGTCGTGGAACAGGCCGCCGACCATTTCGCCGCAGGTATAAAGTCCCGGGATCGGCCGCCAGTCGGTGCCGATCACCTGCGCGCGCTCGTCGATCTTCAGCCCGCCGAAGGTGAACGTGATGCCGCCCGTCACCGTGTAGGCGTGGAACGGCGGATCGTCAAGACTGGTCGCCCAGTTGGTCTTGTCGATGTCGAGACCCTTGGTTGTAAGGCCGTCCTTGCGCGACGGATCGAAGCCGTCACCGCCGCGGGCGGCGGCGTTGTAGGCATCGAGCGTCTTCAGTGCCTGTTGCCGGTCGTCGATGTCGAACTGGCGGACCAGCTCCTCCAGGGTGTCGGCGACGATCGGCTTGCTGGTGGAATAGCGGGGCTCGAGCAGGTGGACCGTCCTCTGGTCGAAGATCTGGTAAGCGGTGCCGCCCGGCTGGGCGAGGATCAGGCGGCCGTACTTGGCATAGGTCAAAAGCTGCACATCGAAGCCTTCGTCGACGAAACGCTTGCCGAGTCGGTTGATCATCACGCCGTATACGTAGCTCAGCCGGTTGCTCTTGTCGGTCAACTCGCGCGGCGCGAAATAGCCCCAGTCGGCGCTGATCGGCGTCGAGTGACAGCCGCTCCACTGGCCCCACGGCATCGCCCCGATGGCCAACGCCATCCGGAGCCCGTCGCCCTGGTTGTGCGGCGTGCCCCGGACCTTGGCCTGGTCCAACGGCGCGCCCAGATATTGCGCCCGCCATTGGGCGTTGGCCTCGAAGCCGCCGGCGCCGAGGACGACCGCCTTGGCGGCGATCTCCTCCATGCCGTCGGGCCCGCGCACCTTGACGCCGGCGACGCGGGCCTTGTTGTCCTGGATCAGCTCGACCGCCGCGCCCCCGTAATGGATCTCGATGCCTTCCTCCTTGGCGGTCTTGAACCACGACGTCGACAGCCCGACGCCCTCGTGCTCGGCGCGCACCACCATGCCGCGCTGGAAGCGTATAACGCCGTCCTTCTTGACGCCGGCGAGCGACACCGCGGCCTCCATCGGCACCCGGCCGGTCCGGTGCACCCAGCGCACGGTGTCGGCGGAGTTGCCGACCAGGATCTCGGCCAGCGCGCGGTCGGTGCGGCCGCCGGTGACGCGCAGGATGTCGCCCATGAAGTCGTCGTAGGTGTAGGGGGTGACGCCCTCGTAAAAGCGCGGGTACTGACCCTCTATGCCGGGCAACAGGTCCTCCAGCGCCCGCGCGCGGTCGAACACAAAGCGGAAGACGCCGCCGCTCCAGTGCGTGTTGCCGCCGCGCATCCCCTTCGGCGCTTTCTCCAGCACCAACACCTTGGCGGCGCCGTTCTCGCGCGCCGACACGCTGGCGGCCAGCGCCGCGTTACCGGCGCCGACCATGATCACATCGTAGTCAGCCAACTATCGTCCTTTCCATCTTCGGGAAGGCATCGTGCCGGACCGCGATGGCGTCGGTGAGATCGTGGATCGACGCTACGCCGTCGAGCCGCTCAAGCATCTCGAACAGCGGCCGCGCCTGGCGGGGTGCCAGCACGCGCAGCGCGCAGTCCTCGAACTTCGCCCACAGCTCGTCCGGGCTCATCGGGTTGGCGAGGCCGCGGCAGATGCGATGCGGCACCCGCGCCGAGAGCTTCTTCCCCTCCCGTGTGGTGACGACGACCTCGGCCGCGAACTGCTCTTTCGAATCGGCTGGCATCTCCGGATGCGCGCCGACGCGCACCAGCGGCAAGAGTTTCCGGATGCGCGGGTCGCGCACGGCGACGTCCTCGAAGTGGCCGAGCACGACGCGGCCGTCCAGGAGCGCGCGCAGGGTCACGTACTGGATGGAGAACTTTCCCTCGAGGCCGTTCCTCGGCTCGGGCTTGTCGGTGTGCGGCAGGCGCCGCGGGTTGGTGAGAACCTCGATCGCCGCCACGTCGTCGGCGTTGATGTTCTTTTCGCGCCTAAGCTTGAGCACCGCGTCGATGGCCGGGTGCGTGCTGCCACAGCACGGATACTGCTTCAGGCCGAAGCCGGGCTTGACGATATCGAGCGGGTCGGCCCAATGCTCGAACACCTTCGCCGCGTCGTAGTTGCCAGCACCGTTGAACACGTTGAAGTAACCCTGTGGATGCTCGAAGGCGCGCTTGCCGGCGGTGAAGCCGCCTTTCGCCAGTAGCGCCGCCAGCACGCCGCTACGTGCCGAGTGGCCGACGTGTAGCGGCTTGGTCATGGTGCCGAAGTTGGCCTTGACGCCGGCCGCCAGCGACGTCGCCAAGTTGAGCGCCATTGCCGTCTCGGCCTCGGTGAGTTTCAAAATCCGCGCCGCCGCAGCGACGGTGCCGAAGACGCCGATGGTGGTGGTCGGATGCCAGCCGCGGTCGTAGTGATAGGGATGGACGGCCCGCGCGATGCGCGATTCGGTCTCGAAGCCAACCACGTAGGCGAGGATGATGTCCTTGCCGCCGGCGTCCACCTGTTCACCGAGCGCCATGATCGCCGATACCAGCGGCACCGACGGGTGGCCGCCGACGCTCTCGGCCACGTCGTCAAAGTCGAGGGCGTGCGAGGCGGTGCCGTTGATCAGCGCCGCGTCCAGCGCCGGCACCCGCCGGTTCGTGCCGAACACCAGCGACGGCCCGGCGGCGGCGCCGATGCCTTCGACGCCGGCGACGATGCGAACGCAATCCTCGACCGAGCCGGCGAGCGTCACCCCGACGGTGTCGAGGATGCCGATCTTGGCCCAACGGATCGCCTGTTCCGGCAGGTCGCCGTAGCGCATGGCAACGATGCGGCGGGCGAGTTCCCCGGCGATGGTTTTGGCGATGCTCTCTGGGGCGGCGGTGCTCTCTGGGGCGGCGGTCACGTTTGTTTCCTTTTTTGCGCCGGTGGCCGGCGGTGCCGATTATACACGGGCGCCGCGGCGGGCAAACAGCGGCGGCTATTCCAGCCCCAGGGCGATGAGCACCTTCGGGTTGCTTTCGCGCACCCGTTCCAGCGCCGTCTCCCACAAGTGCCCGTAACAGGCCGCCGCCGCGGGTGCGCCGGGGTCGAAGCAGCCGACGCGGACGGCGTCGGCCAACGCGCGATTGAGGGCGGCGAGGTCGCCGTCCTCGCCGAGTAAGCGCGCAAGTGCGTCGCGTTCGCGCCGCTCCGGCCCGTCGCCGGTCTCTCCTTGACGGGTGGCGATGGTCTCGGCGCGCTTCACCATAGCGTCGCGATAGCGGGCGTCGTCGGGCAGCAATAGTGCGGGATCGCCGCGGCGCGCGCGCCGGGCGAGGTCTTTGAGCTCCTGGCCTTGCGGGCGGTCGCGCATCACGCCGCCTCCGCGGTGAGGCGCAGCACTTCTAATTCCAGCTCCGGCACCACGTGGGCGGTGAGTGCGAGCTCCAGCGATTGCTCGCCGCCCACCGTGTAACGCTCGGCCTGCTGGCAACCGATCACCGCCCAGCGAACGTGCGCCATCGTCTCCCACCAGGCGACACGCGCCGCATCGATGCGGCGGCCCGAGGCTTTTTTGTAGGCGTCGTAGAACGGCTCGCGGTCGGCGATGCCGCCGGCCTCGCGCTCCGGCGCCGCGAACCGCCAGCAGAGGGCGCAGAACCAGCCGATGTCCTCCTCCGGCTCACCCCAGCTCGCGAACTCCCAATCGAGGATGCCGGTGAGCGTACCGTCGTCGACCATATAGTTGCCGGTGCGGAAATCGCGGTGGCAGAGCACGATTTCGGACTTCGCCGGCGCCGTCAGCTCCAACCGGCGCAATCCCCATTCCAGCGCCGGCCGCGACGCCTGCAGATCGTCGAGCCAGCGCCGGTATAGCGCGATCCGGGACAGGGACGCCGCGCCCTCCAGTGGCGGCAGGAAAGAGAGGTCCTTGGCCGCTGGTGCGTCGGGTGTGATGGCATGGATGTGGGCCAACTCCTCGCCGAGCCGAGCCGCGAGCGCCGGGTCGGTGGGGCGCTTGGTCAGCCGGTGGCCGGCGGCCTCGCCGGTCACCCGCTGCATGATGAAGAACGGCCCGCCGAGCACGGCAGCGTCCCCGCACGCCAGGAACGGCGCCGGCCCCGCTACGCCGGCGGCGTACGCCGCCTGCAACAACTTGTATTCGCGCACCCGGCCGTGGCTGGCGGCGACCGCCGTCGGCGCGTCGTGGCGCAGCACCAGTTCGTGCCGGCCTTGCCATTTTCCCTTGTCGACCGCGAGGTCAAGGCGCCAGTTCTCCTGGATGGCGCCGCCCGGAAGCTTGTCGAAAGCCTCGATGCGGACCGCGCTTGCCGCCTTGTCGCTCAGGTACGCCGCGAGCCGCGCCCGGGCGTCCGCCGTCAGCCCCATCGCCAGAAGTCCAGGCCTTCGTCCCGGAAGAAGCGCGCCAGCACCATGCTGTGGACCTCGGACGCCCCGTCCACCAGCCGTGCCTGGCGGGCGTAGCGGTACATCCATTCCAGGAGCGTATCCTTGGAATAGCCCTTGGCGCCGCAGAGCTGGATCGCCGTGTCCACCGCCTGGTGCAGCGTGTCGGCGACGGCGACCTTGGCCATCGACACTTCTTTCCTGGCGAAGTCGCCGGTATCGAGCTTCCACGCCGCGTGCATGACCAGCAGTCTGCCGACGTGGATGGCCATCGCCGCCTCGCCCAGCATCATCTGCACGCTTTCCTTGTCGATCAGCCTGCTGCCGAACGCCTCGCGTTCGGCGACGTATTCGCTGGCGATCTCGAGCGCCCGCTTCGCCATGCCGAGCCAGCGCATGCAGTGGGTCAGCCGCGCCGTGCCGAGGCGGATTTGCGTCACCTTGAGGCCGTCGCCGACATTCATCAGCCGGTTCTCGTCGGGAATCTCGAGGCCGTCGAACTCGAGCTCGCAATGGCCACCGTGCTCCTCCGGCCCCATGATCGGGATGCGGCGCACGATCTTCCAGCCCGGCTGCTCCTTATCGAACAGGAACGCCGTCAGGCCCTTGCGCGCGTCGTCGGAGGTGCGGGCGACGAGGATGAAATGCTTGGCGACGGCAGCGCCGGTGATGAACCACTTGCGGCCATGGACCACCCACTTGCCGCCTTTCTTCTTCGCCGTCGTCAGCATCATGCTGGCGGGGTCCGAGCCGGCGCCCGGGTGCGGCTCGGTCATCAGGATCGAGGAGCGGACCTTGCCGTCGATGATCGGCTGCAGCCAGCGGTCCTTCTGCGCCTCGGTGGCGACCTTGTTGAGGACCACCATGTTGCCATCGTCGGGGGCGGCGGCGTTGAACACCACGGGGCCGAAGATCGAGCGGTTCATCTCCTCGTAGCAGGCGGCCATGCCGACGGTGTTCAGCCCCTGCCCGCCGCGCTTCTTCGGCATGGACAGTGCCCATAGGCCCTGTTTCTTCGCCGCGCCGCGGAGTTCTTCCAACAGGTCGAGCTTGATGTTCTCGTGGCCGTCGTAGCTCTTCGGGTCGGCTTCGAGGGGCAACATCCGCTTCTCGACGAAGGCGCGGATGCGCTTGCGGAAGTCCTCGACCTCGGGGCTGAGGGTGAAGTCCATCGGCCTAGCCCACCTTCCGCGTCGCCGCCGGCTGGCACGCGGACCAGGCGCCGGCCTCGACGACCTTCAGAAAGCACGCCACGCGGTCGTTGAAGACCTCCGGCTCCTCGAGATTGAGGAGGTGCCCGGAAGCTGGCCACACGTCGAGGCCCGCCGCCGGCATGGTGCGCTTCAGCCAGACGTTGATTTCGATGATCCCGTCATCCTCATCGCCGACCATCAGCAGCGTCGGCACCGAAACCCGCTTGAGCGCGTCCTCGAAGGCGTAGAGCGACGGCCGGCCGCCGACGATCCGGCGCAACACGTGCGCCGAGCCGATCACCGGATGCTCGGCCACCTGGTCGCGGAACTCCTTCCACGCTGACGGGTTCTTGCGCTTTAGCTGCACGCGGGTCGGGCCGTTGCCGACCTCGTCGGCGGGAAACTTTCCGGCCGCCAGCATGGCGGAGGCGCGCTTCTCGGTCTCGGCACGGTAGGCGGTTCCGCCGGGTGGGTGAGAGCCGGAGCCGCCGGCTGCGGCGACCAGCCCGCCCAGCCGCTCCGGGCAGCGGATCGCGAGCATCAACCCGGTATAGGCGCCCATGGAGAGGCCGACCACATGGGCGCGGGCGAGACGCAAGCCGTCGAGGACGGCGACGGCGTCAGCGGCAGCAATGTCGTGACCGTAGGCGGACGCGTCGTCGGGCACGTCGGAGGGTGGATAGCCGCGCGACGCCATGTTGACGCAGCGGTGGGTCCTGGAAAAATGCGTCACCTGTGGCGCCCAACTGCGGTGGTCGCCGGCGAATTCGTGCAGGAACAGGATCGGATGGCCGGACCCGGCTTCCTCGACGTAGAGCCGGGTGCCATCCTTTGCGGTGACATGCGCCATGGTCGCGCCTCCTAGAGCGAGCTTACCAGATGGCCGCCGTCGACGGCGAGCACGGTGCCGGTCATGTAGCCGGATGCGTCGGAGGCCAGCAGCAGCAGCGGCCCGGTCAGGTCGTCCACGGTGCCGGGGCGACGCTGCGGGATGTTCCTGATCATTTTCTGCGCCTCCTCACTTTTCAGGAACTCGCGGTTGAGGTCGGTTTCCACGTAGCCGGGCGCGATGGCGTTGACTCGAATGTTGTGTTTCGCCAATTCGAGCGCCAACGCCTTGGTCATCTGGATCAGCCCGGCCTTGGAAACGGCGTAGGGCAGAACCCCCTTGGAAACGCGTAGGCCGAGCACCGAGGCGATGTTGACGATGACGCCGCCGGTTTTTGCCTTGGCCATACGCCGCGCCGCTGCCTGGGCGACGGTCCACGCACCCTTGAGGTTGGTGTC
>Ga0214472_10004053_pt1 | contig 15469 bp, 15 predicted proteins | sample RVTome_6_FD_207662 | JGI IMG/M metagenome (GOLD analysis project Ga0214472, IMG submission 207662) | Soil microbial communities from uranium-contaminated site in the Upper Colorado River Basin, Wyoming, United States - RVT140D175 | ecosystem: Environmental > Terrestrial > Soil > Contaminated >...
CCGCGACTGCCCCGATGGCCAATCCCACTCCCACCATCGCCAACGACCCGACCGGGAACTCGAGGCCGAAGCTGACGAGGTGCTCCATCTCCGCCGTGGCGCTGACGAGGACGCCGCTCATGTCGATGACGTGGTTGATGATGAGGAAGAGCCCGATGGCGATCCCGCTTGCAGCGCCGGCAAGCAGGCTCGCCGTCACGAGCTGCGCGCGGCTGAACGTCGCCATCCCCCAGGCCCGCGGGGGAACGGCGGCGCGGTAGACGAGCACCAGGATGATGATTGCGGGCGCCACCCGGCCCAGCGTGACCACGTCGGTGATCACCTCGCGCGGCTCGAAGCGCTCCACGATGCCGATGAGGGCCAGGTAGATGGCCGCGATGCTGCCGACCAGTCCCTGGCCGACCGCCCGTTGATAGAGCCGGCCGGCGTTGCCTGCCTTCATCGCACCCGCCTCATTCCTTCTGCCCCAGGATGCCGTAGGGCCGGAAGATGAGGACCAGCACCAGCATGCTGAAGGCGACGACGTCGCGCAGCTGGTTGGTCGAGGGGACCCCGAAGCCGGAGAGGAAGAGGAACGGCCCGATCGACTCCAGCAACCCGAGGAAGACGCCTCCGAGCATGGCGCCGACGATGTTGCCGATGCCGCCCAGGACCGCGGCCGTGAACGCCTTGATGCCCGGCAGGAAGCCCATCGCGAACTGGACCTGGTTGAAGATGAAGACATACAGGATGCCGGCGGCTCCCGCCAGCAGCCCACCGATGGCGAAGGTCGTGGCGATCACCCGGTCGACGTTGATCCCCATCATGGCCGCGACGTCCTTGTCCTCGGAGACGGCGCGCATGGCGCGCCCCGTCCGCGTGCGCTGGACGAAGAAGAAGAGGCCCACCATCAGCAGCATGGCGGCGCCGATGACCACCGCCTGGGTCTTCAGGATCGAGATGCCGAAGATCTCCCAGCGGCCGACCAGCATCTCGATCTGCGGATAGGCGCGCGAGCCCGATCCGTAGAGCTGGCGGAAGGTGTACTGCAGGAAGAGGGACGCCCCGATCGCGGTGATCAGCGGCACAAGTCGGGGAGCGCGGCGCAGCGGTCGGTAGGCGATCCGCTCGAGGAGCAGGGCGACGCTCATCGAGGTGAGCATCGAGACGAGGAAGATCACCGCCAGTCCGAGGAACGGGTTCGCATCGAGCACCCCGGTGTCGGCCAGGGCGGTCGCCACGAAGTAGGCGGTGAAGGCGCCGGACATGAAGACCTCGCCGTGGGCGAAGTTGATCATGAAGAGGACGCCGTAGACGAGGGTGTAGCCGAGCGCGATGAGGGCGTAGACGCTGCCCTGGGCCAGGCCGACGATGAATAGCTCTCGCCACCCCTCGAACCCGAGGACCCCCTTGCTCAGGGTGGCCCAGGTGCCCGTGGCCACGAACACGACGATGCCGATCCGTAGCGCCCAGAGGATGACGTCGACGAGCCCGAGCCGCTCAGGGAACCTGAGTCGCATCCACCCTCCGAAATGCGGGGCGATTTGCGCTGCGGGTGGTCCGAAATCGGACCACCCGCAACCTTGGTCAGCTTCGGTCGCCTCGAAATTCGAGGCTGACCATCAGCGCTACTCGGGCCAGACCGCCGAGTACGCGCCCCCTTCGATCAAGCTGACGGAGATGTGCGGGTCCGCGCAGTCACCGGTGGCGTCGCAGGTCAGCGTGCCGGTGATCCCCGAGAACCCGGAGGTCGCGAAGAGCGCATCGCGGAGCGCGGTGCGCGGGATGAAGAGCGTCCCATCGGCACCCTCCAGTGCCACCTCCTCGATCGCCTCGAACACGATGCTCGCCGCGTCGAACGCGTGCGCGTGGAAGACCGAGAGCGTCTTCTCACAATTGCACAGTTCGTAGTACGCGGGGAGGAACGTCTCCTCGTAGAAGCTTCCCGGGAAGTTCAGGTCCGGGCCGGATGTGTAGATCCCGTCGGCAGCGGCGCCCGCGACCGACAGGAAGTTCTGGCTCTGCATGCCATCCGCACCGGCCAGCACAACGCCGTCCAGGTCCGGATTCTCGCGTGCCTGCACGGTCATTCCCGCTCCACCGGCGGTGAAGATCGGGTAGTAGATCAGCTCAGGTCCGGTCGCGGCGATCGTCGCCAGGACCGTCCGGAAGTCGGTGTCGGTCGGGGCAACGGCTTCCTGCGCGGTGATCTCGCCGCCGCACTGGGCGACGAACTCATCGGCGAAGACCTGCTGCAGCTGCTGCGCGTAGGGGCTCCCGTCATGGACGGTCGCCGCACTGGTCACTTCCAGCACGTCGCAGGCGAAGGTCGCCATCGCGGCGCCCTGCACCTTGTCGTTGTGCGCGGTTCGCGCATAGAACGGCTCGTGGGTGTCAGGGGCGGTCAGCGACGGGGCGGTGTTCGATGGGGACACCATCAGGACGCCGACCTCGCTGCTGATCTGCGCTGCCGGGACGCCGGCGCTGGAGCAGCTGGTGCCGATGATCGCGACGATCTGCGGATCAGCCACCAGGAGTCGGGTTGCAGTGGTACCGCCATCGGACGAGCACTGGTCATCCTGGTCGTCCCACTCGACGTCGTGTCCGAGGATGCCACCGGCTTCATTCTTCAATACGCCGGCGACGTGGGCGCCGAACTGGCTGTCCTGGCCAAGGTCGGCGTCGGCGGTGGTGATGACCAATTCGGTGCCAAGCACGATCGGCTCGCCCGGGGCGACCTCGACGCACCCGAACTCATCCGCATCGCACGCTGCGGCAGGGTCCAAGCTCGCGGCCGCGCTTTCCGCAGCGCTTTCGCCGGCGCTCTCAACGCTCCCGGCGGGCGTACACGCGGCGAGGACGAGGAGCATGGCCGTCAAGACGGCGCTCCAACGCAAGAATTTCCGCATTCAGTGATCCTCCAATTGCTCGGGTAGGCGCGAGCACGCCAGCTCAGTAAAGAGTGGGGCGCATCATAAGGGCGCCATCCGCAGCAGCGCAAGAGGCGAGTGCTGCATAGAGAATATCCAGCGCGGCTCGCTCGAGTTCAAATCGGGTGCCACTAGCCGGGCCGGGAGAGTGACGTGGTATGCTTCCGTGGGTACGTCTGCAGCGCACGCGCTGCGTTTCGCTCCCGAGAGGCTCCCGTGGAGTATCACGTCCGCAGCGCCCGCCTGACCGATGTCGACGCCGCGATCCGCATCCTGATGCGAGATTCGCCCGATCCCGACCAGCAGCGCCAGGACGCCGACCGGCTCCGCGCCCTTCTCTTCATGCCGTCGGCCACCGTGGTCGTCGCCGAAGCGGGGCGCGAAGTCATCGGCATCGGGGTCCTCTCGATCCGCCCGTCGGTCCACTCGGGTCCGTTCATCGGCGTCATCGATGAGCTCGGAGTGGCAGCCGATGCGGGACGGTCGGGGAGCGCCGCGCCGGCAGCAGACGCCGCGCAGCCCAAGGGGTTGGGTGCCTCGATTCTCGAGCACCTGGTCACCTCGGCGCGCAATAAGGGTTGTACGCGCGTGGATGTCACCGATCCCCTCGCCACCGCCGAGCCGGCGCTGCTGAAGCAGGCCGGGTTCGCGAGACGAGGGGCGCTGCTGAGCCGCACCGCCGTCTGACGTTCGGACGGGGCGCGCCGGGCCGGGACCCCGCAGCGTCAACCGCATCGGAATTGAAACCTAGGAGAAGCTCACTTGAGCAAGAACGTGGCCGTCTTCGTTGACGTTGCCAACCTGTACTACTCGGCCCGCGGGCTGGAGGTCGACGTCGATTACGTCGCGCTCCTGAAAGCGGCCACCAAGGGTCGCGACCTGATTCGCGCCTATGCCTATTCCGGGCTCGACCCGGAGAATGAAAACCAGCGCAAGTTCATCGACTTCCTGGGCAAGAACGACTACAAGGTCGTTCACAAGGACATCCGCAAGTTCGGCGACGGCCGCGTCAAGGCCAACCTGGATATCGAGCTGGTGGTGGATCTCTTCCGCCTCGCCGACCGGATGGACATCGCCGTGATCGTCTCGGGCGACGGCGACTTCGCCCCCGCCATCCGCGCCCTCCAGGACAAGGGCGTCCGCTGCGAGGTGATCAGCTTCCGGCCAAACACGAGCTCGGACCTGATCGCGGTGGCCGACGAGTTCATCGACATCATGAAGATCATCGGCATCGGCCGCGGCAAGGACGCCGAGAAGGCCAGCAAGGTGATGAGCGCTCCGCCGATGCCGGCCAAGGAGGTCGTCCCCGAGTTCGGGTTCCGCGAGGCCCCGGCTGCGGTTGCGGCCGCTGCCCTGGCGGCGATCCGCGACGGGGGCACCAAGCCCGCATCACGCGGCCGTGGCCGCGGTGGCGCCAGGCCGGAGCCCGCCCTCGTCGAGGCGATGGCCCCGGGCACCGAGGAGCCGCCAGAGCCGGCTGCTACCACCGACGCCGCCACCGACACCGCGACCGGTGAGGCTCGCCGCCGACGGCGACGACGTGGCGGTCGTGGCCGGGGCCGCGGTCGCAGTCGAACCGATGAGGCGACCTCGACGGCAACCCCGGCGGCGGACGCCGAGATCGGCTGGACCGAGCTCGACGACATCTCGCAGGCCGGCCAGGCCGACGCCGACGACGTGCTCGAGTACACCTTCGAGGAGGCCGATGCGGCGACGCTCGCCGAGCTCGGGTTGACGCCCGACGACGCAGCGGTTGCCGCCGCGCCGGCGCCTGAGGAGGCACCCGCGACCGAGGCGAAGCCGAGGCGCGGCCGCAAGCCGGCCGCGGCCCCCGCGGAGGCTGCGGCCGAGGCGAGCGAGGCCCCCAAGCCGAGGCGGACCCGTACCCGCGCGGCCGCATCCGGGAAGGCGTCGACGAAGGAAGCCGCCGAGACCGCCGCACCGAAGGCTCGCGGGCGCACGGCCAAGGCCAAGAACGACGCCGCCGAGGCGACGCCGCCCAAGCCGAGGACCCGGTCGCGCGCGAAGCCGGCTGCCGAGTCGGCGCCCGCCGAGGGTGCCGAGGAAGGCATCTGGCAGCGCTTCCGCGGAGCCCGGACCAAGGCCCCCTAGGAAACGCCAGACGCAGAGAGGCCGGCCCGCGGGGCCGGCCTTCTTTGTGCGGAGATGTCCGAGCCGGGGCCTACTCCACCTCGTCGACCGTGGTCGGCCTGGGGGCGCGCTTGCGAGCGGTCGTCGGCGGGGTGACCTCCGGGGTCTCGATCGATTCCACGATCGGCTGCGCGGTGATCTCGCCGTTCAGCTCGCCCTGAGCCTCCGGTCGCTGGAAGATCGGGACCCATTCGCCCGCCGACGCAGCCGCGTCACGAGCCCGTGCCGCAACCTCGCGGGCACTGGTCGAGGCGACCTCGCGTGCACGTGTCGCCGCGTCCTTGGCGGAGACAGCCAGTTCGTCGCGCATCGCACGGCCCGCCTTCGGGGCGGTCAGGATGGCGGCGATCAGCCCGGCGGCCGCGCCGAGCAGGAGGCCGCCGAGGAAGGCTCCCCAGTGACGAGGCTCGCGGCGGGTGCGGATGCCCATCCGCACCGCGGCGTCATCGATCAGCTCCCGCGCGACGGGGACCGCGGCTCCGGCAGCGCCGAGCGCCATCGTTCGCTTGCTCCAGAGCCGATTGAGGCTCGGCAGCATCTCGCGGCTCCATGCTCTGCTGCCCCAGTGGAGGGCATCACGCCCTGCGCGAGCGGCATCGCGGCGGATTGGCTCGGCCTCGCGCCAGCTTGTTGCTGCGCGCTCCGAGGCCAGCTCCGCGGCCTCGCCGAGGGCAGCCACGAGGGCGCGGCCGCGCTTCGTTACAGCGTCTTGGACTTTGGGATCGAACAATCGCTCGACCATCGACCTGGCATTGGTCGTTACCTGATCGGCCATGGCATCTCCTTGGTTCTCAGGTTTGGGGGCGTGGCCAAAGTATCGCACCATTTCCCCGATGGCGCCCCGCCGGCCGCCTGACGAGTGTGGCGGGTCCGGTTGCCGGCCGGCCGCCAGCGGGTGTGCCCGGGGCGGTGCGGCGGGGCGTTGGGCATCGTGGCGGACGAGGCCTGACCGGCTCGTTACGGAGGGCTTATCGCCGCGCTGCCTATACTCCGGCCGTGACCCAGACCACCGCAGCGGCGGGCTTTCTCAGCCTCGGTCAGGCGACCTCCCGGACCATCGCCCAGCGCTCGGCAGCGCGTGGTCGGCTCCAGCGCACCCTGCTGGTCCACGGCCCTGCAGGCAGCGGCAAGGGGGCCTTCGTCGACGACCTGCTGGCGCTCCTGCTGTGCGGCTCGGGCGACGGCGAGCGGCCGTGCAACGCCTGCTTCGGCTGCCGCCAGGCGCGCGCCAGGACCCACCCGGACCTCGTCATCGGATCGCCGGAGCGGTGGCGGGAGGAGCGCTCGACGGGGGAGAGCATCGTCGCGGCGGCTCGCAGCTGGCTGGCAGACAGCGCCGGCGCGCCGGTGGCGGGGGAGCGACGGGTGATCCTCGTCGAGGGAGTCGACCGGGCCAACGAGCAGACCCAGAACGCCTTGCTGAAGGCGCTCGAGGAGCCGACCGATCGACACATGTTCGTGCTGGTCGCCGACGAGCCGACCCGGGTCCTTCCCACCATCCGTTCGCGCAGCCAGGCGCTCCGCATCGGATCCGTGCCGCGCGCCGAGCTGGTCGCCTGGCTCGTCGACCGCGAGCGACTGCCGGTCGACCAGGCCGATGCGCTGGCGCGAATTGCGGGTGGCATGGCCGGCACCGCGATCGGCTACGCCCGCACCCCGCAGCTGGTGGACTGGCGACGGCGGACGCAGCGCGAGCTGCTCGGCCTGCTGGGCCGCGGCCGGGCGGACCGCTTCGGCTCCGTCCGCGACATGCTCGACGATGCCGCGAAGTTGGGCACCGAGTCATTGCCCGTCGGCGAGCCGCAGGTCGTCGAGGAGGGTGCCCGGCCGGCCGGCGGCGCGCAGCGCGAGGCCGCGCTCCTCATCGTCGACGCGTGGCTCGGCCTCTCCCGCGATCTCCTGGTGGCTGGCGCCGGCCGCCCGGGCATCGCTGCCTCGGTGGCGCTCGATCAGGACCTGCCGGAGATTGCGGAGCGGCTGGGTCAAACGGCGGCTCGGGACTTCATCGCCCTGCTGGAGCGGATCCGTGACGGCCTGCGCCAGAACGCCGCTCCGCGGCTCGCTCTCGAGGTGGCGATGCTGGCCTGGCCGACGCAGCCGCTCGGGTGAGCGTGGACCACGCGGACGAAATCGTGCGGCTGTCCGCGAAGATCACCGGGCGGGTGCAGGGGGTCGGGTTCCGATGGTGGGCCCGCTCCGCGGCAGACCGGCTGGGCCTTACCGGCTGGGTCATGAACGGCGCCGATGAGCGGATGGTGGAGCTGGTCGCCGAAGGGCCGTCCGCATCGCTCGATCAGCTCGAGCGACTCCTCCGCCAGGGGCCGCCCGGCGCGGTCGTCGACTCGGTGGAGGCGATCCGCTCACCGGCATCTGGCTCCTATCACCGCTTCCAGATCACGCGGCCGTGAACTGGCGGGCGGTCGGCTGCGGGACGCTGGCAATCGTCGTCTTCGTGGCGGTCGGGCTGTGGGGGATGTCGAAGGCCTTCGACCGCCTGGAGGGCTGCCCGACTCGGCTGCAGTGGGGCGACCGGGTCTATCTCCCCGCCGGGTCCCCGCGGCCCGAGCCGAGCTTCGCCGAGGGCTCGCCGGTCGAGATCGGCTCGACCTTCATCGGCCTCACCACCCGCAGGGTCTGGGGACCCCCTGGCAGCGATCCGTCGCCGTCGGCGGCCGACCGCCCGGTGGGCATCTACCTCGACTGCGACGACGGGTCGGTCCGCTTCTTCGCGGTGGAGAGCCCCGGGCCTAGCTAAGCCCACGCAGGCGCTGGTGGGCGGCGAGCGCGAAGCGGTCCGTCATCCCGGCGACGTAATCGGCGACCTGGGTGACGAGGGGAGCATCGGCCTCGCGATAGGTTGCCGGGATCTGGTCGGGGTGGGCCAGGTGGTGGTCGACAAGCGCCCGGAGGGTTCCGATCGCGGCCCGCTGCTCGCGGAGGAGCGATGGGGCGAGGTACACCCGCTCGAACATGAAGTCCCGCAGGTCGTGCATCACGGCCAGCGTCTCGTCGTCCATGCGCACCTCGCCCACGCCGACCGAGTGGTCGATCACCGCGTCGATCATCTCGCCCACCCAGATTCGCCCCGGCTCACCGAATCGCCTCATCACCGCAGCCGGAAACGAGGTGGCGTCGAGGACGCCGGCCCGAATGGCGTCGAGCGCGTCATGGGTCAGGTAAGCGATGCGGTCCGCGTATCGGACACAGAAGGCCTCCTGGGTCGTCGGCGGCGGGTCGATCTTCCATGAGTGAGCCCGGATCCCGTCTCGCACCTCCCAGGTCAGGTTGAGGTCCTCGAGCACCTCGTAGACACGGACGCTCTGCGCGGCGTGGTGCCATCCGCCCGGCGGGAAGTAGGGGGAGAGCGCCTCCTCGCCGGTGTGCCCGAAGGGCGTGTGACCGACGTCGTGGGCGAGGGCGATCGCCTCCGCCAGGGGCTCGTTCAGGGAGAGGCCCGCGGCCAGGGCTCGGGCGATCTGCGCGACCTGCAGGGTGTGGGTCAGGCGCGTGACGAAGTGATCGCCCTCCGGGTTGAGATACACCTGCGTCTTGTGCTTCAGCCGGCGGAAGGCCTTGGAGTAGATGATCCGGTCCCGGTCCCGCTCGTAGGCGGTGCGCATCGGGTCGGGCCCCTCCGGGCGAACACGGCCGTGGCTCAGCGTCGAGCGTGCGGCCACGGCCGAGAGGCGCGCCTCCTCTTCCTCACGCGCGTGCCGGTCACGCCGGATCAGGCCAGGCATGGACCGATGATGACCGATAGTCCCGGTCCGGATTGGGCGGTCCGGGTGAGGGCATCCATGCAAGGATGGGCCTACGGTGGAACCAATCGGTCAAAACCCATCCGAGGCCCGGCCTGCGGCGTGCATGTGACCTCAGTCCTCATTCGCTCCTTCACCGCAGCACTCGTCGCGGCCATCGTGCTGGTCGCGGTAGCGCCGATGGCGCCGGCGATCCAGCCCGGACCGGTCAAGGTGCGTGCCTCCCAGACGAGTCACGCGGTCGACGGGACGGGGGACTTCGCGATCCCGTCGGACACGACGCATCTCGTCATTCACTGGGTCGGCGAGCCAACGGCGCAGCTGAGCGCATCGTTCAGCAGCGACGGGGAGGCCTTCTCCGCGCCGACCGCGGTCGAGGCCGAGGACGAGCTCGAGGCCCCCGACGTGGTCCCGGAGGAGACCGCCGGCGAGACGTATGGCCCGCTCATCGGCGTCGATGACATCACCGCCGTGCGAATCCACACGGATCGGCCGCTGGCGGTGACCGTCACCGCCCTCAATGCGGCTGGCCCCGCCTCCCAGCCACTGGGCCTCGGGTCGCAGGCGCTTGGCGGCACGACGATCGCCGGCGTCATCTCGCGGGCTGCCTGGGGCGCCGACGAGACATTGCGCTACGACGGCGCCGGCGACGAACGCTGGCCGCGCGAGTACTTCCCGCTCCAGAAGCTGGTCGTGCACCACACGGCGGGGCGGAACGCGGATCCGGACCCGGCTGCCACCGTGCGCGCGATCTACTACTTCCACGCGGTCATGAGGCGCTGGGGCGACATCGGCTACTCGTACCTGATCGACGAGGCGGGACGTGTCTACGAGGGCCGCAGCTCACGAGACTATTGGAACGGAACCATCCCAAGCTCGGACAACCTCTCCGGGCTTGCGGTGGCGGGCGGCCATGCCAAGTACCACAACCCGGGCACGATGTCGGTCTCGCTGCTGGGCACCTTCTCGACCCAGGCCCCGACCGCCGCCGCGCAGGCCTCGCTCGTGCGCATGCTGGCCTGGGCATCGGCCAAGTACCGTCTCGACCCGCGCGCGACGAGCTCGTACGTGAACCCGCAGACCGGCGTGAAGCGGACGGTGCCGAACATCACCGGCCATCGCGATTACCAGTCCACCTCCTGTCCGGGCGAAGTCCTGTACTCGCTGCTGCCGACGATCCGCACCCTGGTCGCATCGGCCATGAACCTCTGGCCCGGGGAGGTCTTCAACCCGCCGCGGACCCTCACCTTCCAGGCCGGAACCTACGTCGGGCGCCGGTTCAGCGCGACCGGTGGGATCACGGCTTCGAAGTCGTACACCATGTTGCGACCGTCATCGGCTCCGACCGACCAGCTGAGCACCGTCCCGACCCAAAGCGGGAAGTGGTATTACCTCACGGCCGGCGTGTGGGCCGGCTATTGGGTCGAGGCTTCATCCAAGATCACGGCGAGCGCGGCCCCGCTGGTGCCGAGGCTCGAGCCCTTCGCCACGGCGCGTCCGCTGACTGTGCCGGCAGCCACCTATATCGGACGCAGGTTCAACACGTACGGAACCATCACGGCAACAAGATCGGCCAGCGTCCCAGCCGGATCGGTCCTGTGGACCACGCAGGGGAGCACCATTCCGGCCAACACGGGGAGGTGGTGGTACATCACCGTGGGGCCGCTGACGGGCTATTGGATCCCCGAGGCCGCGGGGATGACGTTGGGGGCTCCGCCTCCGCCCCTCCCCGAGCCGATCGCGGTCTACGACCCGCCGCGGACCCTGCAGTTCGCCGCGGGAACCTACGTCGGGCGGCAGTACAGCGCCTACGGGGTGCTGGCCGGGACTGACAGCCACACCCTGACCGCTCCGTCTTCCGCTCCGACCAGCCGATACGGCCCGATCCCCGGCCAGACCGGGAACTGGTACTACATCATCGACGGAATCTGGGAGTCCTACTGGATCAGGGAATCGTCCGGCACCACGCTCAAGCCGCTCTTCATCGGGCCGCTGTAGGGAGAGGCGGGGGGAGCGTGGCGCGCCGGACAGGATTCGAACCTGCGACCTTCGGCTCCGGAGGCCGACGCTCTATCCACTGAGCTACCGGCGCGCGGGGAGCGAGTCTACCCCAGTCCGGCCGCGATGCCGCCGCCGATCGGCACGCCCGCGAATAGGAGAAGGCCCCTCCGAAGAGGGGCCTTCCGTTGCTGCCGGATTCGCTAACCGCAAGGGCATCTTTCACGAGCGGTTTCCCGCTCTACCCTTACCCAAACCTACCCATGGCCTTGCGATCAGTGGTGAATCGCTGTGCGAACAGCCCCGAAAGGATACCCGCACGGTCGGGTATGGGTCAATGGTTGGGGGCTAAGAATCGTTTACATTCCGAAGCGGTTTTGAGGCCAGATGTGGTGCTCACGCACCACCTTCGATGGTCACCGACTCGATCACCACGGGTTCGACCGGGACGCCCTCCTGCGCGCTGTTGACGGCCACCGCGCCGATGGCATCGACCACGTCGGTCCCGTCCACGACCTCGCCGATGACGCTGTAGTAGGGCCGCAGGCTGCCGACCAGGCTGGCGAGGTCGATGAAGAACTGGCTGCCGTTGGTATCGGTCCCGCCGGTGATCTCACCGCTGATGGGGTCGTACTGCATGGCGTTTGCCATCGCCACCGTGTACCGATCGTAGGGCTGATCGTTCGTCGGGAACTCCACCTCGAACTGGTAGCCCGGGCCACCGCTGCCCAGCCCCGGGAAGGGGTCGCGATTCGCCCTCGTCTGCGGATCGCCGGCCTGCGCCACGAAGCCCGCCAGCACGCGATGGAAGGTGATCCCTTCATAGAACCCGCAGCGCGCCAGCGCCACGAAGTTGGCGGTCGCGATCGGAGCCGAGCGCGCGTCCAGCTCGATCGTGAACGAGCCGAGGCTGGTCGAAACCTCCACGCGCGACGCGTCGGCCAGGATCGTCCCGGCCTGGGCCGCGCTCGGGGCCGATGTCGGGCAGGGTGCGAGGTCCACACTCTCCGCCGGGGCGGCACTGCAGGCAGCCAGCGCGAGCACCAGGATGGCGGCCGCGGGGCGGCGCGTGGCATTCACGGCGCTGGTGCCAGCGAGCGCTCGAGGAAGCTCAGCACCCAGCCGGCGTATTCGGCCGCGCACGTCACCACCGACTCGGCGTGGCGGGCTGCGGGGCACGTCTTGAGCTCGACCCGGGCTCCCTGTTCCGCGGCGGCCGCCATCAGCTCCTCGGCGTCGTGCGGGCCAACCGCTTCGTCCTGGCCGGCGGTCACGATCAGGACTGGACGGTCGCCGATGCGTGCGAACGCCTGGACGGGATCGGCGACGCTCAGATCCTCACCGGTCCGCAGCAGCCCGCCAAGCAGAATCGACCACGAGCCGGGCAGCGCGAGGGGGAAGCCCCGGCTCTCGAGCTGGGTCTCCAACGCGCTCACCAGGGTCGCGTGCGTGGAGTCGAGGATGATGGCCGACACGCGTTCGTCATCCGCCGCCGCGTCGATGGCGGCGGCCCCGCCCATCGACACACCCAGCACCGCGATCGAGGACGGCGACTTGGCTTGCTCCAGCCAATCGATGACGGCCTGCATGTCGCGCATCTCCCGGACACCCAGGGTCGTGATGTCGCCGGAGCTTTGACCGTGGTTGCGGAAGTCGAACAGGACAAGGTTGTACGCCGCGTGCAGCGGCTCGGCCCAGCTGAGCATCTCGCTCTTCGTCTTCCCGTTTGGATGGGCCAGTACGACGGTCGGCGCGGCCGCGCTAGCGCTTGCCGCCGGGATGTACCAGCCGGCGATCCTGACCCCGTCACTCGCCGTCAGCCGCCCTCCGGCCGCCTCTCCGGGACGAGCACAGTCCGTCCGGTCGGGGTAGGCGTCCAGCTCCTCGTCGGAGGCGAGGTCGTAGTTGATCGCCTCGTACGACCAGCCGAAGGCCGAGGCGGGTGTGCGGCAGTCGCCCGAGCGGGCGTGGGCCCCGAACACCTGCGAGCCGTCGTAGCCGACGTACGCCAGGTAGGCCACGAGAATGACCAGCGAGAGCGCCATTACGAAGGAGACCAACCGCCAGATTGCGGTACGGCGCGCCTGGCGTGGGTCTGGCGGCGGCTCGAACGGCACTCGGCCGAGTATACGGTGGTGCCCCACCACCGGCTCCCCTACAATCCGGGCCCGTGGTTAGTCCAAAGGTCAGCAGGCCCGCCCCCCGAACCGTCGTGCCGAGGCATCGCGGCCACTCGCTGGCGCCCGAGCACCTCGGCGAGCGGGGGGCGGCCGCGGTCCTCGTCACCGCCATCGGGGGCATGGCGATCTTCATCGCCGCGGTTGCCATGACGGTGAGCGGGCTGACCCTCCCGGGACGGTTTGCGGCGGATCCGCCGCCGAACGTCGGCACGCTGGGGCTCGGCCAGGTGGTCGGCGGCATCGGCCTGCTCGTCCTCGGGGTGCTGATCGTGGGCAGCTCGGCCGCGCTGCTTGGGGGTCTCCCGCGCAGCCGGCCATTGGCCGTCAGCATCTCCGCCATCACCGCCCTGCTGGCCCTGATCGGCTTCGGACTCCTCATGGCGCCCACCCGCCGCGACCTCGTCCTTCTTGCCGCCCTTGGAGTGACGGTCGTCGCCTTCGGTGGCGCGGCCGTGATCCTGGCGCGGCTCAAGCGCTAGTTCCTGCTTCCGGATGGGGCGGCCATCCCGCCTGGCCTGGGCCATCCTCCTCGCTGCCGGAATCGTGCTGGTCCTTGCCGGCGCGGCCTCGATTGGGGTTGGCATTCTCAATCCGGGCTTGATCAGCTCGCAGCTGCCACCCGAGGCCGCGGTCGACGCCCCGGCCGTCGGCGGTGCCGCGGTCGCGCTCGGCGTGGCGACAGCGTTCCTCGGCTTCGTGCACGGCGCGATCGCGCTTGCCCTGCGGCTGGGGGTGCGGGTCGCGGCGACTGGCGCCGTGGTGCTGTCCTCGACGATGGCGGTCCTGGCACTGGGCTTCGCGGTCGCCGCGGTGGTCAGCATCGCCTCAGGCTCCGCCCCCGCGATCTACATGGTGCCGGCGGCGATCGGCCTGGGGTTGGGGGTGATCGGCTACGCGATCGTCACTGCGCTCGTCATCGGCTCGCGAGGGGAGCCGATCTGAGGTCAGGAAGCGCCCCTGCTATACTCCGCCACCGTCGCTCCCGCGGGCCCGTGGTGTAGCGGCCCAACATGCCAGCCTGTCACGCTGGAGATCGCCGGTTCGAATCCGGTCGGGCCCGCCATTCCCCGACCCTCACCGCGTTCGCGGCTGGAGCATCGGTGACCGAGGGGTATCGGCCCTAGGGCATCCCGCGCGGCGGCTCCGCCCGCTCCTCGCCCATCTCGGCGATGTGCAGCTCGTGGTGGGCGAGGATGACTGACACCGCCTCGTCGACGTCATCGGTGACGGTGAAGATCGTCAGGTCCTCAGGGCTGATCTTCCCGCCCTCCAGCGGCGTCTCCTTCATCCAGTCGAGCAGGCCGCGCCAGTAGGCGGTCCCGAACAGGACCACCGGGAAGTGGCGCACTTTTCCGGTCTGGATCAGCGTCAGCGCCTCGAACAGCTCGTCGAAGGTTCCGAAGCCGCCGGGGAAGATGCAGAACGCCTCCGCGTACTTCACGAACATCGTCTTGCGTACGAAGAAGTAGCGAAATTCCATCCCGAGCGTGACGAACTCGTTCAGCCCCTGCTCGAACGGGAGCTCGATGTTGCAGCCGACCGATACGCCGCCCGCGTCGCGGGCGCCACGGTTGGCGGCCTCCATGATCCCCGGGCCGCCGCCGGTGATGATCGCGTAGCCGTGCCTGGCCAGCTTCCGAGAGAGCGAGCGCGCCATGCGGTAATAGGGATCCCCTCGGCCGATGCGCGCCGAGCCGAAGACGCTCACCGCCCGCCCGATGCCGGCCAGCGCGTCGAAGCCCTCGACGAACTCGCCCATGATCCGCAGTGCCCGCCAGGTGTCGGTCTTCAGGAATGCTGCGTCGGCGCCCTCCTGCTGGAGGAGCTGCTGGTCCTCGGTGGGGCGCTTCTCGGGGCCACGCATGACCACGGCACCGCTGCGATGGGCCTGGTTGCGCTTTGTTGCCATGACCATCTCCTGCTCGACAGGTCCAAAGTCGGATGGTAGGGTGAGGCGTCGTTTCGTGCGGGTCGCGACCGTGCCCGTCGCTGAACTCAACCCGCTACCGCGAGGATCATATTGCCGGACCTTCTGGCGCGCGTCGCAGTGCGGACCATCGTCTTTGGGGTGGTCATTGGGCTCCTCGCACCACTCAGCGCTCAATCCGCGACGCCCTCCACGGTTGACTCGATGCGCCTGCTCGCCGTGGCCGATGGACCACTCAGCCCCGCCGACAGGAGCACAGTCGACGGCCGCAGCCTCTCCGCAGCCCTCTCGCTCTCGACCGTCAGCCAGCCGATCGGCCCGGAGGATCTCGGCCTCAACGCGGCGCTGGCCACACCGCCGAGCGCGCCGATGGAGGCGACCCTCTACCGCAAGGTCGTGAAGAGCGTTTCCGCGCCGGTCAGCGGCGACTCAATCAGCGGCAAGGCGACCTGGTATTGCTGCTCCCTCGGCTGGCGCGGCCAGGCGGTGGTTGCCCTGCCGGGGGCCCTCGGCGGCCATTACGACGCGCCACCCGCCGCCCGCTAC